>ERZ761602.1472-NODE-1472-length-42410-cov-5.238319_pt1 | contig 42410 bp, 43 predicted proteins | sample MGYA00512165_ERZ761602 | MGnify/ENA primary metagenome ERZ761602 (study PRJEB28899, sample SAMN02445085) | bioreactor sludge metagenome | biome: EBPR sludge; isolation source: Thorneside wastewater treatment plant | place: Australia: Brisbane, Thorneside...
GCTGCGCCCTCCGCGTCAGACCTCGACCCAGTCGCGGAGCTGCTGCCACGCACGCGGCCCGATGCCCGTTCGCGCCAAGAAGTCCGCCTCCGACGCGAAGGGACGCCGCGCGCACACGTCGCGAATCCTCCGGCGCGTGAGGGGCAGACGCGCGAGCTCGACTTCGGAGGCGGTGTTGAGGTTCACGCGCGCGGGAAGTCCGGGGGAGCGCCCGGGAACCCAACGAGGCCACGCCGCAGCGAGCGCGGCCTGCGGCGGCGTCAGCGTGCCCGTCTCCCGACCGTCGTGATCCAGCCACGCGTGCGCGTCGACGACGACGTCCTGCGGCCGATCGTCCGCATCACGGAACCGGTTGGTCGCGCGAATCCGGAGCAACACGTGGGTTCGTCCGACCAACGGAACACCGAGGCGCACGCGCACCACGGACTCGGGATCGAGCTCGGGCACGTCGTGCGCGAGCACGTGCAGCGCGTCGTAGCTCGCGTCGATCTGGCGCGCGATCGCCTCGCGTTCTTCGGACGCAAACGCCTCGAGGACGAGCTCGGGCGCGACGTCGTTGGGCGCCGGAGTCGAAGGCGCGAGCACGCGATCGAAGACGACCGGCACCGGCGTACGCACCTCCTCGCGAACCTGCCCCCGCACGACCCGCAGACCCCAAGGGTGAACCGAACCCCGCAGGCCCAGCGTTCGCGCCGCGGCGTCGAGCAGGCTCAACGTCGTCGCGTCCACCGGCCGCCCTCCTTCACGAGGTGGTGCTCGAAGTCTTCCGCGTCGTGGGGGCTCTGTCGCTGCCAACGCAGCACCGCGCGCGTGCGGTCGATCGTCAGCACCGGCACTTCGAGCAGGAGCACCTCCCACGACGTCTCGTCGTCGAAGAGCGAGGGCCCAGCGAGCGGGATGCCCTCGAGGTGCTCGGCCGACCAAGCACGGCCGAGCAGATCATCGCGGTGGGTGCGTTCGATCTGCCGCTCGACGTACGCACGATCCAGCTCAGAGAAGGCGTCGAGCTCCGGCTCGAAGTCGACGTTGCTCCAAGCGGGCGAGACGTGCTCGTAGACGAAGAGCGGAGTCGCCGGGTCGCGCGGCACGAGCGCGCCGCTCGCTTCGAGCAGGTCCGGGAGCAGCGCGAGCAGCTCCTCCCGGGTCGGAAGCGCGATGGACGTCTGCAGCACGAAGGACACGTGTCGCGGACGACGGTACGTGGCGCGAGCATGGAAGGCGAGACGTCATCGGGTGAGGCGTCGTCGGTCGACACGGGTCCGTAACGCGCCCCCGGCTCGGTCGTACGCCGCGCGTGATTCGGAGCACGCACCCCGACGAAACCGCCAGCCTGGTCGAGCTCGCGCTCCGCACGGGCTTGTTCACTCCCGAGGACGCGGACCTTCTCCTGCGGTCGACGCTGGACCAGCTCCACGCGGGAACTCTCGGCGAAGGCCACTTCGCGTTCGTGCTCGAGTCGGACGGGCAAGCCCGAGGCTGGGTCTACTTCTCCGACAACCCACGCGCGAACGGCGTGTGGGACCTCTGGTGGATCGGCGTCGATCCGGCGTGCCGAGGCCGCGGCATCGGAGCGCAGCTCATGGCGTTCGTCGAGTCGTACGCGCGAGACCGCGGCGCGCGCTTGCTCCAAGTGGAGACGAGCGACACCGACGCGCTCGCTTCGACGCGCGCGTTCTACGCGCGGCTGGGGTACGCCACGTGCGGCCGGGTCCCCGACTACTACGCAGACGGCGACGGCAAGATCAGTTCGTCCGCCGACTGGCGCCGTGAAGGTGCGCGCCGACGTTCTGGTGCGTCGACCTGCGAGACGCGAACGCAAAAAGCCCCGTCCGTGGACGGGGCTTTTGGCGGAGCGGACGGGACTCGAACCCGCGGCCTCCGGCGTGACAGGCCGGCGTTATAACCGACTTAACTACCGCTCCTCGGCTCCTGGGAGCCGCCACCTGCGCATGCGATTTCCCGAAGGATTTCGGTAGCTTCGGGAACCTGTCGGTCCCGCGGCGGACCGAATAACTAACACGCGCCTCGGAGCTGTCAAACGAGAAAATGTGGGGGGCACGTTTTCGGGGCCGCGGATGGGGACTCCGGCCTGGGACCGCTTGCCGTCCTCCGCTGGCGACGGCGTGGGAAGGATCGCGGCCAGGTCGTCGAACGGCGAGGGGAGCCGAACGACGCGCCGAACGACGCGGCGAACGACGCGCCGAACGACGTGCTGAACGACGCGCCGTCGCTCACCCGCGCCGCGAGCGTCTCGCGGCTTCGATCGCCATCAAGCCCGCGCGCGCTTTGTTCACCGTCTCGTCGAACTCGCTCGCGGGGTCGCTCGCTTCGACGAGGCCGGCGCCGGCTTGGAGGGTGAGCTTCCCGTCGCGCGCAACGCAGGTGCGGATCGCGATCGCGAGGTCGGCGTTTCCGTCGAAGCCCAAGTAGCCGACCGCGCCTCCGTAGAGGCCGCGCGGAACGGGCTCGAGGGCGTCGATGATCTGCATCGCGCGGACCTTGGGCGCGCCGCTGAGTGTGCCCGCGGGGAAGGTCGCGCGCAGGACGTCGAGCGCGCTCATACCGTCGGCGAGCTGCGCGTCGACGCTGGAGACGATGTGCATCACGTGGCTGTAGCGCTCGATCATCATGCGGTCGGCGATGCGCACGGTGCCGGGCTTGGCGATGCGGCCGAGGTCGTTGCGGCCGAGGTCGACGAGCATGACGTGCTCGGCGATCTCCTTCGCGTCCGCGAGGAGCTCGGCTTCGAGGCGCGCGTCTTCGGCTTCCGTCGCGCCGCGGGGGCGCGTGCCGGCGATGGGACGCAAGGTCGCGACGCCGTCCTCGACGCGCACGAGCGTCTCCGGGCTGGCGCCCGCGACGTCCACGCCGGGCATGCGCAGGAAGTACATGTACGGCGAGGGATTCACGACCCGCATCGCGCGGTAGACGTCGAAGAGCGCGACGTCCTCCTGGGGGACCTCGAAGCGCTGCGAGAGGACCACCTGGAAGATGTCGCCCGCGCGGATGTGCTCTTGGCTGGTCCGCACCGCGTCCTCGTAGGCGGCGCGCGAGAACGACGAGCTCGGGAGCTCGCGCACGTCGCGTCGATCGGGGAGCGCGAGGCGCGGGAGGCGCGCGGGAGACGCGAGCTTCACGACCGTCTCGTCGATCACGCGCGTCGCGGCGTCGTACGCCTCGTCGGGATCGTGGCCCACGCGCGCGGGCACCACGACGCGCAGCGTCTGACGGAGGTTGTCGAAGACGAGCACGACGTGGCCGATGCCGAACGCGAAGTCTTCCTGCTGCTCGTCGCGTGCGCCGACCTTCGGCTCGAAGCGCTTCACCGCGTCGTACGGCACGTAGCCGACCGCGCCGCCCCAGAAGCGCGGAAGATCGGGGAGCGCGCTGGCCGGCGGGGTGCGCAGATCCTTCCAGAGCACGCGCGCGAGCTCTTCGAAGGGATCGACGCCTTCGCGCGTGCGGAGGACGGCGCCTTCGCGGACCTCGAGCCAATCACCGCCGCCACGCACGACCACGAAGGGGTCGAAGCCGACGAAGCTGTAGCGCGCTTGTTTCTCGCCGCCGACGACGCTCTCGAGGAGGAAGCCGCCCGCGTCGCGCGCCGACGCGACGGTCGCGAAGGCGGACACCGGCGTGAGATCGTCGGCCACGATCTCGCGCCACACCGGGATGAGGTTCGCGTCGCGCGCCAGGTCCCGAAATCGCTCTCGATCCATCGACGCGCAGGGTGCGCGAACGTGGGAAAGCGTCAAACGAACGGCAGGTCGGACGTCGGGCCTTCGTGACGCCCGATCGCCGCGGCCCCATCGAGGCAGCCCATCGAGGCAGCCCATCGAGGCGGCCCGATCGACACGCGCGCTTCGAGAGAAGTCCCCGCGCCGAAGCGCATCGCGAACCTCGAGGTCCGAATCGACCAGCCCGCCCGAGCGAACCGGGCTCCGCTATCCGGCCGCGCGGTCCGGTGCTACACCCGCGCGCATGTCCGTCCTCGACGCTCCCCTCTCCGAAATCGACTCCGAGATCGCCGCCGCCATCGCCGCCGAAGAGCGCCGCCAGCACGACGTGCTGCGCCTCATCCCGAGCGAGAACTACGCCTACCCCGCCGTGATGGAGGCGTGTGGGTCGGTGCTGAACAACAAGTACAGCGAGGGCTACGCGGGCAAGCGCTACTACGAGGGCCAGCAGTACATCGACGTGGTCGAGAACCTCGCGATCGCGCGACTGAAGTCGCTCTTCGGCGTCGAGCACGTGAACGTGCAGCCCTACTCGGGCAGCCCCGCGAACCTCGCGGTCTACTTCGCGTTCTGCGAGCCGCACGAGAAGGTCATGGGCCTCGCGCTCGCCGCGGGCGGCCACCTCACGCACGGGCACGGCGTGTCGATCACGGGCAAGTACTTCACGTCGGTGCAGTACGGCGTGGACGAGAAGACGCACCGCATCGACTTCGACGGCGTCGCGAAGCTCGCGCGCGAGCACAAGCCGAAGATCCTCTTCTGCGGCACCACCGCGTACCCGCGCGTCGTGGACTTCGATCGTTTCGCGGAGATCGCGCGCGAGGTCGGCGCGGTCCTCGTGGCGGACATCAGCCACATCTCGGGCCTCGTCGCGGGCGGCGCGCATCCGACGCCGGTCGGTCGCGCGGAGATCGTGACGAGCACGACGCACAAGACCTTCCGCGGTCCGCGCGGCGGCATGATCCTCTGCGACGCCAAGCACGCGAAGGCCATCGATCGCGCGGTGTTCCCGGGCCTGCAGGGCGGTCCGCACAACGGCACCACCGCGGGCATCGCGATCGCGGCGAAGAACGCGGCCACGCCGGAGTTCAAGGCCTACGCGAAGGCGGTCGTCGACAACGCGAAGGTGCTCGCGGAGGCGCTGCTCTCGGGCGGCATCGACCTCGTCACCGGAGGCACCGACAACCACCTCATCCTCTGCGATCTCCGCAGCAAGGACGTCCCGGGCAAGATCGCCGCGCAGGCCCTCGATCGCGCGGGCATCGTCTGCAACTACAACTCGGTCCCCTTCGACACGCGCAAGCCCTTCGATCCGAGCGGCATCCGCCTCGGGACGCCGGCGATGACCGCGCGCGGCATGGGCGCGGACGAGATGAAGAAGCTCGGCGCGTGGATGGTCGAGGTCATCGCGCACACCGACGACGCAGCGCGGCTGTCGCGCATCGCGGGCGAGGTGAAGGCGATGTGCGATCACTTCCCGGCGCCAGGCGTCGCGGGCTGAGCACTGGGCTGAGCACTGGGCTGAGCACGCGTGCGGACGAACCTCACTTCGCGATGCGATGCCTGTGACGTGAGGCTCTCCGCGCGCGCGACGTGGTGTCCGTTCTGCGGATGGGGTCCGGTCCCCGCGTTCACGCAGCAGCGCGGGCCGCGCAAGCGACACTGGTCGAACCACGCTGGTCGATGGGTGCGGAAGATCGCGGCGATTCTGCTGTTGATCGCGCTCTTCGTGATCGGCGTCGGTCCCCCGCTCGCGCTCGTGGTCGCGCTCTTCCTCGATCGCCCGATCCTCGCCGTGCTCGCGGTCGGCATGGCGATCGCGGGCGTTTCGCTGGTGCTGCTGCTCTCGATGTTCACCGTGCTGGCTGGGTTGGCCGTCCTCTGGGTCGCGCTGCTTCCGGTCGCGTACTTCCATGGCGCGCGGACGCGCCCGACCCGTGCCGTGAGCGTGCGTTCGGAGCCGCCGCCACGTCGGCTCGCGGTGGGGCATCGACTCGTCCGCGCGGCGAAGGTCCTGCAGTCGCGGTCTGACGAAGGTGCGCTCACCCTGTGGAGCCTCGTGATGCTGAACGGCGCCTTGATCGTGGCGATGCTCGTCACGTGGATCCGCGGCATCCCTTTCGTCGACGGCTGGTCCATCTTCGGCGGGGCGCTGATCCTCTCGTTCGTGATCGCGTTCGGAATGGGGTTCCTCGTGATCGGCGTGCAGTGGGCGGCCAACTGGCTCGTGTCCCCACCGGGCCTCGAGCGACCGCCGGAGGAGCACGCGGACGACGTGGAGGCGGTGCTCGCGGAGCGGCGCCGCGCAGACCGGCTGGAGGGGACGATCCACGCGCGCGGCGAGGCGCTCCGTGCGCCGGTCACCGGAAGCTCGTGCGTCGCGGCACGCGTGCGTGGGACGATCGACGGGAGCCAGATCGACGACGCGCTCGCAGTGGAGCTCGTGCTCGACACCGCGGAGGGTCCGGTCGCGATCGTCGGCGACGATCTGCTCGTGGCGATCGCAGCGTTCGACGCTCCACGCGACGCGCTGGACCACGAACGATGGCTCGAGCCACGTGGGATCGTGCCGCGCGAGGTGTCGGTCACCGAGGCGCGCCTGGAGGACGGCGCGCGGGTGATCGTCTACGGGCGAGCGGAACGCGCGTTGGTCACCGACGACGGCTACCGAGGCGCGCAGCGCGAACGGGTGGTGGCGTTGCACGCGGACGCGGGACCGATCCTGATCGAACGCGCAGCGTCGGTGTGACGACGCTCGCAGGAGTCGCGGGAGGTGCGCGTGGCGAGCCACGTGGATGCGCACGACTCACTGGCGCACACGGCCGACGCTGCCTCGACGTCGGGGATCACGGGGCTCCGGAAAGTTGACCCTTCGGCGCGCGGCCCCGAAAGCTCGCGCGCATGAGGCGCCACCTCGTCCTCGTCGTCGCGCTCGCCCTCGGTCTGTCGGAGGGCGCGCCTTTCGCGCGTGCGAGCGAGACCTCGATCCGCATCACGCTCGCGGGCGACGTCGTGCCGCTCGGAGTCGACGCGGGCGCGCTGGCGGAAGAGCGCGCGCAGGCTTGGCTCGAGGAGCCGATCGAGCTCGAGCTCGTGGGCCGGCGGCTCCGGCGCTCGCGCGAGGCGCTCGGTGCGCGCGTGGACGTCGCGCGGCTTCGGTCGTGGCTCTCCGACGCGCTCGACGAGTCGAGCCCGATGCGGCAGGCCGCCGGTCCGACGTTGCCGCTGCGGATGCCGGCGTCGCTCGATCCGAACGTGCTGCGGCCGTGGCTCGAAGATCAGAAACGTACGATCGATCGCCCGGCGAAGGACGCGACGCTCGATCCGGAGACGGGCGACGTGGTGCCGGAGCGCGAGGGCCGCGTGCTCGACGTGTGGGCCACCCTCGATCGCGTGGCGGACGCGCTGTCGACGAACGCGACGGAGATCGCGGCGGTGATCGAGACGCGCGCCCCGCGGCGCCTGGCCGCGGAGCTCGCGCACGCCGACGTGGCGACCGTGCTGGGTGAGTTCGAGACGCCCTACAACGGCAGCGGCGACGCGGCCGAGCGCACCCACAACCTCCGCGTGGTGGCGTCCAAGATCGACGGGCTCGTGCTCATGCCGGGCGAGGTCTTCGACTTCAACGGCGTGGTCGGCGAGCGCAGCCTCGCGAACGGCTTCAAGCCCGCCACCGTGATCGCGGGCGGCGAGCTCGTGGACGGAGTCGGCGGTGGCGCGTGTCAGATCGCGGGCACCCTGCACGCGGCGGCGTACTTCGCGGGGCTCGAGATCGTGGAGCGCGTGCCGCACTCGCGACCGAGCAGCTACATCAAGCTCGGGCTCGACGCCGCGGTGGCGTGGCCGAACGTCAACTTCCGCTTCCGTAACGACCGCGCGGATCCGGTGTTGGTGCGGCTCACGGTGCGGGGCGGCTGGGTGCGCGCCGAGCTGCGTGGCGCGGAGCGGCGCGAGCTCGTGAGCTTCGTGCGGCGCATCGACGAGGTGCTCCCGTACGACGAGCGCGAGACGAACGATCCCTCGCTGCCGACGGGCGTTCGGGTGCTCTCCCAGCGCGGCGTGCCGGGCTTCGTCGTCTCGACGTGGCGCGTGATCCGGGACGTCGAGCGGAACGTCGCGCGCTCGCAGACGACGCGCGATCGTTACCCGCCGACGCAGCAGATTTGGCGCGTCGGGAGCGGCGGTCCGATCCCCGAGGGTTACGAGGCGCCGGTCGGCGACACGCACGGCGAGTACACCGCGGACGAGTATCTCGTCGCGTCGCAGGGCGTCGGCGTCGAAGGCACGCCGACCACGCGTCGCGCGGGTCGGACAGGCACGAACGGGTGGACTGCGCGCCTCGGGATGCCGCAGCCCCCGAGCGATTGATCGACGCGTCTGGGCACGCGCTTCGACACGATCGACGGGATGCCGCAGCCGGGCGATGGATCGATGCGTTCCGGGTGACGCGCGCCGACGGTGCGACCGACGATCGGCGCGCTCAGGTGCTCGGCGGCTCCGCTTCGGGTCGCGCCGCGTAGCGGCCGGCAAGCACGGTGGAGGCCATGAGCTGGAGCTGGTGGAAGATCATCAGCGGCAAGAGCAATCGCCCCGCGACCTCCGCCGGAAAGAGCACGTTGGCGAACGCGACGCCCGACGCGAGGCTCTTCTTCGAGCCTCCGAACACGATCGTGACCTCGTCTTCCTTCGCGAAGCCGAGCCGTCGGCTCGCGGTGACCGTGAACGCGAGCACGACGAGGAGCAGCACGAGATCGAGCACGACGAGGGCCGCGAAGTCGCGCAGGCCGAGGGTCTCGAAGAGACCGTGCACGACCGCGTCGCTGAACGCGAGGTAGACGAGCAGCACGATCGTGCCCTGGTCGTAGGCCTTGAAGAGCCCGCGATGGCGCGCGACCGTCGCGCCGAGCCAGGGGCGCGCGAGGTGACCGAGCAGCAGCGGCACCACGAGCTGGAGCGTGACGTCCGCGAGGGTCTGCCACGAGACCTCGACGTCGCCGACCCCGAGCGCGCGCAGCAGGAGCGGCGAGACGAGCACGCCGAGCACGCTGGAGAGCGACGCGCTGCACACCGCGGCCGCGACGTTGCCGCGCGCGAGGGCGGTGAAGACGACCGCGGACTGGATGGTCGCGGGGGTCGCGCAGAGCATGAGCACGCCGTCGTAGAGCTCGGCGGCGACGAGAGAGCGTCCGAGCGGCGCGAGCGCGAGGCCGAGGAGCGGGAAGACGACGAAGGTGGTGGCGAAGATCAGCGCGTGCAGGCGCACGTGCGAGATGCCGGCGACGATCGCCTCGCGCGAGAGCCGCGCGCCCTGGAAGAAGAAGAGCAGCGCGACCACGCCCACCGCGACGTGATCGGCGATCTCGCTCGCCCTCCCCGCGATCGGCGCGAACGCCGCGAGCACCACCGCGCCGACGATGAAGAGCGCGAAGGGATCGATGCCGAGGGGGAGGCGCTTCATGGGCTCTTCGCGCGGGGCGAGCCGAGAGCATGCGCCGACCACGGGACGAGGCAACGCATCGCGTGGCGGACGGCTCGACGAACCGAGAGCGGACGCGCCGAACGTGGACGTCGACGCGCCGAACGAGCCGAAGGTTTCGCTTCGCGTCGTTGGGATCGTCGCGCGAGCTTCGTGTCGCGCATGCGGGTCGTTGGCGCGCTCGCGGCGCTTCCCGCATCATCGCGCGCATGCTGAAGGGTCGCCGGATCGTCGTGGGCCTCGGCGGTGGGATCGCCGCGTTCAAGGCGGTCGCGCTGGTGCGCGAGCTCGGACGTCGGGGGGCCGAGGTCCGCGTGGTGATGACGGAGGCGGCGACGCGTTTCGTCGGACCGATGACCTTCGCGGGGCTCACGGGACGGCCCGCGATCACGGATCTCTGGGATCCGAGCTACGCGGGCGAGGTGCACGTCGAGCTCGGCGGGTGGGCGGACGCGCTCGTGATCGCGCCCGCGACGATGAACCTGCTCGCGCGCGCCGCGAACGGGCACGCGGACGACGTGGTGCTCGCGACGATCGCGTGCGCGAAGGGGCCGGTGCTCTACGCGCCCGCCATGCACGAGCGCATGTGGTCGCGCGCGGCCACGCGTCGAAACGTCGCCGCGCTCGCGGACGAAGGCGCGTCGTTCGTGGGTCCGGTCGAAGGTGCGCTCGCGAGCGGCGAGGTCGGACGCGGTCGCATGGTGGAGCCGGAGGCGATCGCGGACGCGCTCGAAGCGATGTTCGTCCCGCGCGATCTCGAAGGCCTGCACGTCGTCGTGAGCGCGGGGCCGACGCACGAGGATCTCGATCCGGTGCGTTTCCTCGGCAACCGATCGACCGGACGCATGGGCTTTGCGATCGCGCAGGTGGCCGCGCAGCGAGGCGCACGCGTGACGCTGGTGGCGGGCCCGGTGACGCTCGCGACGCCGCCGAACGTGACGCGCGTCGACGTGCGCAGCGCGCTGGAACTGGAGGCCGCGGTGAAGGCCGCGGCTTCGAGCGCGGACGCGGTGATCATGGCGGCGGCGGTGGCGGACTACCGGCCGGCAGTGCGCACCGAGCAGAAGCGAAAGAAGGCCGAAGGTCCGCTGGTGCTCGAGCTGGTGCGCAACCCCGACGTGGTCGCGGGCCTCGGCGCGGCGCGCGAAGGCGACACGCCGGTGCTGGTGGGCTTCGCGCTCGAGACGGAGAAGGTGGTCGAGAACGCGCGCAGCAAGCTGGTGCGCAAGAAGGTCGACCTCGTAGTCGCGAACCACGCGAGCGACGGCTTCGGCGGCGACGACAACGTGGTGGTCCTCGTCGACGCGTCGGGCGAGGAGCCGCTGCCGAAGCTCAGCAAGCGTGAGGTCGCGGGGCGAATCCTCGACCGCGTCAAAGCCCTCGCGGGCCGCTGAGGATCCTGCGCGCGCCGAGGGTCTTCTTAGCCTCTCGGCGACCGGCCGGCGTGCCACGATCGCGCGACTCGACCCTCGGGGCATTGACAGCGCGGCCCGCGCGCGCGAGCACAACGCTCGTGCAATCGGGACGACCGACCGTGGCTCGTTTGGTGGGCGCCGTGCTGGACGGGCGCTACCAGATCCTCTCGCTGATCGGCGAAGGCGGCATGGGCGCGGTCTATCGCGCGCGCCAAGCGACCGGCGGGCCCGACGTGGCCATCAAGGTGCTGCACGACGAGCTCATCGATCAGCCCGATCAACGCGAACGATTCGAGCGCGAGGCGCGCGCGCTCTTCGGGCTCGAGCATCCGAACCTCTTGCACGTGATGGACTTCGGCATTCACGAGCGGATGCCCTACCTCGTGATGGAGCTGCTCGAAGGACAACCGCTCGACGACCTCGTCGGCGAGACGGGCGTACCCTTCGACGAAGCCATGGAGCTCGCGCTGCAGGTCCTGCGCGGCCTCGCGCTCGCGCACCAGAACGGCGTGCTGCACCGCGATCTGAAGACGGAGAACGTCTTCGTCGCGCGCGGCCCGCACGGCCCCGTCTGCAAGCTGCTCGACTTCGGCCTCGTGAAGTTCGTGGACGACGATCGCTGGGGCAGCTCGAAGAAGCTGACGATGCAGGGCGCGGTGTTCGGGACGCCCGCGTACATGGCGCCCGAACAATGCGCGGGCGCGCCGGTGGACGCGCGCGGCGACGTCTACTCGATGGGCGTCATCCTCTTCGAGCTCTTCACCGGCACGTGGCCCTTCGTGGAGGAGACGCGCATGGCGATGTACCAAGCGCACCTCACGCGAAAGCCGCCGCGCCTCGCCGAGGCGGCGGAGGGCAAGGTCTTCCCCGAAGAGCTCGAGCAGCTCGTCGCGCGCGCTCTCGCGAAACAAGCGAAGGATCGTTTTCAGAACGCGGGCGAGATGCTCGCGGCGCTCGAAGCGGTGCCTCGTGCGAAGCCGCGAAGCGCGGTGCCCGCGCGACCCGTCGAGCTCTCGTCCGAGCCCTCGCGCGCGGCGTTCCCGATCGCGCTCGTCGCCGGCATCGCGCTCCTGATCGTCGTGCTGCTGGCGCTCGCCGCGCTCTTCCTGTTCCTGTGACGCACGTCCCGACGATCGTGGCGATCGACGACGTCGACGTCGCGTGCCTGCCCGTCGGCGCGCTGGTCCCGCGGCGCGCGCCGCTCTCGATCGCGACGTTGCGGCAGCGCCTGCGGAGCTGGGAGCAGCTCGATCGCGACTACGAGCTCGCGCCGATCGACGACGAGGCGCGCGAGGCGATGCGCGCGTGGCTGCGGGCGGAGGATCCCGAAGCGGAGCTCTTCCGCGACCACGTCTTCGTCGACGCGCGCGGCGTGGTGCTGGTGCTCGACGACGCGGAGTGGCGCGCGCTCTTCGCGTGATGCGCGAGCCATCGCGCTCGAGCGTCGACGATGGGTCCCGTCGCGCACCTCACGCGCCCCGTGTCGCACGAGGCTCGCGACCCGCGTCGCTCAGACGAGGCCTTCGGTCGGCCCCGCGCCCTGACGCTTCACCACCGGCTCAGGGCCCGTGAGGTCGATGACGGTGGAGGGATCGAGTCCGCCCCACCCCGAGTCGATCACGAGGTCGGCCTGCTTGTAGCGCGCGACGAGATCGTCGGGGTCGTTGAGCTGCTCGCCTTCGAAGGTCGCCGACGTCGACACGATCGGGTTGCCGAGCTCGCGCACGATCTGCAGCGCGACCTCGTGGTGCGGGATGCGGATGCCCACCGTCTTGCGCTTCATCATCAGGATGCGCGGCACCTCGCGCGTCGCTTCGAGGATGAAGGTGTAGGGCCCCGGCAGGAGCCGCCGCATCAAGCGGTACGCGCGATCGTCGACGATCGCGTAACGCGCGATGTCGCCGAGGTCGGGGCACACGAACGCGAGCGGCTGCTCCTTGTCCATGCGCTTGACCTGGTAGACGCGATCGATCGCCTTCTTCTGCGTGATGTCGCAGCCGAGCGCGTAGACGGTATCCGTCGGGTAGACGACGACGCCGCCCTTCCGGAGCGTCTCGACGACGTTCTTGATCTTCCGGGGCTCCGGGTGGGTCGGGTGGATCTCGAGCCGCATGGCGCGCGGCAGTAGCGGCCCCGACGCGGGATTTCAAGCCGACGGGTGTCGCGAGCACGTGGGATCGACGTCGCGCGCTCGCGCTCCGACACCACGCTTCCGCGCGGACGCACGCTCACAGCCGTGCTAGGAAGCGCGCCGATTGGATGGTTCGGTCGCCTCCGGGCGACGCTCTCGTTCCGCGGATCGGCCGAGCGGTCGGCTCCGAGGCGCGGATCGGCCTCCGATCCCACAGAGAAGATCATGGAAGTCACGCTCGTCCATCGCTCCATCTACGCGCTCCCCTCCAACCAGCGCGTGGGATGCATCGTCTACGACGGCGCCGCCGACATGCAGCTCTGGCCGGGTCCGGGTCCGGACCTCGAGCTCACCGAGCACTACGGCGACACCTTGCAGCGCGCGCTCGACACCGAGCTGCGCCAAATCGAAGGGCGCCTCCTGCCGATCCCGTCGATCGTGCGCGTCCATCCGGGTCGCCTTCACTGCAACTTCCTCGCGTGGGCCGCGACGCGTCCGCCCGAGCCGGGCACGGATCGCACGCCGGCGCCGAGCGCGGAGGTGATCCAGCAGACCGTGCTCGAGGCGCTCCGGTTCGCCGCGCAGCGCAGCGTCGAGCGCATCGCGTTCCCCGCGCTCGGCGCAGGACCCGGCGAGCTGCCGCGCGCGGAGCGGCTCGCGATCATCGTGCGCGCTGCGCACGCGTACCAAGACGAGTGCACGAAGGCGGGCCGCGCGCCCGTCGTCGAAGAGGTGCTCGTCTGCGAGGCCGGAGTCGCGTTCCGCGAGGCGAAGCAGAAGGTCGCGCACCTCGCGCGCGCGGAAGAGCGTGAAGCCCGCGCCGCAGCGGCACCTCCGAAGGCGAGCGCGCCGAAGAAGGCCGCGTCGTCGGGCGGCGGTGGCGGTCGGAGCCGCGCGGCGGGCCCCGTGAAGCACCGCGCGCCCGCGCTGACCTCCGACGAGATCGCTCGCGTGAAGGGCAGCGGCGAGCGCTACGACATGCGCCGCACCTACGGCGAAGGCGACTTCTTCGTCCACCCGAAGTTCGGCGTGGGCAAGGTCGTCTCGCTCCCCGAAGCGCACCAGATGAACTGCGTCTTCGAAGACGGAAGCGAGCGCAAGCTCGTTCACGCGCGCGGCTGAGCCCACGTCCGCATCACCCGTCGAGCGTCACGCTCGATCGAACCTCTCGTGCTCGTCGGTCGACGTCGAGCCCCCATCGAGCACCCGAGCTCATCGAGCCGATCGTTCTCGCGCTCACGCTCGACGCTCCGCTGCTGCTAAGGTCCGCGCCCCATGGGAGACACCCCCTACCTCGTCGTCACCGCGCTCCTCGACTCCGGCGCGCGCCCGGCCCAACTCACGCGAAGCCACGGCGACGCCATGGAGCGCGCGTATGTCGCGAGCATGGGCCGCGCGACCGCGGGCCTCGATCTCGTGGAGCTGCAGGTCTCGGCGCCCGCGTTCGACGCGATGCGCAAGGCCCTCGGGCTCGCGCCGTCGACCGTCGCGCTCTACGACCTCTTCCCGCTCGCCTCGCACCTCGACCCCGCGGTGCGCAAGGTCGCGGGGCAGTTCCTCGCCGCCGAAGCGGTGTGGACGCTCGAAGAGCAGGGCCTCCTGGGGGGAGTCGCGCTCAACGTGCGCCTCGATCTGCCGCGCGGCTGGGAGAAGGATCCGAAAGCCGTGCACGCCAAGCTCGTCGAAGCCGGCGCGCTCGACCTCGGCCCCGGCGCCATCGAGACCTTCAAGGTCGTGAAGCAAGCCTGGGACTCGAGCGCGCGCGTGTGAGCACGTCGCAAGGTTCGTCGCGGAGTCGGCGATCCTCTGCGCGCACTGGGAACACGTCGTTCCACTTCGAGCGGTCGACTCACGAAGCTCGATCGGGCAGCGTGCACGCATGAGCGTCGAGATCGAGCACCGCGAAGGCAAGCCCAAGGGCGCGTGGGTCGTCGAGCAGGACGGCGAGCGCCTCGCCGAGATGACCTACTCGTGGGCCGGCGACGACATGTTCATCATCGACCACACGCACGTGGACGACCGACTGCGGGGGCTCGGCGTCGGCGGCAAGCTCGTCGCGGCGGCAGTCGCGTACGCGCGCGAGCACGGCGTCGGCATCCTGCCGCTCTGTCCGTTCGCGAAGTCGGTCTTCGATCGCACGCCCGAGTACGCCGACGTGCGGCGCTGAGCGACGCGAGCGATCAGCGCACGGTGCGTGGCGACGAGCGCGACGCGACGACTCAGCGCACGCGCACCGCGACGCCGTCCACCACCTGCTCGCTCGGGTGCACCACCACCCGCGCGCCTGGCTCGAGGCCTTCGGTGATCTGCGCCTCGAAGCCGTTGCGACGCCCGACCTGCACCACGCGTAGCCGGGCCTGCTCGCCTTCGACGACGTAGACCGCCCAGCCCTCTTCGTGGCGAAAGAGCGCGCTCGACGGGATGCGCACCACGTCGTCCTCGCGCCACACGCGGATGCGCGCCTCGACGCGGAAGCCGTCACCGAGCGCCTCCCACTCCTCGCGTGGGCTCGCGAGCTCGATGACGACGTTGACGCGCTGCTCTTCCACGCCGAGCGCGCTGATCTTCGTGAACGCGCTCGGCTCCACGCGCTGCACGCGCCCCGTCAGCGCCTGCTCGCCGCCCCAGCGCACCAGCTCCACCTGCGCGCCCGGCTGGATCTGCACGGCATCCGCCGTGAGCACGTCGACCACCACCTCGAGCGCGCCCGGGTCGCCGAGCTCGAGCAGCGGCGTGCCCGCCTGCGCGACGCCTTCTTGCTGGTGCAGCACGCGCAGCACGCGTCCGCTGATCGGCGAGGGCACCTCGAGCTGATCTTGCGCTTCGTCGGGCTTGCCGCGCGCGTCCGCCATCCGGCCCGCCGCCGCTTGCGCCATGCGCACCTCGTAGTCGGCCACCCGCACCCCGAATCGCGCGCTCGTGAGCTCCTCTTGGCGCGCCCGCGCCTCGAAACGCGCTTGATCGAGCGTGGTCTGAGGAGCCCCGCCACGCTCCGCGAGCTGGGTCTGACGCTGCTCCATCTGCTGCGCGAGCGAGAGGGCCGCCTCCGCGCGTGCGACCGCGGCTCGTGCCTGACGCTGCGCGGCCTGAGACGCAGCGACGCGCGCTTCGGCCTGGGTTCGCGAGCGTTCGTCGAGGAGCTGCGGCGCCATCGGCTCCACGCGCGCGAGCACGCCACCTTCGGTGACCGCGTCCCCCGCGCGCAGCTCGAGGCGTCCGAGGCTTCCGGTGAGCGGCAGGCTCACCACGTAGCGATCCTTCACCCGCGTGACGCCGTCCTCGTCGATCGTGACCTCGAGCGGACCCCGGGCGACCTCCGCCACGTCGACCGGGACGGGCTTGGGCATCGCGGCGATCACCAAGAGCGCGGCGATGCCACCCAGGAAGAGCACGGTGACCGTGCGCGAGACGATCTTTCGAACGTTCACCTTCTTTCGGGTGCCGTTCTTCGCGCCACTCTTCGAATCGGTGTTTCCGTTTTCCGTCATGTGCGTACCCGAATGAGCGAAGGAGGTCGCCGCGATCAATCGCGGGTCTTGAGCACCCCGATGAGGTCCAACTGGTCGAGCTTGCGGCGCACGAAGAGCGCGGAGGCGAACGCGCTCGCGAGCGTGATGAGCGTCGCGAAGGCGTACGTCCGTGGGCTCACGATCACCGGGAACCGAAAATTCTCCGGGTCCACGCCGGTCGCGAGGGCCTCCGCGAAGAGCCGCCCGAGCACGAGGCCGATCGGGATCGCGACGAAGACCTGGATCGCGAGCTCGCCGAGGAGGATCGTGCTGATCTCGCCGCGCGTGAAGCCGAGCACGCGCAGGCTCGCGAGCTCGCGCTCCCGCATCGAGAGCGCCACGCGCGCGTTGTTGTAGACGACGCCGATCGCGATGGTGGCGCCGAAGATCGTGAGGATCAGCGAGAAGACGCCGATGTTCTTCGCGCTCTGCTCTTCGAATTCCTGAATGATTCTGTCCATGTGCGCGACCCCGATCACGTCGGGGAGCGCCACGAAACGACGATCCAGGCGTTCGGCCTCCGCGGTGTCGATCGCGAGGAGCGCGACGTTCGTGCTCGGCTCCTGACCGAGCCAGCGGTGGAGCGCGTCGGCGCGCGCGTGCGCCTGGAGCCCGAAGAGCTCGTCGGTGGTCCCGGCGACCGGGATCGAGAGGGTGCGACGGTCGCCTTCGAGCAGCTCCACCTCGACGCGATCGCCGATGTGCAGATCGAGCTTCTCCGCGAGGAGCTCGGTCAGCACGAGCCCGTCCTCGGGGAGCGCGACGGGGCGCGCGTCGGCGTCGATCACACGCTGCAGGCTGGTCTCGCCGCTCGGATCACCGAAGTGCCCCATGAGCGAGACGGTTTTCTCGAATTGACCGTGGGAGAGCCTCACCGGAACCGCACGCATGGCTTCCACGCGGAACACGCCGGGCATGGAGCCGAAACTGCGAAGATCGGCGACGGGTCGCGGCTCCACGAAGGTCACCTGCGCGTCCCAGCGCTGCGACTCGTGGAGCTGCACGCCGACGAGGTAGTCCATCGCGTCGCCGAAGAAACGCGCGACCACGAGCAGCCCGACCGCGACGCCGATCCCGAGCGCGCTCAGGATGACGCGGAAGGGGCGGCGCTGGACCTCGCGCAGGATCATCCGCATCGAGGGGCCCACGAGGCGACCGAAGAGCGGACCTTCGAGGAAGCCGCGGCGGTATCGCGCGGGCGCGGGAGGAGCCATCGCCTCCGCGGGCGCGAGCTTCAGCACCGAACGGACGCTGGTGAGCGTGCCGACCACGCCCGCGATCGCGGAGACGAGCACGGCCGCGATCGCGGTCTGCGGGTCGACCCGCGCGACGAGGTCCGGGAAGCGGAAGTAGTCCGCGTACAGACCGACCATCTGCTCGCCGAACCAATCGCCGAAGCCGACCCCGAGGAGCGCACCGAGCACCACGATCACGCTCGCGAGCTCGAGGTAGTGCACGAGGATCTCGCGGTCGTAGTAGCCGAGCGCCTTGAGCGCCGCGATCTGACCGCGCTGGAGCTGCACGAGGCGCGTGAGCACGACGTGGAGCAAGAACGCCGCGACCATCAGGAAGAGCGGCGGGAGCTGCGAGGACATGTTCTCGAGCTGTCCGAGCTCCTGGGAGAGGAAGTAGTGCGAGAGCTGCCGATCGCGGCCGTGCGCGCCGAGCCCGCCGTAGCGCCGCAACACCTCGTCGACTCCGTCGATCACGGCGCGCTCGTCGGTGCCGGGCACGATCGAGAGCACCGCTTGGTTGAAGGAGCCCTCGACGTCGAGCGCAGCCTCCGCGGCGTCGCGACCGACCCAGACCACCGCGCGCTTCTTCGCGTCCATCGCGATCTCGCCCGCGCCGAGCACGATCACGAACTCGGGCGCGAGCCCCACGCCCACCACGCGCACCTCGCGCCGCACGCCGCCGACCACGAGCGGGATACGCGTCCCGCTGCGGAAGCCGTGCGCTTCCGCGAAAGCGTCCGAGAGCACCACCTCGTCGTCGCGGCCATCTTCCGGGAGCCGCCCTTCGCGCAGGAAGATGCGCCCGAGCTGCGTGGGCACGGAGCTCACGGTCGCGCGGACCGGCTCGCTCATGCCCTCGAGCGGGATGGAGCCCATGCCGACCACCCGCGTCTCGACCGCGCGCACGCCGGGCAGATCCGCGAGCGTGCGCGACACCGCCTCCGGCGCGCGACGCAAGCTGACGAAGACGTCCGCGAAGCCGCTCGTCGCGTAGAAACGGGCGCGCGCGTCGCGCAAGGAACGCAGCGCGGACTGCGTGGCCACGAACGCCGCCACCCCGCACGCGACGACGAGCGCGATGGTGACGAGCTGGCCCTTCAGGGTGCCGAGGTCGCGGATCAGCTTGCGTCGCAGCGGGGAAACGAGCGCCATGCGATCACCAACGGATCTCTCCGGCCGCGATCGGATGATCGTTCGTGACCTCGGATTGAATCAGCCCGTCGTGGAGCGAGACCACGCGCTGCGCCATCTGCGCGACCGGCGCGTTGTGCGTGATGATCGCGGTCGAGGTGCCGAGCTCGCGGTTCACCTTCGCGATCACCTCGAGCACCTTCACCCCCGTCTTGTAGTCGAGCGCGCCGGTGGGCTCGTCGCAGAGCAGGAGATCCGGCCGCTTCGCCACCGCGCGCGCGATCGCGACGCGCTGCTGCTCGCCGCCCGAGAGCTGCGCGGGGAAATGATCCTGACGCTCCTTCAAACCGACGAGCTCGAGCGCCTCGCTGGGCGACATCGGATCGTCCGCGAGCTCGGTGACGAGAGCGACGTTCTCGCGCGCCGTCAGCGAAGGAATCAGGTTGTAGAACTGAAACACGAAGCCGACGTGCTCGCGGCGATAACGCGTGAGTGCCTCGTCGCCCGCCTCGGTCAGATCGTGATCTTGGTAGGTCACGCGGCCGCTCGTCGGGGTGTCGAGCCCGCCGAGGATGTTGAGCAACGTCGACTTCCCGCTGCCCGAGGCGCCGAGCAACACGAGGAGCTCGCCCGCGTGCAGCTCCAGCGTCACGCCGCGCAACGCGTGCACGTCGACCTCGCCCATGCGGTAGACCTTCGTGACGTCGCGCGCGGAGAGGACGATCTCGGTCATGAGAGTCTCGAGCTTGGCGCGCCCAGTGGAGCGCACGGGCGGGAGTCGAAGTAGAGGGCCGACCGTTGCGTGGGTCGTCGTCGATCGCTCGGGTGGATGCGGGACGGTCCCTGGCGGAGGTGATGCCCCCACCGCTGGGCGCGCGCAAGGGGCACGCCTCGGAGCGCCGCGAGCTCAGCGGTCCCGTCGGAAGATCCTCGACGACGCGTCGATCGTGGCCGGCTCCAGCGCGCACACCGCGAGGAGCCACACCCACGAGATCTCACAGAAGGGGAACCAAGGATGGCACGTGACGAGCGCGAGTCGGACCACCGCGAACGCGAGCGCGACCGGCGCCAGTCGCTGACGGCTCCACGCCCGCAGCGAGGCCGGAACGGTCGTCGCCACGAGCGCGGCGACCCCGAAACCCAGCAGGTGCGGCCCGAGCAGAAAACGTTGCTCGACGAAGAGAAGCGCGAGCGCAGCAAACGAAGGCAGGAAGGGAGGCAGGGTCGCGGGTCGCGCGGCGCGCTCGAGGCGCTCGAGGTGCGCACGCAGCCTGGGCTCTCGTTCCGCGAGCGCGACCGCGTGGGTGTGGGCGAAGTGTACGCGCCGCTCCATCTCCTCGACCGCGCGACGCCACCCCGCTTCGTCGAGACCCACCGGCACCACTGGCAGCGCGGGAGCGCGCGGCGGCGACGGTCGGCGCAGCGTCGTGTCTTGCCCGAGCAGGCGCGCGCATTCGACCACCGTCGCCGCCACGAGCACGTCGAGCACCAAGACGCCCTCCGGCAAGAGAGTCTGCAGCTCGAAGTGCCCCATCACCCACAGCACGACCGCGCGGATCGTCATGCTCACGGCGGCCGAACGCGTGCGCCCGAGCAGCAGGTAGAGCACGGCCGGTCCCGCGCGAAACAGCGCCGTCGCGAGGCTCCCGAGCACGGATTCCAGCGTCTCTCCCGCCAACGGACGCCAGGGTGAGAGCGCCGGCGTGAGCACGATCGACGCCACCACCACCGTCCAGAGCACGACACGGAACGCGCGCGCGTCCACCGGCTGCTCGCGCGTGTGAATGCTCCGCTCGACGGCGGCCACGCGGGCTTCGACCTCGTACGCGCGAAGCTCCGCGTCGTGCACGTCGTCGCGCAAGGTCTCCCACTTCGCGGCGAGCGCGCTCTCTTGCCCTCGAAAGGCCACCGCGGGATCTTACTCCGCGCGCGGAGGCTCGGGCGGACGCGATCGCCACGCGAGCACCGCGGCGCTGAGCGACGCGAGCGCGGCGCCGAACGCGAAGACGTCGAGCGCACGCGTCGGCCACGCGAGCACCGCGACGCCGGTGACGAGGAACGAGAGCGCCGCCGCGCCGGCCCAGCGAAAGAGCGTGACCGCGGCGACGGAGGCGACCCCGGAGGCCGCGAACGCGTCACGCGAGAGCACGTTCGAAAGCTCGCTCGGGAAGACGAGGTTGATCCCGCGGCTCGCGAGGATGAAGCCGGTCGCGAGCAACATCGTCGCGAGCGCGCGACGCGCGATCTGGTTCGCGAGCAGATGCCGCCGCATCACCACGCCGACGATCGCGACGACGCCGAAGATGGCGAGCGCGTAGAGGAAGAGCGTGAGCGGCTCGGGGGCGCGGTGGACGGTGAGCGTCAGCACCACGAGCACGACACCGACGAGCGCGAGCAAGCCGAGGCCGAGCGCACGCGAGCGCGCGCCGATCGACGGATCGTGCTCGCGCGCGAGGTGCTCCAGCTCCGCGGCGCGCGCGCGTCGCTCGTCGAGGATCGCCTCCAGGCGCGCGAGCCCCAGCTCCGCGTCCGCGAACTCCGGAAACCCTTCGAGCGCACGCTCGAGACCGAAGCGCGCTTCGGCGACCAGCCGGTCGATCGTGCGTTCGCGGTCCGGGTACGCCGCGTCGCGCCACACCCGCTCGAGCTGCTCGAGTGACTCGAGGGCGCGGCGCCCGATGCTCACCGACTCGCGGTGCGCGACGTAGGCGACGATCGCCTCGCGGAACGCCTTTGCGCTCGGCGGCCGCGCGGACGGATCGCGCGCGCAGGCGTGGTTGGCGAGCGTGGCGAGCTCGCGCGGCACCGAATCGTCGTAGTCGAAAGGCTCCGAGAGCGACGCGGCGAGGATCGTCTGGGCCAGCGTGCTCCCGCGGTGTCGCCGCGTCCCCGTGAGCAGCTCGTGCAGCACCGCGCCGAGCAGGTAGACGTCGGTGCGCGCGTCCACCGGGCGGCCGTCGATCATCTCCGGCGCGAGATAGCCCGGCGTCCCACAGAGGTGCGCGCTCGCGTCGCCCACGCGCGCGGCGATGCCCCAGTCGGCCACGTAGACGTCGCCGAAGCGACCGATGAGGACGTTGTCGGGTTTGAGATCGCGGTGCACGAAGCCGCGGCTGTGCGCGAAGTGGAGCGCATTGCAGACGAGCGTGAGGATCTGCAGATGACCGAGCAGGCGCTCGTCGGGATCCGTACTTCGTGGATCCACGCTCCAGTCTTCCCACGCCGGGTGATTCGGATCCGCGACGAGCGCGCTCCACGCGACGCCTTCGATTCGCTTCATCACGATCGCCGGGCGGCCTTCGGCGTCGACCCCGAGCGCGTGCACGGGGACGATCGCGGGGTGCTCCAGGCGACCGGTGACGATGCCTTCGAAGATGAGCGCGTCGCGCGCGGTCGACGACGCGTTCGGGTGCGTGGTCTTCACCGCGACCTCACGCGCGAGCGAGCGTTGTCGCGCGAGGAGCACGCGCCCCATGCCGCCTTCGCCGAGGGTGCCGCGCACTTCGAGGTCGGCGGTCGAGGTCGGATGCGAGGCACCCCGATCTTCGCGCAGATCGATCGTGATCGCGGGCAGCGGTGCGGCCATGGAGTCTTCGAGCGACTCCGCGGACGCGTCGTGTCGGTCGGCGTTCGCGGCACGCGGCGTGGGCGATCCGTTCGGCACGCTCGCGACGGTGTCGTCATGTGCGCCGGCGCCGGCGCGCGCAGCCGTGTCGTCGTGCGCGACGTCGCGCTCGGCTCGCACTGCCACCGACGGGGAGCCGTAGCCCGCGAGGGTGGGTCGTATCGTCGCGCCGAACGCGAGCGAGCGAGGGTCTTCTCCCTGCGCTCGGAGCCGCGCCTCGACCTCGCTCACCGTGGTCACGCGCGCGAGGATACCCGCGCCGAGATCAGAAACGGAGCCTCGGCGCGACCGCGACGTGCGCGAGCCCCGCGAGCCCGCCGAGCGCGGTCGCGGCGGTGATCACTTCGGGACGATCCATCGCGACGGCGACCGGGATCGAGAGCAATGCGAGGCCGATCGTGTAGGCCCAGAAGATCCCGGTGTAGCGGCCGCCCCGGCCGGGCCGCGAGAAGGATCCGTCGAGCGAGCGGGCAAGGCGCGCGAAGAGCAAGCTCGAGATCAACGCGCCGCCGAGCGCGCCGAAGCCGAGCCCACGCGCGAGGTGACGATCGGTGTTCTCTGCCACGAGCCCACCCACGAGCGAGCCGACGAGCAGCCCCGGATAGATGCCCGCGAACGCGTCGCCGAGCCGCGGGTTCCAGTCCTTCCGCTTCGCGAGCGAGCCGAAGAGGAAGGCGCCGCCGCCCGCCAGGATCGCGGTCCCCAGCGCCGCGCCGCCGGCCGCGTCACCGTCGCCCCCGAGCGCCGCGACTGCGACGACCAGCGGCGCGCCGAGGAGGAAGAACGTCTGGCCTCCGAACGCACGCCAGCCGCCCTCGGGATCGGTGCGGCGCTCGAGCAACTCCGACGTGGGCGGCGGCGCGAGCGGCGCAGGCGGCGTGAGCTGACCGGCCACGACTTGTGAAGGTTCGACCGGGCCCGGTGGCGAGACGGCGCCACGCGAAGGGAGGTCTTCGACCACGGGAGTCTGCGCGAGCGCGGGCGCGGCGAGCGAGAGGAGCGAGAGCGCGAGGACCAGGCGAAGCATGCGAAGAGAACGTGAGAGCGCCGCGCGACTTACAGGGTCTCGCGCGCACGTCTCGTGAGCGCGAGCACGTCACCGAGCACACCGCACGTCCTCACGTCGTCGATCACGACCGCGTCGCCGACCACGTCGCCGACGATCGAACGCGGGATCGAGAGTTGGTTCGGGACGACCACGCGCACGAGGTCTCGAGGCTGTCGTTCGCTCAGTCCGAGAGCAGCGCGTCGAAGAGCAAGTAGCCCGCGCCCAGGAAGACGAGATCGAACGCGGCGAGGATCTGCACCCAGCCGAGCACCTCGGAGAGCGGCGCACCCGCGAAGAGCTCACGTGTCGCGACGACGCCACCGAGCAGCGCGGGCGTCACGAGCGGGAAGACCACGATCGAGAGCACGAGATCGCGCGCCCTCGTCTGCACGCTGAGCGCGCCGAAGAGGGTGCCCGCGGAGACGAAGCCGAAGCTGCCCAGCAAGAGCAGCACGCTGGTCGGGAGGAGCGGCTCGAGCTCCAGATGGAAGAGGAGCGCGACGAGCGGCACCAGCACGACCTCGACCGCCAAGAGGAAGACGAGGTTGCCGAAGAGCTTGCCGAAGTAGATCGAGGCGCGCGGGATCGGCGAGAGCAGCAGCCCGCGCAGCGCGTCTTCTTCGCGCTCGCGCCCCCAGCTCCGCGTCACGCTCGTGATGCCCGCGAACACCACCGCGACCCAGAGCACGCCGGGCGCGATCGACTTGGCGGTGTTGCGATCGAGGTAGAACGCGAGCGACGAGAGCACGACCACGAGCACCGCGAAGAACGCGGTCGTCACCGTGATCTCCTTGGTGCGTGCCTCGATGCGCAGGTCCTTGGCGGCCACGAGCCGCGCGCCGCGCCAGAGCTCTTTCAAACCGAGCTCCTTCACGCCTCGACGACCTTTCCGTTGCGGAGCGCGACGCGCCGATCGCCGACCTTGCCCGAGAGCTCTCCGTCGTGCGTGACCAGCACCACGATCGCGCCGCGGTCGCGCTCCGCCTTCACGACCTCGACCAGCCGCTCCACTCCCGCGACGTCGAGCCCCGTGGAGGGCTCGTCGAGCAGGAGCAACGTCGGATCGGCGACCAGCGCGCGAGCCAACGCCACGCGCTGGAGCTGCCCACGCGAGTACGTACGCACCGGACGATCGCCGAAGGGGCCGATGCCGAAACGATCGAAGAGCGCGTCGGCGCGCGCCTTGGGATCGGACACCCCGAAGAGCGCGGCGTACAGCCGCACGTTCTCGCGTCCGCTCAGATCCGGATAGAGCATCGACGCGTGCGCGAGCACGCCGAGGTGCCGACGGATCGCGCGCGCGTCCTTCGTCGCGTCGAGCTTGCCGAAGCGCAGCACGCCATCGGTCGGCTTCGCGGTGAGCGCGAGCAGGTGGAGCAGGGTCGACTTGCCGGATCCGTTCGGGCCCTCGACCACCGTGACCTCGCCCGCCGCGAACGCGACGTCGACGCCCGCGAGCGCGCGCGTGCGTCCGTAGAGCTTCACGAGGCGCTCGCCGTGCACGCGATCGAAGGCCAAGGCCGACACGCGCGCGAGGGTAGCGCGTGCGCGCGAACGGGACAGAGGAACCGGCAGCGCGCGCTTCCGATCCCCGGTCCGAACCGAGAGCGTGCGCGCCCGTGGCATCCGATGTCCCAGTCGAGGACGACGTCGAGGACGACGTCGAGGACGACGTCGAGCCTCCCTCTCCGTGGATTGCCGAACCCGCGCTCCCGCCCCACACAGAGCCCGTGCTCGACCGGCTCCTCGACGCCTCGATCGTCTTCTCCTTCGACCGAACGGGGTATCGACGCCACGCGAAGGGATTCGCGCCCGGCGACCTCGACGTCGACCTCACCGGCCAGACGTGCCTCGTGACCGGCGCGAGCTCCGGGCTCGGGATCGAGATCGCGCGGGGCCTCGCGGAGCGCGGCGCCTCGGTGCACATGCTCTGCCGCGACGTCGCGAAAGGCGAGGCGGTGCGCGAGACGATCGACGGTGCGCGCGCGTGGCAGCTCGTCGTCGCGCCGATCGATCTGAGCGACTTCGGATCGATCCGCCGCTACGTGCAGACCCACGCGCCGTCCACCATCGACGTGCTCGTCCACAACGCGGGCGTGCTCCCAGACGCGCGCACCACCACCGCGGACGGCCTCGAGCTCACCGTCGCGACCAACCTCGTCGGCCCCTTCTTGCTCACGCACCTGCTCTGGGAACGTCTGCGAGCCGACGCGCGCGTGATCCACGTCTCGTCGGGCGGGATGTACTCGCAGAAGCTCGACGTCCCGACGCTCTTCGATCCTCCCGAGCCCTTCGACGGCGTCGCCGCCTACGCGCGCACCAAACGCGCGCAAGTGGTCCTCACCGAGCTGCTGCACGACCGCTCGACGCGGCGCCTGAGCTCGATGCACCCCGGCTGGGCCGACACCCCGGGCGTGCAGACCTCGCTGCCGCGTTTTCGTCGCGTCACCAAGGCGATCCTGCGCACCCCCGCCGAAGGAGCGGACACCGCGCTCTGGCTCGCCGCGTCGCCCGCCGCGTCCTCGCCCGAGGGACGCTTCTACTTCGATCGCGCGCCGCGCACGACGCATCTCTCGCGCCGCACGCACGAGCGCCCCGAAGACCGCACGCAGCTCTGGCGCACGCTCTGCGAGCGCATCGGCGCCGATCCGGACACCGCGTTTCGTTGAGCGGCCGACCGCCAGCACAGGTCACGCAACCCCACCACTCACGACGAACCTTCCATCTCGCACGAGCCGCCACCGCCACGTCGGTGCGCGCGTCCGCTCAGGAGCCTGCCGAATGATTCGCGTCGAAGCCCGTGTCCCGATCCGCGAAGAAGCCGCGCGCGCGCTCGAGTACCTCGCCGACTTCCGCAACCTCCCTCGCTGGGATCCCGGCATCGCGGAGGTGAAGCAGCTCGAAGGCGACGGCCCGGCGGAGGGCGCGCGCTACCACGTCGTCGCGCGTTTCCTCGGTCGGCGCGTGCCGATGGGCTACCGCACGACGCGCTTCGACCGCGGCGCCGGCGTGGCCGAGATCCGCGGCGAGACGCCCACGCTGGTCGCGATCGATCGCATCATCGTTCGCGCGACCGAAAGCGGCGCCGAGGTGCACTGGCAAGCCGACTTCACGATGAAGGGCCCGCTGCGCCTCGCGGAGCCGGCGATGAAGCCGCTCTTCGATCGGCTCGGCCGCAAGGCGATGGACGGCCTGCGCGCGAAGCTCGGCTGAAGCCTGGCCTTGGCGACGCCCGCGCCCCGACCCCACATCCGCGCGATGCTCCGCCGGCGCCTCGTCACGATCCCCGCGCTCTTCCTCGCGTGGTCGTTGCTCGTGGCGCTCTTCCCGCTCGGCTTGGTGCTCACGTTCGTGATCGGGCTCGTGCGACGCCGTCGCTTCGTCGAGCCGCGCATGTTCGTCTTCGTGCTCGTCTACACCACGCTCGAGCTCGTAGGCCTCGCGCGCGCCTTCGCGATCGGCTTGTCGAGCTCCGGTCCGGGCCGCAGCGCGCGCTACGTGGCGCTGCAAGCGTGGTGGGCGAGCACCCTCTTCAGTGTCGCGCGCGCGATGCTCGGTCTGCGCCTCCGCGTCGAAGGCAGCGACGCCGTCGCGCACGGGCCTCTGATCCTCGCGCTGCGACACGCGAGCCTCGCGGACTCGCTGCTGCCCGCGGTGCTCGTCACGCGCCCGCACGGCATCGCGCTCCGCTACGTGCTCAAGAAGGAGCTGCTCGTCGATCCCTGCCTCGACGTGGTCGGCCATCGCCTGCCGAACCACTTCGTCGATCGCGCGCGGCCCACCGAAGCGGATCTCCGCGCGATCGCCGCGCTCGCCACCGACCTCGGCCGTCGCGACGGCACGATCCTCTATCCGGAGGGCACCCGCTTCACGCCGTCGAAGAAGGCGCGCGCGTTGGCCGAGCTGGCCGCGCGGGGCAGCGCGCAGCTCGAGAGCGCGCAGGCCCTGAGACACACGCTGCCGCCTCGCACTGGCGGCCTCTTCGCGATGATCGACGCGGCGCCGGACGTGGACGTGGTCTTCGGATCACACGTCGGCTTCGAAGGATTCGCGACCTTCGCGGATTTGCTCTCGGGCGAGATGGTCGGCCGCGAGCTGCGGGTGGTCTTCTGGCGTGTGCCCGCAGCGGAGATCCCGCGCGAGCGTTCGGAACGCGAGGCGTGGCTCGCGCGCCAGTGGCGGCGGGTGGACGACATCGTCGCGGAGACGTCGTCGGTGGAGCGCGAACAGTCCGCGGCTGCGTGATGGAGATGCTGTCCGTGGCCGTGACGCTCTCGTCGACGTCCGAGTCGCGCGTGGACCCAGACCACGCCGAGCCTACGTGCTAGGTCGTCGCGATGCGCGAGCGACCCATTCGAGGCCTCTGCGGCGCGCGCTGCATCCGCTGCCGCACGCACCTCGACGCGTGCGTCTGCGACGTGATCGCGACCTTGCCGACGCTGCGCTCGCCCTCGCGGATCCATCTGCTCCTGCACCTCTCGGAGGGTCGCAAGAGCACCAACACCGGCTGGCTCGCGACCACCCTCCTCGGCGGGGCGGTGCACGCGGTCGGCCGCGATCTGCCGGAGCCCGCGCTCCCCGACGACGCGCTCCTCCTCACCCCCGACGCCTCACGCACCCTCCGCGAAGACGACGCCGGCCGTCCGCTCCTCGTCCTCGACGCCGCCTGGCGCCCCGCGCGCCGACTGCGCCGCAAGCTCCACACACTGCACACCCGCGACACCGTCGCCCTCCCCGAGTCGCTCGTGCACGAACGCGGCTACGCGCTCCGCCACGACGCGCGCGAGTCCCACCTCGCGACGGCAGAAGCGATCGCGCTCGCCCTCGGCATCCTCGGCGCCCCCGAGACCGAACGCGCCTTGCTCACGCTCTTCGCCGCCTTCGTGGAGCGCGGCCTCCGCGTCCGCGGCCTCCCGCGTACGCCGACGCTCAACCCTTCGACAGCGCGATGAGCTCGGCGACGGCGAGCTTGTCCTTCGCGCGACCGACCTTCGACTTCACGGCGATCAAAGTCGGTAGATCGAGCACGTTCACCGACAGATCCTCGGCCTCGAAGCGGACCGTGTGAGGCAGCAGCTCGTCGTAGCCCTGGCCGAGCTCGAGCTCGCAGAGCGGATCGAGCGGTCCGAGCTGCGTCGACAAGTTGAGCTGCCCGGTCCCAGCGAGCTGCTCACGCGTCGGAGCGAGGCGACGCTTCGCGAGATCGTAGCGGTGAAACGCATCGAGCTCTCGGAGGACCTCCAGCAAACGCTCGACGTTTTCGGGAGTCCGCCGATGGACGATGTCGAGGTCCAACGTCGCCAGGGACGAGCCGTGAAACTGGGCAGCGGTCCCACCGACGACGATCAGCTCGACCCCCGCTTCCAGAAGCCGCCGCAGGAGCGCGAGGGTGTCCACTTCGTTCGGGTGGTTGGGCTTCATCGACGCGGCGGAAGCGACGAGTCACGCGAAGCCGCTTCATCGACGCGCCGGAAGCGGCGGATCGCCCGCAATCGCTCGTTCGCAACTCGAACGCGATCGAACGGCGACAAGCTCGCCGTCCATGCGAGCAGCGAGCGGTCCACCTCCGCGACCAACCGAACCATCTCGGGATCGCGGAGTACTTCGTCGATGGCGGCCTGCAGACGCTCGTCCACGAGGCGAAGCGTAGCACGGGTCCGAGTTTCACCCGCACGCGCCGCCGATCGGCTCACCCGACACGAAAAAGCCCGACACGGAGCCGGGCTTCTTCTCGATGGATCCGCTCGCGATCAGAACCGGTACTGCACCTCGAGGCGGAGCTGGCGCTCGGTCTCGGGGGTGTTCACGCGGCCGTCGTCTTCGAGGTGGGCCTCGTCGTAGACGAGCGAGAGCAGGCCGATGTTGCGGTACCACCAGAAGTGGAGCGCGGCGCGGACGCGGAACTCGTCGCGGATGATCTGCGGGCGAAGGTCCGAGTCGGCCGGGAGATCCGAGTACTCCTCCGCGATGAACTGACCGACGTCGGCCGCGAGGAACAAACGCTTGGACCAGAGGAGGAGCGACATCTGCGCGTTCCACGCGAGCTGCATCGAGCCGCCGAAGTCGAGCACGTACTTGCCGTACGCCTCGCCGCGGAGGAGGAAGCGGCCGTAGCGGAACCAAGTCGAGACGTTCGCGGCCGGGTAACGCTCGGTCGCGCGCTGATCGAACTTCGCGCCCGCCCAGAAGCCGAGGCCGAGCGGCACCGGCGTGTAGAGGAGCGGCGAGTCGAAGCGGCTGAAGTGGCCGATGACGTTGAACTGGAGCTGCGCGCCCGCGACGTAGGTGAAGTTCTCGTTGTTCTGACGGAAGAAGCGGCCGCCGACGTTGCCGTTCGAGAAGCCCGCGCCACCGCCCGCGAACACGCGGTAGTTCACGCGACCGCTCGCGACGAGCGGACCGCCGACCTCGAGCACCGCGCCGTTGCCCTGCTCGAAGGCGTTCACGAGGTAGAACGCGGGATCGAGGAGCGGCTGCTTGGCCGCGCTGATGATGAGCGCGTTCGAGAGGGTGCCGGAGCCGCTGTTCAACGCGACGAAGTGGCCGCGATCGCCGATCGGGACCTGGAAGGTCGCGAAGGTCATGCGGAACGACTTCTCACCGCGGAAGTTGATGAGGAAGAAGCTGTTCTCGATGAAGGGGATCTGACCGAGGACACGCATCTGGAGGCGCGTGAAGTTCACGTCGCCGGCGGTGCGGATGTCGCGATCGGCCTCGAAGTCGTAGGTGAAGCCGACGCCCGCGACGACGCCGAAGCGGTAACCGGGGCTGGAGGTGCAGACGGTGACCTGCGGGTCGAAGCGGCACCCGAAGTCCTGACAGTCGACGCGGCCGTCGGCGTCGTTGTCGATGCCGTCCGAGCAGGTGTAGTCGTCCCGCTCGCCGTGGTTGTCGCCGTAGTTCCCGATCAGATCCTCGGCGGACATGTTGCCGGTGAGCTGCGGCAGATCTTCGGCGTGGTCGTCGGCCTGGTGCTCGGGGCGAACCTCGCGCGCGGAGCCGTGGCAGACGGTGACCGGATCGTGCGTGCAGTCCGAGTCTTCGCAGTCGACGAGGCCGTCGCCGTCGTTGTCGATCCAGTCGCTGCAGCGCTCGTCGTTGCGCTCCGCGTTGCCGCCTGCGAGGCAGTTCGGCGCCTCGAAGCAGTCCGCGTCGGCGCAATCGATCATCTCGTCGCCGTCGTCGTCGCGACCGTCGCTGCAGTTCGACTCGGTCGACGCGGCGGGCGGCGGCGGAGGCGGCGGCTCGCTGACGGGCGCGCTCGTGGGAGCGACGCCGGGCGCGGCGGTCTCGCCCGTCGCGTCGGGCTCGCCCGTTTGGGCCGTCGCGGTCGCGCTCGTGAGCGCCAGCGCGAGGGCCAGCAGTGCATGGAAACGTCCCATCCTCATCGTCGTCGTCCTCACCACATCGGCGGTCGGGAAGCGGCTCGCGCCTCCGAAATCACGTTTCTCGAATCAGCGACAGCTTCGAAGTCAGCGGCAGAGCAGCGGCTCGGGCGCCACGTCACCGCGGGTCGGTCGCTCGTCATCCACGGGGGCGCGCCAGTAGCCCGGCACCGCGAGGTCGAGGCGGCCGTTCTGGCAGAGCCCCGGCGGCGGAGCCTCTCCCGCCGGCCGACGTCGCGCCGACGGATTCAGCAGCGGATGCCACTGGCAGTCCCAGTCTTCGCAGTCGACGAAGCCGTCGAGGTCTCCGTCGAAGCCGTCCGTGCAGCGGCGCGCGGCTTCGCGCAGCGCGGCGATCTCTTCGTCGCCCGTCTCGAAGTCGCTCGCCTCCGCCACCGTCTCGGTGCAGGGGCTGAACGGCTCGCACACGCAGCGGTTGCCTTCCTCCGCGCACGCCGGGTCGGGGGCGCCGCACGCCTCGCCTGGCGGGAGGATGCGGTGGGTGATCTCGCCCGCGATCAACTGGAACACCACGTTCTGCCGCACGTCCTGGCAGGAGAAGTCGGCGCAATCTGCGAAGCCGTTCTCGTCCTCGTCGACGCCGTTGGTGCACGCCTCGAAGGTGCGCTCGCCGAAGGTGAGGCAGTAGGCGTCGATCGCGGGGTCGATGCACACGCCATCGCGGCAGCAGGAGAACTCGTCGCAGTCGCGGAAGCCGTTGCCGTCGTTGTCGACCCCATCGGTGCAGCGCTCGGCGGAGTTCTCGAGCACCGAAGCGCAGTAGTCGAGGACCGTCGGATCCGACGACCGCGAGCAACTGAAGTCGGCACAGTCGGTGAACCCGTTGTTGTCGTTGTCCTCGCCGTCCATGCAGTCGGCGAGCGAGGTCTCGGTCGGTCGGTTGTCGCAGAACTCCTGCACGACGGGAGTGATGCAGACACCGTCACGATTGCAGCAGCCGAAGTCGCTGCAGTCGGTGAAGCCGTTGTCGTCGTTGTCGACGCCGTCGACGCAGACGGCTTCGTTCGTCTCCGGCTCCGGCGTCGGCGGCACGAACCCACAGACCTCGAGCATCTCGCAGTCGTCGTCGTCGCAGTCCGTCCGGCCGTCGTTGTCGTTGTCGAAGCCGTCCTCGCAGTCGCTCTCCGCGCCGCAGACCGTCACGAACGGGTTGTTGCGGCAGGAGAAGTCCTGGCAGTCGGCGAAGCCGTTGCCGTCGTTGTCGATGCGGTCGCTGCACGAGACGTCGTCGAATTCGCTCACGCAGCAGAGCTCGCGAATGGCCTGGCAGCCGCGGTCACCGCAGTCGAACTGCCCGTCGAGGTCGTTGTCGACGCCGTCCGTGCACTCCTCGAGCGTCGTCTCACTCCCGCTCGGGGGAAGGAGCGGGACGATCTCGCCGCAGAAGTTCCGCCGAATGCAGTCGGGATCGAGACAGTCGACGAGGCCGTCGTTGTCGTCGTCGTAGCCGTTGCTGCACTTGATCGGATCGGTCTCGTAGCCGAGCGGCGGACCGCCCGTCACACGATCCACGTCGAAGCAGCCGGTCGCGAGGACCGACAACACAGCCAATACCGAGAGCCTCATTCCAATCCTCGAAGCGCCCGGAGCTGGGGCGGGATCTCGCCGCGGCCGCGCATGCAGACCGCGCGGTTCAGGCCGTAACGGCGGCGGAAGTCGACGTAGATGGCGCAGGCGCCGATGCGTTCGGTCGCTTGGCCGAGGCGGCCTTCGCGCTTGGCCGCTTCCAGGCGCGGCTCGACGAGCGCGCGGACCTCGGGGGTCGTGTACTCCGGCACCGTGCCGAGGCGCGCGTAGCGATCGACGAGCTCGATGAGCAGCAGGTTCGAGGTGTCGGCGAGCGCGGGCGCGACCTCGCGGTCCGCACGCAGCGCGCGCGCGAAGTCTCGCACCGCCGCTTCGTCGGCCACGATCTCGTTCGCGCAGACCCACTCGCACTCCGCGTAGCGGTCGTCGTGGATCCACGGCTCGGAGTGTCCGTCGCGCACCGAGACCATGCGGTTCTTGTGCTGGTCCTTCGTCGGATCCTCGTCGCGGCTGTGCAGCGACGTGAGCACGAAGCTCGGCACGCCATGGGCCCACATGCCGCGCCGGGCCGCGATCGCCTCTTGCTGCGCGCGCAGGTACTCGGGGCGCGCCGGCGTGTCGTCGATGTTCATCGCGTGCGCGTAGCCACGCCGGATCTGATCGATCGCGAGGTCGGGGCAGTCGAGGAGCACGCGGCCGTACGTGTCGGTGCCGCCGTCCGTCGTGCAGTGCCAGATCCCGCGGCGGCCGTTGTAGGTCGCGAGCTTCGCGTTGATCCAGAGCTCGTACGGATGCCAGTTCCCCCACGCGTGCGCGGGGCCGAAGCTCTCGAGCGTGTTGAACCCGCCGAGGCGCGAGCCGCGACCGGTGTAGGGCCCGTTGAGCTGTCGGAAGCTGTCGCCGTCGTTGAAATAGACGCGGGTCGGACGACCGTTGACGTAAACGAGGCTGTGAACCTCGGCGGCGCCGGCATCGACGAGCGAGAGGCCCGCGAGGAGAACGGCGAAGACGGCGATCGAAGCGCGGCGCATGGAAAAACTCGCCGACCCTAGAAGCCGTCCCGGAGACTGTCAACGCGCGCGACCCGTTTTCACCGCGCGTTCACCGTGGTGTCGCGCGAGGCGTCGCAGAGGCGAGTCGAAGTGCATCGACACGTGCACGATGGCGGACGCGGTCGGGTCGCCCCTCGGACGCACGGTGCTACGCCGCGCGCGCCCATGAAGCTCTACGTCGGCACCAAGAACCTCTCCTCGTGGTCGATGCGCGCTTGGCTCGCGCTGCGCGAGGCGGATCTCCCGTTCGAGGAAGAGGTCATCCCGCTCGACACCCAAGCCGCGACGACGCGGTTGCCGGAGGTGAGCCCGAGCGGTCGCGTGCCCGCGCTCGAGGTCGACGAGACGTTGACCATCTGGGACTCGCTCGCGATCGCGGAGTGGGTGACGGAGACGACCGACGTCGGTTGGCCGCGCGATCCGACCCGGCGCGCGATCGCGCGCAGCGCGTGTGCCGAGATGCACTCGGGTTTCTCGGCGCTGCGCCGCGCGATGCCGATGGACCTGCACGGCCGGCATCCCACCCCGCCGATCGAAGGTGAGCTGTCGCGCGACATCCGTCGTGTCCTCTCGCTCTGGGAGAGCCTGCGCGCACGCGCCGCGTCCGGCCCCTACCTGCTCGGCGAGTGGACCCACGTCGACAGCTTCTTCGCCCCGGTCGTCACGCGCTTCGTCACCTACGGCGTCGACCTGCCCGACTTCGCGCGCGCCTACTCCGACCTCGTCCTCGCGCGTCCGAGCGTGCAGGTCTGGTTCGCCGACGCGAAGGCCGATCCCTGGCGCCTCTGATCGCGACGGTCGTCGTGTGCCTGGTCGCGATCGGGGTCGTGACAGAGCGTGGTCGTGAGCGTGAACGGCAACGGCAACGGCAACGGCGACGATGCGCTCCGATCGTCGCGTCGAACTGTTCTCGTGCACTTCGTCGCCACGTCGCCGACCACGTCGACGACCACGTCAACGTTTGTCGCGCACGAGCACCGCACTTCGATACCCTCGCCGCGATGCGCCTCTCGTCGCTCGTGCTCGTCGTCGTCGCCTCTCTCTTCGCCTGCGGGCCCACGCTGCCGCCACGCTACGTCGTCGAGCGCGACGTCGGAGAGCTCGCGTACCGGCGCTACCAGCACGTGCTCGACGTCGAGATGCCGCTCGAAGGCAATGCCGCCGAAGGGCACACCGCGACCTACCTGCGTCGGCGCGAAGGCGAGCAGGTCGGGCTCGCGACCGCGTTCGTCACCGTCTACGCGCAGGCTCCGTCGCTGGCCGAAGAGATCTTCGATCGCCTCGAAGAGCTCGCGAGCTACGAGCTGTCGACGGTGAAGGTCGAAGGCGAGTGGGTCTGGCGCCTCGCCGGCGACGAAGCGACGTGGTTCCTCTGGGTCAGCGGGCGGCACCTCGTGAAGCTCGGCGTGCCGGCCCTGCGCGAGCTGCCGGAGGAGCTCGCGGAGACCTACCTCGACCTCTACCCGAGCGACCTCGGAGAGAACGGGCGGGCGCGCGAAGGGACCGCGAGCGCGGGCGCGAGCGCGACGCGTCGCGAAGAAGAGTCGAGCGAGACGGAGATGCCGTCGAGCCTGCGCGAGGGCGCCCCGCGCTGAGTCGACGCCGTCGCGCTTCCCTGCGCTCGAAGCTCACGCTGCACGATCTCCGCGCTCCGTGCTTGCGCCCGCCACGCACCGATCTCTCGCTCGCTTCGTGTGAACGACATACGCCGAGGCCCACGCACGAGCAGCACGCCGAGCGCAGAAGCGCTGCGCACCGACGAACGACTCAACCCGCGCGATGCGTCGTCATCCAGCGCGCGTAGTCGCCGTCGTAGCCGACCGCCGCCCAGCGCTCCCGCACGAGCGCGTCGATCGACGTGAGGTCGGCGTGACCCGCCCCCGCGAGCGCGGCGTCGAGCACCCGCTCCGCATTCTCGTGCGCCTCGTGATGCGCGTCGTCCGCCACCTTCGAGAGCGCGGGATCGTCACGCTCGCGCGTGCCGACGAGCCGCTCGGCCACCAGCTTCGCGTTCTCTCGGCTGTCGCGGATGTTCCCGCGCCCCGTGAGCACGTTGCCGAGCCCGTACACGCGGTCGAGCCCCCGCAGCGCGCCCGTCTCGAAGTCCGCGAAGTCGTAGAGCTCACCCCGCATCGGCACGCCCGCGATCGGCTCCGGGATGCTCCCGATGCTGCTCACCACGAGCTCGCTCGCGACGACGTGGTCGCTACCCGGCTTCTCGCGCACGCGTCCCTCCACGAGCTCCGTCTCGCGCAGCACGAGCCCGCGCAGCCGATCGTCCACGACCTCCATGCCCACCGGCGCGCGCTTCGGGAGGAACGCCACGTGGTAGCGCTCCATCACGCGCTCCAGGATCCTCCGTCGCGCGACGCGTGTCTTCGCGCGTTGCTCTTCCGTCGCGCCCTCCGCGAAGTCCGCCAGCGGCATGTCCTCCGCATCGCGTCGGTACACCAGCGTCGGCGGACGGATCGGCATCGTTCGCGGATCGACACCGTTCGCCTCGCAGAAGGCGGGAATCCCGCGATGTTCGAGCGAGACCACGTCCGCGTCGATCCCTCGCGCGCGCAGCGCCTTCGACCACGCCTCGAGCGAGAGCAGCTTCACCACGTCGATCGACGCGAGCCCTCCGCCCACCACGAGCGCCCCCTCCGCGAGCTCGAGCTGCGGCCCCGCGTAGCCCGGCTCCTCGTGGTGGTTGAACCAGTGCACGAGCGGGTTCTGGTAGTAGAGCCCGCGGCCCACGAACGCGTCGATGCCCTCGATCGGCAACGAACGATCGCGCCACGCACCGTTGGCCAGGATCGCCGCGGAGAAGCCACACGACCGCAGCCGCTCGAAGCTCAAGTCCTCGCCGATCGCGGTGCGCGGCACGAAGCGCACCTCCGGTCGATTCAAGCTCGCGTCGATGCGCGCGTACTCCTTGTCGCGTAGCTTCGCGTGCCAGCGCGGCAGACCGTCTTCGATCTTTCCGTAGGGCCGCGCGCCCCGTTCGAAGACCACCGCGTGCACACCGCGCTCGGCACAGACCAACGCGGCCTCCGACCCCGCCACCGCTCCCCCGACGATCGCCACGAGCATCATGTCGGAACCCTACCCCGTCGCGCTTCCAGCCGCGACGCTTCACGACGTACGCTGCCGCGCATGAGCGACGCCAAGAAGAACGTGTACCTCGCGCTGGCCGCGGTCGGCTGGGCGGACGGGAACCTCGACGCGGACGAAGCGGACGCGATCGCGAAGCTCGCCCTCGAGGACGGCCTCGATCTCGAAGAGGTCGGCGCGCTCGAGAACGTGATCGGCAAGCCGATCGCCATCGACGCGATCGATCTCTCGACCCTCGCGGCGAAGGATCGTCGCTTCGTCTACGCGGTGGCGGCGTGGCTCGCGACCCTCGACGGCGAGCTCGCCGACGAAGAGAGCGCGACCCTCGCGGTGATCGCGCAGCAGCTCGAGCTCGACGAGGACCACACGAACGATCTGCAGATCCTCGTGCGGCAGGTCGCGTACGAGAGCGGGAGCGACAAGCCCTTCGAATACGACCTCGCGACGCTCCGCGCGAAGGCGGAGACGGTCGCGTGAACCCCACGAACGCCCCCACGAAGGCTCGGTCGTGAAGGTCCTCGTCGCTGGCTGTGGCTGGCTCGGCACCGCGCTCGGCGAGCGTCTCGCCGCCGAAGGACACGAGGTGCTGGGGCTGCGCCGCGATCCCTCGAAGCTGCCCAGCGCGATCGTGCCGATCGCGGCGGACCTCGGCGACGCCGCGTCGATCGCGCGCGCGCTCGCACCCCACGCATCCACGATCGACACCCTCGTGTACGCCGCCGGCTCGAACGGTCGCGACGACGCGAGCTACGCGCTGGCCTACGACGACGGAGTCGCGCGCACGATCGACGCGCTGCGCGACGCCCCGATCACGCGCGCGCTCTTCACGTCGAGCACCGCGGTCTACGCCGAGAGCGACGGTGAAGTCGACGAAGACACGCCGCCAACCGAAGAAGGCCACGCACGTTTCCTCCTCGCGGGCGAACGTCGGGTCCGCGCATTGCCCCGCGGCGTCGCGTTCCGGCTCGCGGGCCTGTACGGCCCCGGCCGCAACCGGCTCGTGCAGAGCGTGCACGAAGGCACCCTCGGTCGCGATGGGCGCGCGGCACATCAGGCGGGCGCCCCCGGAGGCCGCGATCGTTTCACCAACCGCATCCACCGCGACGACGCCGCACGCGCGATCGAACATGTGCTCGCGCTCGACGCGCCGCCGCCCGTCGTGGTCGGCGTCGACGAAGACGTCGCGCCGCTCTCCGAGGTCGCGGCCTTCCTCGCCGCCCAGCTCGGCGTCGACGCCCCGAAGCTCGAAGGCCCCCCGCGCGGCAAACGCTGCACGAGCCGTCGCCTGCGCGAGTCCGGCTTCGCGTTCACCTACCCGAGCTTTCGCGACGCGTACCCCACGATCGTCGAGGAGTACCTCGCGACACGCTGACCGCGTCTCGAACGCGTTCCGTCGCCACCGAGTCCGCGATGCGCCGCGAGCCCGCCCTGCTCCACTTTCTGCTCTTCGTCGGTCTCGCTCCCCTCGCGTGGCCGGCGACCGTCGTCGCCGCGATCGTCGCGACGAAGCAGCAGTCCGAGCACCGACGACGCTTCGTCGCGCTCGCGATCGTCGACGGCTTCGTTCTGCTCTCGCTCGTCGCGCTCTTCTTCGGCGCCCGCGCGCCCGAGCTCGGCGCCGCGCCGCCCGAACGTCCGCCCGTGATCGGTGTGCGCCTCGACGACGCGCCCGGAGGCGGCGCGGTGGTCGAACCGGTCGAAGGAAGCCCCGCCGATCGCGCGGGGGTGCGCGCAGGCGACGTCGTGATCGCGGTCGACGACGATCCGATCCGCGACGGAGACGCGCTCGGAGAAGCGATCCGTCAGGGCCCGCTCGCGCCACGCCGACTCTCGATCCGACGCGACGACACCACGATCACGATCGAGGTCACGCCCGAGCGCGGCACCCTCCGCGGCACGCTGCGCCCCGGTCGCACCGGCTTGTTCGCGCCGACTCACCCACGCGCCGAGCCTCGTTGTTTCGAGGTCGAGCTCGCGGCGCCCGCCTTCGCGTCGAGCGCGCTCTTCGCGATCGCGTTCGGCCTCGCGCTCGGTCTGCTCTTCGCGGCGCGCCGCGCCGGTGTCCCCGCGCTCGGCTTCTGGCTCGCATTCGGCGGCGCCTTCGTGCTCGCGACCCTCGCCGCCCAGCTCACGCGCAGCGCCGCGTGCACCGCGTTCGGCGGTCACGGCCCCGGCGGCTTGCTCCTCGGCCTCGTCGCCCAAGGCCTCGTGCTCGCCGGCCTCGGTCGGCTGCTGCTCGCTCGACAACCGAAGGTCGGTCCGATCCTCACGCCGCTCCCACGCAGCCGCGTGTACGCGCAGTCGATGTTCTACGCGCTCGTCGGTCTCCCGCGCGCGGCCGTGATCGCCTTCGCGCTCCAGGGCGCGTCGCTCGCGCTCGGACGCCTGCAGACCGGCACGCCGATCGACACCTTCGCCGACGCCGAGCTCGGCTTGCTCGGGAGCGCGTTGCTCCTCTTCGCGGGCGCGGTGCTCGCGCCCTACGCCGAAGAGGTCCTCTTTCGCGGCGCGCTCTTCTCGCACCTGGCGAAGGTCCTGAGCCCCTGGGGCACCATCCTCGCGAGCGCTGCCCTCTTCGGCGCGATGCACGTGCACCACGGCGTCTCCGTCGTCGGCCCGCTCGTGATGGGCGTGGTGCTCGGCTGGGCCCGCGCGCGCACCGGAGGCCTGCTCGTCCCCATCGCGCTCCACGCGACCTTCAACGCGGCGAGCCTGATCGCGGGGGTGATCCTGCGTTGACCGCCATCGCGCTCCACGCGACCTTCGACGCCGCGAGCCGGATCGCCGGTGTGATCCTGCGGTGACGCCGACTCTTGCAGTCGCCGCGCGGCTCGCCGAACCTTTCGCGCAGCCGCGTGCCCGCGGCGTCGAAGGAGTGGGAATCGTGCGTACCCGTCGTCTCGCGTCGTGCCTCGTCCTGTGCCTCGTCGTCGCGCTCGGCGCGTGCGGTCAGGATGGACCGCCGCCGCCGCCGCCCGCGACCAACGCGCCGGTCACCGCGGTGCCGCAGCCGGTCGGGGTCGCGGTCCCGCAGCCGGTCGGCGTCGGTGTTCCCCAACCGGTCGGCGTCCCGAACGCGGGCGGCAGCAACTTCGGCACGATCTCGCTCGCGCCCGGCTTCGTCCCCGACCCCCACACCGCGCGCGGCACCTCGGGCGGCGCGATCGACGCCAGCACGCTCAACGCGACCTGCCGCGGCTGGATCAGCCAGCAGCCCGATCACCTCTTCGTCGCGCAGGGCCCCTTCGCGAACGTGCGACTGATGGTCAACGGCGCGGGCCAAGACACCACGCTCGTCGTCCAGCGCGCCGATGGAAGCTACGTCTGCGACGATGACACCGAAGGTCGCGATCCGGTCGTGGCAGGCGGCTTCGCGCCCGGCATCTACAAGATCTGGGTCGGCTCCTATTCGCGTGGCCAGAGCATCCCCTACACGCTCGGGGTCAGCGAGCTCTCGACCGCGATGCCGTCGACGCTCGGTGGTGGCGCGGGCGCGATGGTCGCGGGCGCGGGAGCCGCTGCGCTCGACACCACGGGCGGCGAAGCGAACTTCGGCACCGTGTCGCTGCAGCCCGGCTTCACCCCCGACCCGAGCATCCACAGCGGAACCTCGGGCGGCGCGGTCGCCGCCAACGGCGTGAACCCCGCGTGCGCCGGCTACGTCTCGGCGCGCCCCGATCACCTCTTCAACGCCGCGGGCGCGTTCACGAACCTCCGCATCCTCGTCAACAGCAGCGCCGACACGACCCTCGTCGTGCGCCGCCCCGACGGCACGTTCATGTGCAACGACGACACCGACGGCACCAACCCCGCCGTCGCGGGTGTCTTCCCGCCCGGCCAGTACCGCATCTGGGTCGGCTCGTATCAGCAGGGCCAGAACGCGCCCTACAAGCTCGGCTTCACCGAGCTCGGCTCGGTGACGTCCGCGCAGCTCGGTCTTTGATCGAAGAAGGGTCGCTCTTGCCGCGTTTCGAGCGGATCGCGCGCGCAAGCGCGTGGACGTCGTCGTTGACGTGGTCGTGGTCGTGGTCGTAGACGTGAACGGCGACGGCGACGTGAACGACGAAGTCGTGGCCTGAGACTCTCGAGATCTCGCCGCTCACGACGACCACCCCGACGACGGCGACGTGAACGACGAAGTCGTGGCCTTCGATTCTCGAGGTCTCGCCGTCCACGACCGACCACGACCACGACGCCCGCTCCACCGATCGCTTGCGCTCCTTCCGCCGCAGCCCCACGCCTTCGCCGATGGACGTGCACGTCGTGATGGGCCTCTCGGACGTCGACCCACACGAGTGGGACGCCCTCACCGGCGACGACGATCCCTTCGCCGAGCACGCGTTCCTCCACACGCTCGAGCAGAGCGGAAGCGTCGGCGAAGACTCCGGCTGGATCCCGCTGCACCTGCTCGTGCGCGAGGAAGGCCGTTTGATCGGCGCGCTGCCGCTCTACCTGAAGGAGCACAGCTACGGCGAGTACGTGTTCGACTGGGGCTGGGCCGACGGCGCCGCGCGCCTGCGCATCCCGTACTATCCGAAGCTCGTCTCGATGGCGCCGCTCACGCCCGCGACCGGACGTCGCGTGCTGATCCATCCGAGCGCCGACGCCGAACGCGTCACCTCCGCGCTGGTCGGCGGTCTGCACGCGGTCGCGGATCGAACCGAGGCTTCGTCGATTCACCTGCTCTACCTCGCCCCCGAAGAGCGCGACGCGTTGATGCGCGCGTCACGCGAGCTCGGCGACGACACCGCGTTCGAGCCACGCGTGTCGATGCAGTACCACTGGCACACGCAGGGCGACGCGAGCTTCGACGCCTTCCTCGCGCGCTTCCGATCGAGCGAGCGCAAGAAGGTCCGCAAGGAGCGCCGCGCGGTGCAGGAGTCCGGCCTCACGATCCGCACGCGTCCCGGCGCCGAGCTCGACGCGCGCGACTGGGCTCACCTCCGCCGCTTCTACCACGACACCTGCGCGAAGAAAGGAAGCCACCCGTACCTCACGGACCGCTTCTTCGATCTCGCCGCCACGAACCTGTCGCCGCGCGCGCTCGCGGTCTTCGCCTACCGCGACGACGTGCCCGTCGCGGCCACCCTGAGCTTCGAGAAGGGCGCGCACCTCTACGGCCGCTACTGGGGCTGCCGCGAGGACTACGAGATGCTGCACTTCGAGCTCTGCTACTACCGCCTCATCGAGCGCGCGATCGAGCGCGGCGTGACGCGTTTCGAAGCAGGCGCCCAAGGTGGTCACAAGCTCAAGCGCGGCTTGTTGCCCGCGGAGGTCCACTCGCTCCACTGGATCCGCGATCCGCGCCTACGCCTCGCGGTGTCCGACTTCCTCCAACGCGAAGCTTCGACGACGCGTCGGCACATCGCCCAGCTCGCGGAGCACGGGCCGTTTCACCGCGAGTGAGCCGCTACTCCGAGCCACGCAGGATGCTCGACAGCTTCTTCCCGCGCGCGAGCTCGTCGACCAACTTGTCGAGGTAGCGGATCTTCTGCATCAGCGGATCCTCCACGTCCTCCACGCGCACGCCACACACGACACCCGTGATTTGCCCGACGTTCGGGTTCAACCGCGGCGCCTGAGCGAAGAAGGTCTCGAAGTCCACGCGGTCCTCGAGCGCGCGACCGAGCCCGGCGTCGTCGTAGCCCGTGAGCCACGCGACGATCGCGTCCACCTCGGCCTTCGTGCGCCCCTTCTTCTCCGCCTTCTGCACGTAGAGCGGGTACACGCTCGCGAACGTGGTCGTGAAGATTCGGTGCTTCTTCGTGGCCATCGGGGACGACTACCACCGCGCGTCGACCGACGCACGAAGCGGAAGCGCACACGCTCGATCCGCGCGACGGAAAGCGCGAGGGCGCACCCCGACCGAGCGCGCCCTCGAGCGATCGCGAGCTCCGATCAGCCGCCGCAGCTCGCCGGCTGATATCCCGCGCACATCCGCGCCGCGTCGGTGCTGTCGTTCAGACAGCCCATCCCCGGGCACCAACCGCAGAAGCCGTTGCGCACGCAGGTGTCGCAC
>ERZ761602.1473-NODE-1473-length-42386-cov-7.327443_pt1 | contig 42386 bp, 42 predicted proteins | sample MGYA00512165_ERZ761602 | MGnify/ENA primary metagenome ERZ761602 (study PRJEB28899, sample SAMN02445085) | bioreactor sludge metagenome | biome: EBPR sludge; isolation source: Thorneside wastewater treatment plant | place: Australia: Brisbane, Thorneside...
AGCGCTTCCCGCGTATCCACCGCTCCACCATCGTCAACGCGCGCCGCGTGGTGGAACTGCGGCCGCACACCAACGGCGAATGCTTCCTGCGCCTGGACTGCGGCCAGGAACTCAAACTCTCCCGCAGCCACCGCGACAAGCTCGCCACCCTGCTGTAGACCCTTGCAGGAGGGGCTTCAGCCCCGACCCGACCGCATCCACGACGCGATTTGCACGGCCGCAAGCTGCACGGCCGGCTCGGTGCATCCGATGTGTTCGAATCATTGATCTGCCCGGGCCGCCGGGGAACGCTCGGCCTGTCCGGTTCATCCAGCCCGTTCGGCCTGTCCGGCTGTCCGCTCGCGCACGCCGGAATCCCGGCAGCGGCTGCGCGACGAAACGCGATGGCGTGATGCCAGCCGTCCATGAAATCCGTATCGGGCCGGCGTGGCGTGGTCGGGGCTTAAGCCCCTCCTACAGGGAGAATCCCCGGGAAACATGATGCGGAGAGAAGCACCGGCGGCTCGCTTCGTCGTGCCGTCTCCACCGTTCGCCGCAACCGCGCGCGCGGCATGACTTCCGGACCATGGGCGGCGTGCGCGGCGGGCGCATCGTGCGCTCCGCCGCTTCCCGGACAGTCCGATGAAACTCACCGAAGCCTCGCTGCGCAATCCCGCCGCCGTCACGGTGGTCGTCGCCCTGGTCTGCGCCTTCGGCCTGCTGAGCCTGGGCAAGCTGCCGGTGCAGTTGTTCCCCGACATCGAGCGCCCGCAGATGTCCATCCAAACCGGCTGGCGCGCGGCCTCGCCGCAGGAGATGGAATCGGAGATCGTCGAGCCCATCGAGGCGGTGATGCAAGGCCTGCCGGGGCTGGAGGAGATCGCCTCCAACGTCAACGCCGGCAACAGCCGGATCAACCTGACCTTCGCCGTCGGCAGCGACATGGACGCGGCGCTGGTGGAAGTGCTGTCGCGGATGAACCGCCTGCCGCCGTTGCCGCGCGACGCCACGCCGCCGGTGGTGCAGGCCGGCGCGGACAACGCCAACAACTCGCTGACCTACTTCTTCGTGCAGAAGCTGCCGGGCACGGCCGGCGACATCCTCGACTACCGGCGCATGATCGAGGACCGCATCGTGCCGCGGCTGTCGGCGGTGGACGGTGTGGCCGGGGTGGAGGTCAACGGCGGCGCGCAGGAAGAGCTCACCATCACTCTGGACCTGGCGCGCGCCGCCGCGCTGGGCATCCAGATCCCCGAGGTGGCCGCGGTCGCCGCGCGCGCCACCGACGTCTCCGGCGGCGTGGTCGAGGCCGGCCGCCGCGAATACGTGCTGCGCTTCGCCGGCCGCTACGCGCCCGAGGCCATGGGCAACCTGATCCTGGCCTGGCGCGACGGCCGCCCGGTACGCCTGGCCGACGTCGCCAGCGTCGAGGTGAAGCGGCCGGAGCAGCGCTTCTTCGCCTACCAGAACGGCAATCCGGCCATCGGCCTGCGCATCCTGCGCGCGAGCGGCGCCAACGTGCTGGACACGCTGGAGGAGGTGAAGCGCGTCGTCGCCGAGGTGCGCGAGCAGGAACTGAAGCCGCTCGGCCTGGACATCGCGCAGAGCTTCGATGCCTCGGTGTTCATCAACCGCGCACTCGGCCTGCTGTCCGGCAGCCTGACCGCCGGCGTGCTGCTGGCGGTGGGTTGCCTGTGGTGGTTCCTGCGCGACGTGCGCGCCACCGCGCTGATCGCCTGCGCCATCCCGGTGTCGCTGCTGGCGACCTTCATCGTGCTGCAACTGACCGGGCGCAGCCTCAACGTCATCTCGCTGGCGGGCCTGGCCTTCGCCGTGGGCATGGTGATGGACGCGGCGGTGGTGGTGGCCGAGAACATCCTGCGCCTGCGCGAGGAAGGCATGCCGGCCGCGCGCGCCGCGCTGGAAGGCGCGCGCCAGGTCGGCGGCGCACTGGTGGCGTCCACGCTGACCACGGTGGCGGTGTTCCTGCCGGTGGTGTTCATGGACGACGTGGAGGGCCAGTTGTTCGCCGACCTGGCGCTGACCATCTCCATCGCGGTCGGCATCTCGCTGCTGGTCGCGGTCACCGTGCTGCCGGCCGCCGCCGGCAGTTGGCTGCGCGGGCGCGGCGGCCCCGCGCACCGGCACCGCGCCTGGTCGCAGGCCAGCGACTGGGCGCTGCGCGTCACCCGCACGCGCCGGCAACAGTGGGCCTGGCTGGCCGGGCTGGTCGCCGCGCCGGTGCTGCTGGCCGCGCTGCTGATGCCGCGCATCGACTACCTGCCGCCGGTCAAGCGCGCGGCGGTGGACGCCTTCTTCAACTTCCCGCCCGGCATGAGCCCGGAGCGGGTGAACCGCGAGATCGCACCGGCCGTGCTGGAACGCATGCGCCCGTACATGGACGGCGAGAAGCGCCCGCAACTGAGCAACTGGTACCTCAACCTGTGGCCGGGCGGCGGTTCGCTGGGCGCGCGCGTCGTAGATCCCGACGACATCGGCGAACTGGAGCGCATCGTCCGCGACGAGATCGTCACCGGCTTCCCCGACACCCGCGCCTTCGCCAGCGAGGGCGAACTGTTCGGCGGCTTCGGCGGCTCGCCGCGCGCCATCGCCATCCACCTGCAGCACGGCGACGGCGATGCGCTGACGCGCGCGGCGGAGGCCGGACGCAAGGCGCTGGCCGCGCGCTTCGCCGGCGCCAACGTGCAGGCGTGGCCCAACGCCGACGCCGGCACGCCGGAACTGCGCGTGGCCCCGGACGACCGCCGCCTGGCGGAAGTCGGCTGGCGCCGCCCGGAACTGGGCACCGTGGTGCGCGCGCTCGGCGACGGCCAATGGTTGGGCGAACACTTCGACGGCGACCGGCGGCTGGCCATCGTCCTGCGCAGCGACCGCGAGGGAGAAGCCGCGCGCCTCGGCGCCGCGCCGCTGGCGACGCCGCTGGGCGGCGTGCTGAGCCTGGGCGAGCTGGCGCGGGTGGACACCGTGCTGGCCCCCAACCAGTTGCGCCGCATCGACCGCCGCCGCACCGTCACCCTGACCGTCGATCCGCCTGCGGCGATGTCGCTGGAGGAAGCGCTGGACATCGTCCACGGCGAGATCGTGCCGGCGCTGCGCGACGCGCTGCCGGCCGACGCTGCCATCCGCGTGTCCGGCAGCGCCGACCGCCTGGGCCAGGTGGTGCGCGGCATGGGCGCCAACTTCGCGATGGCGCTGGCGGTGCTGTTCATGCTGATGGCGGCGATGTTCAAGTCGCTGCGCGACAGCGCGTTCGTGATGGCGACGCTGCCGATGGCGGTGCTGGGCGGCGTGGCCGGCCTGCGCGTGCTGGACCTGGCCGCCGGGCAGACCCTGGACCTGCTGTCGATGATCGGCTTCATCATGCTGCTGGGCATGGTGATCAACAACGCCATCCTGCTGGTGGCGCAAGCGCGCGATGCGCAGGCCGCCGGCGCGTCACTGGACGAAGCGCTGAAGCAGGCGCTGGACCAGCGCCTGCGCCCCATCCTGATCGCCGCGCTGACCGGCGTGCTGGGCGCGCTGCCGATGGCAATCAATCCCGGCCCCGGCGCGGTCATCTACCGCGGCCTGGCCGCGGTGTCGGTCGGCGGCGTGGCGCTGAGCCTGGTCTTCACCCTGGTACTGGTGCCGGCGCTGCTGCGCCTGGCCGGCGAGCGCGCGCCGAAGGCCGCCGATGCCGCCGCGCCGTTGCCGCTCCCCCATCCCGTTTCCTGACCCTGCTCCGGAGAATCCCATGCGCTTCCTGCACAAGACCCTGATCGCCACCGCGCTGGCCGGCGCGCTCGCCCTGCCCCTGCTGTGGCCGGACGCCGGCGCCAGCGCGGCCACCGAGAAACCCGAGGCACCACCGGCCGTCGTCAGTGTCGCGTCCGCCGTCAGCACCGCGCTCGCCCCGCAGCACTGGTCGCCGGGCAGCGTCATCAGCCGCCGCGACGCGCGCGTGGCCGGCGAACAGAACGGCCGCGTGGTGGAGGTGGCCGACGTCGGCCAGCGCGTGCGCACCGGCCAGGCGCTGGCGGTGCTGGACGACACCGCCCTGCGCCTGCGCGAGCAGGAAGGCCGCGCCGAGCTCGCCCGCATCCAGGCGCAACTGGAACTGGCGACCCGGCAGGAACAGCGCTACGCGCAACTGGCGGCGCAGCAGAACATCGCCCGCGCGCAGTACGAGCAATCGCGCGCCGACCGCGACACCCTGGCGCAGGAGCGCGCACGCGTGCTGGCGCAACTGGCGCAGACGCGCCACCAGCGCGAGCGCATGGTGGTACGCGCGCCGTTCGATGGCATCGTGGTCGAGCGCCACACCCAGCTCGGCGAATACCTCACTACCGGCGCCTCGGTGGCGCGGCTGGTGGACACCGCCGCACAGGAGGTGCGCGTGCGCGCGCCGGTGGACCTGGCCCGGCACCTGGCCACCGGCACCCAGGTGCGCGTGCGCAGCGCGGACGGCGAGCACGCCTACCCGGTCAGCGCCCTGGTGCCGGTAGGCGACGACGCCTCGCGGCAACTGGAACTGCGCATCGCCATCGACGGCCTGCACATACCGGTCGGCACGGCGGTGGACGTGGGCCTGCCCAGCGCGGCGCCGCGCACGGTGGTGGCGGTGCCGCGCGACGCGCTGATCCTGCGCCGCGAAGGCGACTTCGTGCTGCGCGTGGACGGCGCCGGCAAGGCCGAGCGCGTCGCGGTGAAGGCCGGCACCGAAGTGGACGGCCTGGTGGAAGTGGACGGCGCCGTGCGCGCCGGCGACCGCCTGATCGTGCGCGGCGGCGAGCGCATCGAACCCGGCCAGCCCGTGAACATCCAGCCCTTGTCACCCGCCATGGCGATGCGCTGAAGCCGTCCTGCCACCGTGGGAGCGATGCAAGTCGCGACCGGAAAGGCGAACAAGCGCATGCCACGGATCGCGCGGATGAACACGGATAGAGCCTGTTCGATCAGCTTCATCCGCGTTCATCCGCGTGATCCATGGCTAATGGCGTTTTCTGTTCCCGGTCGCGACTCACGTCGCTCCCACAAGGAAGGATCACCCACATCGGACACCGGGACAGGCACAATCCGGGCATGGCTTCCTCCCCGAACGCACCCGACGCCGCCGGCGCGGCGCGCACGGCCTCCCGCGCCGGCCGCCCCAACCTGCGCGAGCGCTTCGACGCGATGCGCAACCTGTCGCCGTTCCTGGCGCAGATCTGGCGCACCAGCCGCGCGCTGACCCTCGCCAGTCTGGGCCTGCGCCTGCTGCGCGCGCTGCTGCCCATCGCCACGCTGTACATCGGCAAGCTGATCATCGACGAGGCCATCCGCCTGGTCGGGCTGGGGCTGGGCTTCGATTCGCTGGGCGAGGCCTGGCGCAGCGGCCAACTGGACACGCTGCTGGGGCTGTTGGCGCTGGAGTTCGCGCTGGCGATCCTCTCCGACCTGCTGGGCCGGCTGGTGAGCTACGCCGACGCGCTGCTGTCGGAGCTGTTCACCAACGCCACCAGCATCCGCCTGATGGAACACGCGGCCACGCTGGACCTGGAGGACTTCGAGGACCCGGACCTGCAGGACAAGCTGGACCGCGCGCGCCGGCAGACGATGGGGCGCATGAACCTGATGAGCCAGTTGTTCGGCCAGGTGCAGGACGCCATCACGGTGGCGGGCTTCGCCGCCGGCCTGCTGGTGTACGCGCCGTGGCTGATCGCGCTGCTGGCGGTGGCGCTGGTGCCGGCCTTCATCGGCGAGTCGCACTTCAACGCGCTGGGCTATTCGCTCAACTTCCAGTGGACGCCGGAGCGACGGCAACTGGAATACATGCGGCAGATGGGCGCCAGCGTGGAGACGGCCAAGGAGGTGAAGATCTTCAACCTCCACCGCTTCCTGATCGAGCGCTACCGCACGCTGGCGCAGAAGTTCTTCCTGGCCAACCGCGCGCTGGCGCGGCGGCGCGCGTTCTGGGGCACGCTGCTGGCGGCGCTGGGCACGCTGGGCTACTACGTGGCCTACGGCTACATCGCCTGGCGCACGGTCAAGGGCGATTTCAGCATCGGCGACCTGACCTTCCTGGCCGGCAGCTTCCGCCGGCTGCGGCAGTTGCTGGAGGGGCTGCTGGTGGGCTTCTCGCAGGTGGCCGGGCAGGCGCTGTACCTGGACGACCTGTTCTCGTTCTTCGAGATCGAGCCGGAGATCGCCTCGCCGGCGGACCCGGCACCGTTCCCCGCCCCCATCGAGCGCGGCTTCGTGTTCGAGAACGTGGGCTTCCGCTACCCGGACGCGGAGCGCTGGGCGGTGCGCCACCTGGACTTCGAGCTGCGCGCCGGCGAAGTGCTGGCGCTGGTGGGCGAGAACGGCGCCGGCAAGACCACGCTGGTGAAGCTGCTGGCACGGCTGTACGACCCGGACGAGGGCCGCATCCTGCTGGACGGCCGCGACCTGCGCGAATACGACATCGACGCGCTGCGCGCCAACATCGGGGTGATCTTCCAGGACTTCGTGCGCTACCACCTGACCGCCGGCGAGAACATCGGCGTGGGCCGGATCGAGGCGATGCAGGACCGGGACCGCATCCGCGCCGCCGCCGCGCGCGCGATGGCCGACGAGGTGATCGAAGGCCTGCCGCGCGGCTACGACCAGTTGGTGGGCCGGCGCTTCAAGGACAGCGTGGACCTGTCCGGTGGGCAATGGCAGAAGATCGCGATCGCCCGCGCCTACATGCGCGACGCGCAGGTGATGATCCTGGACGAACCGACCGCGGCGCTGGACGCGCGCAGCGAGTTCGAGGTCTTCCAGCGCTTCAAGGAACTCTCGGACGACCGCACCGCCGTGCTGATCTCGCACCGCTTCTCCAGCGTGCGCATGGCCGACCGCATCCTGGTCCTGCACGAAGGCCGGCTGGAGGCCAGCGGCACGCACCAGGAACTGCTCGCCCAGGGCGGACGCTACGCCGAACTGTTCGAACTGCAGGCCGCCGGCTACCGTTAGCGACCGCCGCCCATCCCCTTTCCCCCAAGGAGACACGACGTTGACCGCCTTCCCCACCCGACGCCTCGCCCCCCGGCCCGCCCTCGCCCTGCTCGCCGCCCTGCCACTGGCCGCCTGCGGCCCGTCGGCCAAGGGCGACGCCGCCGCGCCCGCGCAGGCGCAGGCCGCGCCGGCTTCGCAACCGGCGCAGACCCTGCCCAGCGCCCTGGGCACGATCCGCGTGACCGAGGTCGTGCGCGGGCTCGACCATCCGTGGGCACTGGCCTTCCTGCCCGACGGCGCCATGCTGGTGACCGAGCGCAGCGGGCACCTGCGCCGGGTCACGCCCGACGGCGCCGTCTCCGCGCCGATCGCCGGCGTGCCCGAGGTGTATGCCACCGGCCAGGGCGGCCTGCTGGACGTGGCGCTGGCGCCCGACTTCGCCGACAGCCGGCGCATCTACCTGAGCTACGCCGAACCCGGCGACGGCGGCATCGCCGGCACCGCGGTCGCGCGGGCCACGCTGGACGACGGCGCGCTGTCCGGCGTCGAGGTGATCTACCGGCAGGAGCCCAAGCTGGAAGGCCCCAACCACTTCGGCTCGCGGCTGGTGTTCGACGGCCAGGGGCATCTGTTCGTCAGCCAGGGCGAACGCAACCACCGCCCGCTGGCGCAGGAACTGGACAAGCTGCAAGGCAAGCTGGTGCGCCTGAACCTGGACGGCAGCGTGCCGCAGGACAATCCCTTCGTCGGCACCGCCGGTGCACGCCCGGAGATCTGGAGCTACGGCCACCGCAACATGCAGGGCATGGCGCTGGACCCGCGCACCGGCAAGCTGTGGCAGAGCGAGCACGGCCCGCGCGGCGGCGACGAGATCAACCTGCCGCAGCCCGGTCGCAACTACGGCTGGCCGGTCATCACCTACGGAATCAACTATTCCGGCCAGCCCATCCCGGAGGCCCAGGGCAAGGCCAAGGCCGGCATGGAGCAGCCGCACCACGTCTGGGAGAAGTCGCCCGGCGTGTCGGGCATGGCGTTCTATACCGGCCGTCCCGGCGCACCGTGGAACGACAGCCTGTTCCTGGGCGCGCTGGCCGAACGCAACCTCATCCGCCTGACCCTGCAGGGCGACCGCATCGCCGGCGAGGAACGCCTGCTGGACGGCATCGGCGAGCGCGTCCGCGACGTGCGCGTGGGCCCGGACGGCAACGTCTACGTGCTGACCGACGAGGACGACGGCAAGCTGTGGCGGATCGAGCCGCCGAAGGCGCCATGACCGCCGCGCCCGCCCTCGCCCGCCGCCTGGCGCACGCGGCCGGCCCGGTGCTGGCACTGGCCGCCGCGCTGGCCTTCGCCCAGCCGGCGCCGGCCGACTACGCCCAGGCCCGGCAGCGCGCCGATGCCGACGAAGCCTCGCTCGACCCGGCCACCGCCGCCACGCTGCGCGATGCGCAGTCGCGCGTGCTGGACGCGGCCATCGCCGCCTGCGCCACGCCCGCGGCCGACACCTCGCCATTCGTGGTGGTGGCCGAACTCGACGCTGGCGGCACAGCGGCCCGGACCTGGCGCGAAGGCGCCACGCCGCTGGCGATCTGCGTGCAGAAGCAGATCGCCGGCAAACCGCTGGCCGCGCCGCCGCGCGCGCCGTTCTTCGTGTCCTTCGAACTGAGCTTCACACCGTGAGCACGCCACACCCCGACCTCGACGCCCTGCTGCGCGCGCGCCTGCCCGCCGGCGCGTCCCTGCAGATTCCCCCGCCCTGCCTGCTGGACATGCAGGGCGAACCGGTGGAGTACGTCGAAGGCCAGTCGCTGTCGATGCGCTTCCCGGTGCTCGCGCGCTACCGCAATCCCATCGGCCACATGCAGGGCGGCTACATCGTCGCCGCCCTGGACAACACCCTGGGGCCGTTCTCCTACCTGATCGCCCCGCCCAGCGTGACCACTTCGCTCGACACCCAGTACCTGCGCCCGGTGACCGCCGACCTGCCGCACATCACCTGCCACGCACGGCTGGTGGAACGCACCCGCCACCACCTCTTCCTGGCCGGCGAAGTCCGCGACGACGCCGGCCGCGTGCTGGCGCTGTGCCAGGCCGTGTGCCAGATCCTGCCGCAGCAGGCTGCGTGAGTCGCGACCGCGGCAACCGGGAATTCCTATTCGCCGCGGATTGCACGGATGCACGCGGATAAGGCGACACGGGCGCCCTCTCTCAGGCCTGTAGGAGCGACGTAAGTCGCGACCGCGGCGCCGGCCATGGCATGAGCTGGCGATACGGATATGCAGCGATGCGTTCGCACGATGGATCGCGAGCGATGCGAGGCGAAGCGGCCATGTACGGACCAGGGATGCGCTGCCTCATCCGCTTTCCCTGCACCGGCGCAAGGTCATGAAGGCTTCGGGTTGGCGGTCGCGACTTACGTCGCTCCTACAGGAGGGAAAGGAGTGATATCCCTAGCGCCCTATCCGCGCCGATCCGCGCAATCCGTGGCGAATAGGGCTTTCCCGGTATCGCAGTCGCGACTCACGTCGCTCCCACACCCGGGGATCAGAACAGGGTGCCCTGCGGCGGGGGCGGCAGCGAATAGTCCAGCCGACCGGCGACCACGCGGGCGGGGTCCGAATAAGGGTGGGGTTCGTGGTGGCCGGGGCCGAGCAGGTGCACCACGTCCCATCCGGCGGTCTTAAAGTCGTCAGCGATCAGTTGCCGGTGGCAGTGCCGCCAGTCGGCCTCGGCGCAGAGGATGGCGGTGCGGCGATGCGCGGCCGTGCCGGCCAGGCGGTCGCGTGCGGCACGGTAGGCGGCGGTGTCCATGTAGTCGGCATAGCCGCGGAAGCCGGCGCTGCGCCAGCCGGTGTTGGGAGAATCCGGGCGCGGGTCGCGGCGCCCGCCCAGCGCCGGCAGCGGCAGGTAGTCGATGCCGGCACGCGCCAGCGCCGGGGCCATCGCCGCGGCGGCGTACTGCGGATGCCGACGCGAGGCCGGGAACCGCCGCACGTCGGCCACCACCGCGATGTCCGCGCCCATCAGCAGTTCCAGCAACGCTTCCCAGCCGCGCGTGGAATGGCCCAGGGTCCAGAGCGCGCGCACGTCAGTGCAGGTCGAAACGGTCCGCATCCAGCATGGCGGGGAAGCGTTCGCGGTGTTCGGCCAGCGCCTGCGCGGAGATCGTCGTGGTGGCCACGCCCTCTTCCGCCGGCATCTCCACCAGCGGCTGGCCGAGCATGTCGATCACCGCGCTGTCGCCGGAATACGCCAGCCCGTTGCCGTCGCTGCCGACGCGATTGACCGCCGCCACGTAGCACAGGTTCTCGATGGCGCGCGCGCGCAGCAGGGTCTTCCACGCGTAGGCGCGCGCGGCCGGCCAGTTGGCGACGAAGAGTTGCAGGTCGAAGTCCAACTGTCCCGGCCGCTCCACGTCGTAGCGGTTGCGCGCGTACACCGGGAAGCGCAGGTCGTAGCAGACCAGCGGATTGATCCGCCAGCCCTTCCATTCCACCGTCAACCGCTCGCGGCCCGCGGCGTACCGCTGGTGCTCATTGGCGTAGCGGAACAGGTGGCGCTTGTCGTAGTGGCGCAGGCCGCCGTCCGGCGTGGCCCACAGCAGGCGGTTGAACACGCCTTCCGGCGTGCGCAGTTGCACGCTGCCGGCGACGGCCGCGCCCAGCGCTTCCGCCTGCCGCCGCATCCATTCCACCGTCGGCCCGTCCATGCCTTCGGCCTGGCCGATGGCCTCGTTGCTGAAGCCGCTGGTGAAGGTCTCCGGCAGGATCACCAGGTCGGTGTGCCCGGCCAGTGGCGCGATCAGCGCGCCGTAGTAGTCGCGGTTGCCCGCCGGGTCGTGCCAGCGCGTGGCGCCCTGGACGAGGGAAATGCGGAGGTCTTGCATGGTTCGGAATTCCTGCTTGCATTTAAAACGAAACGAAACCCCTCCTACAGGGGTCAGAGCTTCTTCAAGCGCTCGATGGCGGCGTCCAGCGTGGCCTCGTTCTTGGCGAAGCACAGCCGCGCCAGGCGCTGGCCGGCCGGCGGGGTTTCGTAGAACGGCGACAGCGGGATGGCAGTGACGCCATGCTCGACCGTCAGCCACTTCACGAATTCGGCATCCGGCAGATCGCTGACCGCCGAATAGTCCACCAACTGGAAATACCCGCCCGGCACCGCCAGCGGCTTCAGCTTCGTGCCCAGCAACTGCTCGCGGAAGCGGTCGCGCTTGGCCTGGTAGAACGCGCCCAGTTGCTCGTAGTGCTCCGGCTCGTCGCGGATCATCGCGGCGAAGGCGTGCTGGGCCGGGGCGAAGGTGCAGAACACGTTGTACTGGTGGACCTTGCGGAACTCCGCGCTCAGCGCCGGCGGCGCGATGGCGTAGCCGATCTTCCAGCCGGTGCAGTGGTAGGTCTTGCCGAAGCTGGACACCACGAACGCGCGCGCGGCCAGCTCCGGGTAGCGCAGCACGGATTCGTGGCGGCGGCCGTCGAACACGATGTGCTCGTACACCTCGTCGGAGACCAGGTAGATGCCGGTGCCTTCCAGCAGCGCGGACAGCGCGCGCAGGTCGGCCTCGCCGAACATCGCGCCGGACGGGTTGTGCGGGCTGTTGACGATCAGCAGGCGCGTGCGCGGAGTGACGGCGGCGCGCACGCGGTCCCAGTCCACGGCGAACGTCTGCGGGTCCAGCGGCACGTGCACGGCGCGGGCGCCGGCCAGTTCGATGGCCGGCTCGTAGCTGTCGTAGGCGGGGTCGAGGACGATGACCTCCTCGCCCGGCCGCACCACCGCGTGGATGGCGTTGAACAGCGCTTCGGTGGCGCCGCTGGTGACGGTGACCTCGGTGTCCGGGTCCACCTGCCGCCCGTAGCAGCGCAGCGCCTTCTCGGCGATGGCCTGGCGCAGCGGCGCCACCCCGGTCATCGGCGCGTACTGGTTGTGGCCGGCGCGCATGGCGCGGTCCAGTTCGTCCACCAGCCGCGGCGGAACGGCGAAATCGGGGAAGCCCTGCCCCAGGTTGACGGCGCCGTGCTCGGCGGCCAGTTGCGACATCACGGTGAAGATGGTGGTGCCCACCTTGGGCAGTTTGGTCTGGGGCTGCGGCATCCCGGCGGTCCGGCGCTCGATGGGGGAGGAAGGCGGAGTGTACGCGCTCCGCAAGACGCGCGATGATGCGCCCATGGAGCCTCCCGCCACCTTGCACAGCGTCCCCGAAGCCGAACGCGCGCGGCTGGCCACGGCCTGGGCGGCGGCGCACTACTTCGTCACAGTGGGCCGCGAGGAATGGCTGTTCTGCGTGGGCATGACCGCGCCCGACGTCGAGCGCCAACTGATGGCGGAGCGCTATCTGTTCATCACCGCCTGGAATCCCCCGCCCGGCGAATCGCCGCGCGCCTTCAACGACGAAGCGCACCTGCGCCTGCAACGGCGGATCGAGGCGCTGGGCTTCGACTACCACCCCTCGCTGGGCTGCAACAACCAGGGCGGCATGGTCGAGCATGGCTGGTGCGTGCTGGACCCCACCGAGGCGCAGGCCGACGCGCTGGCGCTGGAGTTCGGCCAGGGCGGCACCCTGCTCTGGCGCGCCGGCGAGCCGGTGCGGCTGCGCATGATGTGGCCGCGCCCGCCGCAGGCCGACGACGAGCCGCATACCGACTGGATGGGTTGAGCAAGCTGCGACCTTCTGGCGCGACCGTCTGTCGCAGGCCGGCACCGCGGGCGCTCGGCTTACAATGGGCGGCCGAGACCCAGGACACTCCAGCCTCCCCGCCGCGGGAACGCCCGACCCGATGACCGACGCTCCCGTTTCCCCGCCGCCGCTGCTGGCCGCGCGCGGCCTGGCCTTCTCGCGCAACGACGAGCCGGTGTTCGGGCCGCTGGACTTCGCCGTGGACGCGGGCGAAGCCCTGCTGGTGCAGGGCGGCAACGGCGTGGGCAAGACCACCCTGCTGCGGGTGCTGGCCGGCCTGCTGCGCGCCGACGCCGGCCACGTCGACATCGACGGCCAGCCCGCCGGCCCGTCGCGCCGCGCCCACGCCATGGCCTACCTGGGCCACCTGCCGGCGCTGAAGGCCGACCTGAACGCGCTGGAGAACCTGAACTTCCTCTGCGGCCTGCACGGCCGCCGCGCCCGCCAGATGCCCGGCAACGCCCTGGCGATGGTGGGCCTGGCCGGCTACGAGGACGCCCTGGCCCGGCAACTGTCCGCCGGCCAGAAGAAGCGCCTGTCGCTGGCCCGCCTGTGGCTGTCGCCCGCCCCGCTGTGGCTGCTGGACGAGCCCTACGCCAACCTGGACCTGGACGGCATCACCCTGGTCAACCGGATGATCTCCGCCCACCTGCGCGACGGCGGCGCCGCCCTGGTCACCACCCACGGCGCCTATGCGGCGCCGCCGGTGCAGACCCGGATGCTGGTGATGGCGCGCGGAGGCAACGCATGAGCGCGACCGCCATGCCCGTCCGTCACCAGCCAACCGCTCCCTGCCCCGTTCACGGGGTAGCGTTGGGGTGGGTGGGCGCCGGAGTTGCGGAGGTTTCCGTTTCCACCTCGTATCCGGCGATGCGGTCCGAAGGGGGTGCAGTACGGAAACAGCAGCGAGAGCTGGCTGCGTGCGGCTTCGTTCGGCGTCCATCCCTGCCTTCCCCCGCAAGCGCGGGAAAGGGTTGCTTCCTTCTGTCCCGGCCTTGGCTGGATGGCGAGGGAAGAAACGGCCATTCGCGGAGGATGACCGCATGAACGCGGCGCCCTCGCTCATGCAGACCGCCCGCGCCCTGGTCGGGCGCGACCTGAGGCTGCTGTGGCGCCGTCGTGGCGACGCCTTGCAGCCGGCCCTGTTCGCGCTGCTGGTGGTGGTGCTGTTCGCGCTGGGCCTGGGCACCTCGCCGCAGGCGCTGTCGAAGGTGGCGCCGGCGGTGCTGTGGGTGGCCGTGCTGCTGGCCGGCCTGCTGTCGCTGGACACGCTGTTCCGCGGCGACGCCGAGGACGGCTCGCTCGAACAATGGATCCTGGCGCCGGTGCCGCTGGCCTGGCTGGTGCTGGTGCGGGTGCTGACCCACTGGGCCACCACGGCGCTGCCGCTGGTGCTGGCCACGCCGCTGCTGGGCGAGATGCTGCACCTGCCGCGCAGCGAACTGCCGATGCTGCTGGCCACGCTGGCGCTGGGCACGCCGCTGCTGAGCCTGCTCGGCGCGGTGGTCGCCGCGCTGACGGTCGGCATGAGGCGCTCTGGTATCCTTGTGGCCCTGCTGGCGCTGCCGTTGTACGTGCCCGTGCTGGTGTTCGGCGCCGGCGCGGTGGCCGCTGGCGCGCAAGGGCTGGATGCCTCCGGCGCCCTCCTCTGGCTGGGTGCCGGCCTACTGCTGTCGCTGCTGCTGGCGCCGCTGGCCGCCGCCGCGGCGATCCGCATCGCCCTGACCTGAAGACCGACGCTGCGCATGAATCCTCTCGTCCGCTGGTTCCACCAACTCGGCTCGCCGCCCTACTTCGACCGCTTCGCCGCGCGCTGGACGCCGTGGTGCTACCTGGCCGCCGTCGCGCTGATGGGCGCGGGCCTGTGGCAGGCGCTGTTCGTGGTGCCGGCCGACTACCAGCAGGGCGACAGCTTCCGCATCCTCTACATCCACGTGCCCAGCGCGTGGATGAGCATGTTCGTGTTCGGCCTGATGGCGTTCTACGCGGCCATCGCGCTGGTCTGGCGGATCAAGCTGTGCGAGATCCTGGCGATGGCCTGCGCGCCGATCGGCGCTGCGTTCACCGTCATCACCCTGGCCACCGGCAGCATCTGGGGCAAGCCCATGTGGGGCACGTGGTGGGACTGGGACCCGCGCCTGACCACCGAGCTGATCCTGCTGTTCATGTACCTGGGCGTGATGGGCCTGTACGGCGCCATCGACGACCGCCGCAACGCCGCGCGCGCGGCCGGCCTGCTGTCCATCGTGGGCGTGGCGCTGTTGCCGGTGATCCGCTACTCGGTGGTGTGGTGGAACTCGCTGCACCAGGGCCAGACCATCCGCGTGTTCGGCCAGTCCAGCATGGACGACAGCATGATGCTGCCGCTGGTGCTGATGGTGGCCGCCACCAAGTTCTGGTTCGCCGGCTCGCTGCTGGCGCGCGCGCGCGCCGACAACCTGCGCCGCGAGGCCGGCAAGGACTGGGTGCTGCGGCTGGCCGCGCCCGCGGAGCGCGCGCCATGAGCTACTTCGGATACGTGGCCGGTGCCTACGCGGTGTTCGCCGCCGTGCTGGCCTGGGACTTCCTTTCCCCACGCCTGCAGGTGCGCCGCGAACTGCGCGCCGCCCGCCTGCGCGCGGCGCGCGAGACCCGCCGCAGCGCTGCCCCCGCCGAACTGGAACGCTGACCGATGAATCCCGTCCGCCGCCGCCGCCTGCTGTTCGTGCTGCTCGCCGTCGTGGTGGCCGGCATCGCCACCGCGCTGATCGCGATGGCCCTGCAACGCAACGTGGCCTACCTGTACACGCCGGCCGAAGTGCTGCGCGGCGAGGCCGGCGAGGCCCGCTTCCGCCTGGGCGGCATGGTCGAGAAAGGCTCGTTCCAGCGCGAGCCGGGCTCGCTGGTCTCGCACTTCCGCGTCACCGACGGCGATGCGCAACTGACGGTGCGCTACGACAAGATCCTGCCGGACCTGTTCCGCGAGGGCCAGGCGGTGGTCGCCACTGGCACCATGCAGGGCGACGTGTTCGTGGCCGAGAACGTGCTGGCCAAGCACGACGAGGCCTACATGCCCAAGGAAGTGGCCGACAAGATGGGCAAGGCGCACGAGAAGCACGACGTGCAGGCCGCGCCGGCGGAGCAGGCGCCTTGACCGGTTTATGGGAAGAGGCCGGAGGCCAGAGGCACGGGCCCAGGGAACACCCGGAGCCGCCACGCGTCCGTCTTTCGCATTCGCCTTCCCCGGCTTCCGGCCCCTGGCCCCCGACCCCTGCGGCTCCCCATGCTCCCTGAACTCGGACAAGTCGCGCTGATCCTGGCCCTGCTGGTGGCCGCCGTGCAGGCGGTGCTGCCGCTGGCCGGCGCGCACCGCGGCAAGGCGGCCTGGATGGACGTCGCGCGTCCGGCGGCCTATGGGCAGCTCTGGCTGGTGATGCTGGCCTTCGTCGCCCTGACCGCCTCCTTCGTGCAGCAGGACTTCTCGGTGAAGTACGTCGCCGACAATTCCAACTCGCTGCTGCCGCTGATCTACCGCTACACCGCGGTGTGGGGCTCGCACGAAGGTTCGCTGCTGCTGTGGGCGCTGATCCTGGCGCTGTGGGGCGGCGCGGTGGCGCTGTTCTCGCGCGGCCTGCCCGACGAGGTGATGGCGCGCGTGATCGGCGTACTCGGCATCATCGCGGTCGGCTTCCTCGCTTTCCTGATCTTCACCTCCAACCCGTTCGTGCGCCTGCTGCCCTCGCCCGGCGAAGGCCGCGACCTGAATCCGCTGCTGCAGGACCCGGGCATGATCATCCACCCGCCGATGCAGTACTTCGGCTGGGCCGGATTCTCGGTGCCCTTCGCCTTCGCCATCGCCGCGCTGCTGGACGGCCGCGTGGACGCGCGCTGGCTGCGCTGGACCCGGCCGTGGACCAACGTCGCCTGGGGCCTGCTGACCATCGGCATCGCACTCGGTAGCTGGTGGGCGTACTACGAACTGGGCTGGGGCGGCTGGTGGTTCTGGGATCCGGTCGAAAATGCCGCCTTCATGCCGTGGCTGGTCGGCGCTGCGCTGATCCACTCGCAGGCCGTCACCGAGAAGCGCGGCGCGTTCCGCGGCTGGACGCTGCTGCTGGCCATCTCGGCGTTCTCGCTGTCGCTGCTGGGCACGTTCCTGGTGCGTTCGGGCGTGATCACCAGCGTGCACGCGTTCGCCTCCGATCCGGCCCGCGGCCTCTTCATCCTGGTGTTCCTCGGCATCGTCATCGGCGGCTCACTGCTGCTGTACGCCTGGCGCGCGCCGCAACTGGCCGACGACGCATCGGAGAAGTCGTACTTCGCCGCCGGCTCGCGCGAGACGCTGCTGCTGGCCAACAACCTGCTGCTGACTGCCGCCTGCGCGATGATCCTACTGGGCACGCTGTACCCGCTGATCGCCGATGCGCTGGACCTGGGCAAGATCTCGGTCGGCCCGCCCTACTTCAGCCTGCTGTTCATCGTGCTGATGGCGCCGCTGGTGGCGCTGGTGCCGTTCGGCCCGCTGACCAGGTGGCAGCGCGACAAGGCCTCGCGCGTGGGCGCGATGCTGCTGCCGTGGGCGCTGCTGGCGGCCGTGCTGGCCGTCATCGCGTACTTCCTCGCCCCGCAGGGCAAGCTCAAGGCCGCCGCCGGCATCCTCGGCGCGGCCTGGGTGGGCCTGGGCACGCTGCGCTTCGTCTGGTCGCGGCTGCGCGCCAACGGCCGCTTCACCCCGGAGATGCTGGGCATGACCCTGGCCCACGTCGGCATCGCCGTGTTCCTGGTCGGCGCGCTGCTGGTGGAAGCGCTGAACGTGCAGCGCGAACTGGCGGTGAAGCCGGGCCAGACCGTCGAGGTCGGCCGCTGGGGCTTCCACTTCCAGGGCGTCGACGAGACCCAGGGCCCCAACTACCTGTCCGACCGCGGCCACGTGCAGGTGCTGCGCGACGGTGTGCCAGTGACGCTGCTGCACCCGGAAAAGCGCGCCTATGCCAGCGGCGGCCAGGTGATGACCGAGGCCGGCATCCGCCCCGGCGTGCTCGGCGACGTCTACGTCGCGCTCGGCGAACCGCTGGGCGACGGCGCCTGGGCGCTGCGCGTGCACGTCAAGCCCTTCGTCCGCTGGATCTGGCTGGGCGCCGCGCTGATGGCGCTGGGCGGATTCGTCACCGCGGCCGACCGCCGCTTCACCCGCCGGCCGGACGAGAGCCGCCGCAGACCCGAGTCGCAGAACGCATGAACGACGCCTCCGAACTCCCGCCCTCGCCGCCGCGCTCGAACGGCGCCCTGGCCTTCGCCGCGGTCATCGCCGGCCTGTTCTTCATCGGCCTGATGGGCCTGCTGTACTACGGCGTGAAGCAGTCCGACCGCGCCGACCGCGATGCGCTGCCGTCGCCGCTGGTCGGCAAGCCCGCGCCGGCGTTCGACCTGCCGCTGCTGCACGACCCGTCCAAACGCATCACCGGCCAGACGCTGGCCGGCGAGCCTTACGTGATGAACGTCTGGGGAAGCTGGTGCCCCGAGTGCCGGGTGGAGCATCCGGTGCTGACCAGGTTCGCGCTGACCAAGCGCGTGCGCTTCGTCGGCTACAACCTCAAGGACGAACGCCAGGACGCGCTGCGCTGGCTGGAGCAGTTCGGCAATCCGTACATGCTGGTCGTGGCCGACCAGGACGGCCGCGCCGCCATCGACTGGGGCATCTATGGCGCGCCAGAGACCTTCCTGGTGGACGGTCACGGCATCGTGCGCTGGAAGCACGTGGGCGCGGTCGACGACGCCATCATCGAGCACCAGTTGATCCCCGCACTGGAAAAGATCGAAGCCAGCCGATGAACATCCTTCCCCGCCCATGGACGCGGTTGCGGTCCGGACCCCGCGATGGAAACACCGGGGCCGGTTCCCGGCAGCCGAACGGCGTGCCAACCCCGGCTGCGGGCAGGCGCGGGCATGGCGCGGCCTGGCTGCTGCTCCTGGCGTGGCTGGCCTGCGCCGGCGCCTTCGCCCAGGCCAGCGATCCCACGCCGTTGCAGTTCCGCGACGCCGCCGAGGAAGCGCGCTTCCATGGCCTCACCGCCGAACTGCGCTGCGTGAAGTGCCAGAACCAGTCGCTGGCCGATTCCAACGCGCAGATCGCCCAGGACCTGCGCCGCGAAGTGCTGGACCTGATGCGCCAGAGCAAGAGCGACGCGCAGGTCAAGCAGTTCCTGGTGGACCGCTACGGCGAGTTCGTGCTGTACAGGCCGGACGTCGCGCCGGGGACCTACCTGCTGTGGTTCGGCCCGCTGCTGTTGCTGCTGGGCGGCGGCGTGGTGCTGTGGCGCATCGTCGCCCGGCGCGCGCGACGGCCGGCGCCGGCCGCCGCCAACGACGACGAGCAGGAGTGGTGATGGCCGTCTTCGTTCTGCTCGCTGTCGTGCTCTCGGCCGCCATGCTGCTGGCGGTGCTGTGGCCGCTGTGGCGCGATTCGCGCGCGCTGGTGCTGGGCGGCGTGGCCGCCCTGGGGCTTGCGACGTTCGCGCTGTACCGCGTAGTCGGCACGCCCGCCGCGCTGGCGCCGGACGCCGAGCGCGCCGCCATGCCCGCCACGCTGGAAGACGCCGTCGCGCAACTGGAAGCCGAACTGGCCAAGCATCCTGCCGAAGCCGAGGGCTGGCGCCTGCTGGGCAAGTCCTACGCCACCCTGCAACGCTACGGCGACGCGCAGCGCGCGTTCGAGCGCGCCATGCAGTTGCTGCCCGACGACGCCGACGCGCTGGTCGACGCTGCGCAGGCGCGCCTGTTCAACAACCCGGAGCGCAAGCTCGACGCGCAGGCGATGGCCTGGCTGGAACGCGCGCGCGCGGCCAGCCCCGGCCACCAGCGCGCGCTGTGGCTGATCGGCCTGGCGCAGCGCCAGGAAGGCAAGCCCGCCGAAGCGGCCAGGACCTGGGAACCGCTGCTGGCGCAGGTGGACGCCGGCACCGCCGCCAGCCTGCGCGCGCAGGTCAACGAAGCCCGCGCCGAAGCCGCCCTGCCGCCGTTGCCCGATGCGCCGACGCCCGCGACCGCCGGCGAAGCCGCGGCGCCGGCCCTGCTGACAGTGACGGTGGACATCGCCCCCGCGCTGAAGGCGAAGCTGGGCGACGGCGATACCCTGTTCGTGTTCGCGCGCCAGGTGAACGGCCCGCCGATGCCGGTGGCGGCCAAGCGCCTGCCGGCGACGGCGTTCCCGGTGACCGTGGCGCTGGACGACGGCGACAGCCCCATGCCCACGCTCAAGCTCTCGCAACTGCCGCAGGTGCAACTGGTGGCGCGCATCTCAAAGGGCGGCGCCGCCGGCGCGCAGTCCGGCGACCTGGAGGCAGCGCCGCTCACCGTCGAAGTCGGCGCCGGCGGCACGCAGGCGCTGACCATCGACCGCGTGGTGCCGTAGGGCCACGCACCTGGACACGGCCGGTCCCGTGCGGCGGCCGCGCCGGGCCGCCCGGTTCGCGCCGTGGCTGGCGGTGCCGGCGATGCTCGGCATGGCGCTTCCCCTGCAGCGCGCCTGGTTGCCGGGCAGTGGCCCGGTGGCCTGGGCGCTGGACCTGTTTTCCCACTGGCAACCCGTCCATGCCGCGCTCTGGCTGCTGGCCTGCCTGCTCGGCGCGTCGGGCCGCAGGCGCTGGCTGCTGGGGCTGCCGTTCGCGCTGCTGCCCTGGGCCACCGCCAGCCGCATGGCCGCGCCTGCCGAAGGACCGGCCAAGCTGGTCGTCGCGGCCGCCAACGTGCAGCGCGACAACCACGATCCGGCGCCGCTGCTCGCCTGGCTGGAACGGCACCCCGCCAATCTGGTGGTGCTCACCGAACTGTCTCCCGCCTATGCCGAAGCGCTGCAACGCCAGGCGCCGGCGCGCTGGCGCCATCGCGCGCTGCATCCGCAGCTTTCGCCGCCAGGCCTCGGCGTGCTCTCCGACCGGCCTCTGCACGACGTGCGCGTGCTGCCCGATGCCCTGGGCGCGCTGCGGATCGAAGCCGACTTCCTGCTCGACGGTATCGACGTGCGCCTCGTCGCCATCCATCCCAAGCCGCCGTGGTCCACGCGCAAGCACGAAGCGCGCGACCGCTTGCTCGGCGACATCGCCGCCGTCGCGCGGGCGCGGCCCGTCATCGTGGCCGGCGACACCAACGCCACGCCCTGGTCCAGCGCCCTGCTCGCAACGCGGGCACGCGGGCTGGCGCGCGCCACCGGAAACTGGCCCACTTATCCAACGGAAGGCGGCGGCATCGCGGGCGTCGCCATCGACCACATCCTGGTCTCGCCGCACTTCGCCCGCGTCCATGCCGAACGCGGCCCGGATATCGGCTCGGACCATCTGCCGGTGCGCGCCGGGCTGCGCTGGCGCGGCGAGTAGCGCGGCGCGGCCGTTACACTAGGCGCATGACCGAATTCACCCCTCCCGGCACGCGCTTCCATCCCCTGCCCTCGCCGTTCCGCATGAAGCGCGGCGGCGCCCTGCACGGGGCGCGCATGGCGTACGAGACCTGGGGCACGCTCAACGAGCGCCGCGACAACGCCGTGCTGATCGTCACCGGTCTGTCGCCGGACGCGCACGCCGCGCGCACGCCCGGCAACCCGGCCGACGGCTGGTGGGAGGCGATGCTCGGCCCCGGCAAGCCCATCGACACCGACCGCTGGTTCGTGGTGTGCGTGAACTCGCTGGGCAGTTGCAAGGGCTCGACCGGGCCGGCCTCGGTGAATCCCGACACCGGCGAGCTGTACCGCCTGGACTTCCCCGAACTCTCGGTGGAGGACGGCGCCAACGCCGCCTTCGACGTGGTGCGCGGGCTGGGCATTGAACAACTGGCCTGCATCATCGGCAACTCGATGGGCGGCATGACCGCATTGGCCTACCTGCTGCTGCACCCGGGCGCGGCGCGCACCCACGTCAACATCTCCGGCAGCGCGCAGGCGCTGCCGTTCTCCATCGCCATCCGCTCGTTGCAGCGCGAGGCGATCCGGCTGGACCCCAACTGGAACGGCGGCCGCTACGACGACGACACCTACCCGGAATCCGGCATGCGCATGGCGCGCAAGCTGGGCGTCATCACCTACCGCTCCGCGCTGGAATGGGACGGCCGCTTCGGCCGCGTGCGGCTGGAATCCGACCGCCCCGACGAAGACCCGTTCGGCCTGGAATTCCAGGTGGAAAGCTACCTGGAAGGCCACGCGCGCCGCTTCGTGCGCCGCTTCGATCCCAACTGCTACCTCTACCTCAGCCGTTCGATGGACTGGTTCGACCTAGGCGAATACGCCGACGGCGACGTGATGGCCGGGCTGGCGAAGATCCGCGTGCAGCGGGCGCTGGCCATCGGCGCCGCCACCGACATCCTGTTCCCGCTGCAACAGCAGCAGCAGATCGCCGAGGGCCTGGCCGCGGGCGGCGCGCAGGCGCAGTTCCTGCCGCTGGACTCGCCGCAGGGACACGATGCGTTCCTGGTCGATTTCGGCCGCTTCGGCCCCGCGCTGGCGGAATTCCTGGGCAGCCTCTGAGGCGCGGCTCCAGCCGTTCGCAGGCTGCCGCTCCGTTCGCGCGGCGGCGAGGGACATTCCGCACGTCCATGGCGCCCGCAACGCCTCCTTACACCCCCGCCACTAGAATGGCCCCACATTCTCCAGGCAGGGCCATGCCATGACCCTCGACTTTCCCGGCGCCGGCAAGCTGATCGCTTCGCTGGACGCCGCGGTCGCCCTGGGCGACCACCGCGCCGTCACCGACGCGCTGCGCCACACCCTGTGCGAACTCATCCGCGACGACGGCGTGCGGCTGCCGGACGCGGTGATGCAGCCGATCGACGACCACTACGCCCGCCGCGAGCTCTACACCAGCCCGGAACACGGCTACAGCGTCATCGCCATGACCTGGGCGCCCGGCCAGGGCACCCAGGTCCACGACCATTCCGGCATGTGGTGCGTGGAAGGCGTCTGGCGCGGCCGGCTGGAGATCACCCAGTACGAACTGGCCGAACGCGACGACGCCCGCTACCGTTTTCAGCCCGCCGGCACCATCGAGGCCGGCACCGGCTCGGCCGGCAGCCTGATCCCGCCGCACGAGTACCACAGCATCCGCAACCCCAGCGATTCGGCCATCGCCGTCAGCCTCCACGTCTACCAGCGCACCATGGTCCGCTGCGGCATCTACATCCCCGAGGACGGCGCCGGCACCGACGGCTGGCTGCGCCGCGGCGAACGCCTGCTCGGCACGGACCGGGCGGACTGAACGCCAGCACCCCACCCCTGTCGGCCGGGGCCGCCCCTCGGCTATACTCGCCAACCGCGCCGAAGTGGCGGAATGGTAGACGCAGCGGACTCAAAATCCGCCGCCCTTAAAAGCGTGTGGGTTCGAGTCCCACCTTCGGCACCAGCAAGCAAGGAAAAGGGTTGGGCCTAGCAGCCCGGCCCTTTTTATTTCGCGCGACCTGCATGGGCTTGCCGCCGGCTGGGCGGACAAACTCAAAGCCGCTGCGTGCTAGAGCGTCAGCGCGGCCTGCGAACGCAGCTTCGCGAGGTCCACGGATTCGCCCGCACAGATGCGCTCGTAGAGCTCACGCATGGTGTCGGGGTGCGTGCCCTTGTCGAGGAATCGGAAGGCAGACCCGCCGACGTATTCGGGCAACAGTTCGAACGTCAGCCACCGCCGCCCTTCCGCCTCGGCAACTTGGCCCGTCGTGTTCGAACCGCCGAAAATGTCCAGCACCAGGTCGTCACGGTCGGTCAGCATGCGAATGAAGAATTCCGGCAACCGGGTCGGGAACCGTGCCGGGTGGGCCTTGATGCCGACCGCCTTGCAGCCTGACAGGTATGCGCCATTGGATTCGGAATTCGGGATCTGCAACAGGTTCGGCGGGATCGCTCCGCCATTGTCCTTGGCGAAGCCCTTGCCGATGTCGTGGCCCGAGGGGCGCACCATCGGTGTGTAGAACTTGTCCGGGTCCTCGATCAGCTTCTTCATGCGGTCGCTGTACGGGGCAAGCACCCTGGTCACGTCCGCCTTCGGCCATTCGGTCTTGCTGAACCACCATACCGTGTTCACGGAGTCCTTGACCCGCATCTTCCGTTTGTTGACCCATTCGATCGGGCTGGGCAGCTTCGAGGGGTTGAACCAGTAGAAGTCCTCGGCGAGGAAGAACCCGATCTCGTCCACCATCCGGATCATCACCCGGAAGTTGTACAGGCTCCGGGCAGGCACGCCCTTCATGTACGCGCCACCGAAGTCCACGACGAAACTGCCGTCGTCGGCGAGCTTGCGGTGCACCAGCCGCGCGAACTCCAGGAACCAGTCGATGTATTCGTGCTGATCCAGGTTGCCGTATGCCTTCTGCCGCTGCAGAGCGAACGGTGGGCTGGTCACGACGAGATTGACGCTGCCGTCCGGCAGCCCGGCCAGCAACTCGCGCGAATCGCCGACGAAGGCGCTACCCCTGCGGGTGTGGTACGCGGGCTTGACGTTGCCGACCTTCATCGCTCACTGCTACTTATAGTCTGTAGATTCATAGTGTTCACGGCGGAAGTATGCCGGGCCATGATCAGGAACACAAAGTCGGGAACCCTGCGGCGGGCCTTCGCCGCCAACGTGCGCCGCCTGCGGGAGGCGCGTGGCCTGTCGCAGGAAGCGCTGGCCGACCTGGCCGGCCTGCATCGGACCTATGTCGGCTCCGTCGAACGCGGCGAACGCAACCTGTCCATCGACAACATCGAACGCCTGGCGGCGGCCCTGGACGTCCTGCCCGCGACCCTGCTCGGCGGAGGCGTGGTATGACCGTCAAGGCCCATCCCGACTTCGCCGAACTGCAGAGGCTGTGGCCCGCTGTGCAGGCTTATCAGGACCTCGCCACCCGGCACGGCATCGGCGACATTTTCCAGGACAACGGCGGCAAGCTGCTGCAGGTACTCCTGCTGCTTGGCCTTCGCACCCTGCCCGGCCGCGAAGGCAACGACGCGGTCGACGCGAGCGGCCAGGAATACGAACTGAAGTCGGTCAACATCGAACTGACCAAGGGGTTCTCCACGCACCACCACATGAACCCGGTGATCATCGCCAAGTACCGCAAGGTCCCATGGGTCTTCGCCATCTACCGGAACATCGCCCTCGAAGCCGTCTATGTCCTCAAGCCGAAGGACCTGGAGCCCTACTACGCGCAGTGGGAGAAGAAGTGGCGCGACGATGGCAACAAGGACATCAACAACCCCAAGATCCCGGTGAAGTTCGTCATGGACTGCGGAAGGTTGGTCTACGGCAAGGCCCCTACGCTGGCGGCGCGCAGGAAGGCCGAGCAGGCCACGGCCGTGGCCAGGGCGACGGGGCACGACCCCGGCGGCTTCAAGCCAGAAGACGGAGACCGCTAGACGATGCGCAGCGATCGCGCAGCCCGCGACCGCTCTTCCGCCGTGCCCGCTGCGGGCTGACGCTCCTGACAGGCAGCGCGGACTTCGCCCGCGACATGCAGGACACGACCGGCAGCGGAGCCAGGCCGTCTACGTAACGCTTCGCCGCGTTGCCATCCTGCAATCCGTCCATGGCAAAAGGCGCAGGCTGTCCTGCGATCCGCTCGCCAGCAAGCCTGCTCCTATTCCCGCAACCAGGCGCCGTCGTACAGGAACCGCGCGCGGCGGTCTTGGTGGTAGAAGGTGGCGCGGTAGCGGCCGGCGTCGCTGCCGGTGCCGCGTTCGCACAGCACGTCGATCTTCTCGTGCTCCATCAGCGTGCGGAAGGTTTCCAGCTCCAGGCCGAGCGCTTCGGCGACGAGTTGGCCGTCGATCTCGATCGGCCTGACCGGGTGGCGCAGGGTCAGGTGCATGGCGGAAGGCGGGGCGTGGCGGACTTCGGCATGGCGGAATTGTCCACCGTGGGCCGGCGGCCGTCCTTGACCTGCATCATCCGGCGGCGCCGCGGCTTGACGGCCGGCTAACCGCGGGCGGCGCAGGCTGGGCCACCACCTTGCCGGAGAAGCCCTGCGATGAAAGCCGTCCGTTTCGTGGAGACCGGGCATCCGGCCGAAGTAGTCGACCTGCCGGTGCCCGTGCCCGGGCCGGGACAGGTGCTGCTGAAAGTGGCCGGCGCCGGCGTCTGCCATTCCGACCTGCACATCCTGGATGAGGACCTGGGCCTGAAGGGCCCCTTCACCCTGGGGCACGAGAACGCCGGCTGGATCGCCGGACTCGGCGCCGGCGTGACGGAGTGGAAGGAGGGCGACGCGGTGGCGGTGTACGGCCCCTGGGGCTGCGGGCGCTGCCACGCCTGCCAGGCGTCGAAGGAGAACTACTGCGAGAACCATGCCGCGCTCGGCACCATGGGCGGCGGGCTGGGTTCGGACGGCGGCATGGCCGACTACATGCTGGTGCCCTCGCCGCGCCTGCTGGTGCCGCTGGCGGGGCTGGACCCGGTGGCCGCGGCGCCGCTCTCCGATGCCGCGCTGACGCCCTACCACGCCATCAAGCAGGCGCTGCCACTGCTGACGCCCGACGCGACCGCGCTGGTGCTGGGCATCGGCGGCTTGGGCCACATGGCGGTGCAGCTCCTGCGCGCGCTGACGCCGGCTCGCCTGATCGCGGGCGACATCGACGAAGGCAAGCTCGCCCACGCCCGCGCGCTGGGCGTGGAGCACGCCTTCAACACCCGCGACGCCGACGCCGCCGTCGAAGCGATCCGCGACCTGGCCGGACCGCGCGGCGTGGCCGTGGCGCTGGATTTCGTCGGCGCGCAGCCGACCATCGACCTGTGCGTGCGCGTGGTCGGCCGCGACAGTCGCTTGACCGTGGTGGGGCTGGGCGGCGGCACCGTCCACTACGCCGCCAACCGGCCGCCCTACGGCTGCCAGGTCAGCGTGCCGTACTGGGGCTCGCGCACGGAGTTGATGGAAGTGATCGCCCTGGCCGCCGCCGGCCGCATCCGCGCCGAGGTGGAGACCTTCCCGCTGGAACAGGCGGTCGACGTCTACCGGCGCCTGCGCGAAGGCAGGATCCACGGCCGCGCGGTGCTGCAACCCTGATCCTGCAGGCTTCCGTCCCCCGCCGGCCTCGTCCCGTCGGCGCATCGGCGCCTTCGTCGCAACGCGATTGCACGCACGTCGCGGGCTGCCGCAACCTGCGCCGGTCGCTCCTCCGCCGGGAATCCTTCGCATGAAGACGCTGATCGCCCTCCTCGCTTGGTGCCTGTTGCTGGTGCTGTGCTGGCCGCTCGCGCTGCTGGCGCTGGTGCTGTGGCCGCTGGCCTGGCTGCTGTGTCTGCCCTTCCGCCTGGTGGGCATCGTGTTTTCCTCGCTGTTCGCCTTCCTGGAGGCGCTGCTGTCGCTACCCGCGCGCGCGCTGGGCTGGCGCCCGGCCCCGCCCGTCTCGGCGGCCTGAGCCGGAGGCGACAACGACTTCCGGCCCATTCGCGCGCGGCCGGCATGCGGCACACTGCCCCCTCCCCGGCCCGGAGGCTCCCCATGCTGAAGACCTACCACGGCAGTTGCCATTGCGGCGCGGTGCGCTTCGAGGCCGACATCGACCTCGCCCAGCCCACGTACCGCTGCAACTGCTCGATATGCCGGCGCAACCGCTTCTGGCCGGCCATCGTCGCGCCGGTGCGCTTCCGCCTGCTGGCGGGCGCGGAAGAACTGGTCGAATACCGCTTCAACACCCGGCGCAACTCGCACCATTTCTGCCGCACCTGCGGCGTGCGCCCGTTCGGCATCGGCAACGACGTACCCGACGGCGAGCGCATCTACGGCGTCAACCTGGGCTGCCTGGACGACGCCACGCCGGAGGAACTCGACGCCGCCCCCATCGTCTACATCGATGGCGCACACGAGCACTGGGACCGGCCGCCGGCCGTCACCGGCTACCTCTAGCGCACGCCCCGCGGCCGCAGGCGGACACGCTTTTTGCTAGTCTGCGCCTGCCGACCGCATCAACCGCCCTCAAGGTCTCTCGTGGACTACTCTCTCGCCGTGGCCGAAAACGACTCCAGCAAGACCGACGACACCACGCCGCTGCGCCCGCGTCCCAACGTGGAACTGTGCCGCCGCGGCGAGATCCGCGCGGAGAAATTCCTCGACGCGGCCACCGAGGTATTCGTGGAGAAGGGCTACCAGCACGCGCGCCTGAGCGAGATCGTGGCGCGCGCCGGCGGCTCGCTGGCCACGCTGTACCGCATCTTCGGCGACAAGGAAGGCCTGGCCTGCGCCATCCTGGAGCGGCGCATGGACGTGCACCTGAACATGCTGCACGACCTCAACCTGTCCGGACTGCCGCCGGAGCAGGCGCTGCCGCAGGTGGCGATCCGCATGGCGCGGATGATGGCGCAGCCGGATTCCAAGGTGATCTACCGCATCGTGGTCGGCGAAGGCCAATCCTTTCCGGCGCTGCGCGACTGGTTCTTCGACCAGGTGGTGACCACCATCCGCCGCACGCTGGCCGATTACTTCGAGCAGCAGGTCGCCGCCGGCCGCCTGCGGCTGGCGTCGCCGAAGGCCGCCGCGGCGCAGTTCTTCATGAGCCTGTTCGGCGACCAGATCATCCGGCTGGCCTCCGGCGCCTCCAAGCTGCCCGACGTGGAGACGCTGGAAGCGCAGGCGCTGGCCTCGGTGGAATTCTTCCTGCAGGGCGCCCTGCCTCGCTGAGCGGCCGCGCGGGCTTCACCGCGCCTTTCGCTTCCCGTGCCAGCATGGCGCATCCTCCGCGGTGCGACGGCATGGACCTGAAGAGCGGATACCCCTACTGGGCCGTCAAGAACGGCCTCATGCAACCCTTCCCCCGGCTGGAAACGGACCACCGCTGTGACGTGGCGGTGGTGGGCGGCGGTATCACCGGGGCGCTGATCGCCGATGCGCTGGCCGCGCGCGGCCTGGACGTGGCGGTGCTGGAGCAGCGCGACATCGGCTGGGGCAGCACGGCGGCCAGCACCGCGCTGCTGCAATACGAGATCGACACCCACCTGCGCGACCTGGCCCGCCGCCACGGCCTGGACGACGGGGTGCTGGCCTATCGCGCTTGCGCCGAAGCTCTGGACCTGCTGCGCGACGTCGCGGCGCCGTGGCGCGACGTGGAGTTCGCCCGCAACCGCAGCCTGTACTACGCTAGCCGCCGCCGCGATGTGCCCGCGCTGCGCGAAGAAGGCGAACTGCGCCGCCGCCACGGCCTGGAGGTGGACTATCTCGAACGCGACGCGCTGCGCGCCGACTACGGCCTGGACGCGCCCGCGGCGCTGCTGAGCCGGCAGGCCGCGCGGGTGGACCCCTACCGCCTGGCCCATCGCCTGCTGCAACGCTTGCAGGCGCGCGGCGCCGGCGTGTTCGACCGCACCCGCATCGCCGCGATGCGGACCACTGCGCGCGGCGTGGTCCTGGCCACCGACGACGGAACCACCGTGCGCGCCGGCCACGCGGTGATGGCCGCCGGCTACGCCAGCCAGCACTGGCTGCGCGAACGGGTCGCGCGCAACCGCAGCAGCTACGCCTTCATCAGCGATCCGGTGACCAGCAACCAGTTGGGCTTCCTCCGGGACACGCTGCTGTGGGAGACCGCGCGCCCCTACCTGTACGCGCGCAGCACCGCCGACGGCCGCCTGCTGATCGGCGGCGAGGACGACGCGGTGGACATCCCCGCGCGCCGCGACGCGCGCGTGCAGAAGAAGGCCGCCCTTCTGCGCAAGCGCCTGCACCGGCTGTTCCCGGGGCTGGAACTGACGCCGGCGTTCTCGTGGGCGGGCACCTTCGCCGAGACGGCGGACGGCCTGCCGTTCTTCGGCCCGCATCCGCAGTGGGGCCCGCGGGTGCTGTTCGCCATGGCCTACGGCGGCAACGGGATCACCTACAGCATGCTCGGCGCCGGCCTGCTGTGCGCGCTGGTCGAGCGGCGCCGGCATCCGCTCTGGCCGCTGTTCTCGTTCCAGCGACCGCACTGACGCGCGCGCCGTGTTGACATCGCCGTCATCGCGGCCGCGGCAGTCTGGCGCCACGTCCACTGCCGGAGAGCGCCATGCCCCGCGGAGACAAGTCCGCCTATTCGGACAAACAGAAGCGCCAGGCCGAGCACATCGAGGAAAGTGAACTCGACCGTGACCGCCCGCGCGAGGACGCCGAACGCATCGCCTGGGCCACCGTCAACAAGCAGGACGGCGGCGGCAAGCGCTCCGGCTCCGGCCGCACGACGGCGCGCAAGAAGAGCGCCGGCAAGAGCACGAAGAAAGCCACGAAGAAGACGGTCAAGAAAACGGCCAGGAAGGCCGCCGGGAAAGCGACGAAGAAGGCGACGAAGAAAACCGCGGGGAAAGCGCCCAAGAAAACCGCACGCAAGGCGGCGAAGAAGTCCACCGGAAGGACCACGAAGAAAACTGCGAAGAAAGCCACGAAGAAGACCGCTAGGAAAGCAACGAAGAAAACGGCGGGCAAGACCGCGCGCAAGACGCCAGCGAAGAAAACCGCACGCAGGACTGTTCGGAAAACCACCGCCCGCAAGACCACGAAGAAATCCGCCAGGAAAACCGCACGCCGCTGAAGCCCCGCGCTGCTACCCCCCTTGTAGGAGCGGCTTCAGCCGCGACCGTACTCGTCACGCGCACAGCATGCCCGGACTTCCCATGAAAGGACTTCGCCCTGCGAAATCCATACGCGATCCATACGCTCGAGCGATGCATCCATTATCGCCACGGCATAAAGAACGGCCATGGCGTGCGGTCGCGGCTGAAGCCGCTCCTACATAGGCGGCGTCGGCGCCGGGTGCTGCTTCAGCCGCCCCCGGGCCACCAGCCCTTGCCGGTCAGCGCATAACGGTCGGCCGCGCGCTCGAAGGGATTGCGCACGCTGACGCCGCCGCATAGCAGGTATGCAGGCAGGAACAGCGGGCCCAGCACCATGTACTGGTAAACGTGCGCGCGCTCGTGGTCGCCCAGCCGGATCGGCGGGTGCCGGCAGCGGCCGGCGCGGTGCTCGTAGGTGGCGCAGGCCGTCTCCAGCGAATCGCCGGTATGCAGGATGCTGTTGCCGAAGGTGATGGCGCCACCCGGCCCCCACGGCCAATGATGGAAAACCAGGGCCAGCTCGCGCCGGCTCCACCGAGCGCGTGCGCCGAAAGCCATGCCCAGCAGGCCCGCCGCCACGCCGACCAGCGTGTTGGGCGACGCCCACAGCGCGCCCAGCACGCGCGCGATGGCCAGGCCCACCGATGGCGCGGCGCCGTTCAATCCTGCTCGTTGGGCATCAGCAGCCAGAGGATCAGATACACCAGAATGCCGGGGAACGCGGCCGAGGCGATCGAGACGATCACGAAGACCACCCGCAGCAGCGTGGAACTCCAGCCGAACCGGTGGGCGATGCCGCCCATCACGCCGGCGATCATCCGATCGTTCAGCGACCGCGCAAACGGCCTGGAGGCAGTGTTCATGGTCCACAACTCCCCACGGTTGTCCGTGGCCAGTCTAGCGCTCAGCGCTCCCCGGCGCCTGAACCGCGCAACGCCTTCAGCTTCTGCCTGAACCAGTCGCCGGCCGCCTGCTCCGGCTGCCCGGGGCAGCGCACCCGGTAGGCGCGGCCGCTGAGGCTGCTGCGGCTGGCGGCACGCTCGATGAACTGCTCGGCGCTGTCCACCAGGTCCTTCTTCAACAGGTAGTCGTACTTGCGCTGCAGGTGCTTGCGCGCCTCGTCGCGCCCGTGCCAACTGCCGTTGCGCTGGAACTCGCAGGCGGACGTGGACAGCGCGTCCATCAACTGACCGATCTCCCGCCTGGCCTGCGGCGAAGGCGCGGCCAGCGCCATGGGCGCGAGGAACAGCAGGCAGGCAGCGGCAAAGCGGCGCGGAGTCATGGCCGCCACCCTAGCGCAGCCTGCGTGAATGCCGCGCCCCGCCCCTTCATCGCAGGCGGATTCAAGGCAGGTGTACCCGGCAACGGGATTCATGGCTGATGGATTCATGACGGATGCAGGAGCGACGTAAGACGTAAGTCGCGACCGCACGCCGTCAGCACCTAATAACCACCTTCGGATGCAGCGAAACCGCACCAGCGCGCTGCGGGTGCATCCGGCACCCTGCGCGATGCGGCGCCATCTCGGTGCGGATGCAGACGGGTCGCGACTTACGTCGCTCCTACAATCGCTCTCCTACAATCGTTCCGCTGCCATCGCTTCTGCAGCCGTTTCCTGTTTCCTGCGGTCGCTTCTGCACGGGCGGCAACGGCGCGCGCTTCAGCGCGCGCGCTGTCCCAGCCAGTGGTGGATGGCCGAGGGCACTTCGCGCTGGGCGCGGCTGGACACGTAGATGCCGATGTGGCCGCCCTTGAAGCTCAGCTCGGTGTAGTCGGCGGTGCCCACCACGTCCTTCAGCGCGCGCGAGGCGTCCGGTGGCACCAGGTGGTCCTGCTCGGCGTAGATGTTCAGCACCGGCATGTCGACGAAGCCCAGGTCCACCGTGTCCTCGCCGATCCGGATGCCGCCCTTGATGAAGCCGTTGCGCTGGTAGAACTGCTTGATGAACTGGCGGAAGGCCTCGCCCGCCAGGTCCGGCGAGTCGAAGATCCACTTCTCCATGCGCAGGAAATCCTCGATGGCGGCCTTGTCGTCCAGGATGTCCACCAGCCCCACGTACTTCTGCAGGTTCAGCCGGAACGGCTTCAGCATCAGGTAGCAGGCGTTCATCATGTCGGCCGGCACGTTGCCCATCGCGTCGACGAACAGGTCCACGTCCAGTTCGCGCGTCCAGTGCGAGAGCATGTTGTCCGGCGTGTGGAAGTCCACCGGCGTGACCATGGTGATCAGGTTCTTGACCTTGTCCGGGTGCAGCGCCGAATAGCACAGCGAGAACGCGCCACCCTGGCAGATGCCCAGCACGTTGACCGCGTCGCGCCCGCTGGCGTCGCGCAGGTGGTCCACCGCGCCGTCGATGAAGCGGTTGATGTAGTCGTCCAGCTCCAGGTAGCGGTCGGAGCGGTCCGGGTAGCCCCAGTCGATGACGTAGACGTCCTCGCCCTGCGCCAGCAGACCCTTCACCAGCGAGCGGTCGTGCTGCAGGTCGACCATGTACGGCCGGTTGACCAGCGCGTAGACGATCAGCAGCGGGATCTTCGCCGTGGGCGCCTTCTCGCCGATGAAGCGGTACAGCACCACCTTGCCGTCGCGCCAGACCTCCTGCTTGTGGGTGGCGCCGTAGTGGACGTCATCCACTTCCGGCAGCGTGTGCAGGCCAGCGGACAGCTTCTGCGCCAGCGTGGTGGCCTCCAGCGCCAGGGCGTCCGGTGTGAGGTTCAGCGGTCCGTTCATGCGCGGCTCCCCCGCCTGGCGGTCTTCTTGGCGCCGCCCTGCGATTCAGCCGGCACGGCGCGCGCGGCGTTGCGCGCCACCCAGTCCTTCATCGACACCACGGAGATGGCAGACGGCGACGGCGCCGCGTTGGCCGCGGCCGGCTTGCGTACCGGCTTCGCGCGGGCGGCGGCAGGTTTGGCCGGTGCTTTCGCCGGTACTTTCGTCGCCGATCTCGCCGGTGCTTTCGCTGCCGCTTTCGCCGGCGGCCTGGCCGGGGCTGCAGCGGGCCGTGCGAGGGCTTTCCTGGCCGGCTTCGGCTTGGTCGTCGCCTTCGCGGCGGGTGCGCGCTTGGCCGGCGCGGGAGCCGCCGCGGCCACCGCGCGGGCGCGGGGGGCGGGCTTCTTCGCCGGTTTCTTCGCAGCGGTGGCGGTGCGCGGACGGACAGGCGGCTTCTTCGCCGGCGCGTGGCGGGCCGGCTTGCGCGCAGGCTTGCCTGCCGCGGTGCGCGCGGCGGGCCTGGCCGGCGGCGTTTCGGGCGTGGGGGCCGGCGCCGGTGCGGTTTCGCGCACCGGGGCGCGGCGCGGCGCGGCGGTGGCGGCGCGCGCCATGCGGCGGACGGTGCGTTCCAGTTCGACGATCTTGCGGTGGGCCGAATCGACCTCGGTGCGCGTGGGCATGCCGAACAGCGCGCAGGCCTGCTCCACTTCGCGGATCACCGCAAGCCGCAGGCGCGACTGCGCATTGGCCAGCGCGCCGTAGACGTGGCGGAATTCGTCCGACATCGCGACCTGCGCATAGGCCTCCTCGGCCGCGTCGATCCACAGGTCGAACAGGGCGCGCGCGTTCTCCAGTTGCCTGCCCGGCGCCGCGCGCTCCTCCAGCTTGCGCTCGAAGCACGCGAACGCCTCCTGCGCCACCTTCAGCATCAGCCGGTCGTATTCGGCCCGCTGCTGCTGGTAGTCCTGCTGCGCCTGCACCAGGTGCTGCCAGCGCTCCTGGTGCTCGCGCGCCAGGCCGAACGTGGGCAGGTGCAGCCAGCGATTGCCGTCGCGCTGCAAGCCTTCCAGGAAAGGCCGCGCCTGCTCCATCCAGCCGTCCAGGCCGTGGCCGCCGCCCTGCATGGCGCGGAAGAGTTCGCCGAAGGGATTGCCCGCGGGCTGCGCCCCGGTCATGCCCAGCGCCTCGCGCCAGGCCTTGCCCACTTCCGATGCCGCCGGGTCGCGGCCGGCGAAACGGCCGGCGATCTGCTGCATCTGGCCGAACCAGTCGCTGGCCTGGCGCTGGAAGCGCCCCAGCACGTCGTGCACCTGCCCGGTGCCGCCGGGCATGAGCTGCGACCACCAGTCCACCGTCTGCTGCCAGCCCGACGGCATTCCGGGCATCCCAAGCATTCCGGGCATGCCATGCATGGCGGGCATCGGCCCGCTCGCCTGCCGCAGGGCGTCGCCCCACAGACTCCAGTACTGCTTGGCCACCGACTCGAAGTCGCCCGGCCATGGTGGAACGTTCGTCGCCATATGCCCTCCGTCGCATCCGATTCTAGCCATACCCGGCAACCCGTGCATGGCGCGTCCGGATGCCGCACCCGGGCGGGCGGCGGGTCAGGGCTTGGGAATGCGCAGCGTCTTGCTGACCATCAGGGTGCCGGAGACCGCGTACAGCAGCACCAGCGGATGCAGCAGCCACGGACCCAGCTTCACCACGCCCAGCCACAGGTCGGGACCGACGTGGCCCAGGTAGGCGGCCACGGCCAGCACGATGACCAGCAGCAGGCTGGTGGGAATGGGCGTGCCCTCGAAATACTTCACCTTGTCGCCGCCCTCGGCCAGCGTCTCGGCGGTCACGTTGTAGCGCGCCAGCCGGCTGACCCCGCAGGCGACGAAGTACGACAGCACCAGCCAATCCCAGCCGCCCTGCATACCGCAGGCGTAGGCCAGCGCCGCCGGGGCCACGCCGAAGGAGATCACGTCGGCCAGCGAATCCAGTTCGCGCCCCAGCACCGAGGACTCGTTGCGCCAGCGCGCCACCCGGCCGTCCAGCGCGTCGAAGACGAAGGCCAGCGGGATCAACGCCATGCCGATCATCAGGTCGCGCAATCCGCCTTCCTGCAGGAAGCGCATGGCGGCGAAGATCGCGCCGGTACCGCAGAAGGCGTTGCCCAGGGTGAACCAGTCGGCCAACTGGAAATCGCGGATCATCGAGAAGTGTCGGGACATGGCGGCAGTCGCAACCGGGAACGGCCTACAGGGTAAGCCGAACCAGGTGAATCCGTCGTGCCCGCCCGCACCACCATCGCTCCCCCTTGCGTAGGAGCGACGCAAGTCGCGACCACAACCGCACGCCCCACACCCGCGGCGATGGCCAGGATCGCACGGCAACAGCGATCTTCTTGCGAATCCGGGAACCGGCATCGATACCGTCGCAGACGGCGAACCGCATGCGGCCGAAGACGCAGGCGGCCAGCGCCGCCGTTCTTGCTCGGCCATCAGCGCGCATATCGCTTATGGCATCCCGGCTGGCGGAAAAACCGGATGCACCCGCAGTGCGTCCGGTTGGCAAACCGGTTTTCCAGGAGACACCCGGGGCCGCGGTCGCGACTTGCGTCGCTCCTACAGAAGTGCACCCAAGGCGTTCCCAACCTATCTCGGAATCGCGAACTGGCTGGCTTCCACGCTGCCGGCGCCGCGCGGCCGGGCGTTGATGCGCGCATTGGCCGGCAGGTCGCGGGTGCCGTCCAGCGTGGCGCTGACCTGGTCCAGCGCCGCGTACACGTAGGGCAGCAGCGGCACGTAGCGCGCGCCGTAGGCCGGCAGCGCCAGGAAGCCGTCGAAGTGCTGCGCATGCCGCACCTGCCAGTAGCGCACGTCCGGATTGGCCGCGCGCGCGGCTTCCACGTACGGCGCGCTGGAGAAGGCCGGCGGCACCAGGCCGTCGTCCAGGCCGTGGATCACCATCACCGGCCGGCGCGTGCGCGGGAAGCGCGCGGCGGTCTGCGCGATGCCGGCCTGTACGCGCAGCGCATCGTCGCCCTGCCCCGCCTGCAAGGCGCGCAGGCATTGCAGGCCCGGCAGGGTGAAGTCCGGCGGCGCCAACCGGGTGTCGACGATGCCCACGCCCGCGCCCGGCGGAATGCCGCTGCCATCGGCCCACCAGGCTGCGCGCTCGATGGCGCTGGCCGCGCGCGCGCTGAAGTCCGGGTTCTGCGCGGCGAACGCGAAACCGCAGGGATGCTCGCCCACGCCGTAGCGACCATAGGCCGAGGCATAGGTCACCGCCACCGCGCGCCACAGGTCGAAACCCACGCTCAGCACGCCGGCCACCAGCGCCTCGTCGGTCCAGCCGTTGGCCTTCAGCCGCGCGTGCGCGTCGGCCGCCTGTGCCTTCGCATCGGCGCCAGCGACCAGGCCGGCCGCCTTCAGCGTGGCGCAACGCGCAGCCCACAGCGGCTCGACCTGCGCGCGCAACGGCGGCTGCGGCAGCATCTCCGCCGGCAGGTGCAGCAGCGCGCACGGCATCAGCAGCGCGGCCTCGGTGGTGTAGTCGTACAGCGAACGCGCGCCGGGCGCGTCGGCCGCCCAGATGTTGGGCTCGCCGGCGACCACCGCGTCCAGCCAGTGGCCCTCCTCCTCGCTGGCGCGCAGCACGGCGCCGCCGCCGTTGGAGATGCCGACCGCGATCACCCGGGTGTTGTCGAAGCGGAACGGCGCGGCCTGCGGGAACGCCTGGTCCAGCGCGGCCAGCGCGAATTCCGCCGCCTGCTTCACGTGCCGGCCCCAGTCGGCCTCCGGGTTGTCCTTGGAATGCGCATGCTTGACCGCCACGCCGGATGCGTTGACCGGCGCGTCGGGGACGAAGGCCAGCGCGGCGTCGCCCAGATCGCCGCCAGTGCCGTCCTCGCGCATGCCGCGCTGGGTATCCAGGTCGAAGTAGTCGGTGCCCGCGCCCTTGTCGGTATAGGCCACCGCGCAGCCCTTCGGCAGCGCCCACGGCGCGGCCACCGCGATGGCGCCGTACACGCCGCGCGAACCGGACGCCGCGGTCACCACGATGCAGCGCTTGGCGGCGTCGAAATTGTCCGGCACCTGCACCAGCACCCGGTGCGGCTGGGCCGCGCCCGGCACCTTGGCCAGCGCCGAATACTCGCGCCCCGGCACGTTCGCCACGCTGCCGTAGGCCTGGCCGTAGCCGCCGGTCGGCGACAGGTCGGCGATGCCGCGCCAGTTGGCCCACACCGCGCGGCGGCGCAGTTCGGCCGCGGTCGGGTTGGCCGGATCGGCGAACGCCGGCGCCGCCATCGCGCGCAGCCCGTCCAGGCCCAGGCCCGCGGTCAGCAGGTCGTCGTCGCCGCGATGCTCCGTCACGCGCTGGGGCTGGATCATGTGGGCCACCGCCTCTTGCTTCGGGGGGGCGCTGCCGCAGCCGGCGAGGGCCGCCGCCAGCAATGCGCCGCAGGAAAGTCGCATCGTCGCGCTCATGCCTGGATTGCGTCCATGGTTCCGGTCGATGCCATGAAACTACTCCGCAGGGGAAGTCCCGTCATCGTACTTTGGTACCACGAAGCCGTCGCCCCCGCCTGCTACCCTAGCCTCCGCACGCAGGAGACCCCCCATGCAACAGACCCATACCGTCCTCATCACCGGCGCGGCCAGCGGCATCGGCGCCGGCATCGCCGCGCAACTGGCCGAGGCCGGCCGCCACGTGGTCGTCAGCGACCTCAACCTCGGCGCCGCCGAAGCGGTCGCCGCGCAGATCCGCGCCGACGGCGGCTCGGCCGAGGCCGTGGCGCTGGACGTCACCTCTCAGGACAGCATCGACGCCGCGCTGGCGGAGATCAGCCGCCCGGTGGACGTGCTGGTCAACAACGCCGGCCTGCAGCACGTCTCGCCGCTGGAGGACTTCCCCATCGAGAAGTGGGACTTCCTGCTGCAGGTGATGCTGGTGGGCGTGGCGCGCCTGAGCCGCGCCGTGCTGCCGGGCATGCGCGCGCGCGGCTTCGGCCGCATCGTCAACATCGGCAGCATCCACGCCCTGGTCGCCAGCCCGTACAAGAGCGCCTACGTGGCCGCCAAGCACGGCGTGGTCGGCTTCTCCAAGGTGATCGCGCTGGAGACCGCCGACACCGACATCACCATCAACACCGTCTGCCCCAGCTACGTGAAGACACCGCTGGTGGACAAGCAGATCGCCGACCAGGCGCGCACCCGCGGCATCTCGGAAGAAGACGTGGTCAGCCAGGTGATGCTCAAGCCCATGCCCAAGGGCGTGTTCATCGGCCTGGACGAACTGGCCGGCATCACCGCCTTCCTCACCTCGCCCGCCGCCCGCAACATCACCGGGCAGACGATCGTGGTGGATGGAGGCTGGACGGCGCAGTGATGCAAGAGCGGGGACGAGGGAGCCGGGAACGGGGAGTGATGCATCTTCGCGTCGGCCCGACCGGTTTCCGGCAGGAAAGCCCGCATCCGCCCCGATCACCGCTTACTTCCATTCCCGGTCCCCCATTCCCCGTTCCCGGCTTTCCCTTTCCATGCCCACCCTGCTGATCGCCGACGACCACCCCCTGTTCCGCGCCGCGCTGCGCGGAGCGGCGGCCGATGCCGTGGCGCAGTTGTCGGTGCTGGAAGCCGATTCGCTGGACGGCGTGCTGGCCGCGCTGGAACGGCACGACGCCATCGACCTGGTGCTGCTGGACCTGCACATGCCCGGCAACCACGGGCTGGCGGGGCTGGCCGCGATCCGCGCGCAGTTCCCCGCAGTGGCGGTGGTGGTGGTGTCGGCCAACGACGACCCGCGCGTGGTGCGGCGCGCGCTCGACCACGGCGCCGCCGGCTACCTGCCCAAGAGTTCCGGGCTGGACGAACTGCGCGACGCCATCCGCAGCGTGCTGGCCTGCGAGCAATGGCTGCCCGCCTCGCTGCGCGGCGCGGTGGCGCGCGCGCAGTCGTCCGAGCACGACACCGAGCTGGCCGCGCGCCTGGCCAGCCTGTCTCCGCAGCAGTTCCGCGTACTGACCCTGGTCGCACAGGGCTTGTTGAACAAGCAGATCGCCGATCGCCTCGACGTGCAGGAGCGCACGGTCAAGGCGCACCTGTCCGCCATCTTCGACCGCCTGGGCGTGCGCAATCGCACCCAGGCCGGCGTGGTGCTGCGCGAACTGGAACTGGCCGACCCCGCCCGCCAGATCGAGAACGGCCCGTAACCGCCATCCCACCCCTCCTGCAGGAGCGGCTTCAGCCGCGACTGCACGGATGAAAAGCCTTCAGCCACGGATTGACGCGGATAACGCGGATAAAGCCGAGAAAATGTATGAAGCGTAAGAAGCGGATCGAAACTCGTCGCCTTATCCGTGTCCACCCGCGTTGATCCGTGTCGACTGCTTCTTCCGCTTCCCGGGCCGTGCGGTCGCGGCTGAAGCCGTTCCTACAGCGGGGCCGGAGCGTGGAACCATCGCAGGGCGACAGACACATCTGGCCTGGTCAAATTTTCGCCAATCCTCTTGACGCGCTTGTGCCACCTGGGCTGCCGACGGTTATCCACATCTTGATCGACAGGCCATCCACACCGGGTGTGGACAACCGGGGAACCGCATCGCCACCGGTTGGACAAATTTTCGCCACCCATCTTGACAGGCTTGTGCCGCAAGGCGCCCGCGCGGTTATCCACACGCTTTCCCAACCGCCCTCCACACCCGGTGTGGACAAGCTCCGCCGTGGAACACGCCATGCTTCTGTAGCCCATGTAGGAGCGACGTGAGTCGCGACCGTGAACCCTCAAAAAACTTCAGCCACGGATGACGCAGATCGACACGGATAAAACAGATCGAACGGATCAAGGCGACGCAGATCGATGTGAACCAACACGGATCAACGCGAAACAAGACAAGGCTTCATCCGTGCCTATCCGCGTCATCCGTGGCCAAAGGCTTCTCGAATCCGTGGTCGCGACTCATGTCGCTCCTACAGATGCGTTGCGGCGCAGCGTCAGATGCGCGAATAGCGCCAGGAGACCATCTTGCCGTCGCGGTACGGCATGACGCCGTGGAAGGCGCGCGGGTCGTCGTCGAACACCAGCGGCAGGAAGTGGCGGTCGCCATCCCACAGCGGCAGGTCCATGATCCGGTCCACCGGCACCCATTCCAGCGCGCCCTCGGGATTGCGTTCCAGCGGCGTACCGCTGAAGGCGGTGACGACGAAGACGAACCCCAGCCAGTCCTCGCCGTGCTTGCCGAAACCGGGCCAACTGATGGTGCCGCGCAGGGTCAATTCGTCGCAGGCGATGCCGGCCTCTTCCAGGATTTCCCGGCGCATGCCGGCGACCACGTCCTCGTCCGCCTCGATCTTGCCGCCCAACCCGTTGTACTTGCCCAGATGCTGGTCGTCGGGACGCGCGTTGCGGTGGATCAGCAGCACCTGCGAACGGTCGGGCGACAGCACATAGCCCAGGGTGGCGACGATGGGGGTGTACGGCATCGGGGGATTCCGCGGCAAAGGCCGGCATTCTAGCGCGCCCGCGAACGCCTCCGGCCCGGATGCCGGCTGTCTCCTTGCCCTCCTTGCATGCGGGCACGGCGCAGACCGCGATGGGGGTGTAGAAGCAGCCATTGAGCCACGGATGACGCAGATTGGCGCGGATAAAGCGGATCAAACGGATCAAGGCAACGCAGATCAATGTGAACCGATCCGGATCAACACGAATCAAGACAAGGCTTCATCCGTGTCCATTCGCGTCATCCGTGGCTAAAGGCTTCTCGAATCCGCGGTCGCGACTTACGTCGCTCCCACGGCGAGGTTGCCGGCGCGGGCGGCGAGCAGGCGGTCCAGAACCGACTTGAGTGCGAGGGGGCGCACCGGCTTGGCGAGCAGCGGCAGGTCGGCTTCGCCGGCGGCGCGCCGCACGGCGTCGGTCTGGTCGGCGCTGAGGATCAGGCAGGGGCGCGCGGCATGGCGTTCGCGCAGGCGGGCGGCCAGGGCCACGCCGGTGTCGCCATCGTCCAGGTGGTAGTCGAACAGCCACAGGTCGGCGGCGCGGACGGCCAGCGCGCGCTCGGCCGCGGCGCCGTCGGCCACGGCGGCCACCGAGCAGCCCCAGCCCTCCAGTACTTGCCGCAGCGCCGCCAGCGCCGCCGGGTCGTTGTCCACGGCCAGCACATGGCGGCCGGCGAGTCCCGGCTTGCCGGCCGGCGGCCGCGGCGCTGCGGGTGCCGCGACGCGGCGCAGTTCTACCGCGAAGGCGGTGCCGTGCCCGCAGCGGCTGCGCAACGACAGCGGCGCCTCCAGCAAGCCGGCGATGCGCTCGGCGATGGACAGCCCCAGTCCCAGCCCCTGCCCGGCCACGCCTTCGCCACGGCGGAATTCCTCGAAGATCGCCGCGCGCTCGGCGTCGGGGATGCCCGGCCCGCTGTCCAGCACTTCCACGCGCAGGCCATCGCCGCGCGTGCGCCGCACGCCCAGCAGCACGCCGCCGCGCGCGGTGTAGCGCACCGCGTTGGCGAGGAAATTCTGCAGGATGCGGCGCAGGAGCTGCGGGTCGGTGTTCACCCAGGCGCGGGTGGGCACGCAGCGGAAGGCCAGCCCGCGCTCGCGCGCCAGCACGCCGAATTCGGACGCCAGCGGTTCCAGCACTTCGGCCAGCGGGAAGTCGCGCGGCTCCGGCACCAACCCGCCGGCTTCCAGCCGCGACATGTCCAGCAGGCCGGTCAGCAGGTCGGTGGTGGAATCCAGCGCGCCGCGCACCTGCACCGCGGCCTCGCGCTGGCGCGGCTCGGCGAGCTGCTGCGACAGCGCATCGGTGAACAACTGCGCCGCATGCAGCGGTTGCAGCAGGTCGTGGCCGATGGCGGTCAGGAAGCGGCTCTTGGCGTCATTGGCGTGCTCGGCCTCGCGCTTGGCGGTCTCCAGCAGCGCGGTGCGCTCGGCCACGCGCTGCTCCAGCGTTTCGTTGGCCCGCTTCAGTTCGCGCTCGACCTGGCGCGAGGCGGTGACGTCGGTATAGGTGGCGACGAAGCCGCCGCCGGGCATGGGGTTGCCACGGATCTCGACGATGCTGCCGTCGGGGAACACGCGCTCGGTCAGATGCGGCGTGCCCGCGCGCATATAGGCCAGCCGGCGTTCCAGCGCACGCTCGTCGCGGCCGCGCTGCGGCATGCGCTGCAGGGCCCAGCGGGTGAGGTCGGCGATCGGACGGCCCACCTGCAGGAGTTCGGGCGGGAACCCGAACATCTGCTCGTAGCGCCGGTTCCAGGCCACCAGCCGCTGCTCGCGGTCGATCACGCTGATGCCCTGGCTCATGTTCTGCAACGCGGCCTCCAGCACCTGCTGGTTGAAGCGCAGGTCCTGCGAGACTTCGCCGACGATGGCCGCGACGGTATCCAGGTCGCCGCTCTCGCGCCGCGCCGCGTCCAGCAGTAGGCGCGCCGACGCCGAGCCGAGCACCGCCGACAGTTCGCGCTCCAGCCGCGCCTCGATGGCGGCCGGCACCGGGCCGCTGCGCGGCGCGTGCGCCAGCAGTTCCTCCACCCGCTCGCGCGGCAGGAAGCGGCGGCCGGCGTCGCGCAGGGTCGCGG
>ERZ761602.1474-NODE-1474-length-42382-cov-12.149125_pt1 | contig 42382 bp, 34 predicted proteins | sample MGYA00512165_ERZ761602 | MGnify/ENA primary metagenome ERZ761602 (study PRJEB28899, sample SAMN02445085) | bioreactor sludge metagenome | biome: EBPR sludge; isolation source: Thorneside wastewater treatment plant | place: Australia: Brisbane, Thorneside...
AAATCCTACTCTCCTATTTCCGGCTACCTGATGGTGCTGGTGATTTTAGTTTTTATTCTGGCCGGCAGTGTTGGCGTGCTGGTAGCCCGAAACTTTCACTTGTTTTGGTTTCTAGGCCTTGGGCTTTTTCTGGCCTTCGGTTTTTTCTATGTAAACCCAAATGATTCGGTAGTACTGGTATTGTTTGGCGACTATAAAGGCACTGTAAAACAAAATGGTTTTTACTGGGTAAATCCCTTTTTCAGCAAAAGACATATTTCGTTACGGGCACGAAATTTTGACAGCGAAAAAATTAAAGTAAACGACAAAGTAGGCAACCCGATCCAGATTGGCGTAATCTTAGTGTGGCAGGTACGCGACACGTTTAAGGCTGCCTTTGAAGTGGATAATTATGAAGCCTTCGTGCGAGTTCAAAGCGATGCAGCAGTGCGAAAACTGGCAGGACAATATTCGTATGATAATTTTGATGATGAATCAGAAACCACCCTGCGCTCGGGTTATGACGAAGTGAACCACACCCTGGAAGAAAATCTACGCAACCGCCTTGAAATTGCCGGTATAAATGTGATTGAGGCACGCATTGGTTACCTGGCCTACGCGCCAGAAATTGCCAGCGCTATGCTGCGCAGACAACAGGCCACCGCAGTAGTGGCTGCTCGCCACAAGATAGTGGAGGGTGCAGTAAGCATGGTGGAAATGGCGTTGGATCATCTCTCCAAAAAACAGATAGTAGAATTGGACGAAGAGCGCAAAGCAGCTATGGTAAGCAACCTGATGGTGGTGCTTTGTGGCGATAAAGACGTAAGTCCCGTAGTAAACACCGGAACACTAAATCACTAAGCATGAAGCGACCGGATTTTTATGAATCACAAAAATTCACGCAATGGTGGGTATGGGCAATTATCCTGACCTCCTGCCTTGCGCTAACCGGTACTAGCATTGCCGGAATGTACCAGCAGTTTGTAAAAGGTATTCCCTATGGCAACAAACCAATGCCCGATACTGGCCTAGCGATTTTCACTATGGTTAACTTAATAATAAGTGCCGCTTTGATATGGCTCTTCCGTGTTATGAAATTAGAAACCAAGATAGATAAGTTTGGTGTACACTATCGTTACACTCCGCTTATCCCATCCTGGAAAACACTCTCACCTCACGACATATCGAAATGGAGTGTGGAGAAATATTTCATAATGGGGTACGGAATACGCTACAATTTACGAGGTGTTAAGACCCTGAATGTGAGAGGAAACAAGGGTCTTGAACTTTCCCTTACCAAAGGGAAAAAGCTAAGGCTGGGCACGCAAAAGCCGGAAGAAATTGAACTGGCAATGAAAGCATTGTACCACACAGATAACGATTACTGATGCCTGTTAAAAAACCTTTTGTTCTGCGACTTGATCCTGAGCTTTTAAAGGCGGTTGAAAAGTGGGCTGGTGATGAATTTAGAAGTACAAACGGCCAACTGGAGTGGATTATCAGCAAAGCACTTAAAGAAGCCGGGCGAGTAAAACAAAAATAACGCTTGTCCGAAATGTGGTTATTGTCTTATTTGGCAGCATCAAATTAAGCTACGCCATGTTACGGACTTTGCTGATGTTAGTTGTGCTTCCAGTTACAACTTTTGCTCAACCTGATTATATAATTACAAGTAGGGCAGATACACTTCGTGGCGAAGTACGCCTGCTTACGTACGATAATATTGACCGTGTTCAAATCACCATCGGCAAGAAAAAAGAAATGCTTACTGCCTTACAGGTGCTAACGGTTTATCACGAAGAAAAATTTTACAAACCCATACAGCACGACAATCGGGTGTTGCTGATGCAACAACTAAAAACTGGCTATCTGAGTTTGTATGCGTTTCGCCTGCCAAATCAAACCACACTTGATGGGCGTTATTTGTACAGGATGGATGGTAAACATATGGAGGTTCCAAATCTTGCTTTCAAAAAGATGTTATCAACTTACCTGGAGAATTGTACCGAAGTAAGCAACAAAGTTAAAGCTGGCGATTTAGGTAAGAAAGAATTAGAACAGATTCTGGACGAATACAATACTTGCATGGCAACGACTAAACCAGTTGATACTAAAGCCGAACCAGAACCCGTTGTTACTGAGTTGGTAACGGCTATTCAGAAACTAAAACAAAAACTAAATGGGGTGGATTTTATCAGCAAAAAAGACGCATTGGATTTACTCTCAGATCTTGAACAAAAAGCGGGGCGTAACGAAACTATTCCTAACTATCTGTTGGAGGGATTGAAAGCATACCTTATGCCGGTATCCACCGTGCAAACAGAATTAGAAACAGTGCTGCAATTACTTAAGCAGTAGTGGAAATCACCTATCTAACCAGTTCTTAAAATCCTGAACACGTTCGCGTGCAACAATCACATCGTCATCGTCTGACGTTTTGAGTATAAGTTTTAACCGACTGTTTGTGTAGGTAATCATGTCTTTAATAGCATGAACCGAAACCATGTATTTTCTATTTATCCGGAAAAATCGGTCCGGGTCCAGCAATCCGTCCAGTTGATCTAAAGTAAAATCAAGTATATGCTTTCGTCCATCAGCAGTTTGGGCAAACGTTGTTTTTTCAAGACTGAAGAAGAACAATATCTCCCCTACTTCAATCGATTTAAGATGTTCGCCAACTTTAATAACAAACCTCTCCTTATATTTTTTAGTAAGCATTTGCATAGCCAGGCCAATGCTCTCCATCATTTTATCCTGAACCGGCAACTTGCCGGTAAGGGATGAATATTTCTTTAGCGCCATCACTAGCTCATCCTTATCAATAGGCTTTAGCAGGTAGTCGATACTATTTACTTTAAATGCCTTAAGCGCATATTCGTTGTAGGCGGTAGTGAATATAACCGGTGTTTTTACTTCTACCTGATCAAATACCTCAAAGCTTAACCCATCAGCCAACTGAATATCCATCAGAATAAGATCGCATGCATTTTGTTTAAGCCAGGCTACTGAGCGCTTCACCGAATCGAGGGTAGCCACAATGCTCCACGATGGTTGCAACTCCTGCACCAGACTGGTTAACCGGGCTGCGGCCTGTGGTTCATCTTCTATAATCAACACTCTCATGATTTGATCAGCGGTAAGCTTACTTTGAACATAAAGTCATTCTCTTCCACCTTAACAAGCTGATCCGTTAAAAACTGATACCGCTTGCGAATATTTTCTAACCCGAGGCCTGACGATTCTTCCGGCAGCACTGGTTTACGTAATACTGTATTCTCCACTATCAGATACTGGCTGTTTGAATATACTTTAATCATTAACGGGTTTTCTTCACTGATCACATTGTGTTTAATGGCATTCTCCACCAGCATTTGTAATGCCAGGGGAGCAACAAAACCTGCTATGTCCCCTATCTTAACATCAACTTTAAGTTTATCGCCAAAGCGGATTTGTTGCAAAAACAAAAACGAGTTTAAGAATTTAACTTCTTCTTCAACCGAAACCACTTCTTTGTCGCGGGTGCTTAGCACATACCGGTACACCTCAGAAAGTTGTTTTATAAATTTTACCGCTTCATCCTGATTCTGGTACACCAGGTTGGTAAGTGCGTTTAAACTGTTGAACAAAAAATGCGGATTAACCTGATTGCGCAGACTGTTGTACTGCGCTTCTACACTTTCTTTACGCAACCGTTCAGCATCTACTGCCGACTTTCGCCAGCTAAGTAAAAAAGCCCGGCCTGTCATAAACATGGTTATGATAAGGGTTATAACAATGGTGGTAAATAAAGAACGGTTCATATTATCGCCTACATCAAACCCGAAAACAAAATGAAAAATATAGGTAAGGCCATACACCGCGCCCAGCGTATAAACCGTCATGCCTACCAATCCGGCAACCAATCTCTTAACCGGATCTTTGTGCCACGAAAAGAGATTATCCATCCAATCTGACACAAATGCATTCCCCAGCCAAAGGGCCATCCACAAACAAACAGTAAACAAACAAATCCAAAAAAGAGAAGAGATGCTTTCGCAGCAGCCACGCCAGATAAACCAACTCATTACAGTGCCGCCAACTATCATCCATATAATGGACTTTAGGCTTTCTTTAAAAAATATCGTTATGGCCGGAAGTTTGAACATGGAATAGTTTATATGCGAATATAAAAAATTATCAGGGAGCAATCTGGAATCAATACCCTAACGACCAGTGTTATTAAAAATGCAGCCCCTCCTGATTTACTTTTAAATTACCATACAGAAACAAAACCGGAATCAGTACTTGATCCCGGCCTGTAAACATTTGACAAGTTTTTTAATTTATCATTTACATGATTGGAGTAATCCCGTTACCATTTCCTTACCCCAGGCAGGTGCCACCGGGCTGGCAGGCTTTTGATTTTCGAATAAAGCAAGAGCCTTTGTTGCCATACCACACGCTTCTGTTGTGGGGGAACCAAAGAATTGCGCGGTGCCAAACTGCATCTGTGCCATCAAAGCCATAGCGCGCGGATTGTTTGGATTAATAGCCAATGCCTTACCAAACGTTTGCATCGCCAAGCCCGAGTATTGTGCTCCGCGTGAGGCCGGATCAACGGTAACTCTAATCATGTACACAAAACCTTCCATGGCAATCAGTTCCGACTCGTTGGGAGCTAATGCCTTTCCTTTCTCAACACTTGCAAGTGCCTGGTCAAGATAGCTATCCATCTTTGTTGCGTCTTTGGTACGGGTTGCCATCATAATGCTGCCAAAAGCACTATAGTAGTAAGGTTCCCACTTCGATTTTTCTGCATTGGCAATCCGGTCGAACGCATTCACTGCGATCTGCAAATCCTCGATGGACTTTGCTGTGTACACATTTTGAATTTGCTTTCCCATTTGCTCAACATACTTTTCGTCATTGGCATACACGGTTATCACCAAAAGCATCATGAAGATTGTGTTACTTGTTTTCATAGTTATGTAATTGTTTGGTTTAGAAATTAATTTAAAGATTAGGTAACTGGTTGATCGATTTGTTTTTGCTAAGCGTTATAAACACACCAAGAAACAGGAACCGGGGTGCAGCCTGGCGAATGGCACGCCCCACATAAACTCCTTCGACATTTGTCAATGTACTATACTCGTACCCGAAAATATTATCGCGGCCCAGCAGGTTGGTGCATGAAAAGTAAATAATCAAATTGTTTTTAGGCAGATAAGCGATGTTGGCGCTCAGGTCAGAATAGTATGGCGTTTTGCTAGTGTTGAATTTATCCTGTGATTGATTGGGATCATAGTATGGCCGGCCGCTGGTATAGCTATACGTAAATCCAAGTTGCGATTTGATTTTTGGAACGAAATGTTTGTACACAACAGAAAAGTTGTGTGCCGAAGCAAAAGATGGAACAGCCGAGTGCGGGTAGTTCAGGTAATCACGCTCGGTATTCAGGTATGAGTACGAAACCCAATAGTCAACATTTTTAATAGTTTCACTATCGCGCCAGAAGATGTCGAGCCCTTTTGCATAGCCCGAACCTTCGTTTGTGATCTGATAAGGGTTGCTGCCCGGGTATTTGATCAACTGGTTATATCGCTTATAGTATGTTTCTACCCGAAATGTTTTACGATCGGTTATAACCTGATAATTAAGAATAAAGTGCTCAGCCTTTTCGGGGCTTACCTGTTGATTCACTCGCACATATTGGTTTACTGGGGTTTGACGAAACGTTCCATAGGCCACCGCAAACTGTCCGTGTTTACCCGGCTTGTAGGCCAGCGACACGCGCGGATCAACACTATTCTGGTTGTTTAGCTGGTTACTCTCAAACCGGGCACCTGCCTTTACAACAAACTTGTTTGATGCAAAATATTCTGCTTCGGCAAAAGTTGACAAAAGTGGTTCTGTGAAACTTACCGCTTCGTCTCTGTTAAGTATTGTATTGAATCGGGATGCCTCGTAATTGCGATAAAAATATTCGCTGCCAAAGCGAAGTTCGAGTTGCTCGTTGAACGAATGTTCGAAAACAAATTTGGAATGTAATCCGGCCTCTGTCTCGGTTGCCGGAACACCTTCTGTTTTAGTATTGTTCTGATTGTATGAATACGATAACCCACCACGCACCGACCAGGTAGAAGAAATTTCCTGTTGATACGAACCATTGATGTACCGATACCGGTTTGTTAAATCAAGTTGCTGTTTTAATGATGGATCAAGAATATCATGATTGTATAGCGAATAATCTGTCTGATTAAAGTTTCCATAAAACTTCATCATGCCGGTTTTACCTACCTGCTGGCGATAGGCGGCACTGGCTTCCAGCGAGGCTGGTGGAGTTTTCCAATCTATTTTCTGATTGATCAGATTAAAGTAAGGCCTGATGTTGGTGTATTGAACTTTTCCTGACACCGAAGCACGATCCCACACCTGAGTATGCGCCACATCGGCACCTACCGAAAGAATACCAATGTCTGTTTGATTCATCTCGGCTTTGTCTTTAGAGTTAAGTACCAATGCCGATGAAAGCGCCTGGCCATACTCGGCCGAATAACCTCCTGTACTAAAACTGGTGCCCTTAAACATAAAAGGCATAAAGCGTCCGCGCGAGGGTGTATTGGGGGCCGATGGACCGTATGCATCCAGTACCACCATACCATCAATAAACGTTCTGGTTTCTGAACCATCGCCACCGCGAACAAACAGGCGGCCGGTTTCGCCTACTTTTTGTGTACCGGGTAATGTGTTTAATGCTCCGGCAATATCAGCCGTAGCTCCGGCCGTCATGGCAATGTCGACCGGTTTTAAAATCGTTCTTCGTTTTTCTTCACCGGCCGTAAACGAACCGGCTGAAATAACTACACCATCCAGTTGATTGATCTCTTCTTTCAATACAATGTTCAACACAATTTCTTTTCCGGTTAACTCAACAGGTTGAATGTGCGCCTTGTATCCAACAAAAGAAATCACCAGGGTATGACTTCCCTTTTCATCGGAAGTGAAAGAAAAACTTCCATCCAAGGCCGAACTTGCTCCATCATAAGAATCTTTGATGGATAGATTAGCCCCGGGAATGCCTTCGCCAGAAGCATCGGTAACCTTGCCACTAATTCGGGTTTGACTAAAGACGGGAGTCATCATCACAATAAAAAAAAATGTAGCCAATGTTTGCATGAATTGCTTTTTGTGCGATTACACGGTAAAAGTGAAAGCTCCGGCCAGGATTAACTAAAAGGAGTTACCGAACTGTTGTATCCTTTGGATGAATTGTAAGCGACCGGAAACCGACCGGTTTTGAAGGTTATTAACTTTTTGAAGTATATTTAAAAATGCAACAATCAGCCGCCACCTCACTCTTTCTCCCTATTGCCCTCGGCATCATTATGCTCGGTCTGGGTCTTTCGCTTACGCTGGAAGATTTTAAACGCGTTACCAAATATCCCCGGGCCATGACTATCGCCCTGGTGTGCCAGATGGTTCTGTTGCCTGCCCTCTGCTTTGGTATTGCTGTTTTCAGTGGACTTAGTCCTGTATTGTGTGTTGGTTTGGTTTTACTGGCTGCATCGCCCGGAGGCCCAACCGCCAATCTTTACAGCCACCTGTCGAATGGCGATGTAGCCTTAAACATAACCCTTACAGCAGTAAACAGCGTGCTTACTCTGTTTACGCTGCCGTTTATTGTAAACCTGGCCATGGAATATTTTATAGGAGCCGGGCAATATATTCCGCTTCCTTTTTCCAAAGTGGTTGAAGTGTTTGCCGTTGTATTGGTACCCGTAGCCATTGGCATGCTGATTAAAAGTAAAGCGCCACAGTTTGCCGATAAAATGAACAAACCGGTAAAAATCGTATCGGCATTACTATTGATTTTGATTATTGTATCGGTTACCATTCGCGAAAAGCAAGTACTTACCGATCACTTCACAGAGCTTGGCATACCTGTTCTGCTGTTTAATATAATAAGTATGGCTGTGGGGTACTACATACCTTTGCTATTTAAAGTAGAGAAGAAACAGGCCATCGCTATTGGTATGGAGATTGGTATTCATAATGGTACACTGGCCATCTACATTGCCCTTAACGTACTCAACAATTCCACCATGACCATTCCCCCCGCTATTTATAGTTTACTCATGTTCTTTACTGCTGCTGCGTTTGGCTTTCTGGTAAATATTACCCGCAAGCAAACCGCCTGACCGGTTGTATAACAGATTACGGAAATTGTTGCTGTCTGTACCTATTGTTTGTTATGTTTGGGTATGAAAAAAACTCTACTCCTCGTATTCGTAAGTGCTGGCATTCTCAGTTATGCGCAGCCCGTTAACAAACACATTAAAGAAGAAAGCGTAACCCGCATTATCAAAACCCTGGCAGCAGATAATATGATGGGCCGATCGGCCACGCGCCCCGAACATATTGATAAAGCAGCCGCATTTATAGAGGGCGAATTCAAAAGCATTGGACTTACTCCATTAAAAGGATTGAAGGGCTTCCGGCAGGAGTTCAAAAAAGACATGATTGCCCCACAAACGTTAGAGGTGGTTATCAACGGTCAGAAAATTGCACCAGAAAATACGTTGTTGGTTACAGAAAGCATCTCGGTAAATCTTTCCAAAGGTGCCGGGGTAATCGTCATTCCGTACGATACAACCATAAAAAACACGCGTCAGTATTTGTTAAGCAAAGCGTTTAATCTTACCCGCGACACTACCACTGCCTTCGTGCTTGTGGCACCGGAGTTCAAAGAAAATTTTAAAGAACTGAAGGGCTTCTTTGGCAAGCGGTTTACCAGCGGTCGCAAAACCAACAAGATATTTGTATTGGGCGTTACCTCCGTACTTAACTATTCTGTGAAGGCTACTCAAAAAATTGAACCCATAACCATGAGCAACGTGGCCGGTATGATTCCTGGTAAAACCAAACCCGATGAGTTTGTGGTGTTCTCTGGACATTACGATCACATTGGCATACGCCCTGCCATCGAAGGCGATTCGATTGCCAACGGAGCCGATGATGATGCTTCGGGTACAACCGCAGTAATTGAGCTGGCCCGCTACTTCAAGAAAGTCAAAAACAATAACCGCACAGTAATCTTTGTCGCGTTTACCGCTGAAGAAATTGGCGGGTATGGATCGCGCTACTTTTCTGAACAACTCAATCCCGATCAGGTGGTGGCTATGTTCAACATCGAAATGATTGGCAAGCCATCCAAATGGGGACAAAACTCTGCCTTTATTACGGGCTACGAACGCTCCGACTTTGGCGAAATCCTGCAAAAGAATTTAAAAGGAACACCGTTTCAGTTTCATCCCGATCCTTATCCAACACAAAATCTTTTCTACCGGTCGGACAATGCTACGCTGGCGCGGTTAGGTGTTCCGGCCCATACCATTTCAACCGATGAAATTGATATCGATAAATTCTATCACACTGTAAATGACGAAGTGGAAACGCTGAACATGGCTAACATTACGGCTACTATCCGTGCCATTGCATTAAGCGCTCAATCCATTGTGGCGGGTACTGATACGCCCAAGCGGATTGATAAGGCTACGGTGCGGTAATTAAATAGCTGGCAGCAGGCAGCATCCAATACTAAAATTGCCAACTGCTTACTGCCGGCTACTTCCCTTGCATCCTGCTCACGGCCTCCGTACTTTTGCAGTTCACATTTTACAGAACTGACCGAAAATGGCCGAATACACCAAAGACGAGATTAAACGCATTGAAGATAAATGGCGTAAAACCTGGATTGAAAAAGAAGTTTACAAGGTTTCAAACGATAGCTCCCGCCCCAAGTGCTATGTGCTGGATATGTTCCCTTACCCTTCTGGTGCCGGGTTGCACGTAGGCCACCCGCTGGGTTACATCGCTTCTGATATTTACGCACGCTTTAAGCGAATTAAAGGGTTTAATGTATTGCACCCCATGGGCTTCGATGCCTTTGGCCTTCCGGCCGAACAGTATGCATTAGAACATGGCATCCATCCTGCTGTTTCTACAGCCACCAACATAAACACGTTTAAAAAGCAGTTGGGCAACATCGGATTTTCGTACGACTGGAGTCGCGAGGTGCAAACGTGCGACCCGAAATATTATCGCTGGACGCAGTGGATCTTCTTACAGATTTTCGACAGCTGGTTTAATCGCAAAAAACAAAAAGCAGAGCGTATTTCAGCGTTAGTAAAAATTTTTGAAACAGAAGGCAACGTCAATCATCCGGTGCCGAATCCGAAATCCGAAATCCGAAGTTTTAAATCATCTGATTGGAAATCATACTCAGAGAAAGATCAACAAAGTATTCTTATGGAATACCGGCTAGCCTACCTCGCCTACACCGATGTAAACTGGTGCGAAGCTTTAGGTACAGTACTCGCCAACGATGAAGTAATTAATGGAGTAAGCTATCGCGGAGGATTTCCGGTAGTAAAAAAACAAATGCGCCAATGGAGTTTGCGCATTACCGAATATGCCGATCGCCTATTGAAAGGGTTGGACGAAATCGACTTCAGCGAAAGCATGAAGGAGATACAACGCAATTGGATTGGTAAGAGTGTGGGTGCAGAGTTGGAGTTTGACCTCACCCCTAACCCCTCTCCGGAGGAGAGGGGAACATACTCGGGTAAGGGGTCAGGGGATGAGGTCCACGCTCAGGATTTCATTTTTACCACTGATTCTAAAACATGGCAATCCTCAAAAGTGAATGCCCGTGAAAATCGAAAGAATCCAACCGAAGCTGAAGAAAAATTCTGGGAAGCTGCTCGTAACAATAGTTTAGGTTTCAAATTCAGGAGACAGCATGCTATAAATCGGTTTATTGTAGACTTTGTTTGCATTGAAAAAAAATTGATTGTAGAGTTAGATGGCGAAATCCACAAGCATCAACAAAAAGAAGATGCAGAGCGTACCGCCATTCTGAATACAGAAGGGTTTAAAGTGATTCGTTTCACCAACGATCAGGTTATAAATAATCTGAGTGATGTTTTATCACAAGTCAAATCTACCCTCGAAGCACAACCATTCATCACTAACCCCTCCCCCTCTCCTGTGGAGAGGGGGCTCGGGGGTGAGGTCATTCGCGTTTTCACCACCCGCCCCGATACCATCTTCGGAGTTGATTTTATGGTACTTGCACCTGAGCACGACCTGGTAAAAAAAATTACTACATCAGAACAAAAAGAAGAAATTGAAAAGTACCTGAAGTATGTAGAGAGTCGAAGTGAGGTAGATCGCATGGCTGAGGTAAAGAAAATAACCGGAGCCTTTACAGGCGCTTATGCCATCAACCCATTCGATGGAAGACAAATTCCGGTGTGGATCAGTGAATATGTATTGGCCGGTTACGGAACGGGTGCTATCATGGCCGTGCCTTGTGGCGATGAACGCGATCATAAATTTGCCAAACACTTTAATATTCCCATCACCAATATTATCGGGTCGCATTACAACGGCAACGAAGCCAATCCAACCAAAGAAGCCATTCTTGAAAATTCTGGTTTCCTGAATGGAATGGTGATGCACAAAGCCATTGATGCCGCTATTGAAGAAATTGAAAAACTAGGCATTGGTAAACGACAAGTAAATTATAAAATGCGCGATGCCGGCTGGAGTCGACAACGGTATTGGGGCGAACCTTTTCCTGTGGTTTTCAAAGATGATGTGCCCTATGCCATGAAGGAAAGTGAGTTGCCGCTTGAACTACCTGAAACAAATAATTTCAAACCATCAGGCAATGGCGAAGGCCCATTGGCCAACCTTACCGATTGGATAAACATTGGCGCTGATCAAAAGCGCGACAGCAACACCATGCCTACGCATGCGGGTGCAGCCTGGTACTTTTTGCGTTACATGGATCCGCACAACACTAACGCTTTCGCGGATAAAAAGGCATTGGATTACTGGAACCAGGTAGATGTTTATATTGGAGGTTCAGAACATGCCGTAGCGCACTTGCTGTATTCACGTTTGTGGACAAAAGTATTACATGACTTAGGCTACCTGAATTTTGATGAGCCGTTTAAGAAGTTGATTAATCAGGGGAAAATTACGGGCGATTCGAGATTTGTTTATCGGTTCAAACCTGATATGAATGCAGACACAGAGTATTTAAAAAATCGATTCAATAATCTGTTCATCTCTAATGGTATCGCAAAACTGATACAGAATAAACCAAACGAGTTTATTGAGGCCTTAAGCAATTCAATCCCAGAGTTAACCCAAGCTGAAGGCTGGCCATTTAGTGGGTACAATCTATCTGAACTCCACGTTGACATCAACATTGTAAACGGATTGGAGTTAGATACGGAAGCTTTCAAAAAATGGAAACCTGATTTCGCTAATGCAGAATTCATTCTTGAAGACGGTAAATACATTTGCGGCTCCGCCATCGAAAAAATGAGTAAGTCGTACTTCAACGTAGTAAATCCCGATCAGATTATTAATGATTACGGAGCCGATACGCTGCGCATGTACGAAATGTTTCTCGGTCCGTTGGAAGCATCCAAACCCTGGAGCACACAAGGCATTGATGGTGTATATAAATTTTTAAGGCGCTTTTGGAATCTCTTACACGATACTACCGGTAAACTAAAAATTTCCGATACCGAACCAACCCGCGAAGAATTGAAAGTGTTGCATAAAACGCTAAAGAAGGTAGAACATGATATTGAAAACTTTTCGTTCAATACTTCGGTGAGTGAGTTTATGATTTGTGCCAACGAGTTATCATCGCTCAAATGCAATAAGCGTGCTATTATCGAGCCGCTTGTGATTGCCCTCTCTCCTTTCGCGCCACACATCGCAGAAGAATTGTGGTCGTTGCTGGGCCATCCGGGCACCGTATTAAATGCTTCATATCCGAAATACAATGAGCAGTACCTAACCGAAAGTTCACACAACTACCCAATCTCCATCAATGGTAAAGTGCGTGCCCAAATGGAGTTCGCGCTCGATATGCCGAAAGAGGACATCGAGAAACAAGTGCTGGCTTCTGAGATCGTATTAAAATGGAGCGAAGGCAAGCCACCTAAAAAAGTGATTGTAGTGCCCGGTAAAATCGTGAATGTGGTTCTTTAGTCTCAAAACTAAAGACTAAGGACTATTTTCTTAAATTCTTTAACTTGGTGCACTTTTAATTCTACGCTATGCGCTATTCAAAAATTGTAGGTTTGGGCCATCATGTTCCGAAAACGGTTATTACCAACCAATATCTTTCTTCACTCATGGAAACCAACGATGAGTGGATTACCGAACGTACAGGAATCAAAGAGCGCAGATGGATCGATCCTCAAAAAGATACCGTTGCCAATATGGCCGCCAAAGCCACCCGTATGGCACTTCAACGCGCTAACCTAACTGAAAAAGATATTGAGTTTATCGTGTTTGCTACCATTACACCCGATTACTTTTTTCCGGGTTCAGGTGTATTGCTTCAGCGTGAATTAGGGTTAGAAAGTATTGGCGCATTGGACATCCGGAATGCCTGCTCAGGTTTTATCTACGCGCTTTCAGTTGCCGATCAGTTTATTAAATCGGGTATGTATAAAACCATTCTGGTGGTGGGTGCCGAAATACAATCTACTGCTATAGATGTTTCTACCCGTGGCCGAAACACAGCCGTTATTTTTGCCGATGGTGCCGGTGCAGCCATTCTGCAACCCTCTGATAAGCCCGGAGTTCTTTCCACTCATCTCCATTCCGATGGTCGCTTTGCCGAAGAACTTTATGTGCGCGATCCGGGCAGCAGCCGCAAAAGAGAAGAACGTCAACCTGAACAGATTTTAGACACCACCCATTTTAAAGTGGTTATGAATGGCAACCAGGTATTTAAGCATGCTGTAGTCCGTTTTATGGAAGTGATTAACGAAGCATTGGCGGCCAATCAAATGAAAAAAGAAGATATTAACTTGTTGGTACCGCACCAGGCTAATTTGCGAATCAGTCAGTACATTCAGGAAAAACTCGCTTTGCGCGATGATCAGGTGTACAACAATATTATGCGGTATGGCAATACAACGGCTGCATCTATTCCCATAGCGATGAGCGAGGCCTGGGCAGAAGGAAAGATGAAGGAAAATGACGTTATTTGTTTAGCGGCCTTCGGAAGTGGATTTACCTGGGCTTCGGCATTGATACGTTGGTAATAAAAGAACCGCTAAGACGCAATGAAATTCTTAAAAACAACAAAAATTTTACTTTGCAACTCCGCGCCTTTGCGGTTAAAAAAAACTAAATGAAAACAACGTCTTATAACCCCAGTTCGCTCGAAGTTGATTTTGCCAACGCACTTGTTATTCTACAAAAACAACTTGAAACTCACTTGCAGGACAATGAGATTATAAAGGTTGAACCTAACATAACCCGCGATAATCCGATAGTGAAATTTAATCTGGTAGATAAAGATGGCGACCAGCACGAACTTGTAATCCGTATTGTTCAGATTCCTGATAAATTCTAACGCAAGCCATGTCCATACTCATCATTGTAGTATGTATCGCGTTGTTAGTTGTTCTTATCTCGTACTTTAAAGTAAACGCATTCCTCTCTTTTCTTGTCGTTTCTATACTGGCCGGTTTACTGCTGGGTATCGAAGTTTCAAAAATCAGCAGTTCAGTACAAAAAGGCCTGGGCGATATGCTGGGTTCGCTTGCAATTGTAGTAATAGCCGGAGCCATGCTCGGAAAACTGGTAGCCGATAGCGGAGCTGCACAACGCATCTCATCCGGATTAACTAAACTCTTTGGTGAAAAGAATTTGCAGTGGGCACTAATGACTACCGGCTTTGTTATTGGTATACCATTATTTTATAATGTAGGTTTTGTGTTAGTATTCCCGCTCATTGCATCTATTGTGTACCGCTACAAACTTCCGGCTGTATACATCGGGTTACCCATGATGGCTGCGCTTTCGGTAACACACGGTTTTCTTCCTCCGCACCCCTCACCCACCGCACTGGTAGCCCAATTTAATGCCCACATGGGTACCACCTTGTTATATGGTTTTGCAATTGCCATACCTACCGTACTTATTGCCGGTTTACTTTACTCAAAAACACTAAAGGGTATAAAAGCTACCCTAATCAAAACTTTTCAAACGGAAGGATTACCCGAAGATAAACTACCGAGCCTGGCTAACAGTTTATTTTCGGCATTACTGCCCGTTATCTTTCTTACCACAACTACACTATTAAATCCTTACATAAGCGATAACTCTTCATTTAAACCCATACTCATTTTCCTAAGCGATCCGGCCATCGTTATGCTCATCTCATTAGGGGTGGCTACTTTCTCGCTCGGAATTTTACGGGGTACACAAATGAATCATATCATGAACATTTTTGGCGATGCCGTAAAAGATGTAAGTATGATTCTATTAATAATGGGCGGTGCAGGTGGCTTAAAACAAGTATTGCTCGATAGCGGCATCAGTAATGAAATTGCCGCATTACTGGATGGTATTAACGTACATCCTCTTGTATTGGGTTGGATTATTGCGTGCATTATCCGGGTGTGTGTTGGTTCTGCTACTGTAGCCGGGCTAACTGCTGCAGGCATCATGCTTCCATTCATTACCAGACCTGACGTTGACCCTAACCTGATGGTACTGTCTATTGGTGCCGGTAGTTTAATGTTCTCACACGTAAACGATGCCGGCTTTTGGCTATTTAAAGAATACTTCAACCTCAGTATCCGCGATACAATAAGATCATGGTCGGTAATGGAAACCATTGTAGCTATTTGTGGATTAGCCGGGGTAATGATTATCAATGCCATTATAAATTAATTCAATATGAATAACTTTACTCCCGATCAACGCTTTGCGAGCCTGAATCTTACCTTACCACCTCCTCCCACTCCTCTGGGTGTTTACAAACCATTTTTAATAGTAGATAAGTTTGTATATGTATCCGGGCACGGAACCGTAAAAGAAGATCGCAGCCTGATTATTGGCAAAGTGGGTATTGATCTGAATGCCGATGAAGCCAAACTTGCCGCACAACAGGTTGGGTTGGCTATACTGGCCACGTTAAAAGCAAACCTTGGAACCTTTAATAAAATAAAACGGGTAATTAAAGTATTGGGCATGGTAAATGCCGTACCTGAATTTGAACGTCATCCGTTTGTCATTAACGGATGCAGCGAATTATTTGCAAAAGTATGGGGGCCAGAAAATGGCGTAGGCGTGCGCAGTGCAGTGGGTATGGGTTCATTGCCCGATAACATTCCGGTAGAAATTGAGGCGATGTTTGAATTGGAACAAAATTAGTCTATAGTCCTGAGTAAATAGTCGGTAGCAGTATTAACTATGTACTCAGGACTACAAACTCAAGACCCAAAAAACCATGAACCCTTTATATAAAATAGAAAACATCAACGAATTAGATTCTCCTGCGCTTGCGGTATACCCCGACCGCATAAAGGAGAATATCAGAATACTACAGCAATTTGTACCCGATGTAACTCAACTTCGGCCGCATGTAAAAACCAACAAAACACCTGAGGTATGCCAGCTGATGATGGATGCCGGCATAAAAAAATTCAAATGCGCAACCATTGCAGAAGGTGAAATGCTGGCATCGATTGGCGCACCCGATGTATTACTTGCTTATCAACCGGTTGGGCCGCGTGGAGTACGCTTGGTGCAGCTTATTAAAAAATTTCCGGCCACGCAGTTTGCCTGTTTAATCGATAACGAAGCTACTGCACAGGAACTGGATACCGTTGCACAGGCTAACAATCTCACCATTCGCATCTTTATTGATTTAAATGTGGGTATGAGTCGCACCGGGGTTCTTCCTGAAAATGCTTTGCCCCTATTCCTGTACTGTAAATCCTTAAAAGGATTAAACCCGGTTGGATTACACGCTTACGATGGTCATCATCGCGAGGCCGATCTTGCTGTAAGAACTAAAGGTTGTGACGAGGGATTTTTGCGCGTATCTGGTTTACAGCACGCTATTCAATCACAAACCGGTATTACCTGTACCATTGTTACCAGCGGTAACACTACCATCTCCATTCACAGCAAACGAAAAAATATAGAGGTTAGTCCGGGCACATTTATTTTCTGGGATTATGGGTATCATAAACAATTTGCAGAACAACCCTTTGCGTTTGCCGCTGTACTGATCACACGCATTATTTCCAAACCGGATGAGGAAACGCTTTGCATTGATCTTGGGCATAAGGCAGTTGCTTCTGAGAACCCCTTGAGTCAGCGTGTGTACTTTCTCAATGCACCTGAACTTCAGGCAGCAGGCCACAGTGAAGAGCATCTTATTTTAAAAGCACCAAAAGGCAATACCTATAAAGTTGGCGATGTATTGTATGGCGTTCCGTTTCACATCTGCCCTACTGTAGCCTTGCATGAAACATTAGCAGTGGTTGAAAATAATAGAGTAACACAAAACTGGAATGTAGTAGCCCGCAAAAGAAAAATCACCATTTAATCATGCAGCATTTTATTGTTGATGCACACCTCGACTTAAGCATGAATGCGATGGAATGGAATCGCGACCTGCGAAAGTCCATTTCAGAAATTCGGCAGCGCGAAAAGAATCTTACCGATAAACCCGATCGGGGTAAAGGCGTAGTAAGTTTTGAAGCCTTACGAAAAGGAAACATTGGATTGGTGGTAGCAACTCAAATTGCCCGCTACGTAGCACCCGATAATCCGTTACCCGGATGGCAATCGCCCGAACAAGCCTGGGCCCACACACAGGCACAACGCGCCTGGTATGCAGAAATGGAAAAAGCAGGCGAACTAAAAGCAATAACAGATCTATCCACGCTTGAAACACACATTAAAAACTGGACACCCGAAAAACCCATCGGGTATATTTTAAGTTTGGAAGGTGCCGATTCGTTGGTTACGCTTAAGCATCTGGAGGTTGCTTATCAATACGGCTTACGCGCCATTGGCCCTGCGCATTACGGACCTGGCCGCTACGCACAAGGCACCGATGCTACCGGTGGCATTGGCTTAAAAGGAATAGAATTATTAAAAGAAATGGAGCGGCTCAATATCATATTAGATGCTACTCATTTATGTGATGATTCTTTCTGGGAAGCACTTAATCATTTTAATGGAGCAGTGTGGGCCAGCCATAACAATTGCAGGAAACTCGTTAATCATAACCGGCAATTTAGCGATGAGCAATTGAAGGAATTGATTGCCCGTGGCGCTGTAATAGGTGGTGTGTTAGATGCATGGATGCTGGTTCCGGATTGGATACGGGGTAAATCCACACCCAAAAGCATGAACTGTACACTGGAAAAACTCATTGACCATTACGATCACATCTGCCAACTGGCAGGCAATGCCAACCATATTGGTATTGGGTCTGATTTAGACGGGGCTTTTGGAAAAGAACAATGCCCAACCGATATCGAAACTATTGCCGACCTTCAAAAAATTTCTTCATTGCTATCGCAACGGGGTTACAGCCGGCAGGATATAGAAAATGTAATGCACGGTAACTGGCTGAGGTTTTTGAGAACGGCATGGAAACCAAATTGACCCCACTCCAAATTTTCGAATAATATTTCTAACCTGCGCACCTTGTTTTCGTACCTTTCATTGTTGAACCGTGAGATTATGCAGTTTTGGAATAAAAAATGGATTATTGCAGCCCTTGTGGTGGTGGTGGCCTTCGGCTTATCGTTTACCTCGCCTGCCGAACGCTATTTCGAAATAGCTAAAAACCTCGACATTTTTGCCTCACTTTTTAAAGAAGTGAATGCCATGTATGTGGATGAAATTAATCCCAACAAGACCATTCGCACCGGCATCGATGCTATGCTCGAATCGCTGGATCCCTACACCAATTTTATTTCTGAAGACGAAGTAGAAGACTTTCGCACCTTAAACACAGGCCAGTATGGCGGCATAGGTGCAGTAACCCGCCCCATTGGCAAGCGCACAGTAGTAACCATGGTGTATGAAAATTATCCGGCCTACAAAAGTGGTTTACGTATTGGCGATGAAGTAGTAAAAATAAACGGACTCGAATTGGCTCGCCTCACATCAGAAGAAGCAAACCATGTAATGCGCGGGCAGGTAGGTACTCCCGTTACCCTTACTGTAAAACGAACCGGTAATGATAACCTTATTGAACTGGAATTTAAACGCGAGAAAATAAAGATCAGCAATGTGCCTTACTTTGGAATGCTGTCAACCGATGTAGGTTATATACAGCTTACAGAATTTACGCCCGATGCCGGTAAAGAGGTGAAAAACGCATTGATTAACCTGAAAGAAAAAGGCGCCAAATATTTAGTTCTTGACCTCAGAAACAATGGCGGGGGTCTGCTTCACGAAGCTGTTAATATTTGCAACCTTTTCATCCCGAAAGGAAAAAAAGTGGTGGACACAAAAGGTAAAGTAGAAGAAAACAACATCACCTACGAAACGCTTAACCCTCACGTTGATCTCGACATCCCGGTAACGGTATTAATCAATCGGGGCAGTGCATCAGCATCTGAAATTGTAGCCGGAACTTTACAGGACTATGATCGTGCAGTAATTATTGGCGAACGCTCCTATGGAAAAGGGTTAGTACAGGTACCCCGGTTGTTATCTTATAACTCTCAGGTAAAAATTACAACCGCTAAGTATTACACGCCAACCGGTCGGTGTATACAGGTTTTAGATTATACTCATCGAAGAGAAGATGGTAGCGTAGCCTCTATTCCCGATTCACTGAAACAAGAATTTAGAACCACGCGCGGCCGTAAAGTTTATGATGGCGGTGGTATTGACCCCGACATCGTTATTCCGGTTACAGACGATGCCACTATTACAAAAGTGGTTTACCTGAATGGGTTTATCTTTGATTATGCTACCGAATACGCACACCAGCACCCCACCCTTACAGAGCCGCAATCGTTCTCTTTAACCGATAAAGAATATGGTGATTTTATTACCTGGATGAAAACCAAGGATTACTCTTTTCAGTCGCCAGTAGAAACAGCGTTAGAAGAACTGATTGCAGAAGCCACAAAAGAAAAATCGTATGTTGATTTAAAAAGCAATATCGACCTGATACAAACCAGGCTGAAAGACTTGCGCAAGAATGAATTAATCAATCATAAAGAAGCCATTAAAGCCTTGTTGGAACGCGAGATTGTATCGAGATACTATTTTGAACGCGGAGCGGTTGAAACTACATTTAAAAGCGATAAAGAATTAAAAGCTGCTATAGGGGTTTTGCACAACCAGCCTGAGTACAAACGTATTCTTAAAATGTGAAACAAGTTGTCCGTTTTATTTCCGTGCCTTTGATACAAAAACAAAATCACTCAGCCTTTCATCATCACCAAATGCACCAAAGCGGGGCAGGGTTTTAAGTTTTTCCATACCTACCTGAATCTCTGAAAGGGTAAGTACAAAATCATCTCCTCCATTACTGCGCAACGATTCTAAAAACTTTCCGGCAAAAGGAGAATGACTTCCAGCAATACCATCGCTTACATACTCCTTACCGCCAGAGGTAAGATATTTTCTTGTCTTGTAAGATAGTTTTCGGGCCAGCATCTCCCGTTCCGTTACTTCATCGGCAGCAGTTCTGGCCCGTGCTATTACCGGGTCGAGCGTACCTCCAAAACACACATCCATCATGAGTAATACATGCTGGCAGGGAATATTGTTGACAATACCGCGCAACCGGGCATGCGCAATGTAACTCGTCCTACTTTTATCATCGGCCAGCGAATTTTTGGCTACCACATAGCCCTCGCCAAACGCATCATCAAACAAACCATGCCCTGCAAAAAAAATCAATAGCTGATCCTGGGGCTTGAACCTTTTAAGATTGTATTCTCTGATTTTTTCAAATACCTCTTCAGTAGTTGCATTGGTGATAATCTCTGTTTCAAAACCATATTTATCCTGCAGTTCACGGGCAATGGTTTGCCCGTCATTAATCGGGTTTACAAGATCATCCCAATGGTCGTAATTATCCGTAGCAAAAATCAGGGCTATATCTTTTCGGTCGGCTGAGATGTAGTCCAGTGCATCTTTACCCACTATTAATGTACGCCTGCTTGAAACTTTTACTCCCAATATATTTTCGGTGGTTATCTCAACATACCTCGTGCCTTCTTTCAGATTCACATTCGTATTTAAAGAAAATGAATTCCCGGAAACCGATTCAAAAGCTTTGCTTCCATCTGCTTCGCCTGTTGTTGAATTGCCTATGGTAATGACTACCGCTTTTAACCCGGCATTATCCGTTACTGTGGCCTCAATTGCCACCCGGGTTTCCTGGCTGCTGCTGTAATCCATTGCTGGTTTTACCCACGTAATAAACGGAACACTGGTTGCCGACCTGGATTCTTTAAAGTTCAGGTGCAACTCGTTGCTTGTCCATGTTAACGTTTGCGCGTATAAAGACCCACACAACAAACTGTAAATAAAAACAGGTATTAACTTTCTCATTTTTTACTTTTTACTTTGGTACTTTAATCGGGTCAGGAATTTCTTTATCCTTGCCCCCGGATAGAAAATATATGGCAGTTCCGCCAGCCAACACAGGTAACACCTTAATCAAAAAAGGTACTTTAGGCTTAACGGCAAAGGGCTGCGTCTGGATAGCCAGGTCTTTATTCCTGCTTTCAACAATTTTAAAAGTATAACCTTTTCCTCTTTTAACACTTGCCGGAATTTCCAATTTAGTATGGCCGGCATTGGGCACGTTGGGTATGGTTAAAACACGCCCGCCCTTACGCCACAATTCAAAGTTCAGGATATGCTGGGGTGTGCCTCCTCGCCAGGTAACTTGGGTAGGCTTGCCTCGCTTTATTTTGCTGAAAGAATCAAACCGCAAAAATGGAATATAAACTCTTGCCCGAAGTTCAATCGCTATTTTATCATCAAATGCTGCACCCAATTCTTGTTTTGCATTCCAGACAACTTTCAGTTCTACTCCAGGTTTTATGTCCATCCCCATATCGCCTGTAACATGAGTTAACGGGTTTACGAAGTTATCGCGCGAAGAATAAAGATTTACAGAGTATGTACGCCCTGCCAAACTATCGAGCAAAGCAAAGTGTACAATTATGTCGTCTCCGCTAAGCTCTACGCGCTTTACATTTAATTGTTGCGCATTAACTGAAACAGAAAGCAGTAGTAATAAAATATATACTATTCTCATGTCTTTTCCTGGGTTATTCGTTACCTATCGCTGGTTTGTTTTGCGTTAATTATCATTCTAAACTGCTGTTCATATACAGGTTAAGTTATTTCGCATTTTTTTACCATATCTTTGCACCATGCAGGCAACCGGTATATCGGGCAAATAATATGGAAGAAATAGCTGTTGATAATCTTTTGAGCGCCCTGAAAGCTGTAAAGAAGAGTCATGTAAAAGACCTTCACATTCTTTACGATGAAGCGACTGATGTTATGTATGTAAACTTTGGCCCGCCTGTACCTGCCGATGATACCGATTTGGGTAATGACGATATCCTGTACCGGTATAAAAATAACAAGATCATCGGGCTTACCCTTACTCATTTCAGTAAGCGGTAAAGCATGTTCTTTTTTATCTAAAGCTGAATATGTCTTTGACATCAGGTTCGTAATTCTTAAATCATAGCTTCACCACCTTACCCTGGCTCACGTACGTTCTGCTGCCTTTGTTAAAGGTTACCTTATATACATATACTCCCGGAGATACGCTGTTGCCGCTTTGGTCTGTGCCGTCCCACTCCGGTTGCAATAATCCTTTTTCAGATGAGGTTAAAGTTTGCCTGTGTACTTCTATGCCTGTAAGGTTCACAATGCTCACCATTACACTTGCCTGTCCTTCAACAGTATTGAGATAAGCAGGTAAGCTTATTCTTCTAGTGAATGGATTAGGATAGGCCGTGCCAAGTTCGTTCCGATAGTTATCAGGGTTGGTGTTGAAGATAAATTGCAGTTGCCTGCTGTTGGCATTGGGCACGGTATATATACCGGTAGTACGCATGTCAACAAGCCGGCCGGCTTCGGCATCATAAAGCAGTAGCTGCGCTTTGCTGTGTTGGATGGATTCGTTATCCCACTGTATGGTTACAGGTTCGCTGCCACTGGCTTCAAGGATGAAGGGCCACACATAGCTTTGTTGTGGCGGCACCACATCGCGAGAAAAATTGGGCGAGAAAAATTCAGGGTGATAAGAGGTTAGCTCTGCGTAGTTCAAAAAACCAGGAAGCGCGATTCGGTCTAACCTGTCCTTACTTAGTTTTGCATCGGTATGCATACCCACACCCGCACGGGTGTTTTCAGTATTACCTTGTTTTATTTTAATGGGCACCAACCAGTTTTCGGCATCCAGGTCAACTTCAAATTCTTCTATATCCTTTTTTCTGCCGCCTGCTGAATTTTTTAATGTTACCGGAATATTGAGCGTAGTGCTGTTATTTGCAAATATAAATCCGCCCTCAAAGGGTTTCAGGCTGTTGCTCTGGTCATAATCGTTTATTGTTGGATTGAATACATAATATACCGGATCAACATCTGCTTCCGGGTTTTCATCAAGAATATCACTCCAGCCAATTACAAACGGGTAAGGTGTGGCAATCATATTCCAGCCTTCTTGCAGGCTCATGATAAAGTCGTTTGTCTGGTAGTTTGGAGATACCGTGCCTTCACCAAGTGTAGCCGTGTGTTGCTCTTTCGCATTAAACCAATAGCCTCTTCCAATTACTATGGAACCCGAAAAATCAGCATATCCTGAACTGGTATAATGCACAAACCGCATTTTCTTTTTGTCGCCTACCCATGTAGCCGGGAAAATATCTGATACCCTTGACTGATTAAGTTTATATGGAATTGAGATGATCCGGTAATTTTCGGCTTTACCGCCAAAAGACAAGTTGGGAATAGAAGTACCGGCCGGAACAGGCTTATGAATATACGCTTTTGCTGTTGAAGCTGTACCCGAGGCATCGGAAGCCTCAAAATAATATTCAAGACCAAGTTCATCCAGGTCGGTGTGTGGTACAGTAACCTGGTAAGTATTACCTGTAGGGTTTGATGTGATTGAAGTAAATGTTTCCGTGCGTATGCCCCTTGAATAAAACCTGACTGTGCGTGTGCCTTCGCCACCGGTAAGGGTGACTGAAACAAGTGTACCGCTGCTTTGCGCGATTGGGGTGCCATTGCTGATAGCGATCGGACTGCCCCCTGAAAAAGACTGCGTGGTGATTTGTTTGGTTTCTGAGCTTACAGATTCCCCGCTGGCATTTACGGCACGCACCCGCACAAAATACTGGGTGGCCGCCTGCAGGCCGGTTACATTCTCAAATGTTCCCGTTACCGGTTTGGCATCGAATAAGGATAAATTGGGGTTAAAACTATTGTTCAGCGAAACATCTAATTTATACCCTGTTGCACTGGGTACAACCGTCCACTCGGCATTGAAATTAGAAGAAGTGGCATTGGATAAGGTAACCGTTGGCGCTGCGGGCCTGGTAAGCCCGCTATTGGTTAGCGGATTGGCTGTTAAATAGTTGATGGTTTGCCCGCTGCCATTGTAGGCATAAACGGCATAATGATATACTGTTCCTGCTGTTAACCCTGTGCTGCTAAACGATGTTCCGCTGCCATTGTGCACTACTGTGCTGGTGCCGAAAGTACCTGCGTAAGCAGTGCCATCTTCCGGAATTTCTGTTGGAGCAGAACCGGCCTTACGCAATACAAGATAATCGGCAGGATTTCCGCTTGCAGCCGAAAAAGAGCCTTCCATTGATGTAGCGGTAATCGTATTAGGATTAAATGTGAGCACTGTGGGCTGTGCTGATGGTTCGGCTGCCCTTACCACAACAGAACTGCTGGTTGCGCCTGTTAAGCTGCCGCTTGCTACCGTAAGCGTGGCCGTGCCGTGCGCGGTAAACCGGAAATTGTTTGGGAATGTAAGCGTGCCCGATGAAAAGGCAGCAGGTGTATTAATCATGGTGAGCGAAGCTGAGTTGCTCACCGTAACGGCTGATGCATAATCGAGGTCTTTGTTGTTGAGGGCATCCAGCGCGTCCAGCGCGGGCGCAGGCGATACATCGGTGTTTACGCCTACAAGCGGTGGCGGCTGAACGGTATAAACTATTTTAGCAGCCGTTACTTCAATACGGTTGTTATCCCCCGCAGTAGAAGTAACCGCGCCTCCTGCATTGGCCGCAGCAAAGCCCGAGTTGCCAACCTGTGCCGTGGCCGAGGTAACCGTAAACGAAAACTGCGCATTGTCTGTAACTTCGGCATTAAAAGAAACGCGCACTGAAAATATTTTACTGCTGTTGTCAGGCGCTGAAAGATTAAGGCCCGTAAACGAAACCGTGCCGCCAACGGGCGCTGCCTCGCCAAGCTCAATAGCTCCGTCATACAGGGCTACACTCCGGATAAACGAACCGTTCACAATAGAAAAAGTAATCGAAGTTAATACAGTGGGCGAATTGTCTGCATCAGTTGCCTCGCCCCCATCGCGTATGGTAAACCGGCCGGCCTCCACGCTGTTGGCTATTGTAAGGTCGGTTGACTGGTAATTTTGATACGGGATGTTGACCGGGTAGGTAAACGAAGCCGCTACAATATCACTCGTACCCGAAGCGGTGGGCGTGGCCGAAGCCGTTCGTAATGTGCCGTCTGTTTTGTAGTTGTAAGTGCCCGTGCTGTTACCGTTATAGGGAACGATAAGGTAGCTGTATTGCGTACCGGTGGTAAGGCCGCCATCGGTGTGAGTAGTTTGCGAAGAAGATGTAATGTTGGTAATCAGCGTTGTGCCTGTGGGAAAAGACAGAGAAGCCGGTGCAGCACTATCGGTAATACCCGTAACAGAAGGATTGCTGCCATCCTGCCTGCGCAGGATAATGTACCCGAAACCGTTGGTAACCGCAGAGGCCGGGGAAAACGACAAGCTAACCTGTGTATTGGAAACCGATGTGGCCGTAAAGGTAGCCGGGTGTGCCGATGGCTCGGCCTGTAATTGTATGCGGCTGTTGGGGTTGCCAGATGCCGTATTAGTCTGGTAGCTGGTGAGTTCGGCTGTACCGTTCAGCTCATATACCCGGAAAAAGTATTCTGTACCGGGTGTAAGATTAGTTACGGCTACCGAATTGGCCGTGCCGCGATAGACTACCTTGTTACCTGCACCCAGATCAGCAGCTAATAGAAAGTTAGCATTGCCGGTATAGGTTGTGCCGCCCGCAGGGTTTACGCTTACCGCACTGCCTTCCCTTGCTATCACCAACCGCTCGGCACCGTTGCCGTTCGTCCAGCTTACGGTTAGCGAAGTGGGCGTATGATCAGGAAAAGAAATATTGCTGGCTTGTGTGGAAGGCTGCGCAGCTACGGTAGAACGGTTGCCCTGCAAGGGTGAGGCTTCCCTGTAATTTAATGTAACACCACTACCATTGTACGCATACACGGCATAGTAATAAACCGTGGTGGCCGCAAGCCCCGTGCTTGTAAACGTGGTGCCACTGCCGGACGACACCACCGTGCCATCACCTAATGTTGCGCCCGCAGTATAAGGAGTTCCATCTACAGGCGGAGTAGTAGGCGCTGCCCCCGCACGCCTTACCACGAGGTAACCTGCCGGTGAGCCTGCTGCGGCTGTGAACGAGCCATCCATAGAAGAGGCCGACACGTTTGTAAAGGCTAATGCAGTGGGTTGTGCGGAAGGCTCGGCTGCGCGTGTATAGGCATTTGCTGTTTTTAAACCGGAACCTGTTAAATAATTATAGCCCTGACCCGACTGCACATTATAGGGAATAATAAGATAGTGGTACTGTGTGGCCGGTGTAAGCCCGGTGTTCTCAAACGAGGTGGCCGATGTAGTGGTAATGTTGGCTGCCATCGTTGTGCCCGCAGGCAGCGACAACAAAGCCGGTGCCACACCATCTTCAATACCTGTTACCGTTGGGGCCGTACCATCCTGACGCCTTAGCAGCAGGTAGCCCGCACAATACGGTAGACTGGATGGAGCCGTAAAAGAAAGGTTTATTTGATTATGTGAAAAAGTGGTCGCGCTGAACGAAGGCGGATGTTGCACAGGCTGCTGCGCATTTACTGTAAAATCCGTACTGCTTATTGCGGATACACCCGCTACTGAAACCGTAATCTTGCCAGAGATAGCATCTGTCGGTACCAATACTGTAAGACTGTTTTCTGCTGTTACCGAGGCTGAAACCTCTGCACTTCCGTTAAAACTCACATGGGTTACACCGGATGCAAAATTACTGCCGGTAATAACCACGCTGGTGCCCGGTGCGCCTGAGGTTGGTGAGAAAGAGGAAATGACTGGAACAGGTAAGGACTGGATAAGCGGAATAGCATAAATACCTCCGGCATTCGTGCCGGCAAACAGGTAACTGTTATGTACATGCACTGCCTGTACCAAGTTCGTAAGTAGCCCCTCTCCTACAGGTATCCAACCACTCCCATTATTTGCTGAGGCATAAACCCCACGATTATTACTGGGAGACCCCGAAACTCCGATGTACAAAACATCATCGTTTTCGTCTATAGAAGTTACAGTCGGGGATGAAATGAAACCGGTATTTATACCACCCCAAGAATCACCGTTATTAGTTGATCGAAAAAGACCGGTAGATCCATCACAACACGCCCTGGTTGTTGAAGAATACAAGTCATTCCCCTTGGCCATCATCGTAATCACACTTGAGTATGACGAAAATATAGAGAATGATGCAGGCCAACTTGTTCCATTGTTAGTGGAGCGATAAATAGTACCACCCTGAGCTGCAAAAACATATCCTTCTTTTATTGCAAATGCATATATATGACTTGGGCTCGTAATGCCCGCATTCGAGGCTGTCCAGTTTACGCCATTATCGTCCGAGCGGTAAACACCCGAACCGGCAGTGCCCGCAAGCAGGCGACTGCCACTTACGGCTATACTTCGGATGTAAGTACCGAACAGCCCGGTATTTACAGCCTCCCAGGTACTTCCTTGATTAGCCGACCGGAATACACCACCGCCCCAGGTTGCAGCGAACAAGAATCCATTTCCAATAGCAAGAGCCCGGATTTTTAAATTAGTCAGCCCTGCATTTACACTTATCCAATTCAATCCATTATCACCGGAACGAAACATTCCCGTTTCGTTGGTACCTGCAAACAAGTAACCTCCATCTGAAACAAAACAGGTAACACCTATGCCGGTAAGCCCGGTATTGGATGCCACCCAGTTAGCACCATTATTGGCAGAACGATATACGCTGCCAAACTGAGTTGAAATCCCGCCCGTAGTTGAATAATGTATGCCTCCTACATAAATGTTAATATCATCAGCCCCAAGCGCATAAAAAGTCCTATACTCAGATGTTGTTGCAAATCCCGTATTTATTGTTGTCCATGTATTCCCATTATCGCCCGACCGAAATACACCATCTCCGGATGCAAACAAATAGCCTGCATTTGCCATTAGATGAGATACACCACCACTCTTTACGTTTATCCAGTTAGATCCATCGTCCGAGGATTGATAAACACCAAAAGAACCACCAGCAAAAAGATCGTTTCCGCTAACTATTATACAAGTGGTTTGACCACCACCTAACCCGGTATTTTCCCAGGTTTCTCCATTATCGAATGATTTATACACCCCACCATTTGCCACATATAATACACTGCCCTTTGCGGCAAAGGCGCGAACACCGCCAACGGGCAATCCCAAATTTGCCTGTTCCCACGTTTCCCCGTTGTCCGTTGAACGGTAGGTATTATTTCCGCTGACAAACAAGTAGCCGTTAGCAGCATAGAGCGCATACACCCTGCCGGAAAGAGATAAAACTGTGAGGCGTGTCCATGTGTTGCCATTATCGGAAGACCGGAATACGCCATCGTCTGTGCCGGCATAAACGTAGCTGCCGTGGGTGAGCAGGGATGATATATTATCGTTGGTAATGCCATTGTTTACTTCCTGCCAGCTACTTCCATGATCTGCCGAGCGAAACACTCCAGCACCATAAGTACCGGCAAAAAAATAATTATCGTTTACAGCAAAGGCACGCACTTCTGCACCGAAAATTCCGTTATCGCGCTTCTCCCACTGCGCCAGAAGTGCGTTAGAGTAACCCAGTAATACCAGTAGAAGAACTAATCCTTTATGTTGAAGCAGCCTGATGTTGCTAAGGTTGACATATAAGGTTGTCAACCTTAGGTAAGTGAGTAAAGTCATACTGTCAAAAATACAATCCTGCCAAGTTCAAGGCAATAGCTAAAAATAGCTATCAAGACCTATAAGGTTATTTACATTTCAAAGCGGGTCGCTGCGCAAACCCCGCGTATTTAAACTAAATCAACTTCTGATTCCACGGGGTCTCGAGGCGATGACCCATGGGGGAAGAAATCCTTAAGATGTGAGACAAATAACAAAGGCCGGTTTTAGCCGGCCTTCAGTTTTCAACTATAAACTATTACCTCAAAAACAATAACTCTCTGTACTTTACTAACGGCCAGTCTTCATCATCTACCAGCAGCTCGAGTTTATCTACTGCATCGCGGATTTTTTCAAAGTATTTTTCTTTCACATCATCGCAATAACCAAAGGCTCGTTTGTGTGTGTCGGTTACTTTGTTCAGACGTTTGCGTTCATCCACCATTTCGCGCACGTTGGCTTTAATGGTTTCGATATGCCCGGAGATTTCTTTTATGGTTTGTACTACAGCTGTATTATCAACGCCTAAGCCTTTCAGTCCGTTTGCATTTGTAATTAACTTATTCTGATAAGCAATAGCCGTTGGAATAATGTGGTTCATGGCCAGGTCGCCAATTACACGCGCTTCAATCTGAACTTTTTTGATATAGCTCTCCAGTTTAATCTCGTTACGCGCCTCCACTTCTTTATGGTTCATTACACCATGCTTCTCAAACAAGGCCATCGATTTTTTAGAAACATACGCTTCGATAGCACGGGGCATATTCTTAATGTTACCCAGGCCGCGTTTCTCAGCCTCTTTCACCCATTCATCCGAATAACCATCGCCTTCAAAACGAATTGCTTTTGATTCTTTAATATACTTGCGTAGTACGTTTACAATAGCCAGGCGTTTCTCTTCCCCTTTTTCAATTTCTTTTGAAACCGTTTCGAAAAACTGAGTAAGTTGTTCTGCCACAATCAGGTTAAGGGCCGCCATGGGAGTAGCACAATTATCGGAACTACCCACAGCCCGGAACTCAAACTTGTTTCCGGTAAACGCAAAGGGAGAAGTACGGTTACGGTCTGTAGCATCCAGAATGATTTCAGGAATCTGATCGATACCTAATTTCATATACATGTTATCGCCTTTCTCAATTTTTACATTTCCATTCGTTTCGAGTTCATCCAATACGGCTGTCATTTGCGAACCAATAAACACCGACATGATTGCGGGCGGAGCTTCATTAGCACCCAAACGAAAATCGTTACCCGCTGCCGCAATACTGGCGCGCAGTAAGTCAGCATACTCATGTACAGCTTTAATCGTAGTAACAAAGAACGTTAAGAAGAGTAAGTTATCGCGTGCCGAACTGGATGGTGCATACAGGTTTACACCTGTATCGGTAATTAATGACCAGTTATTATGCTTGCCACTACCATTTAATCCTGCAAAGGGTTTTTCGTGGAAAAGAATTTTCAGATCATGCTTATCTGCAACGCGGCTCATTATATCCATCATTAACTGATTATGATCGTTGGCTACGTTTACTTCTTCAAACAAAGGGGCTACTTCAAACTGGCTGGGGGCTACTTCGTTATGGCGCGTACGCACCGGGATGCCCAGCTTCCACGACTCAATTTCAAAATCGCGCATGAAGTCGTACACGCGGCCAGGGATTGTACCAAAGTAATGGTCTTCCAACTGCTGACCGCGTGCCGGAGAATGACCAAATACGGTACGGCCGGCCATTACCAGATCTGGTCGCGCATTAAATAATGCTTTATCAACTGCAAAGTATTCCTGTTCTGCGCCAAGCGAAGCTACCACATGCTGAATATCTTTATCAAACAACTGGCACACATTGGTAGCCGCTAAATCAACTGCCTTCAGGGCTTTTAACAGAGGCGCTTTGGTATCCAGTGTTTCACCGGTATAACTAACAAATACAGTGGGGATACTTAAGGTTTTGCCATACAGAAACATGGGCGAAGTAGGATCCCAGGCTGTGTACCCTCTGGCTTCAAAGGTGCTGCGAATACCACCGTTTGGAAACGATGAGGCATCGGGTTCCTGTTGAACCAACTCGCTTCCTTTAAACTTCTCGATCCCGGCAAGGGCATCAAAAAAAGAATCGTGCTTTTCGGCTGTTCCGCCCGTCATGGGTTGAAACCAATGCGTAAAATGGGTTGCTCCTTTTGCAATTGCCCATGCTTTGGCTGCCGAGGCAACTGCATCGGCTGTGGCTTCGTCAATCTTCTCGTGGTTTTTAATTGCATGACTAACTTTTTTGAAAACGGCCGGGGCTAATGTTGCGCGCATCTGCTCCATACCAAATACATTTTCGCCAAAGAACTGCGAAATATGGGGTGTGGTAGCCTCTACATGAACTTTAGGGCGTTCGTTTAGCCGTTTTAGGGCCTCAAATCGTAATTGTGCCATTGTGTGGTTGTTTTAAGGTAGATGGGGCCCAAAAGTATAGTATTTTGAGAAATGCAGGGTTCTAATGAACCTAATTTTTTAAAAAATATTACCGCACTCGATAGCAGAGGGGTAAAAATAACCCCAATAATATAAACCAAGATAAATTCTGATGGATTCGGGCAATCCTTTTACCAAAAATTGTTCTGCGAAATTGAGCGATGAAAATGGGGTACTTAACGGTGGTTCAAACCGTTTCAAAACAAGAGGTTAACAATTTTTTAATCTATGTAAACTAAAAGCAAACTTTTTACGTCTAACTGAATGTAAAGTAAACGTATATGATGAACATAGCTCTTATTAAACCCAATGTGGGTAATACAAAATTGGCAGGCTCTTACATGAAGAACTTTAATCTGGCCTTAGTTAACTGGGAATTAAACCTGCAAGAGGCCAGGCCACATAGCAAGAAAAACCGTAAGGTTAGTAAATAAAAATCGGGCTTAAGCCCGATTTTTATTTACACACATCTTAAAATTCTAATTGGCCTTTTTTACCGAACCCCCGCTACTCGAATCGGTATTGGTTTTGGATGGGCTTCCTCGATACCGAATACTTCCGCCACTACTGGCACGCGCTGTCAACTCTTTCGAAACTGAGATTTTTACACTTCCGGCACTACTGGCACTGGCCCTCACAATTTCACAATCTACCGAATACGCATCTACTTCGCCTGCACTACTTACATCAACTTCAAGTTCTCTGGCCTTCCCTTCCAATACCACATCGCCTGCACTTGAGGCTTCAACCATTACTGAGCCCGCATCTATTGATATCTCTATAGAACCAGCGCTGGATGTACTGATATCTAAATCAGGTGCTTTAATAATTCCTTCCGAAAAAATATTGGCCGCTGAGCTTGCATGAATTTTACTTAATGAAACGTATGTAACATATACCTTCACACTTCTGTTTTTATAACGGCCATCGCGCATGTGCACGCGCAAATATCCACCCGAAACCTCGGTTAGTACATTAGAAGCATCGGTACCTGTAACCTCTACACGTACACTTTCTTTATCTCCTTTTTTAAGATATACATCAACGGCTTCTCCGGCCTTTACGCCATTAAACGAACCCACCGACCGCACATCGCTCTGCTGGGCCATTGCCAGCCAGGCAAACAACAACACAACCGAGGTTAATAAGAGCTTTTTCATTCTTCTTTACATTTAAACTACAGACTAACCATTTTAAAAGAGGTTGCGTAATCACACATTGTAAGGTGCACTTTTTTATGGTTGGTGTAAGAAATAATCAATTTTTACGCTAAATTTCGTTTACTGACAGTATATTTTTGTACAAAACTAAAAACTCGTCATGATAAAAGAACAATTGAATGTGTTAATTAACCTGGCTGCCAGCGACCGTACCGTTGGTGAAAAGGAAGCTAAAGTAATCCATCTTATTGGTAAAGCTAATGGTCTTTCCAAAGACGAAATAGAAACCATGATGAAAACGCCAAAGCCAATTGGTGATTTAAGTGCATTCTCTGAAGATCAAAAATTCGAAAATTTATACCACCTTATTCAATTAATGAAAAGCGATGGCCAGGTATTTAAAAGCGAAATTCACTTTTGCGAGCAAATTGCAGAGAAGTTAGGCTATAAGAAAGCTGTGGTGGGCGAACTGTCTACCCGCATCTATTCGGACCCAACCATTACAGCCGACCGGAAATTGCTTTTTGAACGCGCACACAAATTTTTGAAGTAACGTAATTGAAGTTTCACCATATAGCCTTGGCTGTACGTTATCTTGATTTACAGCTAACCTGATATCGGGCCGCTCCATTGGAGTGGCCCGATATTTTATGTACGGCTAATACAAACCCTCTTACTTTTTCTCGTACAAAATTTTGCCTCCCAAAATTGTCATACTTACCTCTGTAGAAAGTATTTCCGTATCGGGCACCGTCATCAGGTCTTTATTAAATACTACAAAATCGGCCAGCTTACCGGGTTTTATCGATCCCTTACTATTCTCTTCAAAAGCACCGTAGGCTGCATCCAGTGTATAGGAGCGCAAAGCCTGCCCGCGTGTCATTTTTTCGGCTGGTTCATAACCCCCTTCCGGTTCTCCTTTTAAAGTTTGCCGGGTTACAGAAGCAAAAAACGATGCGATTGGGTTAATCGGTTCAACGGGTACATCGGTTCCGTTTACAATTACCGCACCCGACTTCAATAAAGACTGCCACATGTAGGCGCCTTCCTTAATCCGTTTCTCTCCTAATCTCTCAATAGCCCAGGGCCTGTCGCTGGATAAGTGAATGGCCTGCATGGCAGGTATTACACCCAACTTGCCAAAGCGGGGAATATCATCCGGATGCAGATGTTGCGCGTGTTCAATCCGGTACCGATGATTAGTAGCAGCCGGGTTTTCAGAAAAAGCAATTTCGTACCGATCTAATATTTCTCTGTTGGCCCTATCGCCAATAGCATGTGAGCATACCTGAAATCCGTACTTTAACCCTTCGCGGGATATTTTAAGTACGGTGTCCATAGAAAGTGTGGGCATACCACTAAATTCGGGGCGATCGCTGTAGGGTTCAAGCAACCAGGCACCGCGCGAACCCAGTGCACCATCGCAATTCAATTTAATAGCCCGAATAGTTAACAGGTTATCGGGGTCTACTTCAGGCCCTTTGCGAAACCATTCGTAAAGCAATTCGCTATTAAAGCCGGTAAGCATTACATACAGGCGCGTGTTCAATTTACCCGCAGCCTTAAACTTGCGAAACAATTCGATACTCTCGCGCGATACACCGGCATCGTGAAAACTGGTAATACCATTTCGCAAACAGGCTGCCATAGCAAGTTCAAGTGCCCGCTCATACGTTTCGGGGGTGTCATCAGGAATGTGCTGCGTTATTAAACTTTGTGCGCGCTCGTTAAATAAACCTGTGGGGTTTCCCAGTTCATCTAATAAAATCTCTCCGCCTTCACCTAAATTTTTTCCCAACTGTTCAACCGAAAGTTGATTTACACCTGCCAGTTGCATGGCTTTAGCATTAGCAAAGCCTGCGTGGCCACTGGCATGGCTCAGAAACACGGGGTTATTGGGTGAAGCTGCGCTCAACAGATGATGCGTTTGAAATCCCTTAATCTGTTTTTCTGGTTTCTTCGTCCATTTATCCTGATGCCAGCCCCGTCCAATTATCCATTGGCCGGGTTGTGCTTTGGCTACTGCCTCTTTCACCTTCTCTACCATTTCTTCGTAGCTGGTAACATTCATCAGGTCCAGGTTCAGTTCGGCATAGCCCAAACCCATAAAGTGGCCATGGCCTTCAATAAAACCAGGTGTCATAGTTTTACCGGCCAGGTCTATTACTTTGGTTTGCTCATCTTGGTATTGGGAAAGGCCGGCCATATTACCTGCATACACAATGGTATCACCACTTACGGCAACTGCTTCTACTGTGGGGTTACCCGCCTCAACCGTGTAAATGGTGCCACCTTTAATAATAAGATCGGCCGGAGTTTTCTTCTCCAAACATTGCGTTAATCCAAAACCAAGAAACAAAAAGACTAGCGTGGTAATGCGCATAACAAGTAAAGATTTACCTAAAAATACAATTGATTTTGAGAAAGCAAGGATTTGATTTTATCAATGGCAGAATTTAGTTCTTTACTATCTTAGCACCTTACATGCGCGACCGGTTACGTTTTTTTGTTTTGCTGGCCTTGTTCTGGATGGGGTTTTTCACCGTGGGCCGAGTTCTCTTTTTTTTATACCTGTTTCCCCAAAGCAAATCACTTTCTTTTTCAGAAATAGCCATGCCTTTGTTGTTGGGTTTGCGTATGGATGCCGCCATGACAGGCTATTGGCTGCTTATACCCGGATTACTTTTTGCCGCATCGGCCTTCAGTTCTAACCGGTTTAGTTATTATTCTATTAGCTGGGTTACAACTGTATTATTAACTCTCTCCTGCATTATTATTATCAGCGATATAGAACTTTATAAACATTGGGGCTTTCGGATTAACGCTACTCCCCTAATGTATATAGATAAGGAAGCCATGAGCAGCGTAAACACATCAATACTGGTAATGCTTATTGTGCTCTTTGTGGTATTGCTGGGCTTGTTTCTGTTTGTTTACTGGCGATGCATGGCCCCTACGCTACTTACCTTGTCTTCCATAAGTAAGAAACAAACTTTTACGTGGCTCCTTATTACTGCTGCATTAATTATCCCGATACGAAGTAGTTTTACTGTTGCGCCTCTTAATACAGGAGTGGTGTATTTTCACCGCACTAAGGCATTTCCTAACCATGCCGGTATAAATCCGGTTTGGAATTTTTTCAAAAGTGTTTCAAAAACCAAACCTATCCAATACCCGGGCGATTTTTATACATCTGATACCGTTGAGTCTGAATTTAATACACTAATGCAAACAAACGGCACACAGGTTGTGCTTGACACCACTATTCGCAAACCAAATGTGCTACTGATTATACTGGAGGGTTTTACATCAAAAATTATTGCGCCTTTAGGCGGATTGCCCGATGTTACCCCACAATTTAATGCTCTTTCTAAAGAAGGAATTCTATTCGAAAACTTTTATGCCAGTGGCGATCGTACCGACAAAGGTCTGGTGTCTATACTAAGTGCCTATCCGGCACAACCCCGTACTTCTATTATTAAGTTTCCGGAAAAGACGCAACGCCTTGCATTTTTTTCAAAAGCGCTTGAGCAGAATGGCTACCTGACTTCCTTTATTTATGGTGGCGATATTGGTTTTGCCAACATGGAGTCGTACGTAAAATTAGCTGGCTTTAGTTATATCACCGAGGAAGATGATTTTCCGGGTAACCTTAATGATTCGAAGTGGGGTGTAGCGGATCATTATGTATTTAACAGAATGTTGAATGAATTAGATACTGCTGCGGCACCCTTTTTTAAAGTAATGTTAAGCCTGAGTAGTCATGAACCTTTTGAAGTACCTATGGAAACTGTTATTAAAGGTAACGATGAGGGTTCGTTGTATTTAAATTCGTGCTACTATACCGATAAAAGCCTGGGTGAGTTTATTCAACAGGCTAAACAAAAATCGTGGTGGAACAATACGCTTATTATAATTACTGCCGACCATGGGCACCGGTTTCCCGATCCGCAGGAGTTGAAAGATAAATCGCGGTTTAAAATTCCAATGCTTTGGTTAGGAGGCGTACTTACCAAACCCAATAGTCGCATTACCACATTTGCGAATCAAACCGATATTGCCAATACAGTGCTGGCACAACTCAAGTTAACTTCAGTAGAAAAATTTTTGTTTAGTAAAAATATACTGGCTCAAACGGTTAATCCGTTCGCCTTGTATGTCTTTAACAATGGCTATGGCTATGTAAGCCCTACGCACGAAAGTATCTACGATTTTGATCTGAAAAACTATGTAAGCCAATCGGGCCATGAAACTGAACGAAATGCCGGCCAGGTTTACATACAAACTTTATTCAATGACTATAACAAAAAGTAGCATGAGAAAATATTTGATGGTTATTGGATTATGTACACTACCATTTTTCGGGCATACCCAGGATGTTGGGTTATCCTTTTCGTACTTCATTCCGCGCAATGGCTACTTCTCTACCCCAATCAGTCCGTTTTCGTTTAGGGGTGTGGGTGTAAACTTAAACCGATTTATTGCTGTTGAAACTGGTTTTTCGCTCTATCGTATGTCGGGTATGAATATGCTTGATCTTCCGTTCAGTACCAAAGATCCTTTATTAGGCCCCAACTTTACTCTCTTTGTTCCGGTAGAGTTGGTATTTGAATTTAAAGGCCAGCAAGCCGAGTTTGACATTAAGGGTGGTGGTTTTGCATTTTATGGATTTGATCAAAAATTAAATTCCGGAAATTTCGATCGGGCCATCAGAACATTTGAAGGCTGGGATGTTGCCAATGCTGATTTGAGTTTTGATAACCATCCTGGTTTTGGTTACCACGTTGGCGTAGAGTTTATCGTTCCGGTTACCCGGCAGTTTTCTGTATCGCTCGAAATTAATTACCTGATGGGCACAGCCAAACTTCCCCTTACCGGGTCGTACACAGGGGGAACTATCTTAGGAGGATTAGAAACAAAAACTGCTGACTACCCCAATAGCAAAGTAGATTTTACCGGGCTTGAGTTTTCAATTGGTGTTACTTTCGGATCGGGAAGATAATTGCTACTTAAGAAAGTCGTTTACAGTTTTTGATATAGCCTGTTTAACCGATTGCCAGGTTTGCCCCTTCAGGCTAACGGGCTCTTCGCTTTCATCGGCCTCAGCAAAATAGGTTAATGCCATTGGAACAGATATCAGAATCTGATTATTGGGGTATTTTCGATCATAGCAATCTATACAGTATTTCAGAGAATAATATTTGAATAGTTCGGCCAAATCCCAAAAATCCTTTTTCTGTGCTCTTTTCAAAACAGTCATAATTTTCATAGCAATAATATCATCATCACTAAAAAAACGAATGCCATCTTCTACCTGGGCAGGCGCAATTCTTGGAAAATAGTGATGCCTGATCAAATCTATTTTAACGTCATCAATAAACCCAAAAATACCTATTGGGTTATCATCTGAACGATATGAAAAGGTGGTGAATTTTTTACAAACAGATTCGATTATGCTGTGGTTATCAAAATTCTGATCTGCAAACAAATCCAAGTCGATAGATGTTCTGTGACCGTAGCGTAGGGAAAGTGCTGTGCCACCAACCAAATAAAAATTTTCCAACCCAGGCAGGGCCATGAGCCCTTTTAGTATTGAAAGTGTAGTGGGTTTGACTGTGCCAGTATGTAGCATCGGTAATCTTCTGGTGAGTTTTCAAAAATTGCGCAGGCCAGGTATATTGATTTTAAGGGCAACCACTTTGCCTGGGTTAGCGCTTCTTTAACTTTTTCATCGCCATAGTAACGTCTGCACTGGCGAATGTCTTCCACATCGCCTCGCTCAAACACACGTTCAATTACAAATCTGGCGCGCAGGTCGAAATCCAGCTTATCAAAATCTACATCCCAAAAAATACGCTTATTAAATACAGGTTTGGGTTTTTCCATACTCAAAGATACACCAATTCACCTCACTTAACCTGCCACACTAAACGTGCATTTTTAAACCGGGTTCGCGCACGGATGTCTGCTACTGCCTGTAACGCTACTTCAGCTTCGTAAAAATGCCCGGCATACCAGATAACATTACCATGCTCATACTCAATTTTACTCAACCCATAAAAATTCAGTAATTCATCACGCAGTTCTACCGTATCAGACTCGTGAATAACGCCCAGTCGAACGGTATATATAACTGTGTCAGAATTTACGGTGTGTTTTCGCTCTGGCACGTTTACGTTATGCTTTGTTAGTAACGTTCGCGAATCTTTTACAAACAAAGTCATCGCATCGCGGGCAATTTTATCTTTAACAAACACGGTGTCGTTTTCAAAATATCTCAACGGGCGCAAAACAAACTCGGCAGACTTTTGTACCCAGGCTAATTCATATTCGGAATTATGAATGGTAGTAACGGCTACCGAGTCTTTTACAATCTTCTGTAAATCCACCCACACCATGGCACCCCCATCGCGGTAACGCGGCCGCTGCCCCGAAACAAAATTACCAAGAGAATACACCACTAGCTGATCTCGTTCTTTGTTCCACTCGATGGGTTGCAACACATGCGGATGCGCACCAATAACCAGTTTGGCTCCTTCGCGAAAGCATAATTTGGTTAATCTTTTCTGTTCGGCATTAGGTAAGCTTTGATATTCGGCACCCCAATGCATAAATACAATAATGGCATCGGTTAGTTGGGCACGGGCTTTTTCCAAATCCCGTTTTATCTGAATGGTATCAATCAGGTTTACTATGTTGGGTTTGGTTACCGGTATACCGTTGGTGCCGTAGGTGTAATTAAGTAACGAAAGTTTGAACCCATTTTTTTCAATAATCAGCGGATAGGTTTGGGCACGCGCTGAGGAATCGTTAAACGTACCGGTATGAATAATCTGTAAAGAATCTAAAACCTTAAGCGTTCGCTCTAATCCTTTTCGTCTGCGATCCAGGCTGTGGTTGTTTGCTGTTACCAATACATCAAACCCGGATTTTTTCAATTCTGTTGCTAACGCATCGGGGGCACTAAACTGCGGGTAGCCTTTATAAGGCGCACCGGCTAATGTAAGTTCCAAATTACCAATGGCCAGATCGGCCGATCGGATAATAGGGGCTACATATTCGAAGCAGGCTGAGTAATCGTATTTTTTGGTTACAGGATTATAGGCAGCAGCAATGTTTGAATCATGTTGCATGATATCGCCTGCAAAAAATAACGAGAGCCGTGTGGTGTCTTGTGCAGAAATTACTTTGGAGAGACAAAACAAAACTACAATCAATTTGAATCTATACATGCGGATAAGCAATCACTTTGTTTTCGGCAATTACAAAAATTTTATCGTCTTTTTTTGGCTTAATGCGTGCCAATCCGGTAAACGAACCAAATGCCGGAAGAATACCCTGTTGTTTACCAAAATAAAAACAAGGTAATGTTACGGATTGTTTTCCCGTACCGCGCAACTGTACAGCCGGGTGAATATGCCCCGAGAGATTATAAAAATTCTTTGGAACAGTCTTCACCGGTTCATGCGTAAGCAAGAAATTACCAAGCTCGTATTTTTCTATATGCACTACCATAGTATTACGTTCATATTGAAGCGTACTTAATATGTCATGATTGCCCAGCACCAACTCGAATGAGCAAGTTGCAAAATGCCTGCGCACCTGGCCCAGCACTTCCCATTCTTCGTTGTAATGGCTATGAAATAAATCGCCCAGAAAAATAACACGCTCAGCTTTGGTGGTTTGTAAAACAGAAATAAGGGTATCGTTGTTTTTATCGTTTGCCTTTGGTGGTACCGGAATACCTGACTTGCGAAAATGATTGATTTTCCCAAAATGTAAATCAGCCAGCAATAAGGTACTTCTGTGTTTTAACCACACAGCTTTTTGTGACATTAATTCAATTCGCTCGCCCAAAATTTCCACCTCCATTGTGTTGCGTTGTAAAGAGTGCAAATTGTTACAAATCTACGTACCTGAAAAGCCAGACAGGCTAAGCATTTAATTTCTTACTAGCTGAAAATCACCAGTTTGAATGTACCCGCGGGGTTTACCCTACTTTTCTTTAAATCTAAATTGGTAACATTACCTTAACATTGACCGTGCGTCTACCCCGTACCTTTACCGCCACTTCTATTGTTATTGTATGTTCGATTTAGAGCTCTCCTACACTGTTCTTCTGATTATTTGTTTGTTGGCCGCTTGTGGGTTTGAGTTTGTGAATGGCTTTCACGATACAGCAAACGCGGTAGCTACGGTTATTTATACTAATTCATTAAAGCCCTGGGTAGCGGTAGTGTGGTCGGGTATATGCAATGCTATTGGAGTATTTCTGGGTGGTATTACCGTAGCTATGGGGATTGTAAACCTGCTACCGGTTGAATCGCTGGTAGACCAAAACATTGCCCATAGCCTGGCTATGGTAATGGCACTTTTACTTAGCGCCATTTTCTGGAATTTACTTACCTGGTACTTTGGTATTCCCTGCTCCAGTTCGCATACTTTAATTGGTTCTATACTGGGGGTTGGGCTTGCTTACTCGTTGTTGCCCGATGCTAACGAAGCAGCTGTTAACTGGGGCAAGGCCCAGGAAATTGGCGCATCGCTTTTAATCTCGCCCTTGTTCGGATTTTCGCTTACTATTATTCTGATGTTTCTGTTGCGCACTTTAACCAAGAATACCAGTGCGGGTGATGGGCTTTTTAAAGAACCAAAGAAAAACCAACCGCCACCCTGGTGGATACGGATTGTATTGATTTTAACGTGTACAGCTGTAAGCGGATTTCATGGTTCGAACGATGGACAGAAGGGTGTGGGTTTAGTGATGTTGATCCTGATTGGAATTGTTCCTGCTTATTTTGCACTCAACCCTTCCTTTCAACCTTCAAAGTTGAGCGATCCGTTGAAGAAAATTGAACTTACCCTTAATAGGTTGGATGGCTCGCCTTTGGCACAGTCGGATAAAACAAAACTGGATAGCACCAAAGTAATGACTGCCCGATTGCTTACACACGTAAGCGGATTATACTCGGTGAGCAGTATTGCTTCTAACGATCGGTTTCTGGTACGCAAAGATATTATGCTGTTAAACAGCCATATCAAATCGTTAAGCGGTAATTCAGAGTTGGTGATAAGCGAGGCCGACAAAAAAGCACTTTCGGATAATATGAAATCGGTACGCAAGATTACAGACTACTCGCCCCAATGGGTAATTGTAATGATTGCCTTTTCGCTTGGACTAGGTACCATGATTGGCTGGAAGCGGATTGTAAAAACTATTGGCGAAAAAATTGGTAAAGAACACTTGACTTACGCGCAAGGTGCCAGTGCCGAGCTGGTTGCCTCTACCACCATTGGCCTGTCTACCGCATTTGGGTTGCCTGTTAGCACAACCCATGTACTATCATCGGGCATTGCCGGATCGATGGTAGCCAGTAAGGGTATAAAAAATCTGCAACCCGATACGGTGCGCAATATTCTTATTGCCTGGTTGCTTACATTACCCGTAGTAATGGTGATGGCCGGTACATTGTTTCTTATTTTCAGAGCAACTTTTTAACACTTAAGCACACCCGGGGTTTATTGCAAAACCCGGCCCGTTACCGTGGCCTTACACATACAACATAAGACCACGCCAGTCTTTAAATTTACCATGATTGGCCCAAGTCAATAACGGTGGACCGAACAAGCAACGCCAAAGAAGCGACA
>ERZ761602.1476-NODE-1476-length-42356-cov-6.475166_pt1 | contig 42356 bp, 41 predicted proteins | sample MGYA00512165_ERZ761602 | MGnify/ENA primary metagenome ERZ761602 (study PRJEB28899, sample SAMN02445085) | bioreactor sludge metagenome | biome: EBPR sludge; isolation source: Thorneside wastewater treatment plant | place: Australia: Brisbane, Thorneside...
GGTTGAAGCGCCGGTCTGCAACAAGGGCCCGTACATCGTGTTCTTCGACTGGGATAAGTCGGACATCACGCCGGAAGCCGCTTCGATCCTCGACAGCGCCGTCACCGCCTATGGCAACTGCGCCAACGTGCCGATCATGCTGGCCGGCTATGCCGACCGCTCGGGTTCGCCCAAGTACAACCAGGGCCTGTCGGAGCGCCGCAACGCTTCGGTCACCGCTTACCTGACCTCGCGCGGTGTGCCCTCGGGCGCCATCACCAGCCAGGGCTTCGGTGAAAACAACCCGCGCGTCCCCACCGCGGACGGCGTGCGCGAACTCCAGAACCGCCGGGTGGAAATCACCTACGGTCCGGGCTCGGGCATGTAAGCCAAGGATACATTCGTATCACCGAGGAGGGGGGCCGGAGCGATCCGGCCCCCTTTCTCTTTGTCTGTCGATCCCTGTCTGCAAATCGCAGCGGGGCTGTTGCAGGCAGAGCGGGTCGCGTTACATTCGCCGCGATGGCCCGCCTGTTCGCATCCACCCGCTCCCGCCCGCCGCGCAGCATCCCGGCCCGCCTCGCCATCTGGATCGTCAAGGCGATCGGCTGGTTCGTGGCGCTCAGCGTCGGGCTTACCGTACTCTACAAATGGGTGCCGGTGCCGGTCACCCTGACCATGATCATGGACCCCAACGGGTTCGAGAAGGACTGGACCCCGCTGAGCCGGATCGACCGCAACATGGTTGCCGCAGCCATCGCGGGTGAGGATGCCAAGTTCTGTTCGCATCGCGGCTTCGATGCCGAAGCGATCGAAAAGGCGATGGAGCGCAACGCCCGCTCGAACCGGCTGCGCGGGGGATCCACGATCAGCCAGCAGACCGCCAAGAACGTGTTCCTGTGGCAGGGCAGCGGCTGGACCCGCTATGTCCGCAAGGGCCTGGAAGTGTGGTTCACCGTGCTGATCGAGAACATCTGGGACAAGCGCCGGATCATGGAAGTCTACCTCAACGTCGCCGAGACCGGGATCGGCACCTATGGGGTCGAGGCAGGCGCCCAGCGTTATTTCAAGCACTCCGCCGCCCGCCTTTCCCGGATCGAGGCGGCCCGTATCGCCGCTGCCCTGCCCGCGCCCAAGCGCCGCGAAGTGGTGGCCCCGGGCGGTTTCACCCGCCGCCACGGCAACGTCATCGCCGCGCGGAGCGGCGTGGTGAAGAACGAGGCCCTTGACGCCTGCGTCTACCGCTAGGGGACCGGATCGCGCAGGCCGTTCAGGAAAAGCGCCGCCAAGCCGAGCGAAGTTCACAACTTGCACAGGGTCCTGGAAACAGAAAAACCGGATCGACCGGCCGACCTGGACTGCGCCCGATACTGGGCCTGTCAGACATGGACGGGCGGCAAGTCATCACTGCCGACAGTGACAGATCGGCGCCGTGTAGGACAGATGCGGAACAAGCCAGCCGGGCAAAAAGAAAGGGGCGCCGAAGCGCCCCTTTCCGGTGTTCCTGTGCGGGAAGTCCCGATCAGAACTTCACCACCAGCGTCCCGCTGACCGTGCGCGGCGCGCCGATCTGGACGAAGTTGGGGTTGCCGTAAGAGGCGATCCCGGTGGTGCGGTTGAAGGTGTTCGCCTGGGTCAGGCCACCGCCGAACCCGCCGACGAAGAACTGGTCGAACAGGTTGTAGACGTTGAGCTGCAGGTAGGTCCCCTCCGGCAGGCCGGTGAAGTCCAGGTTGAGGCGGGCATCGAGGTTGACCAGCCAGTAAGCCGGAGCCTGGGCGCCGTAGATCTGGCGGGTGTTGGCCAGATCGGTCGCGCTCAGGATCGGACCGGCACCAGCGCTGGTCTTGGCCCCGCCCGGGACGTAGAACCCGGTGTAGGTCGGCAGGTTGGTATCGTAGATGTAGCGCGGACCGGTGCGCTTGGCAGTGATGCCCAGCGTGAACGGACCGACATATCCACGGGCGCCGATGTTGATGGTGTAGGTCGGCGAACCGGATTCAGCCTTGCCGGCAGTCGGCGCGTAGATCGGCGTGCCATCGGCGTTTTCGGCAACGAGAACGTCGTTCTGGATCTCCGACTTCAGCCAGCTGGCCGAAGCGTAGACGCTGAACTGCTCGATCGGGCGGTACGAGAGGTAGCCGTCCAGACCGTACTTCTTCACCTTGCCCAGGTTCCGGTAGACGTTCTGGTCCAGTTCCGGATCATAGGCGGTGGCGAGACGGTTTTCGAACTTGTTGTAGAAGGCCGAGATCGAACCCTGCAGCTTGCCCGAACGGTAACGCAGACCGACGTCGAAGTTGTCGGTGGTTTCCGGGTTCGGCTTGGCCTGAGCCGTGCCGACCGGATAGTAGAACGCGTTGTAGAGGCTGTCGGTGCCCGGCACCGAGAGACCCTTCGAGTAGCTGGCGAACAGCGAGACGTTATCACCGAAGCGATAGACGAAACCGACGTTCGGCAGGACGCGGTTGTAATCGAACACCCGGTTCTGCGGCACGGCCCAGCCGGTCACGGCATTGGTGGTGCTGTTGAAGCTGTAGGGGTTCAGCGTGACAGCGCGGCCGTCCAGCGTGGCGTTCTGGCCGGTGCACTCGACAAACCCGCCCGCCGAAGAGGTGAAGCAGTAGTTGGTCAGGTTGCGGCGGAAGAACGGTGCGCGCAGGCCCAGGTTCACGGTCAGGGCGCCGTCGAAGAACTTGCCCTGATATTCACCAGCGACCTGCTGCAGGATCGCGAACGACAGGCGGTCGCGCTTCTGCAGGATCGAACCGCTGGTCGCGGCCAGCGGGCTGTTCTGGGTGAACACGTCCAGCGGCTCGCCATCGGCCGGGTTGACGAAGCCGACTTCGCCGGTCTGGCGGTGACGGGCGCGATCATAGGTGTAGGCGACGCGGACGGTGTTGTTGTCATCCAGGTTCCAGCGCAGGCTGGCGATCACGCCGATGCGGTGGGTCTGGGTGTTGCTGGGGGCCAGCATGGTGACGCGGTCAAGCAGATCGCCGTCGCCGTTGAGGTCCTTGCCGACATAGGGCGAACCGCCGAAGTAGCCCGAAACGCACTCGTTGGTGGCGCTGATCGGGGTGGTGGCGCAAACCGTGGTGTTGGCAGTGCCGCCGGCCGGATTGATATCGCGCAGGCCTTCAAAGGCACCGACCGTGCCGCCGCCGTTGGCCTTAACGTACTGGTACGACGGGTCGATCGTCAGCACGACGCTGTCGGACAGCGTGAACTTCGAGTTGATGCGGATGTTGCCGGTGTTAGACGGGTTGTAGCGACGGTCGAACTCGGTGCCGCAGGTGTTCGGCGAGTCGGCGACGCCGGCCTGGGCGACGTCGAGCGAGCACGGATAGTTGATGTTGTAGAACCGCTCTTCATTGGTGATCGGATAGCGGTTGCCGGCCAGCGAACCCACGGTGCGCGGGGTGGTGCTGGTCGGGGTCGAGGTGGTGTCGACGCGCAGCGGCAGCGAACCGAAGAAGTTGTTGCGGTTCTGGTTGTAGTGGCCCGAGATCGAGATGAAGTCGCTGGCGCCCAGCGGCTGGTGGATCCGGAAGTTGTACTGCTGCTTGTCGATTTTGCCGTAGCCGTTGAACGGCACGCGGTTCTTGGCGGTCGAGGCCGAGAACCAGGCGCGGGTGCCGCTGCTGGTCAGCTCGCCGGTTTCGACCATGCCGAAGACGCGCCAGAAATCGAACTCACCGATCGAGCCCGAAGCCATGATCCCGAAGTCCTTGCTCGGGGTCTTGGTGCGCAGGTTGACGGTGCCGCCGACGGCCGAAGCGGTCGGGCTGTCGACATCGGTGGTGCCGAGGTTGACGTTGACCTGCTCGATCAGTTCCGGGTCGATCTGCTGGTTCGAATAGATCGCGTAGTTGCCCGAATCGTTCAGCGGAACGCCGTCGAAGGTCAGGCTGATACGGGTCGAATCGAAGCCGCGGATGTTCAGGGTGCCGCCGGCCGAACCGTAAGCATCGTTGTTCTGGAAGCTGACACCCGGGATCTGGTTGATCGTGTCGAGGATCGTCTGGCCCGGCGCGGCGCGCTGGATCGCTTCGCTGGTCAGCACGGCCTTAGCCTTGGAGGTGTCGGGCGCGGAAACGCCTTCGACCTGCTGCACGCCGGTGCGGGTCCCGGTGACGACGATTTCCTTTTCGAAGTCCTGGGTACCGGTCGACTGGGCGAAAGCCGGGGTGGCAATGGCAGCAACGCCGATGGCGATGGTGCTGGCCGCGGTGCTGAGTGCGGAGTTGAAGCGCATGGCGTGAAAATTCCCTGTTGTTCAAACGGGTTGGAATTCTGTTCGGCGTGGCCCCGCCACACGAGCGAATCGCGTGATTTGGGCCGATGAAAGCGCTCTTATCCAAGCGCGGGCGAACGCTAAACAGCCGATTGTGACAAGGCTGTGACTTTCAAGCCCCCCTGCCGGAGCAGATCGCAGCCATCGCAATCTCCTAACAAAACCCGTTTCGTATACGTAATGATCGAACGAATGGCGGTTACTTCCGCTAATCCGGGACTGCGTGGGCCGTCCCTTCGCCCGACGATTCTTGCTGCGGTGCGGCATTTGTGCAACGCATGTCGGCAGGGAGGCCGGATTGCACGATATCAGCACCGATTCGCACCGGCACAGTCATGGCCACCACCATGATCATGCGCATCATGGTCACGGGCATCACCACCACCATCATCACCATCCCGCCCCCGGCAGCCATGGCACCGCCTTTGCCGTGGCAGTGGGCCTCAATGCCGCCTTCGTGGTGGCCGAAGTGGCCGCCGGGATCATCAGTGGATCGACGGCGCTGCTGGCCGATGCCGGTCACAACCTGGGCGATGTGCTGGCCTTGCTGCTGGCCTGGGGCGCCAGCGTGCTGGCCGCCCGTCCGGCCGGCCCGGGGTTCACCTATGGCCTCAAGAGTTCGTCCATCCTGGCCGCGATTGCCAATGCCGCGCTGCTGTGGGTGGCGCTGGGTGCGGTGCTGGTCGAAACCTTGCAGCGGCTGTTCGATCCGGGAAAGGTCGATGGTCCTATGGTCATGGTGGTGGCCGCGGTGGGGATCGGCGTGAACCTGTTCTCGGCGCTGCTGTTCGTGCGGGGGAGCAAGGGCGATCTCAACCTGCGGGCCGCCTTCATGCACCTGATGGCCGATGCGGTGGTCTCGGCCAGCGTCGTGCTGGCGGGCCTGGCGATCACCCTGACCGGGCTTTACTGGATCGATCCGGTCACCAGCCTGATCATCACCCTGGGGCTGGCCTGGGCAAGCTGGGACCTGCTGCGGGATTCGGTGCGGATGGGGCTGCTGGCGGTGCCGCGCCATATCGACGAGGGGGGGGTGCGAAGCTTCCTGTCCGCACTGGACGGGGTGGAAGCGGTTCACGACCTGCACATCTGGGGGATGAGCACCACCGAAAGCGCACTGACCGCCCATCTGGTGATGCCATCGGGATACCCTGGCGATGACTTCCTGCGCACCGCCGCGGCCGAACTGGAGACCCGTTTCGGGATCCACCACGCGACGATCCAGATCGAGCGGGACCGGGCAGCGTGCAGTCTGCCGAACCGGCACGGCCCTTGATCGATCCGTTCATCCCCGGTTGCCCGCATTGCCGATAAGGCGCTCGCACACCCATCAAGGAGTTGACCCGATGAGCTTTTCGACGACGCGCCACTGGCTGGCGGCCGGTACGATGATCGTGGCCGTGGCCGGCGCGGCCCAGGCCCAGGAAGATCCCAAGGCGGTGTTCGAAGGCCGCTATGCCGAACTGACCACCGCCCTGCTCGGCAAGGACCGTGCCGGTGCGGAAAAGCTGATGGCGCCGGAATACGAATCGACCGACATCCGCGGCGATACCTACAGCCGCGGCGAAGTACTGGACCGGATGGGCCAGATGCCGGGTGGAGCCGATTTCAAGCCGCAGACCTCGGTGCTCAAGGTCAAGCTCAACGGCACCACCGCTGCGGTGGACAGCCAGATGCAGATCAAGATGCAGCGCCCGGATGAGAACGGCGAGCAGATGACGCTGGAAATCACCGTCGTCTCGGCCGACACCTGGGTCCAGCGCGGCGGCGTGTGGCTGATGCAGAAGAGCGTGCAGAAGGAAATGAGCGTCGCCCGCAACGGCGAAGTGGTGTTCCGTCAGGCCAACTGATGCACCGGCTGATCCTGGCGGGGGCTCTGGCGGCTGTGCTGGCCGCCCCCGCGCAGGCCAGTGAGCCGCAGCTGGTCTGCCTCGGCCATGCTGCCGGGGCCGGCAGCGAGGTGGTCAGGGTGTGGATACACCTTACCCCGAAGGGCGAACGGGTGGCCAGCTACGCCAGCTGGGATCCGCCCCGGATTGACCAGCCGATGCCAGCCAGGGCCGATGTGCCGGACCTGGCCTTTGCCATGATGTACCACGATGCCGGGCCGGACGGGTTGGGCCAGGCGGGCAGTCCGTCGATCTATGCCAGCGCCTTCGTCCCGCCGGACAAGCGCGGGCGCAGCGATCCCGAACGGCAGTTTGCCGGACTCAGCCTCGATCTGACAGTCGATGACGCGCCGCCGCAGGTCCTGCCGCTGACCAGCAATCCGCTGCTGACGGACCTGCCGATGCTTGCCTCGCGCGAGGCCAAGCCCCCGCAGCTCCCTGCCAATACCCGGACAGTCTCGATCCGGCTGTTGCGGAACGGCAAGCAGCCGGTCGCGACCGCCCGCTTCGACCTTTCGAACCCTGCGTCGCGCGACCGCCTGTTCGCCACCGCCTGGCAGGCGGCGGAAACGGCAGCGCTAACTCCGGATACTTGCGAGCGGACGCTGGAGGCGGACTAGGCAAGACCGCCGAAGCTGCCGCCGGCACTTGCCAAATGCCTGAGGCGATGGAAAAAGGTTCGCGATCGATGGCGCCCGCCTGAATAAGAGGACCCGCTAAATGCGCGCATCTGCCGTCCTCGCGCTCCTTGTCGCCACGCTAGGCGCCCAGCCTGCGGCAGCCAATCTGCTTACCTTTCATTGCGAGGGGTTCAGCATGGAACCCGGCGGCAACCAGGTCGCTGTGATGCGGTCGTTCCACCGGGATGGAAAGCAGTACGATGCTGTCGTGCTATGGTTTCCAAAGTCTCGCTTAGTCGGCCCGGCCTATCCGCGCACGGACATCTCGCTTGACCTTCAGCTAACCTATTCGCTGACTCCCGCGAACCGCATCGGTGCGATGAAGTATACGGCACTGACGGTGCAAATCGTCGCATCACCGGGGCCAGCTAGAAACAAGAGCCCGGAATATCGACGTGCCGAACTGGCCAAGCTGAAGGTTGACGTGGCGATCGACGGTATGCCGCCCCGTCCGGTGACATGGGGTGCCGACGAGCGCTTTTCGGACTGGCCGCTCAGCACAACCCGCTGGGGTATGATCACCATTCCCCCTTCGGCCCGCGCGCTGGTGTTCACCGTTCGCGACGGCGATGGCAAAGTGGTGCGGATCAGCCGATACGATCTCGATCAAACCGCCGGCCGCGATGCACAGTTCGAAATTGCCCGAGGCAAGGCCGACGCTTCCGCAGCAGATTACAAGCGGTGCAGGAAGATGGGTTAGCCGAGGGTTCGCGGCGGGGCGGCGCTTAAGCCGCCTCTTCCTTGCCCTTCAGCACGCGGACCGGTTCCTTGCGGCCTTCGACCACGTCCTTGTCCACCACCACTTCGGCAATGCCCTGTTCGGTCGGAATGTCGAACATGGTGTCGAGCAGCAGCCCTTCCACGATCGAGCGCAGGCCGCGCGCGCCGGTCTTGCGTTCGATCGCCTTCTTGGCAATCGCTTCCAGCGCGTCGTCGGTGAAGGTCAGGGCGACCTCTTCCAGTTCGAACAGCTTGGCGTACTGCTTGACCAGCGCGTTCTTCGGTTCCTTCAGGATCTTGACCAGCGCCTCGATGTCGAGGTCTTCCAGCGTCGCGATCACCGGCAGGCGGCCGACGAATTCGGGGATCAAGCCGAACTTGAGGAGGTCTTCCGGCTCTGCCTTCTGGAGCAGTTCGCCGACCTTGCGCTTCTCCGGATCGGCCACGTGCGCGCCAAAGCCGATCGAGCGCTTCTGGAGGCGGTCGGCGATGATCTTCTCAAGGCCGGCAAAGGCCCCGCCGCAGATGAACAGGATGTTGGTGGTATCGACCTGCAGGAATTCCTGCTGCGGATGCTTGCGTCCGCCCTGCGGCGGCACAGAGGCGGTGGTGCCTTCCATCAGCTTGAGCAGGGCCTGCTGCACCCCTTCGCCCGAAACGTCGCGGGTGATGCTGGGGTTTTCGGCCTTGCGGCTGATCTTGTCGATCTCGTCGATGTAGACGATCCCGTGCTGGGCCTTTTCGACGTTGTAGTCGCTGGCCTGGAGCAGCTTGAGGATAATGTTCTCCACATCCTCGCCCACGTAACCGGCTTCGGTCAGCGTGGTGGCATCGGCCATGGTGAACGGCACGTCGAACGTCTTGGCAAGGGTCTGGGCCAGCAGGGTCTTGCCGCAGCCGGTGGGGCCGACCAGCAGGATGTTCGACTTCGACAGTTCGACGTCGCCGCCCTTGGAGCTGTGCTTCAGGCGCTTGTAGTGGTTGTGCACCGCGACCGAGAGGACGCGCTTGGCGCGGTCCTGGCCGATCACGTAATCGTTCAGCGTTTCGAAGATGTCCTTCGGGGTCGGGACCCCGCCATCCTTCTTGCCGGCGATCCCGGCCTTGGTTTCCTCGCGGATGATGTCGTTGCACAGTTCGACGCATTCATCGCAGATGAACACGGTCGGCCCGGCAATGAGCTTGCGCACCTCATGCTGCGATTTGCCGCAGAAGCTGCAGTAGAGGGTGCTCTTGGCGTCGGATCCGCTCAGTTTGGTCATTCTTTTGTCCATGCCCCGCAAGGTGCGGGGATTCGCCGGGAGTGTAACCCGGCAGTCACAATATTCAATCCTGCCCCCTCTAGCACGGCCAGATTGCCCGCGCCTGAAGCGGCAGGGTTAGCGAATCCCTTACCGCTTACTCCGGTGCGCCGCCGGTGCCGCTGGCATCGTGCTCGCTGTCGGGGCGGCTCTGGAACACCTTGTCGACCAGGCCGAATTCCTTCGCTTCGCCAGCATCGAGCCAGGTATCGCGGTCAACCGCCTTCTCGATCTCTTCCAGCTTCTTGCCGGTGTAATTGGCATAGTGCTGGTTCATCCGCTGGCGCAGGCGCAGGATCTCGCGGGCCTGGATCTCGATATCGCTGGCCATGCCGCGCGCGCCGCCGGACGGCTGGTGGATCATGATCCGGGCGTTGGGCAGCGCGATGCGCATCCCCGGCTCACCGGCGGCCAGCAGGAACGAACCCATCGAACAGGCCTGGCCGATGCAGACGGTGGAAACGCGCGGCTTGATGTACTGCATGGTGTCATGGATCGCGAGACCGGCAGTCACCACCCCGCCGGGCGAGTTGATGTACATCGAGATATCCTTCGACGGATTCTCGCTTTCCAGGAACAGCAACTGGGCGACGATGACCGAGGCCATGTGATCCTCGACTTCGCCGGTGACGAAGATGATCCGCTCGCGCAGCAGGCGCGAATAGATGTCGAAGCTGCGCTCACCCCGGCTCGACTGTTCGACCACCACCGGAATCAACGCGCCGGTGATGGGGTCTTGCGTGAACTTGCCTTGGGCGCCGGGGGTGTTGAACAGGTCGATCATGGGAATCCTCTTGAACTTGGTTTCCCTATGTCGCGACTGGCGCGGCGATGTTCAAGGGCGTTAACTCGATTGATCGCCCGTTTCCCCTGAGGGCAGGCCTAGCGGACGTTCCAGTTGTCGCAGTACTTGCGATACCAGCGGTAGGCCTGCGCACCCTGCCTGGCATTGGTCTGGAAGGTGACGGGCTGAAACCCACGGAACCCGCTGGGCAGGGTTACGGTGATCTGCCCAGCCTGCATCAATAGCTTCATGTAGTCGAGCGCGTTCCGCCCGGTCAGGGCCACGAAGTAGACCGTGTCGTTCACCTGCACCAGCCGCCCTTCGGCCGGGACCTTGGCCGTGGCCGGCATCCCTTCGACCTGGGTCATGGTGATCCGCACTCTCGGGCTGTCATCCCGGATCTCGCCCCCGATCCTGGGCCAGCGGGGGGCCGCGAACATGAAGCCGATGTGGCTCGTCGCATAGCCCTGGCCGAAGACGTCCTTGCCGCCCCGGATGCCCCATTCCATCACCCGGTAGTTGTCGGTCTGGATGCCGCACTGTGCCTCCTTCTCGGCGCCATGCGGCGTCCAGGGGGCGGGCAGCGGGAAATTGGGGGTACCGGCCAGCGCCGCAAAGGCGAGACCAAACGAGGCCAGAACTGGCAAGGCAACAAGGCGCAAGTCACCCTCCGGACAAAGAAGACCAGACAAAGATAGCCGAACGGTGCGCCCCGGCAAGATTCGTTGCCGGAACGATCAGCAAATCTGCTGGATCAGCGCATCGGTCCGGGGCAAAAGGCCGTGCACGCTCTGGACCATCTCGCCCAGCTTGGCCCGGTCAGCGGCGGACCAGTTGGGATTGCCCTGCGCACTGCGTTCAGCCGCGTCGTAATGGTCGATCGCCTTGACCAGTTCGCCCCGTCCCTGGCGCGCCCACTGGCACTTTTCCTTGCGGGCCGAAACCTTGCCGGAAAGTTCGATCGAAGACTGCGACAGTTGCAGCCAGTAGCTGCCCTGGTCGAGCAGGCTGCGCACCTGATCGGCGTGGGCAGGCGCGGCAACGAGCATAGCGGCCGCGGCCAGCGCGGCGACCGGCATTTTCGGGAACATCGGCAAGCTCCTTTTCGGACAGCGGTTGCGCGCGCCTGCAAGGGTGTTAGCAATCGGCAAGGCCGCAGCGCAAGCGCGGCTATCATCGAGAGCACGGAGCACGCCATGAACTATCGGTTGCTGATCGGCCTTGCCGCACTGAGCCTGGCCCAGCCGGCTCTCGCCGCGCCGGGCAAGAGGTCTGCCGAGGAGCGCGCGGCCGAAGCGGCCGGCGCGGCAGCAGCGGCGGGCGGTGACGCCGAGCGGCAGATCAATGCGATCAAGGTGCTGGACGACGATCCCGAAGGGCCGATGCTCAACGCGGTAATCGTCTACAACCCGAACGCCGCCGAAGAGGCCGCGGCCAAGGCCAATACCGGGCTGCTCGGTGGGCGAACCGTGCTGGTCAAGGACAACATCGAGACGAAGGACTTCCCCACCACGGCCGGCAGCCTGGCGCTGGATGGCAGCATGGCCGGTCGCGACGCTCCGGTGGTGGCGCGGGTCCGCGCGCAAGGCGGCGTGATCCTGGGCAAGACCAACCTGTCGGAATGGGCCAACATCCGCGGCAGCCGCTCTTCCTCTGGCTGGAGCGGGGTCGGCGGGCAGACCCGCAACCCCCACGCGATCGACCGCACGCCGTGCGGCTCCTCCTCCGGCAGCGGCGCGGCGGTGGCGGCGGGCATGGCCTGGGCCGCAATCGGGACGGAAACGGACGGTTCGATCACCTGCCCGGCCAGCGTCAACGGCGTGGTCGGGTTCAAGCCCACGGTCGGGCTGGTCAGCCGCACCCACATCATTCCGATCAGCGCCAGCCAGGACACCGCCGGACCGATGACCATGACGGTCTACGATGCCGCGCTGCTGCTGACCGCGATGGCCGGAACCGATCCGCTCGATCCCGCCACGGCCGAGGCCGACAAGCGCAAGGTGGACTTCACCAGGGGGCTGGACAAGGCCAGCCTGAAAGGCGTGCGGATCGGGGTGCTGCGCAAGCAGACCGGCAGCAATGCCGCGGTCAATGCGGTCTGGGACCAGGCCCTCGCCGATCTGACCGCCGCGGGCGCGATTCTGGTGCCGATTGACTACGATCCGCCGGGCGAGATGTACCGCGACGAAGGACTGGTGCTGCGCTTCGAGCTGAAGGAAGGCCTTAACGCCTATCTCGCCAGCCTGCCCGGCACTCCGAAAGTACGAACCCTGACCGACGTGATCGCCTTCAACAAGGCCAACCGCGACCGGGAACTGCGCTGGTTCGGGCAGGACACGTTTGAACTGGCCGACAAGCTGACCGACCGGGATGCCTATCTCAAGGCGCGGGCCAATTCGCTGCGGCTGGCCGGGCCCGAGGGGGTCGACCGCCTGCTGCGGGAAAACAACGTGGTGGTGCTGATCGCGCCGACCCGCGGCCCGGCCTGGGCGATCGACCTGGTCAACGGTGACAACTTCACCCCGATCGGCGCGGGCAGCCTGCCGGCGATTGCCGGATACCCGCACCTGACCCTGCCGATGGGGGCGGTGGAGGGTCTGCCGGTCGGCCTCAGCTTCATCGGCGGCAAGTGGGACGATGCCCGCGTGCTGCAACTGGGCGCGGCCTATGAACGGGCCCGCACCGCCGTTCTGCCCAAGCCCCGGTTCGAGCGTTGGGGCGAATGAGCGGCCAGTCCGCCCCCATGGCCATCCCGCGCGGGACGGTGCTGTTCCGTCCGGAACAGGCCTGCCAGGGCTTTGTCGTGGTGCGCAGCGGTTCGATCAAGGTCTCGCTGACGGCGGAAAACGGGCGCGAGATCGTGCTTTACCGGGTCCGTCCGGGTGAGGTCTGCCTGCAGACCTTCGGCTGCCTGGTCAAAGGCAATCCCTATTCCGCCGAAGGCGTGGCCGAAAGCGATATCGAGATCGAGGTGATTCCGGCGGGCGAATTCCAGCGCCGGATCGAAAGCGACCTCGCTTTTCGCCAGCAACTGTTCAGCGCGGTGGCCGCGCGCTTTGCCGATCTGGAACGGCTGGTCGAGGACGTTGCCTTGTCCAGCATCGAAGAACGGCTGGCCCGCGCCCTGCTCAGGCTGGCGGGACCGGGGGACCGGCTGGACGCCACGCACGAGGCGCTGGCGACCGAGATCGGATCGGCCCGCGAAGTGGTCAGCCGCCAGCTCGGCCTGTTCGCCCGGGCCGGGCTGATCGCGGCCAGCCGCGGCCACATCGACCTGATCGACCGGCCGGGCCTTGAAGCGCTGGCCCATTCGGCCGCCTGAGATCTTTTTCGCCGCTTGGTGACAATGTCACAGATCGGCGGACAGGCGTCTGCCATACCCCGTCCTGTCATCAAGGAAGGGGTTAAGACCATGAACAAGAATGTCGGACAGACCGAACGCGTGATCCGCATCGTGGCAGGGCTGGGCCTGCTGGGCCTTGCCGCAATGGGCCAGTACACGCCGTGGACCTGGCTGGGCGTCGTGCCGCTGCTGACCGGCCTGATCGGCTGGTGCCCGCCCTACGCGATTTTCGGCATCAACACCTGCAAGACGCGCTGAGCGCCGTGCGGGTGTAGCCGCCGGCCACTGGGTCGCAAGGCCGGCAAAGGCAAAGGCCCGGAGCAGGGGATACCTGCTCCGGGCCTTGTTTGATTCCGTTTCCGGAAAGTCGGCTTACTTCTTGGCAGCCGCCTTCTTGGCCGGGGCCTTCTTGGCAGGAGCATCGGCCTTTTCAGCCTTCTCGGCCTTCTCGGCCTTGGGCTTGGCTTCCTTCTTGGCCGGCTTTTCCTCGGCCGCGGCCTCGTCCTTCTTCGCGGCCTTCTTGGCCGGGGCCTTCTTGGCCTTGGCCGGAGCCGGAGCGGCTTCGTCAGCCTCGATCGCGGCCTGCAGTTCCTCGCGGGTCACTTCACGCTCGGTGACTTCGGCCTTGTCGAACAGGAAGTCGACGACCTTGTCTTCATAAAGCGGCGCGCGCAGCTGGGCGGCAGCAAGCGGATCCTGCTGGATGAATTCCACGAAGCGCTGGCGGTCTTCCACGCGGTACTGCTGAGCGGCCTGGGTGACCAGCATCTGCATTTCCTGCTGGGTCACTTCCACGCCGTTGGCCTGGCCGATTTCCGACAGCAGCAGGCCGAGACGGACGCGGCGCACGGCGATGGTGCGATAGTCTTCCTTCTCGTCCTCGATTTCCTTCAGCGCAGCGGCCGGATCGGCCTCGTTCTGGGCTTCCTGCTGCAGCTGGGCCCAGATCTGCTGGAATTCGGCTTCGACCATGCTCGGCGGCACGTCGAAATCGTGATCGGCGGCCAGCAGATCAAGCAGCGCGCGCTTCATCTGGGTGCGGGTCAGACCGGCGCTTTCCTGCTCCAGCTGGCCGCGCAGCAAGCCCTTGAGCTGCTCCAGGCTTTCCAGACCAAGGTTCTTGGCGAACTCGTCGTCGATCTTGGTTTCGCCCGGCACCTTCACCGCCTTGACGGTGATGTCGAACGTGGCGTCCTTGCCCTTCAGGTTTTCGGCCGGATAGTCAGCCGGGAAAGTCACGGTGATGGTCTTCTCCTCACCGTCCTTCACGCCCACCAGCTGCTCTTCGAAGCCGGGGATGAAGCGGCCGGCGCCCAGTTCCAGCGCGGCATCGGTGGCGCTGCCGCCTTCGAATTCCACACCGTCCAGCTTGCCGACGAAATCGATGATCAGCTGATCGCCGTTTTCGGCCTTCTTGCCCTTCTTGGCATCGACAAAGCTCTTCGAGCCTTCGGCCAGACGGGCAACCTGTTCGTCCACTTCGGCATCCGACACCGGCACGACCAGCTTTTCCAGCTTGATCCCGTCAACCGCCGGGGCGGCGATGGTCGGCAGCACTTCCAGGCTGACGGTCAGTTCGGCGTCCTTGCCTTCCTCGTAGCCTTCGCCCAGCGCGATCTGCGGCTGCATGGCCGGGCGCAGGGCGTTGTCGGCGATCACTTTGTCCAGCGCTTCGCGGACCGAGGTGTTGAGCGCCTCCTGGTGGAGCGCCGGACCGTGCATCTTCTTGACCAGGTTGGCCGGAACCTTGCCGGGGCGGAAGCCGGGCATGCGCACCTGCGGCGCGATCTTGCTCACTTCGCCGTCGATCTTGGCGGCGATATCCGTCGCCTTGATCGTCACCGTGTAGGCGCGCTTCAAACCTTCGTTGCTGGTTTCGACAATCTGCATGACTTGGGATGCCTTCCGGTTACTCGCTGCGCTTCGCCGGACGGACCGGGGCTGGAAACTGGTGCGGGCGAAGGGACTCGAACCCCCACATCTTGCGATACTGGAACCTAAATCCAGCGCGTCTACCAGTTCCGCCACGCCCGCAGGACCCGACGAAGTGTTGAATCAAGCGGTGGCCCTTAGTGGTCGCGCGCGCAAAGGGCAAGCGTTAGCGCCGCGTGGGCGCAACAGTTCAGCGCAAGCCGAGAACAGCCCCCGCCCGCGCCAGCCATCCGCCCGGCGTCTGCACGGCCGGAGCCCGCAGCGAAACGGGGCAATCGAGGCAATAGGCCTGGGCCCCGCGAACCTGCCCCAGCCAGGCGAGTTCGGCCAGAGCACCCGCCAGCCGGGCTTCCTGGCGCAGCGCCACCAGCCCCACCAGATCGGTCGGCGCGGCGGCCTGTTCGTCCTGGCCGGTCAGGGATTCGAGCAGCGAGGCATAGGGGTCGGCATCCTTGCCGTAGAACTGGGGGTGCCATTCTTCCAGCTTGGCCGCCTTGGCCGCCCAGGCCAGGGCATCGTCGAGCCCGCCGAACTGGTCGACCAGCCCGTTCTGCCGCGCGGTGCCGCCGTCCCAGACGCGCCCTTGCGCAATCGCATCGACCTGTTCCGGGGTCTTGCCGCGCGCCTTGCCGACCACGCCCAGGAACCGGCCATAGTTGTTCTCGATATTGGACTGGATCATCGATTCGGTCTCTGGCGTGAAGCCGGACAGCACATCGGGCTGGCCCGACAGCGGCGTGGTCCGCACGCCATCGGACTTCACACCGTAATCGGCCAGGGTCTTTTCAAAGCTGGGGATCAGCGCGAAAATCCCGATCGAGCCGGTGATCGTGCCCGGCTGGGCAAAGATCCGGTTGGCCGGGGTCGACACCCAGTACCCGCCGCTGGCCGCGACATTGACCATCGAGACGACCACCGGGCGATTGCCCTTGGCCTTGAACCGCTCCAACGCGAGGCGAATCTGTTCCGAGGCGAAAACCGAGCCACCCGGCGAATCGACCCGCAGCACCAGCGCCTTGGCATCATCGGCATTGGCCTTGTCGATCAGGCGGGCAATCCGCTCGCCGCCCGCCGTGCCCGGCCCGGCCTTGCCATCGACAATGCTGCCGGCGACCGTGACCACGGCAATCGCCTCACCCGGCGTTTTCGCCGGATGGGCTGCCAGCAGGGTTTCGGCCTTGTTGTGCGCAAAGGCACCGGGGGCATCGTCCAGTTCGTCTTCCCCGGCGATCGCTTTCACACGCTCGCCAAAGGCCACCTCGTCGCCCAGCTTGTCGACCAGCCCGGCAGAGAGTGCGGCCTGCGCCGCATCGCCCTTGGCCGCAGCCATCCAGCCGGCCGGATCGGTGGTCACCAGCTTGAGATTGGCCTTGGGTCGCGCCTTGGCGACATCGGCCTGCCATTCTTCCCAGATCGCGGCATAGACCGCGCGGCGCGCTTCCTTCGACGGTTCGGATGCCTTGTCATAGAGATAGGGTTCGACGAAATCCTTGTAGGTGCCGACCTTGTAGACGTGGACGTTGACCTTGTAGCGCTGCAGCAGCTGGCCATAGTACAGCCGGTTACCGCCCGGCCCCATGGCAAAGGCCCCGCCCAGCGGGTGCAGCCAGACCTCGCTGGCATGGGCGGCCAGCATCAGGCCATCATCGGTGTAGGACATCGAATAGACCAGCACCGGCTTCTTGGCGGCGCGGACCTTGTCCATCGCCGCGCCCAGTTCCTGCATCGAGACCAGCCCGCCGCCGCTGAACTGCGACAGATCGAGCACTACCGCCTTGATCCGGTCATCCTCCACCGCAAGGTTCAGCGCGCGAACCAGATCGCGGGTGCGGAATTCCTTGGGCTGGTTGCCGCCGGACATCAGCGCATCGAACGGATCGCGTTCCGCCGGTTCTTCCACCACAGTCCCGTTGAGCCGCAGCAGCAGCGCGCCATCGCGCATGGTGCCGGCGCTGGGCCGCATGGTCAGCACCGCATAGAGCGCCATGAAAAACAGCAGCATGAACAGCAGCACCAGGCCGTCCTTGATGCCGACCAGAAAATGCCAGACCTTGCGCGCGAAAATCATGCCGGTTCCCTATCCAAAGATCTCGACCGCAATAGGAACCACGCGCGCGGAAGGCGAGTCCGCGCTCGACCAAGGGGCAAGGACAATCGGCGGGTGACAATCCCGGCTGCGCTTTGCCCCTGGCCCTTGCCGATGCCCGCGCACCTCGCTAAGGCACTGGCTTCAATGACATCGCCAGAACCATCCGCTGCGGGCCGCTATCCAGCCGGCTGCGCCGCCTTCCCGCACCGCGACCTGACGGGGCTGGCCGGCCTTGCCCCGTGGGAGATCCTGTTCCTGCTCGATGAAGCGGAACAATGGGTTGAACTCAACCGCCAGCCTCACAAGCGGGTCGATCGGCTGGCCGGGCTGACCATCATCAACGCCTTCTTCGAAAACTCCACCCGCACGCTGCTGTCGTTCGAGATCGCCGGCAAGCGGCTGGGGGCGGACGTGGTCAACATGCATGCCGCGCAATCGAGCGTGAAGAAGGGCGAGACGCTGATCGACACGGCGATGACGCTGAACGCCATGCACGCCGATGCGATCGTGATCCGACACCAGAGCAGCGGCGCGGTGCGGTTGATCGCTGACAAGGTCGATTGCCCCGTGCTCAACGCCGGGGACGGACAGCATGAACACCCCACCCAGGGCCTGCTCGATGCCTTGACCATCCGGCATGCCAAGGGGCCGGACTTTGCCGGGCTGACGGTGACGATCTGCGGCGACATCCTGCACAGCCGGGTCGCGCGGTCGAACATCCACTGCCTGACCACGCTGGGCGCGGAAGTGCGGGTCTGCGCCCCGCCCGCGCTGATGCCGGCCGAGATCGAGGCGCTGAAAGTAAAGCCTTTTCATGATTTCGACGCTGCCCTGAAAGGGGCCGACGTTGTGATGATGCTGCGCCTTCAGCAAGAGCGGATGAGCGGCCAGTTCATCCCCTCCCCGCGCGAGTACCGGCACCTCTACGGGCTGTCACTCGACAGGCTCGCAAAGGCCAGACCGGATGCACTTGTGATGCACCCCGGCCCCATGAACAGGGGGGTGGAGATCGACAGCAACGTGGCCGACCTGGCCGGCCGCAGCGCGATCACCACCCAGGTCGAGATGGGCGTGGCGATCCGCATGGCCTGCCTTGACGTGCTGACCCGCAAGGCACGCGGCGTGGAGGGCTGGGCATGAAGGACCTCTCCCCGCTGACCATCGTCAACGCCCGGCTGGTGCTGCCTTCGGGCGAACCGCAGGCCGGTGCGATCCGCTGCGAAGGCGATGCGATTGCCGCGCTGGGCAGCGATGTTGCCGCCCAGCCGGGTGACCGCACGATCGATGCGCGCGGCGCGCTGGTGGCACCGGGGCTGGTCGACCTTGGCGTCTTCGCGATCGACAAGCCGGCCTTCCACTTCGGCGGGATCACCCGTGCCGCGCTGATGCCGGATCAGGGCCTGGTGCTCGACAAGCCGGCCGCGGTGCGCTTTGCCGCGCAGTCGGGCAAGCCTGACCTGTGGGTCCACCCCCTCGCCGCCGCGACGCGGGATCTGGAAGGCGGCGACATTGCCGAACTGGCCCTGATGCGCGAAGCCGGAGCCCGCGCGGTTGCCACCGGGCGGCGCTGGATCGCCGACAGCGGCACCATGCACCGCCTGCTGTCTTACTGCGCGATGCTGGACCTCGTCGTCGTGACCCATGCCGAGGACGCCGGGCTGACAGGATCGGCAGTCGCCACCGCAGGGGAAATGGCGACGCGTCTGGGCTTGCCCTCCGCCCCGGCAGAGGCCGAAGCCCTGGCCGTGGCGCGCGACATCGCGCTGGCGGAAATGACCGGCGCGCGGCTCCATTTCCGGCAGGTCACCACCCGCGGCGCACTCGATCTGGTGCGCGCGGCCCGGGCGCGCGGCGTGGCGGTCAGCGCCGGGGTGACGCCCGCGCATTTCATGCTGTCGGACGTGGCGATCGGCGATTTCCGCACCTTTACCCGCCTGTCTCCGCCGCTGCGCAGCGAAGCGGACCGGCAGGCCGTGCTGGCCGCGCTGGCCGACGGAACGATCACCGTGATTTCATCCGGCCACGATCCGCGCGGGCCGGAGGACAAGCGCCTGCCCTTCGCCGATGCCGAACCGGGCATGGCCGGGGCCGAAACGCTGCTGGCGCTGACGCTGGGGCTGGTCCGTGACGGCGTGATCGACACGGCCCGTGCCTTTGCCCTGCTGGCTGCCAATCCGGCGCAGCTGCTGGGCGTCCATGCCGGACGGCTGGAACCCGGCGCGGCGGCAGACCTTGCCGTGATCGATCCCGACAAGCCGTGGATCGTCGATTCCGACAAGATGGCCGCAGCCGCCGGCAACACCCCGTTTGACAAGCAGGGCGTCCAGGGGCGGGTGCTGAAGCTGTTCAAGGGCGGCAGCGAAGTCGGCTGAGCCTGCAACTGACCCTGCAACGGCAAACCCCCTCCCGCACGGGGCGGAAGGGGGCTGGCGACAGGGCTCTTTTGAACCCCGGTTGATTGGCGAAACTTACTTCTTGCGGGCCGCGGCCGGTCCGGCAACCTGGGCCGGCGCCTCGGAGCGGGCCTTGGCGGCATAGGCCGGGGCATTGGCCGGACGGCCGATCGTCGAATAGGCGAAGCACACCCCGCCGCGCGACTTGACCTTGGAGCACAGCCCGCCCGCACCGCGCCCGTCGAGGCCGGTGGCGGCCACGCGCCAGAACTTCTTGCCGCGCACGGTGGCGGGAGTGATCGTCATCTTGAAGTTGCGCAGTTCCGGGTTCCGCTTGGCATAGTAGCCCCAGGCGCGGCGGGCGCCCTGCTCGCTGGAGAACGAGCCAAGCTGGACCGCGTGGCTGGAACCCTTGCCGGCCACCGGAGCCGGATCACGGCGCGGGCGCAGACCCGGACGGTGCGCAGCCGGGGCTGCTTCGGCCACCTTGACCGGCGCCTTGGGCGCGGCGACGCGGGCCGGAACCGGATCGGGCAGCGAGGCCTGAGCCGACGCGGGCGCCGGGGCATCGCCAAAGCTGGCGGCAAACGAACCTTCGGCGACCGGGGCCTGCGGTGCGGCCGGCGGCGCGCTGACCGGCTGATACTGGGCCAGTTCGGCCGGATTGGCAGCGGCCGGCGGCAGTTCGCCGTTGCCGGCAAGCGCCGGAGCGGCTTCGGCCGGAGCGGCGGTTTCAGCAGCCAGCTGCTGCTGGTCAGCGCTGGCGTTGAGCGCCAGCCGGGCCGGCATGCCGCTATCGCTGCGCACCGGCACACCGATCATCCCGGCAACCCGCAGACGGCCGTCTTCGGGCCGGGTCTGGGTCGCCCAGTTGCTGATCCGCCCGTCCAGCTGATCGGCCGGAACGTCCTGCGCGGCCATCATCCGGGCTTCGCGCCAGCGCCCGTCCAGCGCGAAGGCATAGGCCAGGTTCTGGCGCAGCTTGGGGGTGTTTTCCCCGCCGCGCAGCCGGTCCGAAAGGATCGCCACGCCGCGGTTGGTTTCACCGGCCAGCGCATAGGCCAGACCCAGGTCCGCGGCCGGAATGGCATCGCGCCAGTCATCGAGGATCGCCACGGCCTGGCGGTTGTTGCCCGCACCGATGTGGGCCAGCGCCAGGCTGAGCGCGGTGCGCGAGGAGTTGTCCCCCAGCTTCATGGCATCGTCGAGCGCCTGAGCCGCCGATTCAAACCGGCCGGCGCGCAGGTAAGCCTGGCCCAGCAGAGCGCGATAGCGTGCCTCGCGCGGATTGGCCGCAACGAGGGCTTCGGCCATCGAGATCGCCTTTTCGGTATCCCCGCGCGAGATCGCCTTCTGCACATCGGCAGCGACCCGGTCAGGCGCGGGCTTGGCCACGACCGAGCTGGCCGAAAAGCCGGTTCCAGCCATGATGGCAACAGCCATCACCCCGGCCAGGCCCAGCGGCAGGATATTGCGGCGAATACGGTCGGACTTCATGGGACGTCTCCCTTCCAGAGCAATCACTTGCGCTTCTTCGCCACCTGAGCGGCGAGTTCGGCAACATCGGGAACTTCGGCCAGAAGCCGATCGAGCGCTTCGGTCACCAGCGACTGGGCGCTGCGGCCCTTGATCGCGCAGGCAAGGCGAAGCTTGAGGTGGCGGTCGGCATCGACCCGCAGGGTAAAGGCGGCACGGCGGCCATCGGCCAGCGCGGAACGGCGCTCGGCGGCAACCTGGCGGGCCAGGTCGCGCTGCTGGCGCACCACCTTGGGCAGCTGGTCTTCGCCATGCAGCGACAGCACTTCGCCGCCCATGTCGTTCCAGCCCAGATCGTCATGATCGACAGTGGCCTGCTGCACCGCCAGCGCGCCCATCGCCGGGCGCATCGCGGGCCGCGCGCCGCCCTTGCGGGCCAGCAGGCGCGGGTTGAGCGAGGCAACGGGTTTGGGATCGGACATGGCCCCCAGCCGCTCCCTTACGATCCGGCGACGCGGCGGCCGAAGCCGCCGGCCGGGCGCTGCACGCCCTGGATGGTGGAGACACTGGCCGGCGCGGCAAACACCGTACGGCGGAAGTTCTTTTCAAGCCGGTCCGAAATGTAGTTCCACAGCGCGGTCACTTCCGCGGCGCTGCGACCATTGGGATCGACTTCCATCACCGTGCGGCCATCGATCATCGAGGCGGCAAAATCGGTGCGGTGATGCAGGGTGATCGGAGCAACGGTGCCGTGCTGCGACAGCGCGACGGCAGCTTCCGAGGTGATCTTGGCCTTGGGAGTGGCTGCATTGACCACGAAGATCAGCGGCTTGCCGGCGCGTTCGCACAGATCGACCGTGGCGCCGACGGCGCGCAGATCGTGCGGGCTGGGCCGGGTCGGCACGACAATCAGTTCGGCCACAGAGATGACCGACTGGATCGCCATGGTGATCGCCGGCGGAGTATCGATCACCGCCAGGCGGAAGCCCTGCTGGCGCAGCACGGCCAGATCCTGCGCAAGGCGGGCCACCGTGGTCTGGGCGAAAGCGGGGAACTCGTCCTCGCGCTCGTTCCACCAGTCGGCGAGCGAACCTTGCGGGTCGATATCGATCAGGACCACCGGTCCAGCGCCTGCGCGCTGGGCTTGCACGGCAAGGTGCCCGGACAGGGTCGTCTTGCCCGATCCGCCCTTCTGCGATGCCAAAGCCAGTACTCGCAAAGCCGTTCCCCCTTGGAAAATATGCAGCAAACCCATTTCGAGTTGCCGTGGGGGATCGCAGATCGTTCCTAATTTTGAGTTAACGCGCCGCGCTGCACAGACCATGCCCGACGCGCCAGGGGGTGCAGAATTGCTTTGCTAACACCCTGTTTACCATGGCAGTTAACCAGACGATGCCAGACGATTGGCATGGTAACGGTACGACGGACCGGCCTGCAGGTTAAGCCTGGCCGCACTGTGACGGGACTTTTTATCGATGGGTCGCAAATCTTTGATTGCCCTGATTCTTGCCGCGAGCGGAGCGATTCTCTCGCCCGCCGGGGCGCTGGCCGATACCAAGGACGGGGTCGATGCCTGGACCCGCGGCGATTTTGCCGGGGCGGTGCGCGAATGGCAGGCGGCAGCGGCCAGGGGTGATTCCGACGCGCTCTACAACCTGGGCGAGGCCTATCGGGTGGGCAAGGGCGTGCCGCGCGATCTGGCCAAGGCCGAGGAGTATTTCGGCCGCGCCGCCGCGATGGGCCACCTGCAGGCCAGCGACACCTATGGCGTGCTGCTGTTCCAGCGCGGAGAGCGCCAGCGCGCCCTGCCCTTCATCCGCGCCGCCGCCGATCGCGGCGATCCGCGCGCGCAGTATTTCCTGGGCATTGCCCACTTCAATGGCGATCTGGTGCCCAAGGACTGGGTCCGCGCCTATGCGCTGGTCAGCCTGGCCCACCAGCAGAACCTGCCGCAGGCGGCATCGGCGCTGGCGCAGATGGATCAGCATATCCCGATGGCCCAGCGCCAGCAGGCCGTGGCCCTGGCCGCCGACCTCCAGGCCCAGGCCGACGCCACCCGCGCGCGCCAGCTTGCCGCCGTCGATCTGGGCGCGCAGGTTCCGACCGGCACCGTGCCGGCCCGGCCCCGCCCCGCGCCTGCGCCAGCCCCGGTGCGCGGGCCCTCCGTCGCTTCGGCCAGCGAGGCCGCCAGCACCGCCGGCCGCGCTGCCGAAACCAGCAGTCCGGCAACCGCCGGGGCCGACTATACCGTGCGCCGCCCGCCGCCAGTGGCAACAACCACCCCGCCGCCCGCACCGCGCCCGGTGGCCGTGGTCACGCCGCCCCCCGCGCCGGCCCCGGTGCCAAAGCCCGCTCCGGCCCCGGCCGCCAGCGGCAAGTGGCGGGTCCAGCTGGGGGCCTTTGGCCAGCCGGGCAATGCCGATGCACTGTGGAGCCGGGTTAAGGGCCGGCCGGAACTGGCGGGCAAGCCGCGCCTCAACGTCAAGGCCGGAACCGTCACCCGGCTGCAGGCCGGCGGCTTTTCCACCGAGGGTGAGGCCCGCGCGGCCTGCGGCAAGCTGAAGGCCGCCGGGTTCGACTGTTCGGTGGTTGCCGGCTGACGGACCTTTCCCGCCTTCGCAGCCTTGACCTGATCCGCGGGGTGGCCGTGCTCGGCATCCTGGCGGTCAACGCTGCCAGCTTTGCCGCGCCGGGCAGCGCTGCCTATTCACCCGACATCCCCTCCCCCGGGAGTGCCGCCGATCATTGGGCCTTTGCCTTCACCTTCGTGTTTTTCGAAGGAAAGATGCGGGCGCTGTTCTCGATCCTGTTCGGGGCGAGCCTGATCCTGTTCATCGAGCGCAAGGAGGCCGCCGGTGCTGGCAGCGCCGGCCTGCAGGTGCGCCGCCTGCTGTGGCTGGCTCTGTTCGGCCTGCTGCACTTCGCGCTGCTGTGGGATGGAGACATCCTGCTGCTCTATGCCGTCGTTGGTCTTGGCGCGCTGTTCCTGCGCCGCGCCCCGGCCCGCGATCTGGCACTGCTTGCGGCGCTGCTGTTCAGCCTTTGGCAGGCCTGGGGGAGCATGACCTGGCTGCCCACCGTCTGGCAGGAGGCCCGCGTCGCCGCCGGGACAGCCACTGTGCGCGAGGAAGCGGCCCATGATGCCTACCTCGCCGCGCTGCGCAGGGCCGACCGCGAGGACACCGCAGCAACGCTGCTGCCCTATGCCGCAGAGGTTTCCACCCGGCTGACCAAGCGGTGGGACCATCCGCTGGCCGTGATCGCGCAGACCTGGGGCGAAACGCTGAGCTATGTGATGATCGGGATGGCGCTGCTCAAATCGGGCTTCTTCGCCGCCGCCTGGCCGCGCCGCCGGATGATCCTGCTGGCGATCGGGGGGCTTGGCTCCGGCCTTGCGCTGACCGTCGCCTTCACCGCCTGGGCCATGGCGGCAGGCTGGCCTGCCGCGGCGATGCGGATGGCGGTGAGCTATGCCCTGGGCTGGCCGCACCTCTTGATGGCGCTGGGCTATGCCGCGCTGCTGGTGCTGGCCGCGCCGCGCCTGCTGGCAAGCGGACTGGGCCGGCGGCTGGAAGCGGCCGGGCAGATGGCCTTTTCCAACTACATCGCCACGTCGGTGGTGATGACCGCGCTGTTCAGCGGCTGGGGCCTGGGCTTGTTCGGTGCCTTCGGTCAAGCGCTGCAATGGCCGGTGATCCTGCTGGTCTGGGCCTTGATGCTGGGCTGGAGCGCGCCTTGGCTGCAACGCCATCGCCACGGTCCGCTGGAATGGCTGTGGCGCGGCCTGACGGAATGGCGGATCGTGCCGCTGCGCCAATAGTTGCTATTGCGATCCATTCGCAGTATATCGTCAGCGACTCATCGGAGTGCCGCGATGTATATCTGCATCTGCAATGCGATCCGCGAAAGCGACCTGCGCGAAGCCGCCCGGGCCCACCCCGGCGATGCCGACGCGGTCTATGCCGCGCTGGGCAAGACCCCGCAGTGCGGCCAATGCCTTGACGATGCGGCCCTGATCCTGATCGAGGAACGCCAGCGCGCCTGCCCAAAGCGCCTTACACCGGCCTGATCCACCGCAAATGACTCGCAAGTGCAGGGGATGAAAATCGCGGATTTCCGCGCCTTTCACGCTTGTAATCGGACTGGATCGCTCGCATATTGGCGCCACGCAAACAACAGGAGCCTCCCATGCAGGGCGACCCGCAGGTCATCGATTTCCTCAACAAGGCGCTGCTCAACGAACTGACCGCCATCAACCAGTACTGGCTGCATTATCGCATGCTGGACAACTGGGGCGTCAAGAAGCTGGCCGAGTTCGAGCGCGGCGAATCGATCGACGAGATGAAGCACGCCGACCAGCTGGCCGACCGGATCCTGTTCCTGGGCGGACTGCCCAACTTCCAGTCGATGGGCCGCCTCCGCGTGGGCGAAAACGTCGAGGAAATCCTGAAGGCCGACCTTGCGCTGGAGCATGACGCGATTCCGCTGCTGAAGGAAGCAATCGCCCACGCCGAATCCGTGCGCGACTATGTCAGCCGCGACCTGTTCGCCGCGATCCTCGAAAGCGAGGAACACCATGTCGACGAGCTGGAAAAGCAGTTCGAGATGATCGAGCGGATGGGCCTGCAGAACTACATCCAGCTCAACAGCGAGCCGGTGGGGAGCTGACCGCTCCCCCACACGGCCTTAGCTCTTGAACGGGTTCTTCGGGCTGCGCAGCATCAGCCGCACCGGGACCGCGTCAAAGCCCAGATCGCGGCGCAGCGAGTTGACCAGGTAACGCTGGTAGCTGTTGGGCAGATCGTCCAGCCGCGTGCCGAACAGCACGAAGCCCGGCGGGCGGGTCTTGGCCTGGGTGATATAGCGCAGCTTGATCCGCTTGCCGCCGGGGGCTGGCGGCGGGTTGCGCTCCAGCGCCTCGTCGAACCACTTGTTGAGCAGCGCGGTCGGCACCCGCTTTGACCAGGCGGCGCGGATCTCGAACGCGACCTTGATCAGGGTATCGAGGCCCTTGCCGGTCCGGGCCGAAACCGTCAGCACCGGCAGCCCCTTGACCTGGCTCAGTCCGTCCTCCAGCGCGCCCTTGATGCCGTTGAACAGGGCCGAAGCATCCTCTGCCGCGTCCTTGCCGGCCACATCCCACTTGTTGATCGCGATGATCAGCGCGCGGCCCTCTTCCAGCACCATGGAGGCGATCTTGAGGTCCTGGTGCTCCAGGCCGCGGGTTGCATCGAGCAGCAGCACCACGACTTCGGCAAAGTCCACCGCATGGCGGGCATCGGCCACGGCCAGCTTTTCCAGCTTGTCGGTGACCTGCGCCTTCTTGCGCATCCCGGCCGTGTCGATCAGCCGGACCGGACGCTTCTCGCCGCTTTCAGGGTCGGTCCATTCCCAGTCGACCGCAATCGAATCGCGCGTGATCCCGGCTTCCGGCCCGGTCAGCAGCCGGTCCTCCTTCAGGAAGGCGTTGACCAGTGTCGACTTGCCGGCATTCGGCCGCCCGACAATCGCCAGCTTGAGCGGCGCCTTGTTGAGCGCTTCCTCGTCCTCGGCATCGAAGGGTTCGAGTTCCTCGTCCGGCTGCTTGTCGTCCAGATGCGGCAGCAGGGCTTCGAACAGGTCGGCCATGCCGGTGCCGTGTTCGGCCGAGAACGGGATCGGATCGCCAAAGCCCAGCGAGAACGCCTCGTAAACCCCGTGATCGCCGGACTTGCCTTCGGCCTTGTTGGCCACCAGCACCACCGGAACATCGCTTTCGCGCAGGTACCGGGCGATTTCCTCGTCCAGCGGGGTCAGCCCGGCGCGGGCGTCGATCACGAACAGGGCCACGTCCGCGCCCACCAGCGAGGCTTCGGTCTGCTGCCGCATCCGTCCCGGCAGGCTGCTGGGGTCCTCGTCCTCCCACCCGGCGGTATCGACCACGGTGAAATCGAGGCCCAGCAGGTGCGCCTCGCCAAAGCGGCGGTCGCGGGTCACCCCGGGCTGGTCGTCAACCAGCGCCAGCTTCTTGCCGACCAGCCGGTTCCACAGCGTGGACTTGCCGACATTGGGGCGGCCGATGATGATGACTTGGGGGAGGGACATGGCGCATCCCCTGCGCCGGGAAGCGCGATTTTGCAAGTTTTGCGCGCGCTGCGGCAGGATCCTGCCGGCCGGGCGGCAAGAAGTTGCCGCGCTGTTAACCAAACCGCACAGGCTTGCCCTAACCAAAGGCTGCCATGCTCCGACGCATGAAATCGCGTCTTCTGCTGCTTGCCACCGCCATTGCCTCGCTGGCTGCCGCCGCTCCGGCCGCCGCGCGGACCGTGTTGCCTGACGATCGCGACGCGGGCCAATCGGGCAGTTCGCTGCTGCCGCCCTATCTGCAATGCGTGCCCTATGCGCGGCAGATATCCGGCATCCAGATCTATGGCGATGCCCATACCTGGTGGGGCCAGGCCGAAGGGCGTTATGCCCGCGGTTTCGTGCCGAAAGTGGGCGCGGTGCTGGCCTTCAAGCCGCATGGTAATTCCACCCTGGGCCATGTCGCCGCGGTCAGCCGGATCGTCGATTCCCGCACGATCCTGGTCCGCCATGCCAACTGGAGCCCGATCAACGGCCGGCGCGGCCAGATCGAGGACAACGTCAGGGTAGTGGACGTATCCGACGCCAACGACTGGAGCGAAGTGCGGGTGTGGTACGCACCGCTTCAGGCGCTGGGCGGCACCCACTGGCCGGTTCACGGCTTCATCTATCCTGCCCGTCCCGGTAAGGAATTGCCGCGCTGGTCGCTGCCCGGCCCGGGGCCCAAGGGCCTGAAGGCCGCGCCCAAGGCCGTCAGCAAGGGCAAGGCCGAGGCCATGCCGCGCGGCAAGGATCCGATCGGCGCGCTGATCCAGCGCCGGATGGGCTGGTAAGCCGCCTCAGGCCTTCGCCACCGGGGCGTCTTCGCCCAGGTCTTCGTACCAGGCTTCGACCGGGCCATTCAGCTTGATGGTCAGCGGCTGGCCGTGGCGGTCCATCGTCTTGCCGGCCTGCACCCGCACCCAGCCTTCGGAAATGCAGTATTCCTCGATGTTGGTGCGGACCACGCCCTTGAAGCGGATGCCGATGCCGCGCATCAGCTTTTCCTCGTCAAAGAACGGGCTGCGCGGGCTGATCGCGATGCGGTCGGGCGGCACGTCGGGGCCGGAAACGGTTTCTTCGCTCATGAAATGCGCCTCTAGGTTGCTTTGCCCGCTTGTCAATTCGCCCTCGCCTGTCTAATGGCGCGCTTCCGCATGGGAATGGGCGCGTAGCTCAGCGGTAGAGCACACCCTTCACACGGGTGGGGTCACAGGTTCAATCCCTGTCGCGCCCACCATTCCCTCTCCTCGAAAGCCCGTCTCCTTGAAAGCATGGTCACTTGCGGGCATAGGCCTGCCACCATGCACGATATCAAGTTCATCCGCGAAAACCCCGCAGCCTTCGATGCCGGCCTGGCCCGGCGCGGGGTGGAGCCGCTGTCCGCCGCGATCCTCTCGCTCGATGCAGAACGGCGCGCCGTCGCCACACGGATGCAGGAAGCGCAGAGCCGCCGCAATGACGCCTCGAAGCTGATCGGCGCCGCGATGGGCCGGGGTGACAAGGACGAAGCCGAGCGACTGAAGGCCGAAGTCGCCACGCTGAAGGACACCCTGCCCGCGCTGGAAGCCGAAGAGCGTGAGCTGACCCAGCGGCTGAACGATGAACTGGCCCGCCACCCCAACCTGCCGCACGACAGCGTGCCGGACGGCGAGGACGAGACGCAGAATGTCGAAGTGCTGCGCTGGGGAACGCCGCGTCAGTTCAACTTTGCGCCCAAGGAACACGCCGATCTTGGTCCGGCGCTGGGCCTCGATTTCGAAACCGGGGCGCTGATTTCCGGCGCGCGGTTCACGTTCCTGCGCGGACAGATGGCGCGGCTGCAGCGCGCGCTGGGGCAGTTCATGCTGGATCACCAGACCACGGTGAGCGGCTACACCGAGAACGCGACGCCGCTGCTGGTGCGGGAAGAGGCGCTGTTCGGCACCGGGCAGTTGCCCAAGTTCGCCGAGGACAATTTCCAGACCACCGACGGCCGCTGGCTGATCCCCACAGCCGAAGTGTCCCTGACCAACTCGGTCCGCGAACAGATCCTGACCGAAGCCGCGCTGCCGATCCGGCTGACCGCACTCACCCCCTGCTTCCGCAGCGAGGCCGGGGCCGCCGGCAAGGACACCCGCGGCTATATCCGCCAACACCAGTTCGAAAAGGTCGAGCTTGTCTCGATCTGCAAGCCGGAAGACAGCGAGGCCGAGCACGAGCGCATGACGGCGGCGGCGGAGTCCGTGCTGCAGGCGCTGGAACTGCCCTATCGCAAGATCGTTCTCTGTGCCGGCGACATGGGCTTTACCGCCCGCAAGACCTATGACCTTGAGGTCTGGCTGCCCGGGCAGGACACCTACCGCGAGATTTCGTCGTGCTCCAACTGCGGCGATTTCCAGGCCCGGCGGATGAACGCCCGCTACCGGCCCGAAGGCGCGAAGGGCACGGAATTCGTCCACACGCTCAACGGATCGGGCCTGGCGGTTGGCCGCACGCTGGTGGCCGTGCTGGAGAATTACCAGCAGGAGGACGGCTCGGTGACGATTCCGACGGCATTGCTGCCTTACATGGGCGGGATCACCGCGCTGGTGCCGGCATGAGGATCCTGCTGACCAACGACGATGGCTACCACGCTCCGGGCCTTCAAGTGCTGGAGCGGATCGCCCGGCAGTTTTCCGACGATGTCTGGATCGTCGCCCCGGCCGAGGAAGCATCGGGCGCGGGCCATTCGCTGACACTGAGCAGCCCGGTGCGGCTGCGCCAGTTCGGCGAGCGGCGCTTTGCCGTGACCGGCACGCCGACCGATTCGGTGATGATGGCGCTGCGCAAGGTGCTTCCCGGCAAGCCCGACCTGATCCTGTCCGGCGTCAACCGCGGGGCCAACCTGGGCGATGACGTGACCTATTCCGGCACGGTCAGCGCTGCGATCGAAGGCGCGCTGGCCGGGATCCGCTCGATCGCGCTGAGCCAGGTCTACGAAAAGGAAGGCATGGGCGATGCCGTGCCCTTTGCCGCTGCCGAAAGCTGGGGCGCGCGAGCCATCGCTCCGCTGCTGGAGGTTCCATTCGCTCCGCGCACGCTGGTCAACATCAACTTCCCGGCCCGGCTGCCCGAAGAGGTTCAGGGAATTCGCGTTGTTCGCCAAGGGTTTCATGACTATGCGCGCGGATCAGTGGTTGAAGGAACGGACCCGCGCGGCTATCGTTACTTCTGGTTCGGCCTGCACGGGATCGAACACACCGCCGGCCATGCAACCGACCTTGAGGCGATCGACGACGGATATGTTGCAGTGACGCCCTTGCAGCTTGACCTGACCCACAATGCCTCGCTGGCCGCACTGGCGGAGCGGTATAGCGGATGAGACCGCTGGCCGGCCTTGGTCTAGTGCTGGCGGCACTGGCCGCGGCTCCCGCCATGGCCCAGTCTGCCGCGCCGGACCCGAAGACCGCCACCGAACACGTCGTCAAACCCGGTGAAACGCTGGGCGGCATTGCCAACCGCGCCGAAGTGCCACGCGTGCTGATTATCGAGGCGAACGGTCTCAAGCCGCCCTATGCTCTCAGGGCCGGGCAGAAGCTGGTCATCCCGCGCCGCCGCAGCCATACGGTGAAGGAAGGCGAAACCGGCTTTTCCATCGCGATGGACTATGGCGTGCCGTGGTCCGCGATTGCCGCAGCCAACGGGTTGCAGCTCGACAGCGCGGTCAAGGCCGGACAGAGCCTGGTGATCCCGACCGTTTCGGCCGGCACCCGCCACGGGGCCTCTCCGCCGCCGGCTCCCGCGCCGACCGTCAAACCGGTTGCCGACATCCCTGCGCCGAAGTTTGCCTGGCCGGTATCCGGCAAGGTCCGCCGCGCCTTTGTGGATGCCAAGGCGAAAGGCGGCCCGCATGACGGGATCGACGTCCTCTCCCCCGCCGGTACCGCCGTGCGCGCCAGCGCCGCGGGCGAAGTGATCTTTGCCGGGCAGGGACCGGAGGATTACGGCCTGACCGTAATCCTGTTCCACGGCGGGCGCTGGACCACGACCTATTCGTTCCTCTCACGCGTGACGGTGAAGGAGGGGGAAAAGGTCAAGGCCGGTGAGCGGATCGGGCTGGTCGGGGATACCGGTCTGGCCAAAGAGCCGCAGCTCCATTTCGAGATCCGACGCAACCGCGTGCCGCTCGATCCGGCAAAGTACCTGCCCGGCAAATGAAGCCCCCGCGCCTGCGCCGCCTCAAGCCGCTGCGGCGGGAGATTCGAGTCCCGGTCTGGGCCGACGTGACCGGCCGCCTGTCTGCCGCGCTGGCGCTGGTCATGCTGGTGGTGCTGATCCACTGGTTCGACCGCGAGGGATTGAAGGACAATTTCGACAACCACGTCAGCTTCCTCGACGTGGTCTATTTCACCATGATCTCGATCACTACCACCGGCTTTGGCGATATCGCCCCGGTGAGCGACAAATCGCGGCTGATCGAGGCGGTAATCGTCACCCCGATCCGGGTGGCGGTGCTGTTCATCTTCGTGGGTACGGCCTACAATTTCGTGATCAAGCGTAGCTGGGAGAATTGGCGGATGCGGAAGATCCAGGAACGGCTGACCGGCCATATCGTGGTCCTGGGCTTTGGCATCAGCGGATCGCAGGCCGTGCGCGAACTGATCGAACGCGGGACCGACCCGGGCCGGATCGTGGTGATGGACGGCAGCCCTGACCGGCTGGAAGAAGCCGAAGCAATGGGCTGCAACGTGATCGAGGCCGATGCCAGCCGCGACGATGCCCTGCGCGCGGTGCGGATCGACAGCGCCAGCACCGTGCTGGTTTCCGCGGGCCGCGACGATACCTCGATCCTGATCGTCCTGACCGTCCGCCATCTTGCCCCCAGGGTGCCGATCACCGTGGTGGTCCGAGCCGAGGACAACGAGATCCTGGCCCGCCAGGCCGGAGCCGATACCGTGATCAACCCCGTACGCTTCACCGGGCTGCTGCTAGCCGGGTCTGCCGAGGGGACCCATGTCAGCGATTACCTGGCCGACCTCGCCTCCGCCTCGGGCCGGGTACAGCTGGTCGAGCGGCCGGCCACCGCAGCCGATGTGGGCCGCGCGCTGGACGATCTGCCCGATGGCTCGCGCGGCCTCAGGATCATCCGCGCCGGGGCCGAAATCGGCTTCTGGGAAGCGGCGGCCCAGCGCATTGAGGAGGGCGACGTGCTCGTCACCATCCTGCCCACGCCCGAAGCCCTGTCAGCTTCCGCCTAGTCCCCAGAACACCGCTCCCATGGCAAGGTAGGCCAGCACGAAGGCCGCGCTGTCCCGCGCCATTTCGCCCTTCGCCGCCCCGCCGCGCAGGCCCAGCAGCCACAGCGCCGGCAGGACGAAGGCCAGCGCCAGCCCGCCGGACTGCATGAAGTAGAGCCACAGCTTCACCGCCAGTTTCTCCGGCCCGATCCGGGCCAGGGCATGGCCCAGCATCAGCGCCGGCACCAGCATCAGCCCATAGGCCCACAGCGCCAGCCGCCCGCGCCAGAACAGCCACAGCACCCCGCCCCCCGCCAGTGCCGCCAGCACCAGCGCAATCTCGTTCATGCCCACCATCGCCGCACTCCCTTCGCGCCTTTCCCTAGCACTTTGCTCCGCCCCGGTGTAAGGGGCCGCGCAAATGGCCACCCAGATCCCCCAGCAGAAGCGCGTCGGCATGGTCAGCCTTGGCTGCCCCAAGGCGCTGGTCGACAGCGAGCGCATCCTCACCAGGCTGCGCGCCGACGGCTATGCCATGAGCGCGGACTATGACGGCGCCGATGTCGTGCTGGTCAATACCTGCGGCTTCCTGGACAGCGCCAAGGAGGAGAGCCTGGCCGCGATCGGCGAGGCAATTGCCGAGAACGGGCGGGTGATCGTCACCGGCTGCATGGGCAATGAGGCGGAACTGATCCGCGCCAAATTCCCGCAGGTCCTGGCTGTCACCGGCGCGCACCAGTACGAGGCGGTGGTAGAGGCGGTTCACGAAGCCGCCCCGCCCACCCAGGGGCCGTTCATCGACCTGATCCCGCAGGGCGATGTGAAGCTGACCCCGCGCCATTACAGCTACCTGAAGATCAGCGAGGGCTGCAACCACGCCTGTTCGTTCTGCATTATCCCGAGCCTGCGCGGCAAACTCGCCAGCCGCCGGATCGATGCCGTGCTGCGCGAGGCGGAAAAGCTGCTCGCCGCCGGCACGCGCGAACTGCTGGTGATCAGCCAGGACACCAGCGCCTACGGGGTCGATGTCCGGCACGAGGAGCGGATGTGGAAGGACCACCCCGTCCGCACCCACATGACTGATCTGGCCCGCGAACTCGGCACCCTGCGCACGCTGGACGGGCAGGCCCCCTGGGTGCGGCTGCACTACGTCTATCCCTATCCGCACGTCGATGCGGTGGTGCCGCTGATGGCCGAAGGGCTGCTCACGCCCTACCTCGACATTCCGTTCCAGCACGCCAGCCCGTCGGTGCTGAAAGCGATGAAGCGTCCGGCGAACGAGGCCAAGGTGCTGGAACGCCTGAAGGGCTGGCGTGAAGTCTGCCCGGACATCGCGATCCGCTCCAGCTTCGTGGTCGGCTTTCCGGGCGAGACCGAGGCCGATTTCCAGTACCTGCTCGACTGGCTGGACGAGGCCCAGCTCGACCGGGTTGGCGCCTTCCGGTTCGAGCCGGTCGAAGGGGCCAGCGCCAATGCCCTGCCAAATCCGGTGCCGGAAGAGGTCAAGGAAGAACGCTACGCCCGGATCATGGAAAAGACCGAGGCAATCAGCGCCGCCAAGCTGGCCGCGAAGGTCGGCCGCCTGATCCCGGTGATCATCGACGAAGTGGGCGAAGCCGACGAGGATGGCGACGTAGGCGCCACTGGCCGCAGCCAGGCCGACGCCCCGGAAATCGACGGCGCGGTGTTCCTGCGCGATGTGCCCGCCGGGCTGGAACCCGGCCAGGTGGTGCAGGTCCGCATCGAGGATGCCGACGCGCACGACCTTTACGGGGTGATCGAAGGCTCTTAGCCCTTCAGGAACCGCACCACTTCCGCCGCGACAAAGTCCGGGCGTTCTTCCGGGATCCAGTGGCCGCAGCCTTCAACCACGCCGCCGCTGACCTTGCTGGCTACGCGCGCCCAGCTTTCCAGCGCCGTCTGGCCGCGGCCGCGGGTGGCGGGATCGCCGCCATAGACCAGGATCGGCATCGCCAGCCTGCCCCCTTCTTCGCGAAAAGCGGTCACGGTGGCAATGTCTTGCGGCACGGCCCGGTAATAGTTGAAGCCGGCGGTCATCGCGCCGGGCTGGCTATAGGCGCGAACATATTCGGCCTGGGCCTCCTCGGCAATCGCATCGGGGCGGGCACCGCCGAAGCGGTAGAAGAACCGCAGGTAGAGGTCCTCGCGGCCTGCAACCAGCTGTTCGGGCCATTCGGGAATGGCATGAAAACCAAAGTGCCAGCGCCCGTGATGCTCGATCGGCCCGCCATCGCCCAGCACCGGGGCATCGAAAATCGCCATGGCCGACACCCGGTCCGGGAATTGCGCCGCCAGGAAAAAGGCCACCGGCCCGCCCCAGTCATGTGCAATCACGGCATAACGATCATGCCCCAGCGCGACCATCAGGTCGGCCATGTCACGGGCGATGGCGGCCTTGTCAAAGCCGTCCGCCGGACGGGACGAATCCCCCAGACCGGTAAGGTCCGGTGCGATCACCCGGTAACCGGCATCGGCCAGCAGGGGCATGACATCGCGCCACATGAACCAGGTCTGCGGCCAGCCATGGAGCAGCAACAGCGGTGCGCCGTCCTCCAGCCCCGCGCTCACGCAGTGCAGCGTGGCGCGGGAAACCGGGACCTGCGCATGGTGAAACCGCGCGGGCATGGCGGATCAGTTGCTGGCGAAGCTGGTGATGTCGACCGGATCGATCCCGTGCGCGGCGCAATGATCGGCATAGCGCTTCAGCATCGAGCGCCAGTTTTCGACCGCCAGGATGTTGTCGTTCTCGTCCAGGATGTTCCAGTCGCCCACCACGATGTTGAGCGTGATCACTTCCTCGCCCGGTTCGGCCACCGGGGTGTGGGCCGAAGCGGCGGATTCGAACACGAAGCTGCCGGGGCCGGCCACCCAGTCATGCTCCTTGTACCGCCAGCTGCCCTTGACCGTGTAGACGTGGACCGTGCCGGCGTGATGATGCTTGGGCAGCTCCATGCCAGCAGGGGTGCGCAGCAGCGAAGTCCATTCACCGTTAATCGGGTTCAGCTTGATCAGCTTGATGTGAATCTGGTCCGAATAGGGCAGAAACGGAATCCACGGCAGGGCATCGACATCGATGACGGCCGTGCCGACGGTGTCGGAATAGAAGGTCATGGTGTTCTCCCGGTTTTAGGTTGTCGTTGTTGTTTGAAAATCAGAACGGACGGTCGCCCTTGATCGTCGCGCGGTTCATGCGCCGCACACACGGCGGATAGTCCATTACGGCATAGTGCTGGGTGCAGCGGTTGTCCCAGATCGCCACGGAACCCGGCTTCCAGCGCCAGCGCAGCTGGTATTCGGGGATCGTGGCCTGCGACAGCAGATAGTTCATCAGGTCATTGCGGCCCGGCGCCGCGTCCTGGCCGAAGCGGACCCGGCTGGCGGTATGATGGTTGGTGAAATGGGTCGCAAAGGCGCCCAGCATCAGCGACTTGCGGCCCGTCACCGGGTGGGTGCGAACCACCGGGTGTTCGGGATCGGGGAACCGTTCCTTCATCGCCAGCCGTTCCTCGATCGGCTTGGCGGCCATGAACACCGATTCCATCGAATGGCGCGCGCGCAGGTCGGCGATATCTTCCTTGATGTGATCGGGCAGGCGCTCCCAGGCCAGTTCCATGTTGGCCCACATCGTGTCGCCGCCCACCGGCGGGCATTCCAGGCAGCGCAACACCGCGCCCATCGGCGGGCATTCGCGCCAGGTGGCATCGTGATGCCACGAATTCTCGTAACGCTCCGGCGGGCTTTCCGGGCTTTTCCAGATGTGGATGATCCCTGGCTCGCCATCGACGCTGGAAGTCAGCGGATGGTCTTCCAGTTCGCCAAACCGGCGGGCAACCCCGGCATGCTCGGCATCGGTCATGTCCTGATCGCGCAGGAACAACACCTTGTGTTCCAGGAGCGCGGCTTCCAGCGCGCCGGCCAGATCATCGTTGGTGGCCGCTTCGGCCAGGCGGATGCCGCTGATTTCCGCACCAAGGGCGCAGGTAAGACGTTCGATTTGCATGGGCACTCTCCCGCTGACGGACCTTCTGTTCCGCCTTTTCAGGCCCTTGATGTGAGCTTGAACCCGCGATTCGTCATTGCCATTTCACGCCACACCATTACCATTCTACGCCAAGGAGCCGCCATGACTGCGCTTGTCCGGGCCGCCTTGCTGGCCGACTATCCCGATCTGGCGATCGCCTGCGGCCTGGATCCCCGGGCCCAACTGCGCGCGGTGGAGCTGGACCGCGTCGCCTTCGGCAACCCTGACCTGTTCATCCCGGCCGAGCGGGTCGCACAGCTGCTGGACAATAGCGCGCGCGCCTGCGGGCATGAGGATATCGGCGTGCAACTGGCCATGCGCCGCAACCTGGCGCACCTCGGGGTCAGCAGCCTGCTGATCAGCCAGCAGCCCACCCTGCGCGCCGCCCTGGCCATGGCCGAACAGTACCGCCACCTGCTCAACGAGACGCTTTACGTCCAGATCGAGCGCCACGAAGGGCTGGCAATCCTGCGCTGTGACCTTGCCTTTGCCGGGGCCCGCACTGCCCGCCAGTTAAGCGAATTGGCGGTGGCCACTGTGGTGCAGCTGTTCCGGGTGATCCTGGGCCAACATTGGCACCCGCAGACCGCTGCCTTCGTCCACCCGGCACCGGCCGACACATTCAGCCATCGGCGGTTCTTCGCCTGCCCGGTCGACTTCAACCAGCATTTCAACGGCTTCACCTTTGCCGAGAGCGATCTTGACCGTCCCAACCCGGCCGCGCAGACACAGCTTGCCCAGCACGCGCGGATCCTGCTGGACAGCCTTCCGCACGGCCCGGCTACCGACCTGAAGGAGCGTTTGCGGCGCACGCTGATCCTGCTCCTCCCGATCGGACGGGCCGGGATCGACAGCGCGGCGGCAGCCCTAGGCACCAGCGCGCGGACCTTGCAGCGGGATCTGGCGCAACGCGGAACCGGCTTTTCGCAAGAACTGGACCGGGTCCGGCGCGAGCTAGCAGTACGTTATCTGTCCGAACCGCGCCTGACCGTGGGCCAGATCGCCGAACAGCTCGGCTACGCCGGTGCACCGGCCTTCATCCGCTGGTTTCGCGGTGCATTCGGCACCACGCCGCAGCGCTGGCGTCAGGACGGGACCCGGCCACCTGTGTAATTTCCTTGCGTTTTCCCGCAATGCAGCATAAAGGCCGCGCAACACCGATTGGCTGGCGGCGCAAATCCCCGGCAATCCGGCGCAGCGTGAGGGCTCTTGGGACACATCCTTGAAGCCCGCCCCGGATGCTCGATCGGTACCGCTTGACGCTTCCTTCCTCACGCAGGGTCGCTTCGTAGACGAACCCTGTGCCAGCCGCACCCATGCGGCTCGCACGCCCGTTCGTCCGCGCGATCCGGGGCCGTGTGGCCCGTTGTCGCCCGGCACGGACGGAATTGAAGACGAGATTGTTCCATGTCCTATTTTACCGACCTTGGCCTGGCTGAGCCGCTGATCCGCGCGCTGAATACCAAGGGCTATACCGATCCCACCCCGATCCAGACCCAGGCGATCCCCGCGCTGCTGGCCGGGCGCGACCTGCTGGGCATTGCCCAGACCGGCACCGGCAAGACGGCGGCGTTCTCGCTCCCCTCGCTGCACCGGCTGGCGGCCGATCCGCAGCCGCGCCGCAATGCCAGCTGCCGGATGCTGGTCCTGTCCCCCACGCGCGAGCTGGCCGCCCAGATCGCCGAGAACATGCGCGGCTATGCCAAGTACCTGAACCTGTCGGTCCAGTGCGTGTTCGGCGGCATCCCCGTCGGCAAGCAGGCCCGCGCCCTGGTGGGCGGCACCGATATCCTGGTGGCGACGCCGGGCCGCCTGCTCGACCTGGTCGACCAGCGCGCGCTGACGCTGCGCAATGTCGAGATCTTCGTGCTCGATGAAGCCGACCAGATGATGGACCTGGGCTTTATCGTGCCGCTGAAGCGGGTGGCCGCGATGCTGCCCAAGGAACGGCAGAGCCTGTTCTTTTCCGCGACCATGCCCAAGGCGATCGCGGACCTGGGCAAGCAGTTCATTTCCAACCCGGTGCGGGTGGAAGTGACCCCGCAGGCCACCACCGCCGAGCGGGTGGAACAGTATGCCGTGTTCCTGAACCAGAGCGAGAAGCAGGCGCTGCTTTCGCTGAGCCTGAAGAAGGGCCTGGCCAGCGGCGAGATCGACCGGGCGCTGGTCTTCACCCGGACCAAGCACGGTGCCGACCGCGTGGTGCGTCATCTCAACGCAGCCGGCGTCAATTCCGCCGCGATCCATGGCAACAAGAGCCAGGCCCAGCGCACCGCCGCACTGCAAGCGTTCCGCAAGGGCAGCACCCCGGTGCTGGTCGCCACCGACATCGCCGCGCGCGGGATCGACGTTTCGGGCGTGTCCCATGTGTTCAACTATGAATTGCCCAACGTGGCCGAACAGTACGTCCACCGCATCGGCCGCACCGCGCGCGCCGGGGCGGACGGGGTGGCCCTGTCGATGGTCGCACCGGACGAGAAGGCCTATCTGCGCGATATCGAGCGGCTGACCGGCGTGAAGCTGGGCACCGTGCCGCTGCCGGAAAACTTCACCGCCGAAGCCGCCCGCCTGCCTGCCCCTGCCCGCCGCACCCCGGCGGAAATGGAGCAGGATGCCCGCCGCGAGGAACGCGATGCCCGCGGCCTTGGCGGCGGACGCGGGGCCCCGCGCGGTGGCCGCGATGGCCGCAAGCCCAAGGTGGCCCGCACCACCGGTGGCCGCGTCCCCGGCGGAGTGGGCCGCGATGGCCAGTCGCGCGATCAGTACATCCGCAACGAGCGCTTTGCCGATAGCCGGCCCCATTCGCTGCCCGCTTCCGGCCCGCGCGGACCGCGCTTCGATCCGCTGAGCGCCGAAGACCGTGAAGCCCGCGCTGCCGCCGCCCCGCGCGGCGAAGTGCGCCGGACCGAACGCCGCGACGATCGCCGCCCGGGCGCTCACGCCCCGCGCAGTGACCGCCCCCGCCATGACGGCCCGCGCGCCGACGCCAAGCCGCGCGGCGAAGGTCAGCCCCGCGGTGAAGGCCAGGCCCAGGGCCAGCAGCGCCGCAAGCCCTCGGGCAAAAAGCCCAACGGCAACGGCCAGCGCCGCTGGGGCTAATCGCCGGCAGCCCTTGCGCAATTGAACGAAGGCCGCATGATGACTCCCCTGGAAGAGGGGGACGATTCATGCGGCTTTTGCTTGCCCTGCCATTGCTGGTGCTGGCTTCGTGCGGAGAGGCGCCGAAGCCCTTGACCGAGGAGCAGAGCGCCGCGCTGAAGCCGGCCGATGCGCGGCTGGCGGCGCTGTATGAAGGATCGTGCAAATCGTGCCACACGGTGGCGGATTCGCTCGCCCCGCTGGCCGGGGACCGGACCCGCTGGGATCCGCGCTGGGATCAGGGCGAGGACGCGCTGCTCGCCGCGACGATCCAGGGCAAGGGCGGGATGCCCGCGGGCGGCCAGTGCTTTGAATGCACGCCCGATGATTACAAGGCGCTGATCCGCTTCATGGCCGGGCGCGAGGAGGCCAAGTGAGCACGCGGCGCAAGGTCCTGCTGGGCGGCGCGGGCGCGCTGGCGCTGGGCGCGGGCGGCCTGGCCGGGCGGCGCTGGTACCTCAGCCGCGAGGCCGAACCGCTGCCGACCACCGATGCTGGCGGCCGGGTGCTGTGGTCCAACTGGGCCGGGAACGAGCATTCCTATCCGGCCAAGCGCGCCGCGCCAGCCAGCGAGGCGGAGCTGGTCGCGGCAATGGCCGGGCCAAGGCCGATCCGCCCGGTCGGCTCGGGCCATTCCTTCACCGCGCTGGTCCCGACCGAAGGCACGCTGCTCTCGCTCGACCGGCTATCCGGCCTGGTCAGCCACGATACCGCCGCCAAGACCGCTACGGTCCGCGCCGGCACGAAGCTGTCCGCGCTCGGCCCGGCGCTGGCCGCAATCGGGCAGGAAATGCCCAACCTGCCGGACATCAACAAGCAGACCCTGGCAGGCGGCCTTGCCACCGGTACCCACGGCACCGGCAAGGGGGTAAAGGCACTCCACGGCGAGGTGACCGCGATGCGGCTGGTCCTGCCTTCCGGCGAAGTCGCCGAATGCAACCGCGATACCCGGCCGGAGCTGTTCCACGCCGCCCGGGTCGGGCTGGGCGCGTTCGGCGTGATCAGCGAAGTCACCTTGCAGAACCAGCCGCTCACCCGGGTGAAGAAGGTCGTCACGCTGGTCGATACCGATCAGGTGCTGGCCGACTGGCCGGCCCTGGCCGAGCGGCACCGCAATGCCGAATTCCTGGTCCTGCCCTTCACCGGAAAATCCGTGCTGATCACCCATGACACCACCGACGAGCCGGTCCGTCCGCGCGGGGCCGATCAGGATGTCGAAACGCTGATGGCGCTGAAGCAACTGCGCGACCTGTTCGAATTCACCCCCGAGCTGCGCCGCCGCGCCGCGCAAGCGGCAATGGCCGACATCCCGCCCGAAGTGGCGGTGGACGAAGGCTGGAAGCTCCTCTCCAACGAGCGCCCGGTGCGCTTCAAGGAGATGGAATACCACGTGCCGATTGCCGAGCAGGTCGGCTCGCTGAAGGAGATCATCGCCCGGATCGAGCGCGACGCGAAGGGTGTGTTCTTCCCGATCGAGGCGCGGATCATCGCCGCCGACGATGCCTGGCTGTCCCCGTTCTACCAGCGTGAATGCGGCTCGATCGCGGTCCACGCCTGGTACCGCGAGGATCACCAGTGGATGTTCGATCTGGCCGAACCGGTCCTGCGCGAAATCGGCGGGCGGCCGCACTGGGGCAAGCTGCACTCGCTGTCGGGCCAGGAACTGCGCGCGCTTTACCCGATGTTCGGCGAGGCGCTGGCGGTGCAGCGATCGGTCGATCCCCAGGGGGCAATGATGAACCCGTTCTTGCGGAAGCTGCTGGCATGAAGCGACGGACGGTCCTGATCGGCGGGGGCGCGCTGGCGCTGGCCGGGATCGGCACCTGGGCCGCGCGGCCGGAGGAGATGGGCGCAATGCATAATGGATACTTCAATGGCCTCGCCGCCGCGCTGAAGCGGGCTGGCCTGGGCAAGCCGGTGCTGGTGGTCGACCGCCAGCGGCTGGAGGCCAACATCGCGGCGATCCGCCAGAGCACGGATGCGGCAAAGCTGCCGCTGCGGGTGGTCGCCAAGTCCCTGCCCGCGCCGCAGCTGCTCGATACGATCATGCGCGGCATGGGCACCCAGCGGCTGATGGTGTTCAGCGCCGACATGCTGCGCCAGCTGCTGCCGCTCCACCCCGGGGCCGATTACCTGGGCGGCAAGCCGCTGCCGGTCAGCGAATTTGTCCGCGTGGTGAGCGATCCCGCGACCGATCCGGGGCCGCGGATGCAGTGGCTGATCGATACGCCGCAGCGCCTCTCGCAATATGCCGAGGCGGCCAAGGCGCGCGGCATGCCCCTCAGGGTCAATCTGGAAATCGACGTCGGCCTGCACCGCGGCGGCTTTGCCGATGGCGCGGCGCTGGCCGAAGCGCTGGCCTTGGCCAGGGCGGCGGGCATCGAAGTGGCCGGGCTGATGGGCTATGAACCGCACGTGCCGAAAATGCCCGATGCCGATGCCGCCTGGGCCGATGCGCAGGGGGCCTATGGCAAGGCCATCGCCGTGCTGAAGGCCGCCGGTTACGATCCCGCGCGCCTGACGCTCAATTCCGCCGGCAGCCCGACCTTCCGCCGCCACTGCCAGGGAACGGTGGCGAACGAAGTCTCGGTCGGCTCGGCCTTCGTCAAGCCGGGGGACTTCGATTACGGGGATCTGGCCGATCTGGTCCCCGCCGCCTTCATCGCCACCCCGGTGCTGAAAGCCAGCGAAGACCAGCCGCTGCCGGGGATCGAGGCGCTTTCGGGCGCGATGCACTGGTGGGACCGCAACACCACGCGCGGGTTCTTCATCCACGGCGGACACTGGCTGGCCAAGCCCGTTTCCCCGACCGGGCTGCAATATTCCAAGCTGATGGGCCGCAGTTCCAACCAGGAACTGCTGACCGGATCGACCCGGATCGACCTCAAGCCAGATGACACCGTGTTCCTGCGCCCGGACCAGAGCGAAGCGCTGTTCCTGCAGTTTGGCGACATCGCCGTCTATGACGGGCGCGAGATCGCAGCAGCCTGGCC
>ERZ761602.1477-NODE-1477-length-42339-cov-9.654030_pt1 | contig 42339 bp, 33 predicted proteins | sample MGYA00512165_ERZ761602 | MGnify/ENA primary metagenome ERZ761602 (study PRJEB28899, sample SAMN02445085) | bioreactor sludge metagenome | biome: EBPR sludge; isolation source: Thorneside wastewater treatment plant | place: Australia: Brisbane, Thorneside...
CTCCCGCCCGCGAGCCAGCTCCCGCCCGCGAGCCAGCTCCCGCCCGCGAGCCAGCTCCCGCCCGCGAGCCAGCCAGCACCGCGACGGCTCGCAGCAGCACACCCAGCCGCAGCAGCACGCCCGCCCGCAGCAGCACCCCCAGCCGCGGCCGCGTCGCCGATCCGCCCGTCGCCGACCTGGACCTGTCCGAGGTCGTCGAGGAGGTGCCCGACATCTCGGTCGAGCAGTACGCGGCCTCGGCCGCCCGGGGGAAGCTGACCAGCTCGGACATCATGGCCTTGGAGCTGGTGGCGCTCTCCGACCCCGACTACACCCGCGCCCGCTCGCTGCTGGTGATGCACTACCGCAAGAAGGGCGACGAGGACGCCACCAAGCGCTACCTCGACCAGATCATGGCGCTGCCCGAGAACCAGTACAACCCGATCTACCTGTCCGACCTGGCCCGCCACCACGTCAACAAGAAGCAGTACACCCAGGCGATCGACCAGGCCAACCTGGCCGAGCGACACTGGGGTCGGCTGCCGCCCGAGCTCGTCTTCAGCAAGAAGGCCGAGATCTACGAGGCCCAGGCCTCCGCCTGGCAGGGCCGGTTCTATGCCTCGCGCAACGACCTGGAGCTGCTCGACCAGGCGGTTCGCCACTGGCAGAAGTTCCGTGACCACGTCCAGGGCCGCTCCCGACCCGACCTGGTGCAGCGCGCCGACGCCGAGCTCGCCAAGCTCGAAGACATCCGCAAGCGACTCCAATGAGCGTGCCCGAATGAACGTGCCCGAATGAACGTGCCCGAATGAACGAGGGAGACCCCATGCATCGCCCCCTCCTGCTCGCCCTTCTGCTCGCCGTCGGCGCGAGCGGCTGCGCGAACAAGCGCGCCATCCAGGGCAAGGTCATCGACCGCAACGGCCAGCCGATGGACCGGGTGATCATCTCGCTCGACCCCGGCAACGTCGAGCTGATCACCGACTCCACCGGCAGCTTCCGCATCGACTACCTGCGCGACGACAAGGGCGAGCGGGTCAAGCTGGAGCGCAAGACCGACTACGCGCTGGAGGTCTTTCGGACCGGCTACCACGTCGGGCGCTCCACATTCTTCTTCAAGAAGGGCGAGCTGCTGCTCGAGCCCATCACGCTGAAGGAGGACACCATCATCCTTCGGGCCAGCGAGGACGACATCGATCCGGCCAGGTTCCCGGACCGGACCCACTCCTCCGGGAGCAACTACGAGGGAGAGTAGGGTGCTCGCCTGGACCCTCGCATTGCTGGCCGCCTGCTCGACGGAGACGACCCCGCCGCCGCCTCCGGCCGCGCCGTCGCCGCTGGACCAGAGCTGGATCACCACCGTCGTGGCCGAGCCCCAGGCCTTCGCGCAGCTGATCGACGCCGGTCCCCGGGACGCCTGGGTGGCCTACCACCAGGGCGACTGGAGCGCCGCAGCCCGGCTCGCCCGCGACTTCGGCCTGCGGGCTCGGGCCGAGGCCCAGCAGGCCCAGCTCTACGAGGACCTCGCCGGGCTGGAGGCCGAGGCCTGGCCGCTGCTCGCCAGCCGCTGGCAGGAGCGCGACCCGTCGGTGAGCGACGGTCCCCTCCCCTTCCTGGCGGCCCTGGTGCTGGCCCGCGCCGGTCAGGGCCCCTCCGCCCTGGCCACGCCCGGCCTGGACCCGGATCAGCGGGCGGCGATCGAGGCCCTCAGCGGCGGACCGGCCCTCTCGCCCGAGGCTGCGCTCGATCCCCGGGGCTGCCTGAAGGCCAGCATCGCGATCTGGCGCGGCGAGCACAGCGGTCCGGTCTGCCCCCACCGGCAGGCGCTGCTGATCGGCGGGGAAGAGCGCTTCACGAACCCCCTGGCAATCGCCGCCGGGGCCTCGCTGGCGAAGCGCGCCGCGCAGACCTCGGCGACCCCCTCCGAGGGCCTCGCCGCCAGCCTCTTCGGCGACGCCTGGGCCCCCTCCACCCTGGCCGGCCTGGACCTGCCCGACGCGGGCAGCAGCGACGACGTCCAGGCGGCGCGGGAGCGAGCCCGGGCCTTCGACGCCGCCCTGGAGACGTGGTCGGCGTCGCTGCAGGAGCGCAGCACCGAGGACGGGCGGGCGCTGCTGGCGGATCTGCGCCTCGTCGAGGCGGCCCGCAACCGGGTCCTGGTCGACTGGGCCCGCCAGGCCCTGGCCGAGGGCCACCCCCACCAGGCCGCGGCCTGGCTGATGCTGGCCCACGATGTCGAGCAGGGCCGCAGCATCGGCCCGCTCAACCCCCCGCAGCGCTTCGCGCTGGCCGCTCGGGCCGACCTGCAGACCGGTCGCGCCCGCCAGGCGCTCGACCACCTCGACGCGCTGGACGGGACCGTCCCCGAGCTGCCCGCCCTGGTCGAGGCCCTCGGCGACCTCGTGGTGCTCGAAGGCCTCGGTCGCGGCGGCGACTCCAAGGAGCACTGAGCCGGTGCCCACCTCCTCTCCTCCCCCGATGACACCATGACCCACCGCATCCTGCCCTCCTCCCTCGTCCTGGCCGGCGCCATGCTCACACTGGGAACGCTCGCCCGCGCCTCGGAGTTCCGCTACGCCGAGGACCAGGCGCCGGGCATCGTCAACCCGCTCTTCGCCTCCACCATGAGCGAGGCCCGGGTCCACGAGCTGCTCTTCGAGGGGCTCTACACCGACGACAAGGACCTCGCGACGAAGCCCGCCCTGGCCGCCTCCAGCCAGCTCAGCGAGGACCGCACCGAGATGACCATCCGCCTGCGCCCCGACGCGCGCTGGCACGACGGCCAGCCGGTGACGGCCGGCGACGTGGCCTTCACCATCCAGGCCATGAAGGACCCCTCGACGGCCTCGACCGAGCAGGGGCGGGTCGCCTGGATCGAGAGCGCCACCGTCGTCGACGACCTGACGGTGCGCCTGCGCTTCGTCCGCCCCGAGGCCCGGCCCGAAGACAAGCTCTTCTTCAAGATCCTCCCGGCCCACAAGTTCTCGGGCAGCTCGGTCAAGCGCACGGACGGCTTCCGGACCCGGCCCGTCGGCAGCGGCCCCTTCCGCCTGGACCGCTACAACGACGACGGCAGCATCAGCATGGTGCGCAACCCCGAGCACAGCAGCGCCCCGGCCATCGAGTCGATGACCATGCGCGAGGTCAGCGACAAGGGCTACCAGGCCAAGCTGCTGATCTACGAGAGCCTGGAGGCCCTGGTCCGGGTCCTGCCGCGCGACCTCGCCACCCTGCAGGCCAACCGCAAGGTCGAGCTCTACCCCTACCAGACGAACTCCTGGTGGTACCTGGGCTACAACCTCTCGCGGGCCCCCTTCGACGATCCCAAGGTGCGCGAGGCCCTCGATCTCATGGTCGACATCCCCTCGCTGCTCGCCCCGATCGGCACCGGCGATCCCGTCACCGGGCCCTATGTGCCCTCCAGCCCCTTCTACAACCACGAGGTCCCCGGTCATGCCCGCGACACCGACCGGGCCGCCCAGCTCCTGGAAGAGGCCGGCTACACCCGCTCGGGCAGCACCTGGACCAAGGGAGGCAAGCCGCTCAGCCTGAAGATCAGCGCCCACAAGAGCCTGGAGAGCGCCCAGGAGGTGGTGATCAACCTGCAGAGCCAGCTGCAGGCCCAGGGCGTCGGCGTCCAGGTGGAGTTCCTCGACGAGGTCTCCTGGCGCTCCAGCATCTGGCGCGAGCGAAAGTTCGACCTGGTGCTCAGCCAGTGGAGCTTCGACCGCAACGAGGACGTCCGCGAGCAGCTCCACAGCCAGGGCAGCCGCAACTTCACCGGCTACAAGAGCGCCGAGGTCGACCGCCTGCTCGACCTGGCGCGTGACACCCTCGACCCGCAAGAGAAGAAGCAGGCCCTGCGCTCGGTACACGCCCTGGTCAACGCCGAGCGCCCGATGACCTTCCTGTGGACCCTGGACAGCTACAGCGCGATGAGCACCCAGGTCCGCAACGTGGTCGTCCACCCCTTCTACTTCTTCACCTGGGCGGACGACTGGGCCCTGCAGTAGTGGATCCCGCCAGCGACCGAGCCCGCCGCGGCGTCCTGGCGAAGGCGCTGGCCCGCCAGCTCGTGGCCTTCACCGTCTCCCTGCTGCTCAGCCTGAGCCTGCTGCAGCTCCTGCTCTTCAACGCGCCCGGCGACGCCATCGATCTGCTCCCCAACGCCGCCGAGCTGCGCCCGGAGCTGGAGGCCCAGTGGGGGCTGGACCGACCGCTGCCGGAGCGGCTGGGCCAGGGCCTGCAGGCGATGGCCCGAGGCGACTGGGGCTACAGCGTCGCCGTACGCACGGGCACCCCGGTCCTGGAGCTGCTGGCGGCCACCGCCCCCCGCTCGCTGGGGGTGCTGCTGCCGGCCATGGGGCTGCAGCTCCTCCTCGCCCTGGGCCTGGCCCTCCTCACCCGCGGCCGGCGGCCGATCGTCCGCGCCGCCATCCAGCTCGGCTCGGCCCTGCCCCTCTTCCTGATGCTGCTGGCCGCGGTCACCCTCCTCAACGAGGGGGCCTGGGCCCTGGTCCAGTCCGGTCGGCTCGAGCGCCCCTCCTGGTTCGCCCTCCCCGACCAGCCGAGCGCGCTTCGCTGGGGGCTGGCCACCTTCGGGCTCGCCTGGGCCTCTTCGGCCCTGGGAGAGGCCCACGCCGACGTCGAGCTCCACAGCAGCCGCTTGCTCTCGGGCCCACACCTGACGGCCTGCCGGGCCCGCGGCGAGCCGATCCTCCTGCCGCTGCTGCACAACCTCCTCCCCGAGCTGCTGGCCCTGGGCGCTCGCCGGCTCCCGACCATGCTCGGCGGCCTCGTGATCGCCGAGAAGGTCCTGCTCATCCAAGGGACGGGCGCGCTGCTCTGGGACGCGTGCCTGCTGCGCGACCACCCGCTGGCCCTGGGCATCGCCGCCACCTGCGCCGCGCTGGTCGCCACCACCACCCTGGGCAGCGAGAGCCTGCGCCTGTGGATCGACCCTCGGCTGAGGGCGCAGCCATGAAGCGCTGGGGAGCGCTGCCCCTGGCGCTGCTGCTGCTGGCCTGGGGGATCGGGCGGGCCAGCGGCTACGACCCCGTCGCCGACGTCGACGTCGGGCAGCTCGACCTCGGCCCGAGCGCCGGGCACCTGCTGGGCACCGACCCGCTGGGCCGCGACGTCGGCATGCGGCTGCTGCTGGGCGTCTCGGCCTTCTTCGAGCCGGCCGTGATCGCCAGCGCCCTGGCCCTGGCCCTGGCCCTCCCCTTCGGCGCCCTCTCCGGCATGAGCCGCGGCCTCCTGCCCCTGCTGGTCAGCCAGCTCTGGACCGCGCTGGCCTCCATCCCCCGGCTCGTCCTGGTGCTGCTGGCCTGCGCCGCCTACGGCAGCGACGCCACCGTGCTGGGCGCCGCCGCCGGGGTCTCCAGCGTGCCGGCCCTCTCCCAGGCCATCGCCACCCGCATCGGCCAGCTCCGCGCCCGGGACTACATCCTGGCCACCCGCGCCCACGGCGTCAGCCGCTCGCGCACCCTGCTCTACCACCTGCTCTGGCTGGGCTGCCGCGGCCTGATCGGCCGACAGCTGCTGGAGACCTTCGCCTTCGTGCTGGTCCTGGAGACCAGCCTCTCCTACCTGGGCGGCTTCGGCGTCGCCGAGCCCCGGCCCAGCTGGGGAAACATGCTGGCCTTCGCCGTCAGCCGCGGCAGCGAGAACCGCTGGGCGCTGCTGGCCCCGGCCCTGGCCACCTGGGGCCTGCTGATCAGCCTGATCGCCGCCTCCTCGGCCTGGAAGGAGCGCGGCGATGGCTGAGGCCAGCCTGAGCCTGACGGGCCTGCGGATCCAGGCGGGCAGCCGCGTCCTGGTGGAGGAGGCCACCCTGCGCCTGCAGGCCGGGCGGATGCTGGCCCTGGTCGGCGAGAGCGGCTCCGGCAAGACCCTGACCGCCCGGGCCTGCCTGGGCCTGCTGGAGCTGCGGCCCGGGGTGGTCGGCGGATCGCTGGAGGTGCAGGTCGGCGCGCGGACCCTGCGGCCCTTCGAGGGGGCGCCTCGGGAGCGGGAGAGGTCCTGGGCCGAGCTTCGGGGCGCCATCCTGGGCTGGATCCCGCAAGAGGCCCGTGGCTCGCTGGATCCGCTGCGGACGGTCGGCGCCCAGCTGGAGCGGGTGCTGCGCCTGCCCGGAGGAGGCCAGGGCGGGCCCCCCGGCGACGTCGGCCACTGGCTGCGGCGAGCGGGGCTGGCCGAGGCCGCCCATGTGGCCGGGATGTTCCCGCACGAGCTCTCGGGCGGCATGGCGCGACGGGTCTGCATCGCCCTGGCGCTGGCCCGCGGCTCGCGCTTCATCGTCGCCGACGAGCCGACCACCGGCCTGGACCCCACGGTGCAGGCCGAGATCCTCGACGCGCTCGGCGCGCTTCGCGCCCAAGGCTGCGGCCTGCTGCTGATCACGCACGATCTGCGCATCGTGCCCGCCCTCGCCGACGAGGTCGCCCTGATGCACGCCGGGCGGCTGGTCGAGACCCTCCCCGCGGCGCGGCTGGCGGAGCTCCGCAGCGAGGCCGGTCAGCGCCTGCTGGCGGCGACCCGACCGGTGGCCGGAGGGCTGTGGTGAGGCCGGCCCTCCGCCTGAGCGGCCTGCACAAGCGCTATCGGCGCGGGCTGTGGGGTCGGCCGGACGCGGTGCCGGCCCTGGACGGCGTCGACCTGGTCGTGCAGCCGGGCGAGATCCTGGGCCTGGCCGGCGAGAGCGGCTCGGGCAAGACCACCCTGGCTCGGGTCGCGCTGGGCCTGATCCGCCCCGACGCCGGGCAGGTCGAGGTCCTGGGTCAGCCGATCCACCAGCTCCGCGGCGCCGAGCTGGACCGCTTTCGACGCCGGGTCCAGCCGATCTTCCAGGAGGCCGAGGCCCACCTGGACCCAGGCCTCAGCGTCCGGAGGATCCTGGCCCAGACCCTGGCCATCCACCGGCCTGGCGAGGCGGCGCCCCCGCTGCTGACCGAGGTGCTGGAGCGGGTCGGGCTGGGTGATCGCGCCGATGCCTTCGTCGACCAGCTCTCCGGGGGCGAGCGGCGGCGGGTGGGCGTGGCGCGGGTCCTGCTCTGCCGGCCCGAGCTGGTGATCGCCGACGAGCCGACAGCCGGCCTCGACGCGGCCCGCAAGCACGAGATCCTGGAGCTGCTGCTGTGCAGCGAGGTGCCCGGACGCGCTACCCTGCTGATCAGCCACGACCTGCCGCTGCTGGCCGGCGTGGCGACCCGCCTCGCGGTCATGCTCGGGGGGCGCGTCGTCGAGCACCTGCCCATCGAGCTCCTTGGCCATGTTCCGCACCACCCATTCACGCAGGCCTTGCTGGTCGCCTCGGGCGCCCGCAGCCGGCCGGAGCCCGAGACGAGCGGCCCACGTCCTCGCTCGGTCGAGCGCAGCGTCGGCTGCCCCTGGGTGGGCGCCTGTCCCGAGCAGCAGGCCGAGTGCAGCGCGCAGCGTCCCCCGCTGGCCGAGCGCTCCCCGGGACACGAGGTCGCCTGCCACGCCCTCTCCCCTCCCCCCTCCCTGATCCGATGATCCTCCTCCTCGCCCTGACCGGCGTCTGCGCCGCCCAGCAGGCCTTCGAGGACCACCTCGCCCAGGCCGAGTTCTTCGCCCACAAGGGCTGGTTCAGCGACGCCTGGACCGAGCTGGAGGCCGCCCGCGCGCTGCCGGGGGGGGCCGACAGCTTCGCGCTGCAGCGGCTCTCGGCCGAGGTGGCCTGGGAGCTGCTCGACATCGACGGCGTGCTGACCGCGGCGGCCCGGGCCGAGGCGCTGGCCCCGGACGAGGACCAGCGCATGGCCCTCCGCGAGCTGCGCGAGGGCCTGGAGCGAGGCTTCGGCTTCGTCGAGATCTCCGGGCCCCACGAAGGCCTGAGCAGCCGCCTTCAGCTCGAGCCCCAAGACCCCCAGCTCGACCCCGAGCTGAAGCGCTTCGTGCAGAAGCTGAGCGTGCGCCTGCGGGACCGACAGGCGCTGCCGCTGAGGGTGGGCCTCCCGATCGGCCGGTACCTGGTCAACGGCGAGGCGGTCACCGTGACCCCCGGGCAGGCCTCCCCCCTGGAGCTGCCCATGCGGGCCCTCGGGGCGCGCGGCCTCGCCGCCTTGCAGGTCGCACGCTCCGAGCTGAGCCTGGGCGTCGGCCAGGTCCTCGCCGGCACGATCGATCCCGGCTCGCCCACGCCGGTGGCCGGGATCGGACTGACCCTCCCCGTGGGACCGGTGCTGCTCGGCTTCGTCCTCAACGGGCAGGTCAGCAGCGCCCGGGCGCCGGGCGGAGGCGCCCTGGGAGCCACCGCCAGCGCCGAGGGCGGCCTGCGGCTGGGGCGCGAGCTCGTCCTGTGGGGCCCGCTCTCGCTGCGCCCATCGCTCATCTACCGCCTGGGGACCCAGTCCGGGCTGGAGCTCGACTGCCAGGGCTGGGAAGGCGAGGACTGGAGCTGCAGCCTGGCCTCCGAGCCGTCCACCGCCGGCGCAGCGGTCCAGACCACCAGCCTCGCCCATCGCCCGGGGCTGGAGCTGGCTCTGGACTGGAGGCAGGCGGGGCGGACGACGGCCTTCGGCACAGGTGTCCGCCTTGTCGTGGACCAGGGCTTCGGGACCCTGCCCGCCGCGGGCGAGGCATCGCTGTCCGACGGGAGCCTGATCCGCTGGACCTCCGCCGCCGACCCCTGGACCGCGACCCGCGTGCAGATGCTCACCGCCCTCTCCTTCGCCTTCTGAACCGAGCCCACGGCCATGCCCCTGTCCTTCGCCCTCCTCCCCTCGGTCCTGGTCGCGACAGCCCTCGCCCAAGGCGGCGCCCGCCCCGTCACGCCCACCTACGAGGGCAACTGCCAGTCGCCCACCTGGTCCCGCAACGGGGCGCGCCTCGCCTACGAGGTGAACGACCACCTGCGCAAGACGATCGAGCTCTACGTCTACACCCCCGGCGCCGGCGAGCCGCGGCGGGTGCGGCCGGTCTCTCGGGGGAGCAGCGGGCTGACCGCCGGCTTCCAGGCGCGCACCGAGCAGGTGGCCCACGAAGCGAGCTGGGGCCCCAGCTTCGTCGACCGCTTCGTCTACAGCGCGACCGACAGCGCCCGCGACCAGGACCTGTACCTCGACGGCGCCGGAGCCCTCTCACCCTCGCCCGGGGCCGATGGCGGCGCAGCCTGGTCGCCCGATGGTCGCTGGATCGCCTTCACCAGCGCCCGCACGGGCCAGGGCGACCTCTACCTGCTGGACGCCCACCAGATCGACCAGCCACCCCGCCGACTGACCACCATCGCCGACGGCAGCGAGCTCTTCCCGACCTGGTCACCGGACGGCACGCGGCTGGCCTTCGTCGCCCACTCCGAGCAAGGCGATGGCCTCTGGCTGATCGAGGAGCTCGGGCAGGGCCTCTCCCGGCGCCTGCTCAGCCTGGGCCACACCCAGACCCGGCCCAGCTTCAGCCCGGACGGCGCGCGGCTGGCCTTCTACAGCAACCACCTCCAGCCCGACCGCTTCGACCTCCATGTGCTCACCTTGGGATCCGCTGAGGCCCCGGTGCTGCTGGCCGAGGGGGTCGAGCTCAACCACCGTGGACCCACCTGGACCCCTGACGGCAAGCAAATCGTCTACGTCCAGGACCACAAGGACGCCTTCGACCCGATCTGGAGCGTGAACACCCGCGATCCCGCCGACCGCGCCCTCCTGGCCACCGGAACGGTCGGCAACGGCGACCTGGACATCGCCCTGGGCACCGACGGCAAGGCCTGGCTGGCGGTCTCCGCCCAAGGCAAGGTCGACGACGCCGTCCGCGAGTTCAAGCGGATCTACGTGATGCCGCTGCCCTGAAGGCTGGCCGGCTGCGCGCGGGAGAGCCCCATGCGCGAAGGGCCCTCCTCCAGACAAGCCGGAGGGGGCACATCCGCAATGGTGGAGGCGATCGGGATCGAACCGACGACCCCCTGCGTGCAAAGCAGGCGCTCTCCCAACTGAGCTACGCCCCCGAGGAATGATGGTGGGCCCGGGCCGACTTGAACGGCCGACCTCGCGCTTATCAGGCGCGCGCTCTAACCAGCTGAGCTACGGGCCCAAGGGGGAACCGCCACGCGGCACCGGTGCCTTATTGGACCGGGAGCCGCTCGTCAAGCGGAATGAGGCTACTCGGCGGCCTCGTCGTTCAGGAAGCCGAAGGGCACGCCGTCCAGCGCGCAGCCCGGGTCTTCCGAGTCGACAAAGCCGTCGACGTCGTCATCGACGCCGTTGTAGCACTCGGTCGTCCAGCCCGACCAGCTCGCGCTGGCCGAGGAGTTGGTCTCGACGTTGAAGGGCTGCACCTCGCAGTCCGGGTCGTTGGCGTCGATGTAGCCATCGCCGTCGTTGTCGACCTTGTCGATGCACTGGCCGCCGCGGGTGGGCGACTCGGCGTCGTAGCTGGCGCCGCGGATGACGCAGGCCAGATCCTGGCCGTCAGTGAAGCCGTCGCCGTCGTTGTCGACGCCGTCGTTGCACTGGGTGCCCGAGAAGCCGCTCTCGTCGTTGGAGCCGGTGGTGCAGTCGGGGTCATCGAAGTCGACCCAGCCGTCACCGTCGTTGTCGGCGCCGTCCTGGCACTGCCAGGTCGGGTCGTCCTCGCCCAGCTCGAAGCCCGAGCCGTCGGGCCCGCACTCGCCGTCCAGACCATCGGTCAGGTCGTCGCCGTCGTTGTCGATGCCATCGCTGCAGTTGGTCTCGCCGTCGAAACCATCCTCGCAGTCGCTGTCCTCGGCGTCGATGAAGCCGTCGCCGTCGTTGTCGATCCCGTCGTTGCAGGTCGTCAGGCCGAAGGAGGCGCCGTCCTCGACCTTGCCAGCGGCGCAGTCGGGATCCTTGGCATCGGCCCAGCCGTCGCCGTCGTTGTCCTGGCAGTCCTCGCAGCCGCTGGTCGAGTCCAGGGGGTTGCTGTAGTCGAAGAAGCCGAAGTCACCCGTCGCGTAGGCCACCACCAGGTCGCCGGCGAGGTCGGGGGCGTCGATCCGGTACTCGGCCACCCGCTCGGCCGTCAGCAGGAAGTAGCCGTAGTTCCCGGTGAGCGGGTCTCCCCACATGAAGGTCGTCCCGCCCAGCGGGTTGCTTACCTCACCCAGCGCCGCGGAGAGGCTGGGGAACTGGAGGACGATCGAGCTCGGCACGTCGAGCACGCTGCGGCCGGTCTCGGGATCGACCTGGTAGGCGTCGGGAACCACGATGGAGGCCTGCATGTTGAGGCCCTCACCGCCGTACCAGCCCAACGGGAAGGCCTGGATCCCCACCCGAACCTGGCTGCTGACGGCCTTGATCGAGCCGCCCACCTGGTCGGACAGGTCCACCGGCTCCCACTCGAAGCGGAAGGCGGCCTCGTCCAGGGTGCTGTCCCCATCGCCGTTGCCATCCGGGCAGGCGTTGAGGTCACCGATGGCCCAGTTGGCCCCGTTGCCGCTGAAGCCCGTGATGCCCGAGGTCTCCTCGAAGAAGGAGTAGGGGGGCAGCAGCAGCTCGACGCCGGAGACGCCAGCCTCGGGCACGTCGAGGGTCACGCGGACAGGGAGAGGCTCGCTGGCGTCGCCGCCGCTGCCCTCGCCGACGAAGAAGCTCTCGCCCACCGGCCAGTCGGCCTGGTAGATCCAGGTGCCCGCGCGCTGGTAGGCCTGCAGGTTCGCCTGGGTGTCGTCGTAGGTCTCGCAGAAGCGCAGCTCGCCGAGCTGGTACATGCGGTCGTCGGGGTTGGCGCAGCCGCCGTCGACCCGCTCGCCTTCCTGATCGAGCTGCAGGTCGGTGTATCCGAGCACCGCAGCCTGGTAGACCCCGGCGGTGGGGTCGCTGGGGTCGATCGCATCGCCGCCACCGTAGGTCCAGGTCGCCAGCGTCGAGATCGGGGCGCACCAGTCCTCGTTGCCCCACTCGGGGTTCCGCAGCGTGAACTCCGTGATCCGGCGATCCCGGAGGTTCTCCACGGCGCCCTCGATGTCGAGCGAGACGCTGTTGTACGGGGGGATGCCGACGTTCCACTCACCCATGGCGACCTGGGCGCCGCCCCAGTAGCCGACGAACTGGCCGTGCTGGCGCGGGAAGGCGTGCGACTCCAAGAACTCGCCGCGTCCCGTGATGCCGGTGTAGCCATTCCAGGCGAAGGTCTCGCAGCCCGAGCCGAAGCCGATCCCGCCGTAGCAGGAGAACCAGTCGTTGTTGATCACGATGTAGGCGGTCTGGTCTTCGTAGATGTCGCCGATGTCGTAGGTGAACCCATCGCTGAGCACGCCCTGACCGCCGGCGGTGCCGACCCGCACGTCGACCGCGCCGCCCTCGATCGGGCCCTGCGGGACCTGCACGGTGACGCTGCTGTCGCTGAGCTCGAGGATGGTCGCGTTCAGGTTGCCAAAGACGACGGTCAGCCCGCTGGCGTCGGTCCCGAAGCCGGATCCCTGGATGGTGACGGTCTGGCCGCCGACGTTGCCGGGGACCGTGGTGACGTCCAGGCTGTCCACCGACGGGGCCACCCCGTCGTAGTAGGGTTCCAGGCCGCTGCCGATCGTGCAACCGGTCAGGGTGAGGCCGAAGAGTACGGCCAGGAGGGGGCGGGGATGCATCACATTCCTCCGAGGTCGTACCAGAAGCGACCGACCTGGACTGCCTTGCTGACGACGGTCACCGGGGCGATGTCCCGGCGGTTCCCGACATGATCGCGGACTGGCGGCACCTCGACCAAGGTGGTCTGGGTGCGCGCGACATAGAACACGGCGCCAGCGGCTTCGTATTGGTCGGCGAAGGCGAGCGCATCGTCGAGCATCTCGCTCGTGATCACGAACTCCCCGGCGGCGGGATCCACCGTGCAGGTGACCTCGACCGTGGTGTGCAGGGGGTCGCCCTGCAGCGTGGGGACATACTCGCCCGAGCCTTCCGAGCCCCGACGCAGGGCCGGCTGGAACTGCCAGCTCACGTCGTCTTCGTCGTCGCAGGCGAGAGAGTCGCGCAATCCCTGCGGGAAGGAGGCCGAGTCGGGGATCTCCCCGTCCGAGACCAGCTCGTTCCAGTCTCCCTCGACATCGGAGAGGGGGGCGACCTCGACGTAGTCGTCCACGAAGTAGGACTCCGTCTCGTCGATCTTGCCCAGGATCCGGATGGTCAGGCTGATCGTGTCGGTGGTGTCGGCGTCCGGCTCCCACTTGAGCGTGAGGCCGTCCTCGGTCTTCCAGGGCGGCGTGTAGATCTGACCGAGCAGGTTCCCATCCGTGGGCGCCTCGGGCAGCGTCAGGCAGTCCGCCGGGGAGGCCGGCATCTCGGTGCCCTGGGCAAACCGCAGGCAGGCCCGCTGCTCGGTCCCGTCCTCAACCCAGGCCTGGGTGGCCGGATCAAGGCGAGGCCCGGTCCACTCGAACATGAAGCCCATGGGCTGCTCGGGGAGCTGGACCGTGCGGTCTGCCCCCGCCGCGGCCAGCGGCACGGGGATGCTGTTGTAGGTCGCCTCCAGCGGCGGCAGGCCGCCGGGGAAGTCCATCATCACGGTCTGGCCGAAGGGGAAGTTCGGCCGGGCCAGCACCGACTCGGTCATGTCGGTGAGCTGGACGCCGTCGCCGCTGGGGACGCGGTGGGTCCAGGCATTCGCCCGCCAGGACCCCAGCTCGCTGTAGTAGGGGAAGACGTCCTGGATGACCGGGGGCATCACGAAGGGGCGACGGTTGATGGTGAAGCCGGCGCTGCCGTCCTCGGTCAACAGGGAGATCGCGTTGCCCAGGTCGGCGACGTTGCTGAGGTAGGCCTGGGGCTCGTAGACGGTCTCGCAGCTGCCGATCACCGTCGGCGGCCGGGCGAACGAGCCGAAGAGCGCATCGGGATTGCCGAGGTCGTCGTCGAAGACGAAGCCGGTCCCGTTGACCACCGCGTAGGGGGGCTTGAAGCCGACCGACTGGGGCCCGGCCTCGTCAAAGGAGAGCAGGCCGAGCGCCGCCAGGGAGAGCTGCCCACCGGCGAACTCCACCCAGGTGTACTCGACGAGGCCGCCGCTGGGGTTCGGGGTAGCCCCGATCTCGTCGGGGTTGAGGCCCACGCCCGCGAACTTCACGTTCGACTCGGTGGTCGGGAGGCCACAGCCAGCGAGCAGGAGGCTCGTGGCGAACAGGATGCGCGAGGTCGTCATCGTGGTCATGGCTCCTACCAGCCGGTTCCGAGGCCGATGTAGACCCGCAACCCGGGCTCCTCGGTCTCGTTGGAGAGTTCGTCGCCGAAGGCGCTATCGCTGGTGTCGTAGATGTCGTCGCCGTTCACGTCACCATAGCCGCGGACTTCGTTGAAGCCGTAGGCAAAGCGCAGAAAGCTGTTCCAGGCCATGCCGTGGAACATGGTCGCGTTCAAGCGGAACTCGGCCATGGCGTCGTAGAGCAGGTAGTTCCCGTTCTTGTGCGCTTCGTCGATGAAGGGGATCTCGCGCTTGATGTCGCCGGAGTCGTAGGCGACCCGCTCGCCGTAGCGGTTGCGGTAGAAGAGGCTGGGATCCTCGGGAGGAGCGAAGGACCAGAGGTTGCCCGCCGTGGCGCCGAACTGGGCGTAGAGCCCATGGAAGAAGAGCGGACCCACCTGCTTGCGGTGCCAGTCGTGCACGGGGAAGCGATAGGCCAGGTTGAGGATGGCCATCGTCTCGCCGGAGAGCGAGAAGGGCGGGAAGCCGGCGAAGAGGGTGTTCGGCCGCAAGGTGCCGTAGCCCCAGAAGAAGGGGTGCTGGCCACCGGCGCGGAACTCGTTGTTGGCGTCGACGTTGCGGTCGATGAAGCCGAAGCGGGTGTCGAGCTGGACGACATGGCCCTTGTCGCGCGCCTTCTTCAGCAAGCCGGAGCCCAGCGAGGGGATGCGCATGAACTCGACGTACCGCAGCTCGGCCTCGTTGTACTGGTATTTGTCCAGCAGCTCACCGTCGTCCACCGCCACGCCCGCGTAGGGCTTGTAGACGATGTCGGTCCAGTTGTGCGTGAGGTTGAGCTCGACGTTGCGGCCGCGGGTCAGGTTGGCCGGAGTGGCTCCGCCCGCGTTGCTGAAGTTCACCGTCAAGCCAGCGGCCAGGCTCTGCGAGTAGGTCTGGAAGCCGGTGTCGTCGGTGCCCTTGAAGCCGAACTGCCGACCCTGCGCGAACAGCGTCGTGTCCAGGGCGTAGCTCCAGGGGTACTGGATCGCCAGGCCGAGGATGTCCACGGACTGGTGTCGCCGGACCTCCCAGACGGTCTGGTCCGTCGTGGTGTCGGGATCGTCGTCATCGTCGAGCAGGAAGCCCGAGTTGTACTTGGTCTCGAGGTGGTAGCCGGTGAGGAAGAAGTTCGGGTACCACTTCTGGAAGTAGTACTGACCCATGAAGAGCGTGTCTTCACCCAGGCTGGGGTACAGGAAGACGCCGTGGTTCTCGACGTAGTCCTGGATCATGAACTGGAATCCAGCGGACAGGCCCCAGTTGGTCTTGCTGTCGTTGTCCAGGCGCACCAAGGGCACCAGGTAGGGAGCCATCAGGCTCTTCCACCAGCGGTACTTGTGCGTGCTGGCTTCGAAGTAGGACAGGTCTTCCTGGGTGCCGAGAGCCCGCTCCACCATCGCGGGCTCGGGATCCGCCTGGAAGTGGTGCTCTGCCGGACGGTTGTAGAAGCTGTGCTTGGGGACGCCGTAGGTCTTCCACCCGAAGGAGGTGTAGCCGTTGTAGACCAGGTTGCCCTGGGGCGTGATCTGCGGGCTCATCGCGCCGTTGATCACGTTGGTGAGCTGGCGGAAGTCCCCCTGGGCCGGATCGACGCTGTAGATGTTCCAGACGCCGTCGATGTCGGCCGAGAAGTAGATCCGACCATCGTCGGACCAGTGCGGATCGGCCTCTTCCCACGAGTCCCACATCAGGGGCTTCATCTCGCCCGACTCCACATCCACGATGTAGAGGTTCTGCTGGAACTGGCGGAACATGGCGACGACGAGCTGCTTGCCGTCCGGCGACCAGTCGATGCCCTGCAGCCAGGTGCCGTCCTTCCACTCGGTCAGCAGCCGCTTGTTGTTGCCGTCCAGGTCGATCAGCGCGAGGTTGTGGGTCCCGTCGGCGTACTCGATGAAGGCGACCCGGTTCCCGTCCGGGCTCACCGCGGGGTTGCTGCCGCGCTGCGTGTTGGGGATCGGGGTGACCGCCTCCCGGTACGCCTTGGCGCCCTTCAGCCCCTTGCGCTCCCGGGTCTTCACGGTCCGGTTGCCGATCTTCTTGTCCTTGAGCAGGGCGTCCAGGTCAGCCACGTAGAGCTGATCCCAGTCGTAGCCATCCAGCTCTCCGTGGATCCCGGTGACCGCCGAGAAGGCGCGCCGGTAGCTGTCTTCCGAGGCCGTGATGACCAGCTTGTCCTGGCCCGGCACGAAGTCGAAGCCGTGCTCGAAGCTGGCCGGCAGGGCCACCGAGAGGAGGCCGGCCTGCTCGAGCTTCTCGCCGTCGGAGGCGGGGACTCCGGTGAGCTGGGGGAACATCTCCTCGTCCGCGCGGGTGACCGAGACCGCGCCCGCGGCGAGGCTCGCCCAGTACTTGCCGTCGGGGCTCACCCGGGGCTCCCAGCTCCAGGTGCCGGTCCGCTCGCGGCGGATCTCGCGGTTGAGCTTGGCCCGCTCGCGGCCCTTGCCCTTGCCCTCGTCGTTGGCCTGGGTCAGCCACTTGTCGCGCGACTCCGCGTCGGTGACCTCCCAGTCCAGGCCCTTGAAGCCGGCGATCTCACGCCCCTCGACCAGGCCTCGCGCGCGGATCTCGTCGGCCTGGCGGGTGTAGCGCTCGGTGACGTAGGCCACCCAGTCGTTGTAGAGCGTCTCGGCGTCCACACCGAGCACGTCTTCGATCACGGTCTCCCACTGCAGGCGCCAGCCCTTGCCCGACTCCAGGGCGAAGCGGGCGTAGGTCTCGTCTCCAAACCGCTGACGCAGGTAGAGGCCGAAGTTGTAGCCCTGCTGGTAGTAGCGCTCGTGGTCGTTCCAGCGGCCGGGGCCGCGCTTGCCGTCGCGGGTGTGCCACTCGTCGTAGCTCAGCAGCCGGTCGTCCAGCACCGTGGTGCGGATGTTCATGTCCCGGCTGGCCGTCCACCAGTTCCAGCCCGCGTTGTCCGACCAGTACTCGGCGCCACCCTCGGTCCAGAAGACGCTGTCGTTGTCGCCGATGAAGACCTCGACGCCGGTGTCGATGTCCTTGATGCCATCCTGGTACAGCGTGCCGACGCTGACCCCCAGGAAGGCCTCGGAGAAGGGGCTGTTGGCCTTGAGCGAGACGACGTGGGCGAACTCGTGCACCATGACGTCGCTGAACCACTCCATCCGGCCGCGACCGCGGGCGAAGGTCTTGCCCGGGTTGGCGGAGATCTCGATCCAGTCGAAGTTGGGGACCGTGAAGCCCTCCAGACCATCGGGCTGGTCGAGCAGGACGATGTGGATCTGCTCCTTGAGGAAGTAGTTGAACTCCTCGCACATCGGCGCCCACATGTCTTCCGACACCTTGGCGATCTTCCGGGCCGACCACTCACCCGACAGGTAGTGGTCGTTGCCGTCCTCGGCCGAGCGACGCGACACCGGGTAGTGCACCACGAAGTGTTCGGTCTCGATCGACTTCCACTTGAGGTCCGGGTAGTTGTAGGTCTGCGCGAACTTCGCCTCGGCCGTTTGATCGGCGGCGACCATGACCAGGGCGGCGAGCCCGAGTCGCAGGGCAGGGCGCAGCAAGGAGGAGCAGAAGAGGGGGCGCATCGTCACCAACCTGTCCATTAGAAGCGAAGCTCGAGGGTGCCGCTGTAGGTCACGCCTCGGGTGGGGTGGATGTCCTCGATGGGGAAGAACTGCAGGTCTTCTCCCACCACCGGCACGCTCACCCCCAGGTCGATGTCGAAGCCGCGGGTCAGGTTCAGGACCACCCCGGCGGGGACATCGAGCATGAAGCCCGAGGACTCGTTGATGGGCTCGAGGTTCCGTCCGGGGAACCACCCGTCGGTGGTGGTGCCCACCTTGAAGTCCTGGCGGTGCCGGGCATCGACCCCGCCATGGAGGGCCGCCGGGCCGAGCTGAACCATCAGGTCCACCGCCGCGCGGGTGATGTCACCCGGCTTGATCCGGCCGGCGAACTGGTTGTTGGTCGTCTCGATGGCCCACATGGTCACGCCGCTGAACCGGCGCGTGTAGGACAGGTCCGCCGTCAGAGCCAGGGGACCGAACTGCTGCTTGAACGCGCTGCCGGCCGAGAGATCGGGGGTGCCGGTGCTGACCACGAAGGCGTTGAAGGTCGAGGGCCCGCCGATGTAGCTGCCGGGCGACTCGTTGCCGGCGGGGGCCTTGTAGGCGGTGTAGACGATCCAGCTGGCCATCGGGGCCATGCCGCGGAAGGGCTCGACCTTCCAGCCGAAGGACGGGTCGCCGATGCCGAACTGGGTGAGGTCCGCCCCGGTCTCGTCGTTGGTCAGGCTCTGGTAGTGGAAGGGCAGCTTCATCCAGAGCTCGGCCCGGCGGGTCACGCCGTACCGCACGTGCAGCCGCTCGGTGGTGTGCAGGAAGCGGGCGTTCTCCCACTCCTGAGCCTCGCCCTCGCTGTCCCAGTAGCCCTTGGCGGACTTCACATCGGCGCCGAAGCCCCACTCGACCCACCCCTTCCCGATGACCAGCCCGCGCTCGTACTCTCGTGCCGGCAGGGGGTCTCGCATCGTCTTGACCTGGAACCCCTCGGCGTGCGCGTCGCCCGCGCAGAGCGCGAGGACCAGCGACGTCAGTGCGGTCGTCAGCATCGGTCTTCCTGGACCGGGCCCCGCTCTTCAGGCGGCGGGGATCCCTGGCGTGGGGAGGTGGAGGGAGGAGGAGGGCTGTTCACATCCACGCCGGCCACGCGAGCGCGCCATTGGGAAGGGCCGGGTTCTATACCACGGCCCCCCCTGCGGCAAGACGAGTTCGGGCGCCTCGGGCCCGGTGGCTCTCTCGTCCGGGCTCCGCTCGTCAGGGTCACCCGATGTTCACAGCCGCCGGCGGCCTCCCGAGGCGACGGCCGGTTAGCGGCGCGCCTCGCTCAGCCCCGGCCCCCCTCCCGCCTGGCCCCTGACGCTCGGAGTCCGCTCGATGCCCCGTTCTCTCTCCAGCCGGACCGCGGCCGCTCTGCTCCTGACGGCCTGCGGGGTGGTCCCGACCACCTTCCAGTCCGACGCCCCCGACATCGCCGGGCAAGACGTGCGGTTGACCATCCTGCACACCAGCGACATCCACAGCCGCCTGCTGCCCTACGACTTCGACCCCAGCTTCACCGACAACCAGCTCGGCCTGGCCGACGGGCTCGGCAGCTACGGGGGTATCGCCCGGATCGGCCACATCCTGAAGCGGGAGCGAGAGAAGGCCGGCCGCGTGCTGCACCTCGACAGCGGAGACTGCTTCCAGGGCGCCATCATCTTCAACGAGTACGCCGGCGAGGCCGAGATGCGGCTGCTCTCGGAGGTTGGGCTCAACGCCGCCGTGGTCGGCAACCACGAGTTCGACGCCGGGGCAGCCACCCTGGCCGAGCAGTACTCCGCCTGGGGGACCTTCGACCTGCTCGCCGCGAACTACGACTTCGAAGGGGCCGATCTTCCCTGGGCGACCGGGCTGGAGACGATGGTCCCCCCCAGCACGACCTACCACCTCGACGGGCTGAAGGTGGCCGTCATCGGCATGGCCAACATCAGCTCGCTCAACAGCATCTACGACCAGTCCAACAGCCTGGGCGTGCGGGTCCTGGAGCCCATCGACGTCCTGCCCCGCGAGATCAGCAAGCTGCGCTCCAACGGCGCCGACATCGTCATCGTCGTCAGCCATATGGGCCTGGACGACGACCAGGAGATGGCGCGGACGATCCCCGGCATCGACATCGTCATCGGCGGCCACCACCACGTCGCCATCGACCCGCCGCTGGTGGTCACCAACGAGGAGACCGGCCGACGCGTCCCGGTCGTGCACTCCGGCGCCTTCGCCAAGTTCATCGGCAGGCTCGACGTGGTCATCCGCGACGGCGAGGTCCTGACCCACGACTACAACCTCTTCGCGGTCGACGCGACGGTCCCAGACGATCCGCACATCCTCGACATCATCGAGGAGTACGAGCGCGAGATCGACACCCGCTACAACACCGACCAGTTCATCGGCTACGCCTGCCCCGAGACGATGGACCTCGACCTGAGCTGCGAGAAGCTGACCCGCTACGGGATGGACGGCGGCGACAGCATGCTCGGCAACTTCGCGGCCGAGGCCATGCGGGCCTTCCCCGGCGTCGAGACCGAGATCGCCCTGACCAACACCCTGGGCATCCGCGCCGACATCCCGGCCGGAGACATCACCCTGGACGACATGTTCAACGCGATGCCCTTCGACAACACCATCGCCACCATGCTGCTCTCGGGCGCCGAGGTGCAGGAGCTGCTGGACTACGTCAGCTACCGCAGCACCGAGCGAGGCTGTGCCAGCCAGGCCCAGGTCGCCGGAATCCGCTTCGACATGGTCTGCGACCCCGACGACCCCCACGCCGCCAACATCGAGATCAACGGCGAGCCCCTGCTGCTGGACAGCGTCTACGAGCTGGCGACCAACGACTACATCGCCAAGGGCGGCTCGGGCTTCGCAGTGCTCGAGCGCAACACTACCAAGACCTTCACCGACATCGCCGTCCGGGACGTGGTGATCGCCGAGATCATCAAGGTCCAGACGCTGCCGCAAGAGGGCATCGCGGTCGAAGATGGCCGCATCAACACGGTGTACTGAAATGAACTCCCGAATCCTGCCCCTCCTCCTAGCGCTGGGCTGCACCTCGACCTCCAGCACGCCGCGGGTCGAGCCGACCAGCATCGTCGTGACCCTGGAGGGCGAGACGGCCAGCGCCGAGAGCCCCCTCCCCTTCCCGCGCCTCGCCACCAGCCAGCGCATCTCCGTGCAGACCTTCGACAAGGACGGTCAGCCTTACCCCTTCGACGGCGACCTCACGCTGCGGGTCCGCCCCGGCAAGCTCGAGCAGAGCCAGTGGATCACCCTCGCCGACGGCCAGTGGGAGGGCGACGTCGCCTTTCGGGCCTCCTACGGCCCGACCCGGATCTGGGCCGGCGACGAGGGGGACAAGGACAGCAGCACCGAGCGGGTCGCCAGCTACGCGACCGGGGTCTCCGAGGCCATTCACTACGCCTTCCCGACCATCCGGGAGATGAACGAGGTCGACGATCACGAGATCAACAACCTCTCCGGCGAGTTCGCCGAGCTGCGCGTCTCCGACCGCAACGTCGTGGTGACCGAGATCGGGACCAACGGCTTCTGGGTCACCGACGTCGACGACGAGCCGGGGACCTGGAACAGCCTCTACGTCTACAGCTTCAGCAAGCCGCAAGGCCTGTGGGAGGGCGCCCGCCTGACCGTGCTGACGGGCAACACGCAGGAGTACCTGGCGACCACCCAGATCAGCTTCCCGGTGTACCTGCCCGAAGAGGACACCGTCCTGCCGGTCCCCGACGCCATCGAGCTCGATGGCTCCAGCACCTGCGACAACAACCTGATGGAGGGCATGGAGTCGGCCCTGGTCACGGTGCTGGACGCCCGCGTCCCCTCGGACTTCACCAGCGGCTCCGAGGACTGGTCCGACTACCTCGAATACGGCCAGTGGCCCCTGGAGATCGGCGACGGCGGCTGTCCGGTCTACGCCGACAGCACCACCGTTCCCGGCTTCGACCCCACCGAGCAGGCCGGCCAGGAGATCGGCCAGGTGACTGGCTTGCTGCGCGAGATCTGGGGCAAGTGGATCATCACGGCGCGCAGCGACACCGACCTCGGCGGCGGGGGCTTCGAAGAGGACCGCCGACCCGACCCCGGCCACTCCCGGCCCCCCTCGGGGGTGGGGCACGCCATCGCCCGCCACAAGCCGGGCACCGAGCCCGCCCGCCCCTACGAGCCTCAACTCCCCCTTCGCGGTCGACCCTCTCTCGACCACGCCCACACCCACACCCCTGCCGCCCCTGGCGCCCCCGCGGAATCCCGATGACCAGCCTGCTCGCCCTGCTCTGCACCGCCATGCCCGCCTCGGCCGGCGACTTCGTCGACGTCTGGATCAGCACCGCCTTCGAGGACACCAACGTCCTGGCCGGGCCGGAGGTCGAGAGCCCCTCAGCCAACTTCGTCCAGCGCGGCAACGACGCCTTCTTCGAGAACTACGAGAGCCGCACCACCGACGACATCAGCCGGGCCCAGCTCGTGCTGTACCGCCGCGACGACAGCTTCTTCAAGGGCTGGTGGACCGAGGCCGCCTTCGTCCTGCGGATGACGCCCTACCTCAACCCGGACCGGACCTCTCCAGACACCAACATCGAGGACGACGGCAGCTACGTCCGCCTCGTCCGCGACCTGCCCGGCGACGACCACACCTTCTCCATCACCGGCTACGCCGTCGACAGCGATCGGTTCCGCCTCGGCTACTCCTACGACCTCTCCTGGGGCGGCCGCGAGATGTTCATCAAGCAGGTCGGAGCCGCCCCGGGCGCGCGCCTGCAGTGGGAGCGCCAGGGCAGCTACGCCTTCGTCGGCGCCAAGACCGCCATCATGGACGGCATCGACCGCACCGAGGCCACCGACGCCTCCCTCAACACGACCTTCTACGGCCTGCTCGCCGGCGGCGGCGCCCAGGTCGGCGACCTCTTCAAGGCCGAGCTCAGCCTGGGCTCCTTCCAGCAGGGCCAGCTCGACAACGTCGACACCGACAGCGAGCTGTACGGCGACACCATCACCGCGCTGGGCATGGCCGGTCAGCTCTCCTTCCGCACCCGGGCCGACCTGAACTTCATCCAGTCCGGCGAGCTGCGGCTGTACCGCAACGAGCCCGAGTCCGCCCGCGACTCGTACCTCAGCCACCGCAAGCTGGACGGCACCGGCGTGCTGGTCCAGGCCGAGATGAACCGCCTCAGCCACAACCTGCTCGACGCCGACGCCACCAACTCGACCGTGATCGAGAACGGCTACGCCGGGGACCTGCAGTCCCTGCTGGTCAGCGGGACGACCGTGGTCGGCGTGGACCTGGTCTACAAGGACCTGCGCTACATCGTCTTCAACGTGCCCGGCCTGATCAGCCAGGAGTCGATCGGGGACGGCTACGAGACGACCCCCCAGCTCTACGGGCGGCTGCGCTTCGAGCACTGGTTCGAGAAGGCCCACCTCACCCCGGGCCTGGGCATCGGCATGATGCAGCCGGCGACCTACACGACCAGCGACGGAAAGACCGTCGTGCAGATCTCCGAGCGAGACAGCGAGCAGATCCCCGACAACCAGCAGCCCACGGCGATCCTCTCCGGCATCGCCGGGGTGCAGGTCGACCTGTCGAAGTCGATGGTGGCGATCGGCGAGGTGCTCTACACCCTCAACAACAACCGCTCCAACATGGACGACGGAGTCCGGGTCCTGGCGCCCGCGAACGAGCGCAACGAGCTGGGCTTCAACCTGATCATGCGCGCCCGGTTCTAGGCGCTTCTCAGCGCCGAGTACCCAGGGCCCGGAAGGTCTCGTTGTTGCGGACGCGGCGGCTGACCTTCAGGTCGGCGTAGCCGGCCTCCATCAGCCAGACCTCCAGCTCCTCGCCGGTGAACCAGTGCCGGACGGGGATGCGCAGGCGGTCGTAGACATCGGCGACCACGACGTCGAAGGGCCACTGGTGGTGGTCGTGGACCGGCAGGTGGCTGACCACCGGGCCGGCCACCGGGACCTTGCCCAGCACCCGGTAGGGGGTGTGGCTGAAGACCCGCAGCCCCCGGGCGATCCAGGTCGAGACCCGCATCAGCTCGGCCGAATCGAGGTTGGTGGTCATCCCGCGCAGGGCGTTGCTGATGTGCCGGGTGAGGCCTTGCCGGGCGCCGTAGACCCAGAGGGCCACCCGCCCGCCCGGGATCACCAGGGTCCCCAGCGAGCGAAAGGCATCGCGAGGCTGGTCGAGGTGGTGAAGCAGCCCGAAGCAGTAGGCGAGGTCGAAGCTCGACTCCCGAAAGGGCGGGTGAAAGATGTCGCCTTGGACGACATGCACCCGGGACAAGCGCTCGCAGTTGCGGGCGGTCGACTCGACCGCGTCGGAGCTGTTGTCGAAGGCCACCACCTCCGCGCCGTAGCGGGCGGTGAGCAGGGCGTGGCGCCCGAACCCGCAGCCCGCGTCCAGCACCAGCTTGCCGAGGAAGTCGTCGGGCTGGAGAGGATCGGCGAGGTCGCGGAAGTTCTCCTCCCAGGCCGGCTCCAGGGGGTCGATCTCGGTCAGCCGGTGGCCCGAGTCGGGGCCCTCCAGCGCACCGGGAGGCAACATCCGCGGGATGCCGCCCCGGATCGGGTAGACCGCCCCGCAGCCGACGCAGTGCAGCGAGCCCTCCATCACCTCCTGCTCGGAGCGGTTGGCGAGGTCCACCCCCGGCAGGTCGATGTCGTCCACCCCCAGCTGCCCCACGAGCAGGGCCCGGCTGCGGGTCTGGGTCGTGTGCAGCTGCAGCTCCGCGCCCCGGCAGGCGGGGCAGGCCAACAGCTCGAGCAGTCGGTACTTCACGGGACCTCCACCCGCGCTCCTTATCTCCTCGCTCGGCGCGAGGTGGCGGACCTGCGCGTTTGGGGGACCTGTGTTATTGCACACGCCTTGTCGGTCTGACCGCTCCGAGGACCCATCGAAACGTCGAGAGCCCCCGAAGACCCACCGGACCACGTTTTCGTCACGAGCCTTCATCAAAGGACACCGCCATGCAGGAAGTCGCTCAGGAAGCCACACGCCAGGTCCCGCGCACCGTCATCGACGACGTCGTCATCCGCTTCGCGGGCGACTCCGGCGACGGCATGCAGCTCACCGGGGACCAGTTCACCCGCACGACCGCGGTGCACGGCAACGACCTCGCGACCTTCCCCGACTTCCCCGCCGAGATCCGGGCGCCCGCCGGCACCCTTGCGGGCGTCTCCGGCTTCCAGATCCACTTCAGCAGCCGGGACGTGCTCACCCCCGGTGACCAGCCCGGCGTGCTGATCGCGATGAACCCCGCGGCGCTGATGGCGAACCTGGGCGACCTCAAGAAGGGCGGCCTGGTCATCGTCAACACCGACAAGTTCACCGACCGCGATCTCGAGAAGGCCGGGCAGACCAGCAGCCCGCTGGACGACGGGCGCCTCGAAGGCTTCGAGGTCGTCCCGGTCCAGCTCTCGGCCCTGACCAAGAACGCCCTCGACGACATGGGGCTCGGCGCCAAGGAGACCGACCGCTGCAAGAACCTCTTCGCGCTGGGCATCGCCTACTGGCTGTTCGGCCGGGACACCGCCATCACCGAGGCCTGGATCAGCAACAAGTTCAAGGCCCCCTACGCCGAGGCCAACCTCAGGGCCCTGCGGGCCGGCTACAACTACGCCGAGACCGTCGAGCTCTTCCACTCCGGCTACGAGGTCCCCCCCGCCCGCCTCGCGCCGGGCACCTACCGCAACATCACCGGCAACCAGGCCACCGCCCTGGGCCTGATCGCGGCCTCCCAGAAGAGCGGGCGCCAGCTCTTCCTCGGCGCCTATCCGATCACTCCGGCCAGCGATGTGCTGCACGCCCTGGCCACCCACAAGGACTTCGGGGTCATCACCTTCCAGGCCGAGGACGAGATCGCTGCCATCGGCGCGACCATCGGCGCGGCCTGGGGCGGCGCCCTCGGCGTCACGTCGACCTCGGGTCCCGGCGTGGCCCTCAAGGCCGAAGCCCTCGGCCTGGCCATCATGGTCGAGCTCCCGATGGTCCTGGTCGACATCCAGCGCGGCGGTCCGTCCACCGGCCTGCCGACCAAGACCGAGCAGTCCGACCTCTTCATCGCCCTCTACGGCCGCCACGGCGAGTCGCCCTGCCCGGTGGTGGCGGCGCAGAGCCCTGGCGACTGCTTCTGGGCCGCGCTGGAGGCCGCCCGGATCGCCATCCGCTACATGACGCCGGTCATCCTGCTGACCGACGGCTACCTGGCCAACGGGGCCGAGCCCTGGAAGCTCCCCGAGGTGGACGCCATCCCCGACATCCCGGTCAACCTGGCGACCGACCCCGAGGGCTTCCTGCCCTACAAGCGGGACCCCGAGACCCTGGCGCGCCCCTGGGCCGTCCCCGGGACCCCCGGCCTGGAGCACCGCATCGGCGGCATCGAGAAGCAGAACGAGACCGGCGCCATCTCCTACGACGGCGACAACCACGAGCTGATGAGCCGACTGCGCAAGCAGAAGGTGGAGCGCATCGCCCAGGACCTCCCCCAGGCCGAGGCCACGGGCAGCCCCGACGGCATCCTGGTCATCTCCTGGGGCGGCACCTACGGCGCCGTGCACACCGCGGTGGACACGGCCTTCAAGGGCGGGATGCGGGTGGCTCACACCCACCTGCGCTGGCTCAACCCCCTCCCCCCAGGGCTGCGCGAGCTGATGGAGCGCTACGAGCGCGTCATCGTCCCCGAGCTGAACATGGGCCAGCTCTCCAGCGTCCTGCAGGCCCGCTTCGCCCGTCCGGTGGAGTCCTACACCAAGGTCCAGGGCAAGCCCTTCAAGGTCAGCGAGCTGCTGGCACGGCTCCAGCTCGCCCAGGCCCAGGCCTGAACCCCTCTCTCCCTTCTACCTCCGAAACTCCACCGCCGAGGTCCTCATGTCCATCCTCGAAGACACCCCGCAGTACACCAAGAAGGACTTCATGTCCGACCAGACCATCCGGTGGTGCCCCGGATGTGGTGACTACTCCATCCTCTCGCAGGTCCAGTCGGTCTTCGCCGAGATGGGCGTGCCGCGGCATCAGTTCGCCGTGGTCAGCGGGATCGGCTGCTCCAGCCGCTTCCCGTACTACCTCAGCACCTACGGCTTCCACACGGTCCACGGGCGGGCCCCGGCCTTCGCCACCGGCATCAAGCTGGCCAACCCCGAGCTCTCGGTCTGGCTGGCCACGGGCGACGGCGACGCGCTCAGCATCGGCGGCAACCACTTCATCCACCTGCTGCGCCGCAACGTCGACCTGCAGATCCTGCTCTTCAACAACCGGATCTACGGGCTCACCAAGGGGCAGTACTCGCCGACCTCCGAGTACGGCAAGAAGACCAAGTCCACCCCGATGGGCTCGGTGGACCACCCCTTCAACCCCTGCGCGCTGGCGCTCGGCGCGGACGCCACCTTCATCGCCCGGACCGTGGACATCTTCGTCAAGGAGCAGCGCGACGTCCTGACGGCGGCCCACCAGCACAAGGGCACCTCCTTCGTCGAGATCTGGCAGAACTGCAACATCTTCAACGATGGCGCCTTCAAGGAGCACACCGAGCGCAAGACCCGCGACGAGCGCTGCATCTTCGTCGAGCACGGCCAGCCCCTGCTCTTCGGCGACAAGACCGCCCCCAAGGGACTGGTCCTGGGCTCGGATGTGCGCTTGCACGTCATCGACGTCAACACCGACGAAGATCGGGCCCGCGTGCTCGTGCACGACACCTCCAACCAGCTGCTGGCCAGCCTGCTGATCCGGATGGAGGGTGCCGAGTTCCCGACCGCCATGGGCGTCATCTACCAGGTCGAGCGCCCCACCTACGAGGCCGCCGTTCACGCCCAGATCGACGCCTCGGTCGCCCGGACCGGCGGCGGAGACCTCAAGAAGGCCCTGGCCAGCGGCAGCACCTGGACCATCCCCGGGTGAGCGCCGAGCCTCGTCCGATTCGGGAGCTGGCCGCTCTAGCGCCGCTAGACGGCCTGCTCTTCGACATCGACGACACCCTCACCCTGCACGGCAAGCTGGTGCCCGCCGTCCTCGACGCGCTGGCTGCCTTGCGCGCTCGCGGCCTGAAGATCATCCCGGTGACCGGTCGGCCCGCCGGCTGGGTCGACCACATCGCCCGGATGTGGCCCGTGGACGGCGTGGTCGGGGAGAACGGCGGGCTGTGGTTCTGGTACGACGCCGACGCAGGGCGCCTGGAGCGGCGGTTCTTGCAAGAGGCGGAGACCCGCGCGGCCAACCGCCTCCGCCTGGAGCGCCTGGCGAGGCAGATCCTGGCCGAGGTGCCCGGCGTCGCCCTGGCCAGCGACCAGGGCTACCGCGCCCTGGACCTGGCGATCGACTTCTGCGAGGACGTACCGCCGCAGGGCGACGAGGCCATCGACCGGGTCGTCGCCCTCTTCGAAGCTGCCGGCGCCGTCTGCAAGGTCTCGAGCATCCACGTCAACGGCTGGTACGGCGACTTCGACAAGCTGACCGGGATCCGGCGCCTGCACCAGGATCGCTGGGGAGCGCCCCTCGACCCGCAGCGCTGGGCCTGGTTCGGCGACAGCGCCAACGACGAGCCCATGTTCGAGGCCTTCCCGCTCTCCATCGGCGTGGCCAATGTGCGCCGCTTCCTGCCCCGGATGAAGACCGGCCCCGCCTGGATCACGCAGGCCGAGGGCGGAGAGGGCGTCGTCGAGGCCCTCGCCTGGATGGAGCGGTTGGGGCTGTAGCGCGCCGGGGTCAGACGGTGAGCTCCCAGGGCATCGCTTCCCCCCGTAAGAGGGCGTCGACGCTCTCCGCGAGGCCCTGCCGGATCAGCCGCGCGAGGTCCCGGTGGTAGCCGGCCGCGTGGGGGAACAAGGCCAGGCCGGGGTTGTCCCGGGCGGTGGACATCTCCGGCCAGGGCTCCTGGGGGAAGACATCCAGCCCCAGGAAGGCGAGGCGCCCCTCGTCGAGCGCCGCCAGCGCCGCCGGCAGGTCGAGGATGTCTCCACGGGCCGTGTTGACCAGGACCAGCGCTCGGGCTCCGCCGAGCAGCTCCGCGTTGACCAGCCCACGGCTGCCTGGGCTGAGCGAGGCGTGGATGCTGAGGGCGTCGCAGCTGCGCACCATCCCCTCGGGCGTGGCCGGGTGGACCCCCTCCGGCAGGCCCTGCGGGTCGGCGCCCAGGACCTCGGCCCCGAGGACGCGGCAGAGCTCGGCGAAGCGCCGCCCGATCACCCCCAGGCCGATCACGCCCACTCGGGCGCCGGCGAGGTTGAGCCCCCCCAGCCCCGCCAGCTCGGCCCGGGCCCAGCGGCCCTGCTCGGCCGCCACCCGGAGCGCACCGAGGCGGTGCAGCCCAGCCAGGACCAGGCTCAGGCTTACCTCGACCACGGCGTCCCGCCGCGCCATCGGCAGCCGGGCCACCCGCAGGCCAGCGCGACCGGCGGCCTCCAGGTCGACATGATCGAAGCCGCTGGTGGTGGTCTGGACCACCCGGGCCGAGGGGTAGGCGGAGAGGCAGGCGGCGTCGACCCGAACATTGCTAGGCGCGACCAGGATCTCGGCGTCCGTCCCCGGCTCCACCAGCTGCACCCGCCGCCCCAGCGCCTCCCGCTCGGCCTGGCGGTCGGCCTCGGTCTCGTAGGGGCTCCACGCCAGGCGACACAGGCGCATCAGCTCTCCAGCGCCTCGATGACCACGGTCTTGGCCAGGGCCTCGCAGGCCCCCGGATCGAGCTTGGCGACCTCGGGTCGACTGGCGTTGTGGGCCCCGCAGGCCATCGCGAAGGCCACGGCGGCCTCGGGTCCGCGGGGCATGGCGTGCAGCAGGCCGGCCAGCAGGGCGTCGCCGCTGCCGATCGGGTGAACCCGACGGGCGATGGGCGGAGGGAAGACCCGGCGGGCCAGGTCGCCGCTCTGGAACACGGCGGGCTCGGCACCATCGGTCACGATCGCCCACCGGGCGCCCCCGTCGTGCAGGCGCGCGGCCCCCCGCTGCGGATCGTCGTCGCCGAAGAGGAAGCCGACCTCCCGCCGGTTGGGCTTGGCCACCAGCACATTGCCCAGCTTGAGGCACTCCTCCAGGCAGGGGTGACAGAAGTCCAGGGCCATCGGGACCCCCAGGCTGGCCAGCCGCGGGTACAGCAGCGGGTGGTTGACGCTGCCCGAGAGGACCAGGCAGCGAGCCGGCAGGAGCGAGCGCACATTGGCGACGATGGCCTCGACGTCGCCGTCATCCAGCGAGGGCCCCGGGCCATAGACCGTGGTGTGCTGCCCCTCGGCGAAGATCGTGGCGCCCGCCCGGTTCTCTCCCCGGACCGGGACGACCCGGCTGCGGATGCCCTCGCACTCCACCCGCTCGACGATCTCCCGGCCCCGCCGGCCGCCCACCGCCAGCACCGCGACGACGTCCTCTCGCAGGTCCTTGAGCGCCCGGGCCACGTTGAGCCCCTTGCCGGTGGCGAAGGTCCAGGCCTTGTCCGGCCGATGGCGGCCCCCGGCCGCGAGATCGTCCACGGGGAAGAAGTGCTCGACCATGGGGTTCGCGGTCACGGTGATGAACATCCCGGGGCAATAACCAGGATCCCCGAACAGGGCGCCGCAGCCACCTCCCCTGCGCTTCTTCGTGGCAGAGGCCCCGAACCCGGGCTAAATACTGAATGAAGGTTCATTCACCCCGGCACGGGAGCCCCCATGAGCGTCACGCGCTTCATCCCTGATCTCCGCGACATCCGCTTCGTGCTGTTCGAGCAGCTCCAGATCGACACCCGACTCGCCACCCTGCCGCGCTTCGCCGAGTTCGATCGCGACGTCTACGACGCCCTGCTGGAGCAGGCGGCCGAGCTGGCCAGCGACGTGATCGCCCCGATCAACGCGACCGGCGACCAGGTGGGGTGCTCGCTGGATGGCGAGGGCAACGTCAAGACCCCGCCCGGCTACAAGAAGGCCTGGGACGCTCTGGCCGAGGGAGGCTGGTTCTCCCTCTCGGCCAGCCCCGACCATGGCGGCATGGGCCTGCCCCACTCGATCGACGCCGTCGTCAGCGAGCTCTTCACCAGCGCCTCGATGGCCTTCGCCATGTACCCGGGCCTGACCAAGGCGGCCGCCAACCTGCTCGCCGAGCACGGCCCCGAGTGGTGCCGCGAGCTGGTCGTCGCCCGGATGTACACCGGCCAGTGGGCCGGCACGATGTGCCTGACCGAGGCCGGGGCGGGCACCAGCGTGGGCGACGCCCGGACCCGCGCGACCCCGATCGGCGACGACGGCACCTACCTGCTCGAGGGCGAGAAGGTCTTCATCTCCTCCGGCGACCACGATCTCGCCGAGCAGATCGTCCACCTCGTCCTGGCGCGGACCCCCGGCGCGCCGGCGGGGACCCGCGGCATCAGCCTCTTCCTGGTCCCGAAGTTCGAGTTCGACGCCGACGGGGCGCTCGGCGAGCGCAACGGCGCGGTGGTCGAGTCCATCGAGCACAAGATGGGCATCAACGGCTCGGCCACCTGCGTGCTGGGCCTGGGCGCCCGCAAGAGCTGCAAGGGCTGGCTGGTCGGCCCCGAGAACGAAGGCATGAAGCTGATGTTCATGATGATGAACGAGGCCCGCATCGGGGTCGGCATCCAGGGCCTGGCCAGCGCCGCCGCCGCCTACGGCTACGCCACCGCCTACGCGCGGGACCGCGTCCAGGGCCAGCCGCTGGAGTCCTTCGGTCGCAACGACGTGGCCTCGGTCCGAATCATCGAGCACCCCGACGTCCGGCGCATGCTGATGACCCAGAAGGTCCTGGTGGAGACCATGCGCTCGCTGGCCTACACGGTCGCCCTGGCCCACGACGAGGCCGTCGCCACCTCGGACGACGAGCACCGCAAGGCCCTGATGAAGAAGGTCGAGCTGATGACCCCCATCGTCAAGGCCCACCTCAGCGACATGGGCTACCAGGTCTGCACCTTGGCCCTGCAGACCTTCGGCGGCTACGGCTACATCAAGGAGTACCCGGTCGAGCAGCTCCTCCGGGACACCAAGATCACCTCCATCTACGAGGGGACCAACGGCGTCCAGGCGATGGACCTGCTGGGCCGCAAGATGCGCATGGACGGCGGCGGGGTCTTCATGTCCTGGCTGCAAGAGGTCAACGAGGACATCGCCTCCTGCAAGGAGCTGCCCGAGCTGGCCCCGCTGGCGGCCGATCTCGAGAAGGCCCTCAACCACCTGGGCGGCTCGGCGATGCACCTGGGGGCGCTCGGGATGGAGCGCAACCTGCGAGGCGCCATGCTGCACGCCACCGCCTTCCTGGAGCAGTTCGGGACCGTCAGCCTGGGCCGCCACGCGCTGATCCAGGCCCGGGTGGCCAGCCAGAAGCTGGCCGATGGCGCTCAGGGCGAGGACGCGCGCTTCTACCGAGGCAAGGTCCTCAACGCCCGCTTCTACATGGCCCACATCCTGCCGCGGGCCATCTCGCTGGGCAAGACGATCACCAGCAAGGACGAGAGCTGCCTGGACGAGGAGCTGTTCGAGACAGCCTAGCACCGCTAGAGGGTGAAGCGCATCCCATCGACCAGGATGCCCGGCAGGCGCTGGCTGGCGGTGGCCCGCCGCTCGTAGGTGCCGGCGTCCGGCATCATGCTCTGCTGCTCCCCGATCGCGACCAGACCCTCGCCCAGCAGGTGGAAGACGGTCTCGTCGAAGCGCATGACCTCGGCCGGCGCGACGACCTCCCCGCTCTCCACCCAGCAGGAGGCGAAGCGCGTCATCCCGGTGATCCGGCCCGCCGGCCGGTCGGAGTAGTTGAGGTACCACAGGTTGCTGATCCACAGCCCGGTGCCGAGCGCCTCCAGCTCGGTCCCCGCGGCCAGCTCGCCGGCCTTCATGTTCAGCGAGGTCGGCGACTCCTCGCTGGAGGCCCCGTTGTGGGCGCGGCTGTATTCCAGCGAGGAGCGCGGCGAGACGAGGCTGCCGACCAGCGCCCCGGCCTCGATCAAGGGGACCCGCTCGGGGCGGGCGAAGCCGTCGTGCGAGAACCCGGGCTGCAGCCCGCCGGCCAGGTCTTCGGCGAGGCTGACGCGGGGATCCATCGTTCTCCCCTGCGTCAACATCGACAGCAGCGGGGTGTTCCGCGCCTCTTGCGCCCGGTGGCTGAAGGCTCCCCAGGAGAGCAGCCCCATCACCTCGCCCAGGGCCGAGGGGGTCAGCCAGGCGCGGTAGCGGCCGGGCTCCAGCCGGCGCGCGGGCCGAGAGAGGATGGGGAGGGCCAGGCGGGCCTCGGCCATCCGCTGCGCCAGGAGGGACCGGTCCCATCCGGTCCCCCCCACGCTGCTCTTCACGGCCTTGTCGCCCTGCTGGTAGAGGCACCAGTCAAACAACCAGGAGCGTCGCTCGTCCCAGCAGCGCTGTCCCCGGCTGGAGGCGAACCCCGAGTATATGGGTCCACTGGCCAGGATACCTACGAGATCCACCCCGCCGTCCAGGGCCGCCTCCTCGAGGATCGCGTCGGTCATCTCGGCGCCGTCGGCCAGGGCCTCGGGGCTGAGGTGGACGCTGGAGACCCCCTCGGTCTCCCAGAGCAGCAGGGGATCCTCGGGGAGCTGGGCGACACGCTCGCGGAGCCGGGCCAGGGCGCTGTCGACCCGCGCGAGGTCCTCGGCGGCGACGCCCGACAGGCTGAGCTCGGTCGAGGCGTGGCGCTTGCCCTGGATCAGGCGCAGGCTGAGCTCCCGCTGCGAGACCGAGCCGGGCTGCCGGACCTTGCCGTGGTTGAAGCGGACGAAGTCGCTCTCTTCGGCGTGCAGCCAGAGGGTGTAGTCCTCGGCGGGGCCCAGTCGCTCGTCGAGCGCCTGCGCGAGCATCAGGAAGTGCCGGTGGAGCGGAGAGGACGAGGGACTCACGAGTGGCCTCCGAAGACGTCGATGCCGCGGAAGAGGCAGGCCGGAGAGGCGTGGCCCACCCGGATGACCTGGTTCGGCTCGCCCTTGCCGCAGTAGGGCGTCCCCAGCACCTCGACCGTCGACCGGTCGCCCACCCCGGCGAGGTTTCGCCAGAAGGTGGCCGAGATGCCCCGGTAGTTCGGGTTGCGGACGACGGCGCCGAGCTTGCCATCCTCGATCAGGCGCGCCCACTCGCAGCCGAACTGGAACTTGTTGCGGCTGTCGTCGATGGACCAGCTGGCGTTGGTCTCCATGTAGACCCCTCGCTCCACCCCGCCGATCAGCTCCGCGAAGCTGAGGTTCCCGGCCTCGACGTTCAAGTTGGCCATGCGATCAATCGGCGGTCGATTCCAGGAGCAGGCGCGGCTATTGCCCACCCCCGCCATCCCCGCCCGGGCCTGGGAGGAGGCGCCCCCTAGCGGGCGTAGGAGGATCCCGTCCTTGATCAGCCACTCTCGCTGCGCGAGGCTGCCGTCGTCGTCAAAGCCGTAGGCGGCGAGCTCACCCTGGACCCCGGGGTCGAAGGTCACGTTGAGCAGCTCGCTGCCGTAGCGGTAGCTGCCGAACATGTCCAAGGTCACGAAGCTGGTCCCCGCGTAGTTCCGCTCGTCGCCCAGGATGCGGTCCAGCTCCAGCGGGTGGCCGATGCTCTCGTGGATCTGCAGCATCATCTGGTCCGGGGCGAGGACCAGGTCCATGGTGCCGGTCGGACAGTCGGCGGCGGCGAGCAGCTCCAAGACCTGCTCACGGACCCGCCCGCCCAGGCCCCGAAAGCCGACCTGGCCCAGGACCTCGAGGCCTCCCTGCCGGGTGAGGCCCCGCGAGCCCGTGCCCCGGCGCTGGGTGACCCCGGCGGCGTGGGCGATCACCATCGCATCCGGCGCCAGGATCTCGAGCTCCTGGACCACCTCGCCCCCGTCGGCCGTCAGGTAGACCGAGTCCGAGGCCACCCGCATCAGCGAGGCGGTCCGCTCGACGATGCGATCGTCGCCCGGGGCGGCCATGGCCGCGACCTCCGCCCGCAGCAGGTCGAGCTTGTCGGTCAGGGAGCGCTGCGACCAGGCCTCCTGCACCGGGGTGCGGTACTCCCCGACCGGGGCCCGCACGATGGAGCTGGAGAAGTCCATCACCGAAGATCCACCGGTGCGGCGCGCCCAGTCCCGGGCCCGCGCCGCCGCCGCGCTCAGCCCGGAGGGCGAGAGATCGCTGGTGGCGGCGTAGCCGAGGCCCCCGCCGTCGACGACGGTGATCATGGCGCCGGCGTCGACGCGCTCGACCACCGGCTCGACCAGGTCGTTTCGCACGGAGAGGACCTCGGTGCGCTCTTCGACGAGGCGGATCGAGCAGAAGTCGACCGCGGGGGCCGCCTGGAGGAAACGCGCTCGCAGGCCCGAGATGGGGCCGAAGGGGGTGGGCATCAGCGCTCCGCGCGGAGGGGGTAGATCAGGCAGGCCTCGCGGGCCTCGGCGAAGGTCTCGAGCTCGGGTCGCCAACGCTCCAGGAGGTCGGCGATCGGGACCCGACTCTCCAGACCTACCCGGGCCTCGGCGCTCCCGCAGAGCAGGTCGATGGCGATGGGGGTGTCGACGAACTCGTAGGTCTCGGTCCGCCAGGCGAAGTGCTGCTTGTCGGGGTCCAGGCGCAGGAAGGCCTCCAACACCACCAGCCCCAGGCGGAAGGCGTCCAGCTCCCTGCGCTCGCTCAGCAGGATCTCCACGCCGTGGCAGACCTGGCCCGCGTACTTCTGGAAGCGGGGCTCGAAGGTGGCGGCCCGGAAGGCCACTCCCCGCAGGTCCGCGTCCAGCGCGCCCAGCCGCACCAGCCGGCAGAGCTCGCGCTTGTCGACCCAAGGCGCCCCGACGAGGTGGAAGGGCCGGGTGGTGCCGCGGCCCTCGCTGAGGTTGGTGCCCTCAATCAGGCAGAGCCCCGGGTAGATGGCCGCCGTGTCCAGCGTGGGCATGTTCGGGGAGGGGTACACCCAGGGCAGGGGCGTCTCGTCCAACCATTGGTCGCGTGACCAACCTTTGCAGGGGATGACCTGCAGGGGAGCGGCAATGCCAAGCACCGTTCGGAAGTACTGCCCGAGCTCGCCCATGGTCATGCCGTGGCGCACCGCCAGCGGGTAGGCGCTGACGAAGCTCTCGAAGCCCGGCCGGACGAGGTTGCCCTCCAGGCTGATCCCGTCGATCGGGTTGGGGCGATCGAGCACCCAGATCTCGGTGCCGGTCCCGGCGGCCACCTCCATCATGTAGCCGAGCGTCGCCTGGTAGGTGTAGTAGCGGGCGCCGATGTCCTGGATGTCGAAGAGCAGGATGTCGAGATCGGCCAGGGTGGCCGGATCGGGGTGCAGGCTGGCTTCGTCCTGGCCGTAGAGGCTGACGACCGCGGTCCCCGAGTCCTGGCCCTCGACCCCGACCATGTCCTGGGCCGTGGCGTCGACCCCGTGCTCCGGTCCGAAGACCCGTCGGATCACCACCCCCGCCCCGGTGAGCAGCTCGAGGGCGTGGTCGAGCCGCCGGTCCACCGCTGTGTGGTTGCAGCACAGGCCGACCCGGGCCCCCTTCAAGCGAGCCATCCGTGCGGGATCCGACAAGAGCATCTCGAGGCCAGACTGCATTCCCTGTCTCCGTGCGAGCTCCGGCTCGGTATCTCAGCCAGGAGCCTGCGGCCCCCCTGGTGGGTTAGGGGGGCCGGACCAGGAGAGGCCATGAGCACCGCCCGCGACGTCACCACCATCCCTGTCACCACCGCCAGCGGCAAGAGCATCGTCGCCGCCGTGCGCACCACGCCCGCCACGGTCATCGAGGACTACGCCCGGCTGCTGGACATCGCCCAGGTCAGCAAGGCCCTGGATCCCAAGGCCACGACGATCCTGAAGAACAACATCTCCTGGCATATGTTGTACCCCAGCGCCAACACCACCCCCTGGCAGATCGAGGGCGTCACCCGCAAGCTGCGGGACGAGGGCTTCCTCGACCAGGTCGTGGTCGAGAACCGCACCGTCGTCACCCAGGCCGAGAAGGGCGAGCGCCTCAACAACTTCAAGCCGGTCCACGACAAGTACGCGCTGCCGATCAAGTACAACTTCAACCCCGCCGACATGAAGTGGGTCACCTACGAGCCCACCTCGGGCCCCTTCCTGGTGCTGGACAAGATCTTCCCCAAGGGCGTGCGCATCCCGGACTACTTCTTCGACAAGAACGTGGTCCACCTGCCCACCATCAAGACCCACATCTACACCGACTACACCTGCGCCCTGAAGAACGCCTTCGGCGGGCTGCTGGACACGACCCGGCACTACACCCACTCGGTCATCCACGAGACCCTGGTCGACCTGCTGCGCATCCAGAAGGAGATCCAGGCTGGCACCTTCGCCGTGGCCGACGGCACCACCGCCGGCAGCGGCCCCGGGCCGCGCACGATGACCCCGGTGGTCAAGAACATCCTGCTGGCCAGCTCGGACCAGGTCGCGATCGACGCGGTCGCCGCCAAGCTGATCGGCTTCGATCCGATGGACGTCAAGTGCATCCGGCTGGCCCACGAGGCCGGCCTCGGCAAGGGACGCCTGGACGAGATCGAGGTGATGGGGGACCTGGACACCGCCGAGGTCAAGCGCACCAACTGGGACTTCGTGGTGGGCGACAACGCCGCCAGCAAGGTGGGCGACTTCTTCTGGTTCGGCCCGATGAAGCCCCTGGCCCGCCTGATGTTCCAGACGCCCATGGTCAACGCCTTCATCATGGGCAGCTTCCTGTACCACGACTACTGGTGGTACCCGACGACCGGCCGCAAGATCACCGACCAGTGGCTGGCCGACACCGAGTGGGGCCGCCTCTTCCTCAGCTACGGCGACCCTTTCGCCCGCCCCGAGCGCTCAGGCCTGCGCTCTCGCCTGCGCCCACGCCCGGCCTAGCTTTGCTAGCTCAGCACCGAGCGCCGCGTTGATTGATTGACCAATCAATCCAGCGCCGCGTGCCGGGACTCCGTCCAGCTCGACGATCGGGCAGAGCAGCTTCAGCGAGGAGCTGATGTAGAGCTCGTCGACATCGGTTGGCCGCCTGAAGGGGGCCTCCTGGACGGGGATCCCAAGGACGCGGGCCTGGGCGAGGATCTGGGCCCGGGTCACGCCCGCCAGGATGCGCCCGTCGTCGGATGGGGTGAGCAGCGCCCCGCCCTTCACGGCGAAGACGTTGCTCCAGGTGCCTTCGAGCAGCTCGCCCTGGGGGCCCACCCAGATCACCTCGTCGACCGCGGCCTCTCGCACGGCCAGGACGGAGCCGGCGCGGCTGATGTGCTTGACCCGGCCGCTCAGCCAGGGCTGCGTGGGGTGGGGTCGGGTGACGGCCCGAACCGATGAAGGCGCAGGCTCGAGGGCCTGGGCGACGATGTACCGGGTGGTGGGGGTCAGGCCCAGGCGCAAGCGCAGCTCGGGGACCAGCCCTGGCCTGCTCCGGGCCCGGACCAGGCAGCGGCGGAGCTCGTCCTCGAGCAGCGCCGATCCGGGCCATGGAAGCCCCAACGCCGCAGCGCTGGCCGAGAGCCGCGCGAGGTGGGCGTCGACGAGGGGCAGGCCCCCCTCGTAGCTGCGCATGGTCTCGAAGACCCCCAGGCCCCGCGCCAGCGCCAGGTCGTCGGCGTCGAGGCAGACCCGTCCGTCCTCCCTCCAGACCCCGTCTTGAAGCACGACCTTCATACGCTCGGCGCCAATTGAAAGCGGGGCGTCGGCCCGTACAGGTAGAGGCTGAGCTCGGCGTCCAGGGCGAGCAGGTGGCCCTGGGGGACCTCCTCCCAGATGTCCTCGCCCCCGATCGGCTCGCTGGAGACGAGCAGGTGGTTGCAGCGACGCACGAAGCCGGAGCCCGGGCGAGCCCGGAGGGGCCGCAGGGGCATCATGCAGAGCTTCTCGGCCTGGCAACTCTCTAAGTCGGCGCAGCGCACCTTCTGGGTGGCGAGGTGCAGGCCGGGGCCCGCTCGCTGGGCGATCAGGACCGATCCGTTGGTCAGCAGGTAATTGCAGCTGGGCGGCTGAACTCCGAGCTCATCGGCCAGCGCGAAGAGCTGATCGGAGGCCTCCCGAAGGGCCGCCGCGACGGAGGGGACCGGCGGCTCGGCATGCCCGACGACGCAGAGCCCAGCCCGCTCGATGGCCGAGAGCAGGTAGTAGAAGAGGTGCTCGGAGTCGGTCTCGCCGAAGATCAGCGGGCGCAGCGACGCCGAGGTGCGGGCCAGCATCGGCTCGCGCAGCCGGTCGAAGCCCCACAGCGTGCCATTGTGGGCGAACATCCAGCGGCCGTGCCGAAAGGGATGGCAGTTGAGCTGGTCCACCGCGCCGACGGTCGCCTTGCGGACATGGACCAGGAAGGCGTGGGAGGAGAGGCGCCGGGTGACCCGGTGGAAGCGCTCGTCGCTGGCGGCCCCGCCCTCGGACTTCAGCAGGTAGGGGTCGGTCCCGTGGTACCAGCCGATGCCCCAGCCGTCGGCGTGATCCCGCGCCTGGCGGGCCAGGGAGTTCTCGGCCTCGAGCAGGGACCGATGGGCCGTGCTGGCGACGTTGCTGCGGAAGCCGAAGAGCCGGCACATGGCGCCCGCTATCATGGCCGGGCCGGGGAGGGAGGCGGCGGCGGCGGCGCCCCCGCGACGCGGAGTGGATATAGCCCCGGCCACCCCCAAGACACCCATGCTCAACTTCGGCTTCGGCGAGATCCTAATCGTGCTTGCGTTGGCCCTGGTCTTCGTCGGACCCGAGCGGCTGCCCACGCTCATCCGCTCGCTGGGCCGGCAGTACGGCAAGCTGATGCGAGCCAGCGACGAGCTGCGTCGGGCCTTCGTGCTGGAGGCGGACCGGATGGACGCCGACAAGCGCACTGAAGAGCTGCGCAAGCGCCGCGAGCAGGCCCGGCAGCGGGTGGAGGAGGCCCGAGCGGCGCGCGAGGCCGGGCTCCCCGAGCCGCCCGGGGCTCCGACGCTGCCCGAGGACGCGGCCGAGCGGCCGGACCCTGCCGACCGAGCGGAGCCGAAGGATGGCTGATCCCAAGCTGGACGTGCACGGCAACCCCGTCCTGCCGGGCATCGAGGAGGGCGACCCCGTCGAGGCCTACCGCATGCCGCTGATGGAGCACCTCATCGAGCTGCGCTCCCGGCTGATCAAGGCCCTGGGCGCGGCGCTGGTCTGCTGCATCGTGGCCCTCTTCTTCTCGCAGGAGATCTGGAATCTGCTGGTCCAGCCGATGAACGACGCGCTGGAGACCACGGGCCGCGGCACCATGGCCATGAGCACGGCCCTGGAGGGCTTCCTGACGATGGTCAAGGTGGCCGGCCTGGCGGGCCTGCTGGCGGCCAGCCCGATCATCTTCTGGCAGATCTGGCAGTTCGTCGCGCCGGGCCTCTACCCCCACGAGAAGAAGCCCGTCCTGCCGATGGTGATCGCCTCCACCGGGCTCTTCGCGACCGGGATCACCTTCGGCTACCTGGTCATCTTCCGCTACACCTTCCCCTACCTGCTGGAGTTCGCCGACGAGAACGTCCAGGCGGTGCTCTCCATCGACGCCTACCTGGGCCTGGCCACCCGTCTGCTGCTGGCCTTCGGCCTCTGCTTCCAGCTCCCCGTCGTCGTCTACTTCCTGGCCCGCATCGGCTTGATCGACGCCCGCGACATGATCCAGGGCTTCCGCTACAGCGTCGTCGCCATCTTCGTGATCGCCGCCATTATCACGCCTCCGGACATCTTCTCGCAGACCCTGATGGCCGTCCCGCTCTTGATCCTGTACGGCATCGGCATCATCATCGCCTGGCTGGTCAGCACCAAGAAGCGCGAGCCCGAGCTGACCTGAGCCGCCCTCCCGGAGACATCGATGGCGATCATCAAGACCATGCGCCTGCTGCCCTTTCTCCGGCACTGCCAGGGCGAGGTGCACACCCACCTGATCGTCACCCGGGGGGGCTCGATCGCCCGCCAGGGGCGCGGGCTGGGCTTCTGGTTCCAGCACATCGGCACCGCCATCTCCGAGGTGCCGGTCAACGACCAGAGCGTCACGGCGACCTTCAAGTGCCGCACCCAGGACTTCCAGGAGGTCGCGATCGCCGCGCAGATCTGGTACCTGGTCGACGCGCCCGAGACGATGGCGACCCGCTTCGACTTCTCCATCAACACCGAGACCGGCGCCTACAACGCCGACCCGCTGACGGTGATCCAGGGGGCCCTGGCCAGCGCCGCGCAAGAGGCGGTCTGGTCCCATGTCGCCTCGCACACGCTGGAGTCCCTGCTCCAGTCCGAGCTCTCGGGCCTGAGCTCGACCGTCTCCAAGGCCCTGGCGGCGCTGGAGTTCGGGGTCCAGGTGACCCGCGCGGTGGTGACGGCCGTGCGGCCGGAGCGCACCGTCGAGGAGGCCCTCCAGGCGCGCACCCGCGAGCGCTTGCAGATGGAGGCGGCGGCGGCGGGCTTCGAGCGGCGGGCCAAGGCGACAGAACAGGAGCGGGCCATCCAGGAGGCCGAGCTGGCCAACCGCCTGGCCCTGGCCCGGCGCCAGCAGGAGCTGATCGCGCAGGAGGCGGCCAACCAGCAGGCCCAGGCCGAGAGCGGCGTGGCGGTGGCCCTGATCAACGTGCGCGGCGCGATGGAGGGCGAGCGGCAGAAGGCCCAGCTCGCGCTGGAGACCAAGCAGGCGACGGACCGCGCCAGCGCCCAGCACGACGCGGCGATGGCCGACAACCGCCTGAGGGAGCTGGAGCGCACCCTGGGCCTTCACCTCGCCCACCCCGGCGGCGCCAGCGCGATCGCGAGGACTCGCACGCCCGAGGTCCTGCGCAACGTCAAGGTCCTCACCCTGGGCAGCGGCGGCTTGCAGAGCGCCTTGGAGCGCCTCGCGCCCGAGCCGGACTGAGGCCCGATGGATCCGCGGATCGTCATGGTGCGGCGGCGCACGGACTACGAGGCGCTGCTGATCGAGCACGGCACGCCTCAGATGGCCGAATACCGCCTCCGCCAGCGTGGCATCGACCCCATGGCTCTGCTCCTGCAGCACCGGACCGTCACGGGCGCCGCCGAGCGGGTGCTGGGGCAGGTGCCGACCACCTGGCGCAAGTCCTGGGTGCTGCGGGAGGACCTCGACCGCTTCCGCTTCGAGGCCGACGACATCGTGGTGGGCGTGGGCTACGACGGGCTGGTGCCCAACGTGGCCAAGTACCTGCACGGGCAGCCGGTGGTGGGCGTCAACCCCTTCGACCAGCCCCAGCGCATGATGCACTTCCAGCCGGCGCAGATCCTCCAGGTCTACGACGCGCTGACCACCCCGGGGCGCTTGCCCCTGGAGCGACGGGTGATGGTCGAGGCCGAGCTCGACGAAGGCGGCAGCATCGTCGCCCTCAATGAGCTCTTCGTCGGCCACGCCTCGCACCAGTCGGCCCGCTACGACCTCAGGCTGGCCGAGCAGTCGGAGTTCCAGAGCTCCTCGGGCATCATCATCACCACCGGGACGGGCGCGACCGGCTGGGCCAGCTCGATCGCCGAGGCGACCGGCCTGCCGGCCGAGGAGCTGCCCGAGCCGACCGCCGATTGGGGCTACTTCCTGGTGCGGGAGGCCTGGGCCAGCCCCTCCACCGGCACCGGCCTGGTGCGAGGCAAGGTCGGCCGGCAGGAGGGAGAGGTCCTGAAGGTGACCAGCAAGATGCAGGAAGGCGGACTGATCTTCGGCGACGGCATCGAGTCGGATCACCTGCGCTTCGGCTGGGGGCAGACGGCGCGGGTGCGGATCTCGGAGCGGGCGCTGAACCTGGCGGTGCCGGGGTAG
>ERZ761602.1478-NODE-1478-length-42315-cov-4.510909_pt1 | contig 42315 bp, 37 predicted proteins | sample MGYA00512165_ERZ761602 | MGnify/ENA primary metagenome ERZ761602 (study PRJEB28899, sample SAMN02445085) | bioreactor sludge metagenome | biome: EBPR sludge; isolation source: Thorneside wastewater treatment plant | place: Australia: Brisbane, Thorneside...
ACGAGGAGGTGGCCAAGGCCATGACGTTCCACCGCCTGCAGGAGACGGGCTCGGACTTCCTGCCGCCCCACCAGCAGCGCATCGTGGCGATCTCGGTGGTCTGGCGCCACCGGGAGGGCCTCAAGGTCTTCAGCCTGGGTGAGCCGGACAGCCCTGAAAGGGACCTCGTGGCGAAGTTCTTCGAGGCGATCGACAAGCACACCCCCGACCTCATCTCCTGGAACGGTGGCGGCTTCGACCTGCCGGTACTCCATTACCGGGCACTGCTCCACGGCGTGCAGGCCCCCCGCTACTGGGAGCTGGGCGAGAACGAGAGCGCGTTCCGCTACAACAACTACCTCAGCCGGTTCCACTGGCGTCACACCGACCTCATGGATGTGCTGTCCGGGTGGCAGGGCCGGTCCCGCGCCAGCCTGAACGACATCGCCGTCCTGCTGGGTTTCCCGGGCAAGCTGGGCTTCGCCGGCGACCAGGTCTGGGACACCTGGCTGCGCGGTGACATCGGCGCCATCCGCGACTACTGCGAGACCGACGTCCTGAATACCTACCTCATCTGGCTGCGCTTCCAGTTCATGCGCGACCAGCTTGACGCCGCCGGCCTCGCAGCGGAGATGGGCCGGGTCCGGCGCTTCCTCGAGGCGAGCGAGGCGGACCACTGGCGAGCCTTCGCGGCCGCCTGGCCCGGCAGCGCCGGGCCCGGGGAGGGCACCTGAAGGCGCGGCCGGCGGCCGCGCCGCTCACGGAGGTGGCAGACGTCGTGGCGGCCACCCTGGAAGGTGCGGGTGTCATCGCGGCGGGGGGCAAGCGTGTCCTGGTCCCGGGCGCACTCGCCGGCGAGGAGGTCGCCTTCGAGCGCGCCCGCCGCCACCGCAACTTCGACGAGGGCGTGCTGCGCGAGGTGCGTCGTCCATCCCCCCACCGGGTCACGCCCGCCTGCCCCTACTTTGGCCGTTGCGGGGGCTGCTCGCTCCAGCACGTCGAACCCGCCGCCCAGGTCGAGCTCAAGCAGTCCACGCTGCTCGACAGCCTCGCGCGGCTGGGCGGCGTCGAGGCGGACAGGGTGCTGCCCCCGGTGCGCGGCGCGCTCTGGGGCTACCGCCGCCGGGCCCGGCTCGCGGCGCGCCACGTTCCCGGCAAGGGCAGGGTGCTGGTCGGCTTCCGGGAGGCGGCCAAGCCCTGGATCACCGACATGCTGGGCTGCGCCACCCTGGTGCCCGACATCGCGACCCTGATCGCGCCGCTGTCCACGCTCATCGGGGCGCTCTCCATCCGGGCCCGGGTTCCCCAGGTCGAGGCTACTGCCGCCGACAACGCGACCGCCCTGGTATTCCGCGTGCTCGAGCCACCGTCGGCGGGCGACGTCGAGCGGTTGCTGGCCTTCGGGCGGGACCACGCGGTCCGCATCTACCTGCAGAGCGGGGCGCCCGAGACCGCGGCCCTGCTCCCCGGCACGTCCGCCGGGGAGGACCTGCACTACCGGCTGCCGGCCCACGGCCTCACCCTGACCTTCGGGCCCACGGATTTCATCCAGGTGCACGGCCAGGTAAACCGGCTGATGGTGGACCAGGCCCTCGACCTGCTCGCGCCCGCGCCGACGGACCGGGTGCTCGACCTCTACTGCGGGATTGGCAACTTCACCCTGCCGCTCGCGCGCCGGGCAGCCGCCGTGACCGGGCTCGAGGGCGCCGGCGCCGCCGTGCTGCGTGGCCGGCACAACGCGATCCTCGCCGGCCTCGACGGGGCCCGGTTCGTCGAGGCCGACCTGGCCGGGGCCGGCGCCGAGGGCGCCTGGACCCGGGAGCACTTCGACCTGGCCCTGCTCGATCCCCCGCGAACCGGCGCGTTGGCGCTCCTGCCCGCCCTGGCGAAGGTCGGACCGCGCCGGATCGTGTATGTGTCCTGCCACCCGGGAACCCTCGCCCGGGACGCGGGCCGGCTGGTGGCCGACCATGGCTACCGCCTGGTCGCGGCCGGCATCATGGACATGTTCCCCCACACCAGCCACGTCGAATCCATGGCCCTGTTCGAGCGCCGATGAGCACCCGGGATACCCCTGCCGTGGAACTGCGGGTAAGCCTCACGCGGCAGACGCTGCAGCTCATCAGTGCCGGCCGGGTGGAGCGGGAGTTCGCCGTGTCCACGTCCCGCTACGGACCCGGCGAGCGCCGGGGCAGCCTGTGCACGCCCCGGGGCCTGCACCTGATCCGCGCCCGCATCGGCGCCGGCCTGCCGCCTGGCGCCGTATTCCGCGCGCGACGCCCCACGGGGGAGGTCCATTCGCCGGCGCTCCACCGGGCCGAGCCTGGCCGGGACTGGATCCTGTCACGCATCCTCTGGCTGTCGGGGCTCGAGCCCGGCCGCAACCGGCTGGGTGACGTGGACTCGATGCGCCGCTACATCTACATTCATGGCACCCCGGACCAGGAGCCCATGGGTGTGCCGTTCTCCCATGGGTGCATCAGGATGCGCAACGCCGACGTGTGCTGGCTGTTCGACGCGGTCACCGCCGGCACCCGCGTGAACGTGGTGGCCTGAGTGACCCTCGGCCCCCTCATGGTGGATGTCGGGGGCCTCGCGCTCACGGCGCCGGAGCGGGAGCGTCTCGCGAACCCCCTCGTGGGCGCCGTCATCCTCTTCAGCCGCAATTTCCGGGACCTCGACCAGTTGCGTGAACTGGTGGCAGAGATCCGGGCCGTCCGCTCGCCACCCCTGCTGGTCGCCGTGGACCAGGAAGGTGGCCGGGTCCAGCGCTTTCGCACCGGCTTCTACCGGCTGCCGCCCCTGCGCTGGCTGGGACGGCAGTACGACCTGGACCCGGACCGGGGCCGCCGCCTCGCCCAGGCCTGCGGGTGGCTGATGGCCGCCGAGGTGCTGGATGCGGGCGTCGACTTCAGCTTCGCCCCCGTCGTCGACCTCGACTACGGCACCAGCGAGGTGATCGGCGACCGGTCCTTCCACGGCGACGCGGACATCGTCGGAGAACTGGCGTCGGCCTACGTGCTCGGCATGCACAAGGCGGGCATGGTGGCCGTGGCCAAGCATTTTCCAGGCCACGGCTACGTGGTCGCGGACTCCCACCTGGACCTGCCGGTGGACCCGCGCACGCTCGCCGAACTCTACGATGACCTCCTGCCCTACGGGCGGCTCGTGCGCCAGGGCGTCAATGGCGTCATGGTGGCCCACGTCCGCTACCCGCAGGTGGACGGGGCCGTGGCCAGCCTGTCGCCCTGGTGGATCGGCAGCTACCTCCGCGGGGAACTCGGCTTCGGGGGCGTCGTGTTCTCCGACGACCTCAGCATGCAGGCGCTCGCCGGGGAGGGCGACATGCCGGAGCGGGTCCGGCGCACCCTGGCTGCCGGCGCCGACATGGCCCTGGTCTGCAACGCGCCCGACGCCGTCGACGGGGTGCTCGACGCACTGGGGGCCGACGGCACGGCCAGCGAGCGACCCGTCGGCCAGGCCCGGCTGGTCGCCCTGCGGCGCCGGCCGCCCGTCGGCATCGACCTCGAGGCGAGCGGTGGCACGTTCCGCGGATCGTCCGCCTGGGCGGAAGCCATCCGCCTGCTCGACGCGGCGCAGGCGCCGCCCGACCTGACCCTCGGCTGATGGTGCCGAGCGTGCCAGGCGCGCGCCGCGTGGTGGCCCGGGAGGCCGTGGACGCGGCCTACGACCGCCTCGCCGCGGCCCTCCAGCCCCTCGTCGACCGGGAGCCCTGCGTGCTGCTCGGCGTATTGCTCGGGGGACTGATCCCGCTCGCCCGGCTGGCGACACGCCTCGAAGGAGACTTCCTGCTCGATACCTGCCGCGCCGGCCGCTACGGCACGGCCACCCGCGGCGGCGCGCCCGCCTGGCTTGCCGCGCCGACCACCGATCTCGGGGGCCGCCACGTGCTGCTGGTCGACGACATCTGGGACGAGGGCGTCACACTCGATTTCATCGCCCGGCACTGCCGGGACGCCGGCGCCCGCCAGGTCACCACGGTGGTCCTCGTCCGCAAGCGGCACGGTCGAGGGCTCACCGGGTTCCAGCCGGACTTCACTGGCCTCGAGGTGGGTGACGAGTTCGTGTTCGGCTGCGGCATGGACTACCAGGGCCGCTGGCGACACCTGCCGGACCTGTGGGCCGTGGCAGGCTGAGCGTGCGCTTCGGCATCATCGGTGGCACGGGTTCGGCGGACCTGCTGCCGGCGGGGGAGCCCCTGCCGTTCACCGCCGGGCCCTGGGGCAGTCCGTCGGCAAGCCCCCTGCGCGCCCGGGCCGGCGCCCACGAGGTGCTGTTCCTGCCCCGGCACGGGCCGGCCGGCGGGCCCGTGATCCCGCCGCACCGGGTGAACTACCGGGCCAACCTCTGGCTGCTGCGCGAGCTCGGCGTGGACCATGTGGTCGGCGTGAACGCGGTCGGCGGCATTTCGCCAGGCACCACGCCGGGCCGGCTCGTGATTCCGCACCAGCTCATCGACTACACCTGGGGCCGGGAACACACCTACACCGGGGACGCGCGCTTTCCCCTGGCGCATGTCGACTTCACGGCGCCGTTCTCGGCGCCGCTACGAGACTCGCTCCTCAAGGTGGCCCGCGAGCTCGGGCTCGGCGCCCTGGAAGAGGGCGTCTACGGCGCGACCCAGGGTCCCCGCCTCGAGAGCGCCGCGGAGATCGACCGGCTGGAGCGGGACGGCTGCGACATCGTGGGCATGACCGGGATGCCGGAGGCAGGGCTCGCCCGGGAACTCGGCCTGTCCTATGCCCTGTGCTGCGTGGTCGTGAACCGGGCCGCCGGCCGCGGTCCGCCGGGCGAGACGATCCACGACCAGATGGCGGCGGGGCTCGGCGCGGGCATGGCCAGTGCCGGCCGGCTGCTCCGGGGGCTCCTGGCCAGCACGCCGGATTGAACAACACGAGCGACTTCAACGCGGGTCAGTGAACGCCCTCACAGAACGTCGTTTGACCTAAGGCTAGGATGCCCATCCGGGTGGTGCGCAGCTGTGGGCGGTTCCGCGGCGACGTATCTCATAGACCTGAGATATGGCTTCTAACTCATTGAAAAAGCTGAATCGTCACATCCTGCGGCAGGCCCTGGACGCGGCCGCTGCCCCCGCGCTCATCGTCGATGCCCAGCACCGGGACCGGCCGGTGGTCTACGCCAACGCCGCGTTCGGTCGCGCCATCGGCCTGCATCCCCATGAGGTCATTGGCCGCCCGGTCGACAGCCTCGCGGACACCGCCTTCGATCCCGCCTCGCCGGAGCCCTGGCGTCCCCGGTCCTCCCGGGGCCCCGTCGCGCTGCGCCCGGCACCGCTCTACGACCAGCCCGGCCGCGCCGGGTACTGGCTGCTGACCAGCGAGGCCACGCCGCCTCAGGAACTGCAGCCGGCCGGCGGCTCGCCGGGCGCCGCGGGTGCGGCCGCCACGGGCGTGTTCATGGCCACGGATGCCTGGAGCCGCAGCGCCCGGGACGAACGAGCCGATCCCACTACCGGCATCCCGGGCCGCGCCGCCCTCCAGGAAGTCCTGATGCGCGACTGGCAGGTCGCACGCCGGGACCAGCGCCGCCTCAGCGTGATCGTCTTCCGGGTCGATGCGCTCGAGAGTTACCACCAGCTATTCGGGCGCCACGCCACCGACGCCTGCCTGAAGAAGATCGCCCACGCGATCACCAACTGCCTGCAACGTGCCGCCGACTACTGTGCCCGGGTCGGGCACGACCGCTTCGCCGTGCTGATAGCGGGTGCGGACGAGCCGGCGGTGGCGAGTTTCGCGGAGCGCATCGCCCAGCGGGTGCGGGACCTCGCCATCCACCATCCGCGTTCCCAGCTGGCCCGCTACGTGACGGTGTCCTGGAGCATCGCCTCCGAAGTGCCGGCCCCCGCGGCCGAGGAACCCGGCCTGCTCGAGGACGCGGAAGCGCGCAGCGGACTGCCCCCGGCCCGGGATTCCAGCCCCCGTCAGGGCGCGCTCGGCACCGGCGCCGCCTGACCCGCCACCTTCGGCCCGCGCCCGCCTTCCCGGCTGGCAAGCATCTCAGCCACCAGCTTCTCCACGAAGGCGAAGCGTGTCTCCGGTGATTCGAGGGGTGCCGAGAACCGGAACCGTTGCGACTTGTCGAGCCGGAAGGTTTTCGGCGCCGTGCGCAGCTGGGTCACGATCCAGGCCGGGCTCACCGTCGTGCGCGGCCCGAACTCCACGAAGCCCCCCGCGGGGCCGGCATCCAGGCGCCGGATCGCCAGGGGCTCTGCCGCGAGGCGCAGGGCTGTCATCCGGAACAGGTTGCGGGTGGGCTCGGGCAGGGGGCCGAAGCGATCCACCAGCTCGACCTTGAGTTCGCGCAGCGCCTCCTCGCTGCGGGCGCTGGCGATGCGCTTGTAATGCACGAGACGCAGGTGCACGTCCGGCAGGTAGTCGTCCGGCAGGAGCGCGGGCACGTGCAGGTTGAACTCGGCCACCGCCGGCAGGGTCTGGTCCAGGTCGGGCTCGAGACCGTCCTGCAGGGCCTTCACCGTGCGGCCCAGCATCTCGTTGTAGAGCTCGAAGCCGATCTCCTGGATCTGGCCGCTCTGTTCCTCACCGAGCAGCTCGCCGGCCCCGCGGATCTCCATGTCGTGGGTGGCCAGCATGAAGCCGGAACCCAGGTCCTCCAGCGCCGCGATGGCGTCGAGGCGCTTCTCCGCGTCCGGCGTCAGCGCTTCCTTCGGCGGCGCGAGCAGGTAGGCGAAGGCCTGGTGGTGGGAGCGGCCGACGCGGCCCCGGAGCTGGTGCAGCTGGGCGAGTCCGAAGCGGTCCGCCCGGTTGATGATGATCGTGTTGGCCGACGGGATGTCGATGCCGCTCTCGATGATCGCGGTGCACACCAGGATGTGGAAGCGCCGGTGGTGGAAGTCGAGCATGATCTGCTCGAGGTCTTTCTCCCGCATCTGGCCGTGGGCGACCTCGATGCGGGCCTCGGGCACGAGTTCGGCAAGGGCCGCCGCCACCTTGGCGATGTCCTCGATGTGGTTGTGCACGAAGTACACCTGGCCGCCGCGCTTCAGTTCCCGCAGGCAGGCCTCCCGCACGATCCGGTCCTCGAAGCGGGTCACGAAGGTCTTGATGCTGAGCCGCGTCTCCGGGGGCGTGGTGATCAGTGAGAGGTCGCGCAGGCCGCCGAGGGCCATGTTGAGCGTGCGCGGGATCGGTGTTGCGGTGAGTGTCAGCACGTCGGCCTCGGTGCGCAGCGCCTTCAGTCGCTCCTTGTGCCGGACCCCGAAGCGGTGTTCCTCGTCGACGATGATGAGGCCTAAGTTCCGGAAGCGGATGTCGCCCTGGAGCAGGCGGTGGGTGCCGATGACGATGTCGACGGTGCCGGCCTCGACGCGCTCCAGTACCTTGCGGCCCTCCTGGGCGGTCCGGAACCGGGACAGGACCTCGACCGTCACGGGCCAGTCGGCGAAGCGGTCGGCGAAGGTCTGGTAGTGCTGCTGGGCGAGCAGTGTGGTGGGCACCAGCACCACCACCTGGCGGCCGGCGGAGACCGCCATGAACGCGGCCCTGAGCGCGACCTCGGTCTTGCCGAAGCCCACGTCGCCGCACACCAGCCGGTCCATGGGCTTGCCCGACGTCAGGTCATCCACCACGGCCTCGATGGCCCTGCCCTGGTCCTCGGTGGGCTCGAAGGGGAAGCCCGCGGCAAAGGCCGCGTAGTCATGGCGGGTGGCCGCCGCCCGGGTCGTTTGCCGGGCCGCGCGCCTCGCGTAGAGCTCGAGGAGTTCCGCCGCCACGTCCCGGACCCGGGCGGCGGCCTTGCGGCGGGCCTTGTCCCACTGGTCGCTGCCGAGACGGTGCAGGGGCGCTTCCTCGGCCGAGGTGCCCGTGTAGCGGGACACCATGTGCAGGGAGGCGACGGGCACGTGCAGCAGGTCGCCGCCCGCGTACTCGAGGGTCAGGAACTCGGTGGGAAGTTCGTCGATCGTGAGCGTGGTGAGGCCCCGGTAGCGCCCGACGCCATGGTCCACGTGCACGATGGGCGCGCCGGGGTGGAGGTCCGTGAGGTCGGAGAGGATCTGCTCGGGATCCCGGACGCGGCGCTGGCGGCGCCGGCTGCGGGGCCGGTCCCCGTAGAGTTCCCGCTCGGTAATGACGGCGAGCCCGGTGGCCGGCAGCAGCAGGCCCTCGCCGACCGGTGCGATGCCGACCATCGCCCGGTGCTCCGCGGCCAGGAACGCGCTCCAGCTGGCGGCCTCCGCGGACGTCACGCCCTCCTGGCGCAGCAGGTCCGTGACGAGTTCCCGTCGCCCCGGCGACTCGGTGGCGAACAGGAGGCGCCCGGGGAAGTCCTGCACGAACGCGCGGAGGCGCGCGGAGGGGACCTCGGCCCGGGGATCGAGGGTCAGCAATGGCAGCGGGGCGAAGCCCGACGTCGCCGCCCGCTCATCCCCTGCCACCGGATCCGGCGAGCCGGCGTCGAGCTGCAGCAGGGGACCTTCGGCGAGGCGCTTCAGGTGCTCGGCGGGCGGGCCATGCAGTTCATGGGGCTCCAGCGCGGGCCGCTCCGAGTCCTCACGGGCATCGGCGTAGCGCTCCTGCACCTGGGTCCAGGCGGCCTCCAGCAGCGCGGCCGGGTCACCCAGCGCGATGGTGAGGGTGCCGGCGGGCAGGTAGTCCCAGAGCAGGGCGGTCCCGTCGAAGAACAGGGGCAGGTAGTTCTCGATGCCGCCGGGCATGCGGCCCTCGGACACCTCCCGGTAGATGATCGACCGGGCAGGGTTGCCCTCGAAGCGGCGGCGGTAGGCCTGGCGGAACTGCTTTATTGCCTCGGCGTCCACCGGCATTTCCCGGGCGGGCAGCGTCTCGAGGCCCGTGAGCTTCGCGCCCGAGAGCTGGGTGTCCGGGTCGAACTGGCGGAGGCTGTCAATTTCATCGTCCAGGAAGTCGACCCGCACGGGCAGGGATGCGCCCATGGGATAGAAATCCAGCAGTGCGCCGCGCACCGCGAAGTCGCCGTGCTCCATCACCTGGGCCACGCGCTGGTAGCCGGCGGTCTCCAGCTGCAGCCGCAGCTGTTCCGGCCGCAGCTTCTGGCCGGCCGCGAGGCTGACGCTGTAGGCGCCGATGTAGCGCACCGGGGCGAGCCGGGGCAGCAGGGACGACGCCGATACGAGCAGGGTGTCGATGTGACCCGCGGCCACGTCCCGGAGGACCGTCAGCCGGCGCGATACCAGGTCCTGGTGGGGGCTGAAGGTGTCGTAGGGCAACACCTCGGTGTCCGGGAAGAGCGCGATCCGCCGGCCCTCGCCCGAGAAGTAGCGCAGCTCCGCCTCCAGGTTCTCCGCCCGCGCGACCGACGGCACGATCACCAGCCAGAAGCCCGGCTGGGCCGCCCGCAGGGTCGCGAGCCCGAGCGCGTGCCCGCACGCCGGCAGCCCCGCCCAGTACCGCCGGCCGCCGGGTCCGGCGGGCAGGGGGAGGGGCAGGGGGAGCAGGGACTGTCCGGGTGGCGCGTTCGGGGTCATGGGGAGCCGCCGGGGGCGGGGCGGGGATTATCCCATGATGCCGGAGCGTTGCCAGAACGACGGGAAGCCGGGCATCTGCCAGGGACCATCACTCGCCACGGATCACGCCGCAGGGCTTCGCCCCGACCACCCCGTTCTGCACCGGCGCCGAGGACAGCGACGGCGCTCCCTGCAACGGATCCGACAGCCTCAACTACGCCTTCGACGACCTCGGTACGGTCCTCGGCAATACGATGGACAAGATCGGCATTCCGACGGCAACTCGATCTTCACGACCCTGAACGTCGAGCCGGGGGAGTCGTTCGGCAGCATCGAGACGTCCATCGGCACGGGCACGGTCACGCTGACCTAAGATGGCTCGGCCCGCACCCGTTGCCTGGGACGGATCAGTGACCGGATCGTCCGGTCGACAGGGGCACCCTCGCGGCTGAAGCCGCTCCTGCGTTCGCTGCGGCTGCCGGCAGCTACCGCCCGACCGCGTGGACCACGTGGTCGTACTCGAAGTACACGACGAAGTCCGCGTAGTCCCAGCGGGTGATGGGGGGCTGGCCGACCGGCCCCGTACGCGTGGCGGGAGCGCCGAAGCGGGACTCGACCTTGGCCATGCGGGTGCCCCGGGAGGGGCGCTCGCCAGCGGCGGCGCTGGCCGCGACATTCTCGATCACCAGCTTGTCCGCGGCCGCGTTGCCGGCCGGCAGGAGCAGCGGGGTGGCGAGCGCGAGCGTCAGGAGGAAGGCTCGGGGGATGGCGGCCATGCTAACCTCTCCGTGGTCGTTCACCGGCGAATATAGCACTCGACCTGCCCTCAAAAAAACGACGTATCCCATGGACTCGACTAGACAAATGAGCTACCCCGTCAACTCTCCCGCCGGTTCCCCCGGAGCACCCGCCGGGTGACCGGTCCCGGGCCCGTACCGGTGGGCATCCGGTACCCGGTACCCCTCACCGAGGGGGTCCTGGTGCGCCGCTACCAGCGCTTCCTGGCCGATGTGCAGCTGCCGGACGGGGCGGTGGTGACCGCCCATTGCCCCAATACCGGGGCGATGCTCGGCTGCCAGGCCCCCGGTTCCCGGGTGTGGCTGAGTGCCGCCACCCGCCCGGGACGCCGCTGCGCCTTCACCTGGGAACTGGTCGAGGTGGAAGGCGGCACCCTGGTCGGGGTCCACACCGGCCGCACCAACGGGCTCGCTGCCGCCGCGCTCGCGGCCCGCCTGCTGCCCGGCCTCCGGGAGTATGCCGAAGTCACGGCCGAGGTCCGGGTGCCGGAGGCGGGCGTGCGCTTCGATTTCCGGTTGCGTGGCGCCGGACTGCCGGACTACTACCTCGAGGTGAAGAACGTGACCGCCGCGGTGACGAACCGCCGCGCACTCTTCCCGGACGCGGTCAGCGAGCGGGCCGCCCGGCACGCCCGGGAACTCGCCCGGCTGCGCCGGGGTGGCGCCCGGGCCGGTGTGCTCTTCTGCGCCCAGCGCGCCGACGTGGATGTGGTTCAACCCGCCGATGCCATCGATCCGGCCTACGGCAGCGCGCTCCGGGCCGCGGCGGCCGACGGGGTCGACGTGATGGCCGTCGGGGCCCGGGCGACGCCCGCAGGCATCTTCGTCGACCGCCTGCTCCCGGTGGCCCTCGCCGCATGATGCGGCCCGCCACGGTCTGGATCGCGCTGCGCTACCTCCGCGCCCAGCGGGCCAACCAGTTCGCGGGGCTGGTGGCGCTCGCCTCGGTGATCGGGGTGGCGCTCGGCGTGGCCGCCCTCATCGTGGTGCTCTCCGTCATGAACGGATTCGAGAACGAGCTCAGGTCCCGGCTGGTCGCGATCAGCGGGCACGGCGCCGTGCTCACGGGTCGTACCGAGGCGGACTGGCGCGGGATCCTCGCGGACATCGAGGCCTATCCCGGGGTCAGCTCCGCAGCGCCCTACGTCGAGCTCGAGGCCATGGTCGCGGTCGGTGGCGAACTCGCCGGTGCCGTGATCGAGGGTGTCGATCCCGGCCGGCAGGTGCCCATCGCCGGGCTCGAGGGCGCATTGCCGCCCGGAGCGCTGGCCGGCCTCGAGGCGGGCAGCTGGCGCGCGCTGCTCGGCCGGGCCCTCGCCCTGCGCCTCGGCGTGGGCCCCGGCGACCGGATCCGGGTGCTCGTGCCCGTGCGTGACGAGGCCGGCAGTGTCACCTCACGCCTGCGCGAACTCACCGTCATGGGCGTCTTCGAGGTCGGTGTGAGGGACCACGACGCCGTCCGGATCCTCGTCAACCTCGCCGACGCCGCGGCGCTCGCCGGGCTCGGCGACCGCGTCACCGGCGTGCGCCTGCAGGCGGACGATATCTTCGCGGCGCCGGCTGTCCTCGCCGGATGGTCGGCGCGCGCCACGGCAGAGGGCAGGGACCCCCCTGCCACCACCGACTGGACGAAGGACAACGCCACCTACTTCCGGGCGGTGCGCATCGAGAAGGCCATGATGACCCTGCTGCTCTCGCTCATTGTCGCAGTGGCAGCCTTCAACATCGTGGCCACGCTGGTGATGGTCGTCACCGACAAGCGGGGCGGCATCGCCATCCTGCGCACGCTCGGCTTCACCCGGCGCGCCATCGTCGGCATCTTCGCCCTGCAGGGCGTGCTCATCGGGTGGGCCGGCGTCCTTGCCGGGGTAGCCGGCGGGGCGCTGCTCGCCACCAACATCGGGTCCGTGGCGCCCGCGCTCGAGCGGTTCTTCGGCTTCGAGTTCATGCCCGCCGACGTCTACTACCTCACGGCCCTGCCCGCCGACGTGGAGATTTCCGATCTGCTCTGGGTCAGCGTGATCGCGCTGGCGCTCACTGCCTGCGCCACGCTCTACCCGGCGCTGAAGGCCGCCGCCGTGGCGCCGGCCGAAGTCCTGCGCTACGAGTAGGGGAGAGCGCCGTGCTGCGACCCTACGAGCTTGCCATTGCCCTGCGGTACGTCCGGTCACGCAACAAGAACCGCTTCATCTCCTTCATCTCGGTCATTTCGATGGCGGGCATCGCGCTCGCCGTCGCGGTGCTCATCATTGTGCTATCGGTGATGAATGGCTTCGAGTCCGAGGTCCGCAGCCGGATCCTGAACGTGGTGGCCCATGCCTCGATCTCCGGGCTGGATGGCCGGATGGCCGACTGGGAGTCCCTGGCGGCGGCTGCGGAACGGGCCCCGGGCGTGCGCGCCGTCGCCCGTTTCGTGGACGGCCAGGCCATGCTGGTCGGCCCTGCGGAAATCCGCGGCGTGCAGCTGCGCGGCATCGACCCGGCCAGCGAGCTGAAGACTTCCGCCCTCGGCAGCCTCGTGGTCGCGGGCAGCGTGGAAGCACTCGAACCCGGCGGGTTCGGCATCATCCTCGGGCGGACGCTCGCGGAGCAGCTGGGGGTGCAGGTCGGCGACACCGTGATCGCGCTGGTCTCCCAGGGGATCACGACCCCGGCCGGCGTGGTGCCCCGCATGCGCCGTTTCCGCGTCACCGGCATCTTCTACGCGGGGATGTACGAGTTCGACCGCGCGCTTGCCTTCATCCACGTCAGTGACGCCCAGCGCCTGCTGCGCTTCGGGACCGACGTCAGCGGCGTGCGGCTGGCGGTGGAGGACCCCCTGCGGGCCCCGACCGTGGTCCGGGACGTGGCGCTCGCCTGGGGTGGCGCCGGCTACTTCACCGACTGGACGAGGGAGCACGGCAACTTCTTCCGCTCGATCCAGCTCACGCGCTCGATCATCTTCGTGATCCTGCTGCTCGTGGTGGGCGTGGCGGCCTTCAACATCGTCTCCACCCTGGTCATGGTGGTGCGCGACAAGCGCGGCGAGATTGCGATCCTGCGCACCCTGGGCTCGACCCCTGCCGCGATCCTCGCGGTCTTCGTGTTCCAGGGGGCGTTGGTCGGCGTCGTGGGCACGGTGGCCGGCGTGGTGGCCGGCGTGCTGGGTGCCTGGAACGTCAGCGCCATCGCCGGCCTCATCGAGCGGGTCACCGGCTTCCGCTTCATCGCCCCGGATGTCTACTTCATCAGTGAGCTGCCGAGCCGGCTACTGTGGTCGGATGTCTGGCAGGTGGCGGGCATCGCCCTCCTGCTCGGGCTCGTTTCCACGATCTATCCTGCCTGGCGCGGTGCCGTCACCGCCCCGGCCGAGGTATTGCGCCATGAATGACGTGCCCGCCATCGAGTGCCGGCGCCTGTGCAAGCAGTTTGCCGAGGGGCCGGCCGTGCTCGATGTACTGAAGGACATCGACCTCACGGTCGGGGCCGGCGAGCGCATCGCCATCGTCGGGCCGTCCGGCGCGGGCAAGACGACCTTGCTGCAGCTCCTCGGCGGTCTCGATACCCCCACCTCCGGCCAGGTGCTGGTCCGGGGCGAGGACCTGGCCCGCACGGACAATGCGGGGCGCGGACGGCTGCGCAACCGGCACCTCGGCTTCGTCTACCAGTTTCATCACCTGCTGCCCGAGTTCACGGCCCTCGAGAACGTGGCGATGCCGCTGCTCGTCCGGCGCGAGCCGCTGGAGGCCGTGCAGGAGCGGGCCCGGCGGCTGCTCGGGCAGGTGGGCCTCGCCGACCGCCTTGCCCACAAGCCCGGCGAGCTGTCCGGTGGCGAGCGCCAGCGGGTCGCCGTCGCGCGGGCCCTGGTGACGGAGCCGGCGGTCGTGCTGGCCGACGAGCCCACCGGGAACCTGGACCGGAAGACCGGGGACACGGTGCTCGAGCTCATGCTGGAGCTGAACCGCGCGGCGGGCGCTAGCCTCGTGATCGTGACCCACGACCCGCGGATCGCGGTGCGCATGAACCGGGTGTTGCGCCTCGGCGAGGGGCGCCTCGAGGACGTTACCGCGGACTATGCCGGCGACGCCCTGCGCGCTGCCGCAGCCGCCATCGCGTCGTAAGCCGCCAGGCGGCGTTGCCCAGCAGCCAGGCGACCGCCGCCGCCACCGGCGCGACCGCCGCGGCGCCGGCCCAGAGTGGCCGGCCGGCCCCGAGCAGCGCGTCGAGCAGTTGCTCCCACGGCAGGTCCAGCCCGAAGTCCGGCCCCGGGTGGCCGAGCAGGTAACTGCCGAGCACGTACTCCCCGTAGAAGATCGGACCGTAGGTCAGTGGATTCGCGACCCAGGTGGCGAGTACCGCCGCGGGCAGGTTCACCCGGAGCAGCAGGGCGGCAACCACCACGACGGGCGTGTGCCCGATGAAGGGCAGCACGCCGACGAAGGCGCCGAGGGCGAGGCCGCCCGTGATGCTCCGCCGGTTGATGGCGAAGTAGACCGGGTGGGCCAGCAGGGCGGTGAAGGGCCGGAGGTACCAGGGCGAGGCCGCGCGATTCCCGCGATACGGGGCAGAAAGTCGCCTGAAGAACTTGCGGGGCATCCGGTACCTTGGGTGGGCGCGGCGACTTGGGGCCGCGCATTATCCCCCGGCGAGGCCGGATATCGTCATGGTCGTGGCCGCTGCCGCCGCCCTCCTGCTGGTCACGGCGGTGCTCTGGGCGCCGGGCCTGTGGGCCGGCCCCGGCCAGGCTGGCCTGCTGCTGGCGGTGGCGACGGGCGCCGCCGCCTTCCTGGCCGGTCCCGCTGGCGCCTTGCGGGTGGCGCTGGCCGGCCTGCCCGCGGTGCTGGCGATAGCCGCGGCCGGCGCCCTGCTCGGCGAGCGCTGGCCGGACGACGCGGACCGGCAGGACGTGATCCTTACCGGGGCGGTGTGCGAATTCCCGAGGCTGCAGCCCGGGTCCTGGCGCTTCGCCCTGGACCTGGACGAGGCCTCGCGCCGCCAGGGCTTGCCCCGGCGGGTGCTGGTCAGCTGGTACGACGGGGCCGGCCGGCCGGCCAGGCCGCCGGCGCCCGGCGAGACCTGGCAGCTCGAGTTGCGCCTGCGCGCCCCCCGGGGGCTCAGCAATCCCGGCACCTTCGACTACGAGCGCTGGCTGTTCGCCGCCCGGATCGATGCGACGGGCTGGGTCCGGGATGCGGCGGCCAACGGTCGGCAGCCCGGGTCGGCGGACGCCTGCCCGCCGGCGGGCTGGCGCGCCGAGCTCGCACGGCGCATCAGCGCCGCCCTGCCGGACCGGGCGTCGGCGCCCTACGTGCTGGGGCTCGCCATCGGCGCCTACCAGGCGCTGCCCGAGGCGGAGTGGGCCCGGCTGCGCGCCACCGGCACGATCCACCTGATTTCCATCTCGGGGTTCCATATCGCACTGGTGGCTGCCCCGGCCGCGCTCGCGGGCCTTGCGCTCGGGCGGCTGTGGCTCGCGGCGGGACGGCGCTGCCGGCCCGGGGTCGTCGCCGCCTGGACCGCCGTGGTGGTGGCGAGTGGCTACGGCGCGCTGGCGGGATTCTCGGTGCCGACCGCCCGTTCGGTGCTCGCGGTCATCGTCGTAGCGCTGCTCACCTCGGCGCGGCGGGTGGTCAGCGGGCCGGAGCTGCTCGCCGCCGTCATCCTCGCGGTGCTGCTCGTGGAACCACTGGCGCCGCTCACGCCGGGCTTCTGGCTGTCCTTTGCCGGCGTGATCGTGCTCGTGGCAGCGGCGGCGGTGGTGGCCCGGGGCGCGCGCCGCCCGGGCGCGCTCCGCATGCTGGTCGTCACCCAGCTCGCCATGACAGCGGGCCTCGCGCCACTGCTCGCCATCTTCTTCGGCCAGATCCCGGCGGGTGGCCTGTTGACCAACCTGGTGGCGGTGCCGGCCTTCAGCCTCGTGCTGCTGCCCCTCACCCTGCTCGGCACCGCCGTCGTGGCCTTCGCGCCCGGTGCCGGCGCCTGGCTGCTCGGCCTCGCGGCCGACGGCTTCGATGCCTGGCGCCTCTTCGTGGCGTTCTGCGCCGACCTGCCGGGCGGCGTCTGGTACCTGCCGGAGGCCGCCGCGGCAGGACAGCTGCTGGCGCTCGCCGGGGCCGTCCTCCTGCTCTGGCCTCCCCCCTGGCCCGTGCGCTGGCTGGGCCTCGCCCTGCTGACCGGCCTCGCTGCCGCCGCGGAGTCACCCGTGCCCGCGGGCGGGGTACGGGTCACGGTGCTGGACGTGGGGCAGGGCCTCGCGGTGCTGGTGCGGACCGCGGGGCACGCGCTCCTCTACGATGCCGGTCCCGCATTCCGGGGCAGTGACGCCGGCGAGCGGGTGGTGGTCCCGGTCCTGCGCGCCCTGGCCACGCGCCACCTCGACGTGCTGCTCGTGTCCCACGCGGACATCGACCACCGGGGCGGCGCACCGGCCGTGATCGAGGCCTATCCGGCCGTGGCGGTACTCGGGCCATCCGGCGCGCCGGCGGCACCCGGTACACCCTGCACCCGGGGGCGCGCCTGGAACTGGGATGGCGTCCGCTTCGAGGTGCTGCACCCGGCCGCGGGGGCGCCGGCCCGCAATGACAACGCCACTTCCTGCGTGCTGCGCGTGACGGCGCGGGGGGCGAGCCTGCTCCTGACCGGCGACATCGAGGCGCCGGAGGAGGAGGCCCTCGTCGCGGCCGGCCTGGTGGCACCAGCGGATCTCGTGCTCGCCGCCCACCATGGCAGCCGCAGTTCCTCGTCGGCGGCGTTCGTGCAGGCCACGCGCCCCGCGTACGTGGTGGCTGCCGCGGGCCACCGCAACCGCTGGGGCTTTCCCGCCGCGGAGGTGGTCGCCCGCTGGCGCGCGACCGGGGCCTGCGTGCTCGCCACCGCGGAGGAGGGCGCCCTGCGGTTCGAGAGCGTCGCGGGGGGTGGCTTCGCACTGCTGCGCGCCGAGCGGCGGTCCGCACCCGGACTGTGGCTCGACCGCCCGCCCGCGGGGCCGCCCTGCCGCTGACGGGCCGAGGGGGCCGAGGTATAGTGGCGCCCGACTGCTGCGGGACGGGTACGGATGCTCGAGATCGTGATTGCCGGTGGCTGGGTCATGGCACCCATCCTGCTTTGCTCGGTCGTGGCAGCGGCCATCATCCTCGAGCGGCTCTGGACCCTGAAGCCTGGCCGGGTCGTGCCCCGCGACCTCTCCCGCCAGGTCTGGGACCGGGTCAGCAGCAACCAGCTCGGCCCCCAGCACCTCCAGGACCTGCGCGCCAATTCGCCCCTCGGCCAGGTGCTCGCCGCCGGCCTGGCAGCCCGCCAGTACGATCGGGCCGTGATGAAGGAGGCGGTGGAGGACACGGGCCGGCACGTGGTCCACGAGCTGGAGCGCTACCTGAACACCCTGGGCTCCATCGCCGCGGTGACGCCGCTGCTCGGCCTGCTGGGCACGGTCACCGGCATGATCCGGACCTTCTCGGCGCTGACGGCCGGCGGCGCCGGTGACCCGGCTGCCCTCGCCGGCGGGATTTCCGAGGCTCTGATCACCACCGCGGCCGGCCTCATGGTCGCCATCCCCGCGCTCATCGCCTATCGCTACCTGCGTGGCCGGGTGGATGCCCTGGTCGTGCAGATGGAGAAGGAGGCCATCGCCATGGTCGAGGCGCTCCAGCGCAAGCAGTTCGTAGACACCCTGGGCCGCGGGCGCTGAGATGAACCTCGGCAGCCGGCGCCAGCGCGAGGAGCCCGAACTGAACGTGGTCTCGCTGGTCGACGTGGTGCTGCTGCTCCTCATCTTCTTCATGCTCACCACCACCTTCGTCCGGCCCTCCCAGATCGCGATCCGACTGCCCGAGGCCGGGGTCAGTTCCGAGGCACCCGCCGACCGGGACGAGCTCGAGATCACGGTGACGGGGCAGGGTGACTTCAAGGTCAACGGCCGGGACCTGGTGGATTCCCGTCCCGCCACCCTGGAGGCCGCCATCCGCAAGGTCGTGCCCCGCGTCCGCGCCCGGCACGTGACCATCAGTGCCGACGGCCGCGCCAGCCACCAGGACGTGGTCACCGCGATGGACGTGGCGGGACGGCTCGGGTTCGTCGAAGTGCGCATCACGACGGTCAGGTCCCGGCCGGCCGAGTGAGGCGCTTGGAAAGCCAGGGCCCCCAGGAGGTCACGCCCGCGGCGGTCTACCGGCGCCTGCTGGGCTATGCCCGGCCGTACTGGGGCGTGTTCATCGCCGCGGCCATCGGCATGGCGCTCTACGCCGCCACCGACACCGCGTTCGCCTGGCTGGTGAAGCAGCTGCTCGCCACCATCGATGCCCCGGCCGAACCTGCGGACCCGCAGGCCGAACTGATTCGCCGCTGGCTCCCGCTCGGCATCATGGTGCTGTTCCTCGTGCGCGGCGCCGCCGAGTTCACCACCACCTACAGCCTCGGCTGGATCGGCCGGCAGGTGATCAAGCGGGTGCGGGCGCTGGTGTTCGACAAGTTCCTGCACCTGCCGGCCAGCTTCTACGACGTCTCCTCGAGTGGCACGCTGCTGTCGAAGCTCACGTTCAACACCGAGCAGATGGCGGAGGCGGCCTCCAACGTGGTCACCGTGCTGATCCGCGACTCCCTGACCATTCTCGGTCTCGTCGCCTACATGGTGTACCTGAGTCCGGTCCTTTCAGCCTTCGTGTTCGTCGCCGCCCCGGTACTGGCGATGCTCATCCGCGTACTGTCCCGGGTCTTCCGCCGGTACAGCAGCCGCATCCAGCAGTCCATGGGCGACCTCACCCGGATCACGGGCGAGACGCTGCACAGCCACCGGGTGATCAAGATCTTCAATGGCCAGGCCTTCGAGCGGGACCGCTTCGAGGTGGCGAACGAGTTCAACCGCCGGATGCACATGCGGCTCTTCGCCACCCGCGCGGCCGGTGACGGCGTCACGGCCCTGCTCGCCGCGGTCGGTCTCTCGGGCATCGTGTTCGTCGCCAACCAGGATGCGGTCCGGGCGGGGCTCGACATCGGCGACTTCGGGGGCTTCATCGCCGCGCTGCTGCTACTGATGCGACCCCTGCGTGCCCTCACGGGGATCAACGTGTCGCTGCAGCGGGGCATCGCCGCCGGGGCCAGCGTGTTCCAGCTGCTCGACGAGGACGCCGAGCGGGACACGGGCACCCTGGCGCCGGTACGGCTGACCGGCGCCGTGACCTTCGAGGACGTGAGCTTCGAGTACGCGGCCAGCAAGGGCCTGGTGCTCCGGAACATCGACCTCGTGGTGCCGGCCGGGCAGACCGTCGCCATCGTCGGCCGCTCCGGCAGCGGCAAGACCACCCTGGTCGGCCTGTTGCCCCGCTTCTACGATGCCGGGCACGGGCGCGTGCTCATCGACGACAGGCCCGTGCAGGACTACACCCTGGCGGCGCTCCGCAACCAGATCAGCCTGGTGAGCCAGGAGGTGGTGCTGTTCAACGACACCATCGCCGGCAACATCGCCTATGGCTCGCTCAGCGGCGGTTCCCGTGACGCCGTGGAGGCGGCCGCCCGGGCCGCCCACGTGGACGAGTTTGCGAGCCAGCTGCCGGACGGCCTCGATACCTGGGTCGGTGACCGGGGCGTGCTCCTGTCCGGTGGCCAGCGCCAGCGCATCGCCATCGCCCGGGCGCTGCTCAAGGACGCGCCGATCCTCATCCTGGACGAGGCCACGTCGGCACTCGACACCGAGTCGGAGCGGCGGATCCAGGAGGCCCTTGCGCGCCTGATGGAGAACCGCACCACCTTCGTGATCGCCCACCGGCTGTCCACCATCGAGAAGGCCGACCGCATCCTCGTGATGGCCGAAGGCCGCATCGTGGAGTCGGGGACCCACGCGGCCCTGCTGGCCGCGGGCGGTCACTACGCCCACCTGCACAAGCTGCAGTTCCGGGATGAACCGGGCTGAGGGCGCGCCCGGTCCCGCGGGCCGGCTCGAGGCACTCTGGTACGGCCGGTCGCCGCTGGCACTGCTGCTGCTGCCGCTTGCCGCCCTGTTCGGTCTCGGCGCGGCGCTGCGCCGGCTGGCCTTCCGGCAGCGCTGGGCGGATTCCCATCGCCTGCCCGTGCCCGTGCTGGTGGTCGGCAACCTTACCGTTGGCGGCACGGGCAAGACGCCGGTGACCGCCTGGCTCGCCGCCGTCTGCCAGCAGGCCGGTCATCGTCCGGGCATCGTGAGCCGCGGCTATGGCGGGCACCCCGCGCCCGCGCCGCGCCTGGTGACGGCGACGGACGACGCGGCCGACGTTGGCGACGAGCCGCTGATGCTCCGCCGGGAGACGGGCCTGCCGGTCTGCGTGCACCCGGACCGGGTGGCCGCGGCCCGGCGTCTCGTGGCGGAGGGCGTGACCGTGGTCATCGCCGATGACGGACTCCAGCACTACCGGCTGCAGCGGGACGTGGAATTCGCCGTGGTCGACGCGACGCGCGGCCTCGGCAACGGCTTGCTCCTGCCGGCCGGGCCCTTGCGGGAGCCGCGGTCGCGGCTCGCCAGCGTCGACTTCGTCCTGCTCACTGGCGCGACCGGCGAGCGCTCCGGGACGGGCTACCCGGTGGGCTACCGTCTTGCCGGGCTCCGCGCCCTCGACGGCAGCGCCCGGTGCGCGCTCGCCGTCCTGGCCGGCCGGCCCGTGCGGGCGCTGGCGGGCATCGGTAATCCCGGCCGCTTCCACGCCCAGCTGGCCGCGGCGGGCCTCCAGGTGACGCCGATCCCGGTCCCGGACCACGGCCGCGTGGATCTCGCGGCGCTCGCCCGGGCCAGTGACGAACCGATCATCATGACGGCCAAGGATGCCGTGAAGTACCGGCCGGTCCCGGGCGGCTGCCCCGTGTGGGTGGCGGAGCTGGCGCTCGACGTGCCGGCGTCGCTCACCGCAGCGGTCCGCGACCGGCTGGCCGCCCTTACAACGCAGGAGCGGGCATGAGTACCATCGAATTCCACGTCGTCATTCCGGCCCGGTTCGGGTCGACGCGCTTTCCCGGCAAGCCCCTCGCGCTCCTGGCGGGTCGCCCGGTCATCGAGCACGTGTGGCGGCAGGCCGGGGCGAGCGGCGCCCGAAGCGTGGTGGTGGCCACCGACGACGAGCGCATCGCCAGCGCCGCGCGGGCCTTCGGCGCCGACGTGCAGCTGACGGACGCGGGCCACCGCTCGGGTACCGAGCGGGCCGCCGAGGTGGCTGACCGGCGGGGCTGGAGCGACGGCGCGATCGTGGTCAACGTGCAGGGTGATGCGCCCCTGGTCCCACCCGCGGCGATCGACCAGGTGGCGGCACTGCTGGCCGCATCACCGGCTGCCGGCATGGCGACCCTGTGCACGCCCATCAGCACGGCGGAGGACTACCGCAGCGCCCACGTGGTGAAGGTGGTCGCCGACGCGGCCGGCCGGGCCCTCTACTTCAGCCGTGCGCCGATCCCGGCCCTCAGCCACGGCGCCACGGGACTGCCCGAGAGTTTCCGGCACGTCGGCCTGTATGCCTACCGGGCCGCAGCCCTGCGTGCCCTCGCTGCCGCGCCGCCCTGCGCCCTCGAGCAGGCGGAAAGCCTCGAGCAGTTGCGGGCGCTGTGGCTCGGGATCGAGATCCGGGTGGCCCCGGCCCGTACGCTGCTCGGGCCCGATGTGGACACGCCGGAGGACCTCGAGCGGGCCGCGCGCTTTCTGCTACGCTGAAAACGACTCTTCCCGGAAGTCCAGATGCTGAACCTGTTCAAGCGAAAGTCCACGGCCCCTGAACCCGCCGTGCGGGTCCTGCTGGTGTGCATGGGCAACATCTGCCGCTCCCCCATGGCCGAGGGCGTGCTGCGTCACCGCCTGGGCGGGCGGGAGCTGCCGCTGCCCGTGGTCGTGGACTCGGCGGGGACTCACGGGTACCACGAAGGTGCCCCGCCAGACCCACGGGCCCAGGCCGCTGCCCAGCGCCGGGGCATCGACATCTCCGGGCTGCGCGCGCGGCGGGTCACACCCGCGGACTTCGAGCAGTTCGACCTGGTGGTCGCGATGGACGACGAGAACCGGACGGCGTTGCTGGCGCTCGCGGCGGAAGAGCACCACGGCAAGGTGAGGCTGCTGCTCGAGTTCGCCACCGAGCCCCCCCTGCGCAGCGTGCCGGACCCCTACTACGGCGGTGCGCTGGGTTTCGAGCGCGTGCTGGATCTGGTGGAGGAGGCCATGAACGGCCTGCTCGACGAGCTCACGGCCATCGCGGCGCGCCGGCAGGCGGCGCTGGCCGCGCCGCCGCCGGCGACCGGAGACTAGCCGGGTCTGTCAGGACTCCGGGCCGGAGTCCCGGCTGCCACCGTCGGTGCCCGAGGCGGCACTGGTCCACACCGTATGCGTCGTCGCCGCCGGGCGCGGCGGGGGCGGAGCAACGGGTTCCGGACTGCCCGTCGCCGGGGCGTTGCCCGTCTCCCAGGGCAGTCGACGGTTGGTGCCCCGCTCAATGTAGGGTTCGGCCGGTGCTGGCGCTGCCGGGATCGGTGCCGCAGCCGCGGGCGCTGCCGCGACCGGGGCTGCCGGCTCGGCGGGCGCGGGTGCCACGGGACGGGGCGGCGTCACCGGACGGATGGGCGACAGCATGGGCTGCGTGTCCTCGTGGGGATCGTGCCCGGGCGAGACCTCCCGGGCCTCTGCGGGGGCAGCCGCGGGCTCGGGACGCGGGCCGCTGCCCGGCAGTCCCTCCCGGGCACCGTCCCGGTCACCGCCGCGCCGACGCCGGCCGCGCCGTGACCGGTCGCCGCGACCGTTCTGCTGACCATTCTGCTGGCCGTTTTGCGTTTGGGCCGCGTCGCCTGCCGGCCGCGGTTCGCCATTGCCCCGGGCGTCGGGGCTCCGACGCTCGCCGCTGCCGTCGGGCCGCGGCGGACGCGGCGGGTGGCGATCGAAATCCCTCGGGCCCTGGGCCTGACCCTGGCCCTGCCCCTGGCGTTGTCCGCCCCGGCGTGAATTGCCCCGGTCACCGCGCTCGCCGCGATCACCGCGATCACCCCGGTGCCGGCCCTGTTGAGGGCGGCCGTCACCGCGGCCGCGCTGTCCACTGTCCTGGCGGCGCGGGGGGGCGGGTTCCGGTGCGGCCGCAGCCGGCTGGCCGGAGCCGAACAGGAAGATCTTGAGACGCGTGAAGAGGCCGAGCGTCGGTGCCGCGGGGGGTGCGGCGACCGGTGCCGGCGGCGCTTCCGGTGGCGGGGTCGGCGCGGGCGTCGACGGCAGGACGCTGGCGACCGCCGGCGCCTGGGGCTTCGGCCGCGGCGGGCCGACCTCGTCGCTGTCCTCGGCCTTCTCGGCAGCGGGCTCCACCAGCTGGTAGCTGGCCCCGGAGTTCTCGGGCAGCGCGGTCTGGTCGTCCCGTACGCGCCGCAGGCTGTAGGCCGGGGTCTGCAGGTCCGGGTTCGCCACGAGGACGATCTCGAGCTTGTCCCGGGCCTCGATGGTGCGAATCCACTCGCGCTTTTCGTTCAGCAGGAAGTTCGCGACATCCACCGGCAGCTGGGCGATGACCTTGGAGGTGCGGTCCTTGCGGCTCTCCTCGCCGATGAGGCGCAGGACGGCAAGGCCCAGGGAGTCGACGCTACGGATGTGGCCGATGCCGTTGCAGCGCGGGCAGGTCTGGTGGGCGGACTCGCCGAGCGACGGGCGCAGGCGCTGGCGGGACATCTCGAGCAGGCCGAAGCGGGAGATCTTGCCGATCTGCACGCGGGCCCGGTCCATGCGGACCGACTCCCGCAGCCGGTTCTCGACTTCCCGCTGGTTGCGCTGGGGGCCCATGTCGATGAAGTCGATGACGATGAGGCCGCCCAGGTCCCGCAGCCGCAGCTGCCGGGCGATCTCCTCGGCTGCCTCCAGGTTGGTGGCGTAGGCCGTCGCCTCGATGTCGCCGCCCTTGGTGGCCCGGGCAGAATTGATGTCGATGGAGACCAGCGCCTCGGTGTGGTCGATGACGATGCTGCCGCCGGACGGCAGCTCGACGGTGTGGGAAAAGGCCGACTCGATCTGGCTCTCGATCTGGTAACGGGTGAAGAGGGGTACCGCATCGGTGTACTGGCGCAGCTTGCGCAGGTTCTGGGGCATGGCCCGCTCGACGAACTGCCGGGCCTCCTCGTAGGCGGCGTCGTCGTCGATCAGGATCTCGCCCACGTCGTTGGCGAGGTGGTCACGCAGGGCGCGGATGATGGCGTTGCTGTCCTGGAAGATCAGGAACGGGGCCGGGCGGCTGACGACGGCCTTCTTGATGGCCTCCCAGATGCCCAGCAGGTAGTCCATGTCCCACTTGAGTTCCTCCGGGGACCGCCCGACGCCCGCCGTGCGCACGATGACTCCCATGCCCTCGGGGACCTCGATGCTGTTCAGCGCCTCGCGCATCTCGTCGCGCTCGGTGTCGCTGATTCGCCGGGAGACCCCGCCGGCGCCCGGGTTGTTTGGCATCAGCACGATGAAGCGACCGGCGAGGCTGATGAAGGTGGTCAGGGCGGCCCCCTTGTTGCCGCGCTCCTCCTTCTCGACCTGGACGACGATGTCCTGCCCCTCGCGCAGGACCTCGCGGATGTTCACCCGGCCCTCGGAGGGCGGCGACACGAAGTACTCGGGCGAGATTTCCTTCAGCGGCAGGAAGCCGTGGCGCTCCGCGCCATAGTCGATGAAGGCCGCGTCGAGGCTGGGCTCGATCCGCGTGATCCTTCCTTTGTAGATGTTGGCCTTCTTCTGTTCCCGGGACTGGCTCTCGATATCCAGGTCATACAGCCGCTGGCCGTCGACCATCGCAACCCGCAACTCTTCTTCCTGAGTTGCATTGACGAGCATTCTCTTCATAGGACCCTGCGTGCAAATGGTGTGTACCCGTAGCGGGCCCCGCGGTTCCGGGCGGGGTGCTACCACGTGGGCCTGCCGGCTGTGGGGGGTCAGGGCGCCGGACAGGACCACGCCCGGACAGTTGTCCGGTGGTGCCGTGCCCGGATTCGAGGCTGCGGTGCAGACTTGGTGCCTTGCGGCTAGCCACGCGTCAGATCCTCGGAATGGGTGCCTGACCGACCCTGCGCGGACTGTCCGGGCTGAACCCGGGCAGCCCCGCCAGCAGGAGGCCCGCTCTTGCCCGCCAGCGCGGGCGTGTCGTCCGGCCTGCCCGAGGGCGGACCGCGGAAACTAGCGTCGGCCGCGGGTGGGCTTGACAGTCGCCGCCGCATGGCCTAGCAGTCCGGTACTATACCAGCGCCGGTTGTTGCCGGCAACGCACAACGAGGCTTAACCCCTTGCAGTCACAGGAAATCCGGTGAGCACCGCCACACCGCGGGTGGTGCGTGTCACGGCCGGCGAGGACGAGGCCGGCCGCCGTCTCGACAATTTCCTGATGGCGCACCTGAAGGGCGTGCCCCGGTCCCACGTCTACCGGCTCATCCGCAGTGGCGAGGTGCGCGTGAACAGCCGGCGCGTGCAGGCCAGTTACCGGCTGCTCTGCGGCGACGAGGTGCGCGTGCCGCCCGTGCGCCAGCCCGAGGCGCGCAACGCGCCGCCCGCCGGCCGGGTGCGGGCCGACTGGATCGAGGCCCGCATCCTGCATGAAGACGACGAGCTGCTCGTGCTCGACAAGCCCTCGGGGCTCGCCGTCCACGGCGGCAGTGGCGTGAGTCTCGGCGCCATCGAACTCCTGCGGGTCGCCCGGGGTGGCCGGGCCCACCTGGAGCTCGCGCACCGCCTCGACCGGGATACGAGTGGCTGCCTGCTGATCGCCAAGCGCGCGAGCGCACTGCGGGCCCTGCACGCGCAATTCCGGGAAGGCACCGTGGACAAGCGCTACCTGGCACTGCTCGTCGGCCGCTGGCCAGGCCGGGCGCGCACCGTCGACGCCCCGCTGGCCACCGGCGAGCGGCGGGGGGGCGAACGCCATGTGCGGGTGGACGCGGGTGGCAAGGCGGCGCTCACCCACTTCGTACCGCTCGAGCGTTTCCCGGAGGCGGTACTCGCGGAAGTCGAGCTGGCGACGGGCCGTACCCACCAGATCCGGGTGCACGCCGCGTCCATCGGGCACCCGGTGGCGGGCGACGAACGTTACGGCCTGCCCGACGACCCCATCGTGGCCCGGCACGGCCTGCACCGGCTCTTCCTCCACGCCCGCTCGCTGGGTTTCCGGTGCCCGAAGAGCGGCGCCTCCCTGGTGGTGGAGTCGCCGCTCGGGGATGACCTGCTCGCGCCCCTCGAGAGCCTGCGCCGCGCCGGCGGCATCCTGAAGACAGGCTAGGGCAGGTCCACGCCCCGGGCGATGAGGGCCTGGCCGAGCCAGATCAGCGGCAGTCCCTGGATCGCGGTCGGGTCCCGGCCCTCGATGCTCTCGAGCAGCAACACACCCCGACGCTCGGCCTTGAAGCTGCCCGCGCAGTCCAGGGGCTGGTCGGCCGCCACGTAGCGTTCCGCCTCCGCCCGGCTGAGCGGCCGGAAGCGCACCCGGGTGGTGTCCAGGTGGCAGGTGGCCGGCTGGTCCCCGGGTCCCGTCACGCAGACCGCCGTGTGGAAGTCCACGGCCTGGCCGGCACAGCGCAGCAGCTGGTCCACGGCGCGGGCCGCCGTGCCGGGCTTGCCCAGGGTCTCGTCACCGAGGGCGGCCACCTGGTCGCTGCCGATCACCAGGCAGCCCGGGGCCCCACGGGCGCCGGCTTCGGCCTTCAGGCGGGCGAGGCGCAGGGCCATTGCCGCGGGTGGCTCACCGGTCAGCCGGGATTCGTCCACGGCGGGGGCGGCCACCGCGAAACCGGCCAGGAGGCGGCCGAGGAGTTCGCGCCGGTAGGGGGATCCGGAGGCCAGCAGGATGCGGGAAGGGAGCAGCAGGGTCGGGGATCCTTCGGCGGGAAGCCATTGAATTTTGACACACTCCGGCACCGTACCTATCATGCGTTCCGCGATGAAGGCTGGGCGCATCGGATCGGCGGAACTGGCGGATCTGGTGGCCCGCGGGGCGACCGTCGACCGGAACTATCCGGTGGCCGAACTTCCCCGCCTGGCCGCCCTGGCGCCCCCGGACGAGGGGGCGGGCGCCGCCCGGCTGGCTGCCGGGCTCACGTTCCGGGCGGGCGCGGAGGGCCATCCCCAGCTGCACCTGCAGGTGACCGGGCCGCTGCCGCTGGCCTGCCAGCGCTGCCTTGGCCGGCTGGAGTGGCCGGTGGCCATCGACGTGGTGCTGACGATGGTCGGCACCGATGCAGAGGCCGCGACGCTCGCCGAGCCGTTCGACGCGGTGCTGCTCGCCGAGGGTGCGCTGGACGTGGCGGCGGTGATCGAGGACGAGGTGCTTGCAGCGTTGCCGCTGGCGCCCCGGCATGCGGTGGCGGCCTGCGGCGTTGAGGCCGGCAGTGCCGAAGGACTTTCGACGGGCGAGCTGCACCGGCCGATGGCCGGGCTCGCCGACCTGCTGGGTCGAGGTGGCCGGCAGGGTGACAAGTGACTTATCAGGAGATCTGCCATGGCAGTACAGAAGAGCCGCGTGACGCCGTCGCGCAAGGGCATGCGCCAGTCCCACGACCGGCTGAAGAGCCCGCCCATCTCGGTCGAGCCGACCAGCGGCGAGACCCACCGGCGTCATCACATCAGTGCCGACGGCTACTACCGCGGGAAGAAGGTCATCGAGACCCGCGACGACGCGGATTCCGAATAGCCGATCCGCCGGCCCCGGCATCGGGCCGGCCCTGGCCGAAGGGGCCCTGATGGCCGACCCCATTACGATCGCCGTCGATGCCATGGGTGGGGACGCCGGTGCCCGGGTGTGCGTTCCCGCGTCCATCGGCTTCGTCCGTGACCACCCGGGCGTGCGCATCATCCTCGTCGGCCAGCAGGAGCAGCTCGAGCCCCTGGCGGCAGCGGCCGGTGGCCTGCCGCCCGGCGTCACCCTGCGGGATGCCCGCCAGGTCGTGGCCATGGACGAGCCTCCTGCCGAGGCCCTCCGCAAGAAGAAGGACTCCTCCATGCGGGTCGCCGTCGACCTGGTGAAGGAGGGGGTCGCCGATGCCTGCGTCAGCGCGGGCAACACCGGTGCCCTCATGGCGACGGGCCGTTTCGTGCTGAAGACCCTGCCCGGCATCGAGCGGCCGGCCATCATGGCCCAGCTGCCCACGCGCCACGGCTCCATCGCCATGCTCGACCTCGGTGCCAATGCCGACTGCACCGTCGAGCAGCTGTACCAGTTCGCCGTGATGGGCTCGGTGGTGGCGCGGGTCACCGAGGGCCTGGCCCGCCCCCGCATCGGCCTCCTCAACATCGGCGAGGAGGACATCAAGGGCAACGAGATCGTCAAGCAGGCGGCGGCGCTGCTCGCCGGGAGTACCCTGAACTACGTGGGCTTCGTCGAGGCGGACGCCATCCAGGACGACCGGGCCGACGTGGTCGTGGCCGACGGCTTCAGCGGCAATGTCGCGCTGAAGTCGATGGAAGGCACGGCCAAGCTCATCCGGCACTTCCTCGAAGTCGAGTTCCGGGGCAGCCTGTACGGGCGCCTCGCGGGCCTGGTGTCCTGGCCGGTCCTGCGTTCGTTGAGCCGCCGGCTCGACCCGCGCCGCTACAATGGTGCCAGCCTGGTCGGCCTCGACGGTATCGTGGTGAAGAGCCATGGCGGTGCCGACGAGCTGGCCTTCCAGCAGGCGATCAGGGTGGCACGCGTGGAAGCCGAGAAGGGCGTGCCCGACCAGATCCGTGAACTCCTGAGTGAGCAGGTCGCATGACGTATTCCCGCATCGCCGGCACCGGCCGATACCTGCCCGAACGGGTGCTGACCAACCTCGAACTGGAGAAGATGGTCGACACCACCGAGGAGTGGATCCGCACCCGCACCGGCATCGAGCGCCGCCATGTGGCTGCCGACGGCGAGGCCACCAGCGACCTTGCCGAGAAGGCGGCGCGCCAGGCGATGGCGGCCGCCGGGGTCACCGCCGCCGACATCGACTTCGTCGTGGTCGGCACCACCACCCCGGACCTGGTCTTTCCCAACGTCGGCTGCCTGGTGCAGCGCCGCCTCGGCATCCACGGGTGTCCCGCCTTCAGCGTCGAGGCCGCCTGTAGCGGCTTCATCTACGCGCTCAGCGTCGCCGACCGGTTCGTGGCGGGCGGCATGGCGAAGTGCGCGCTCGTCATCGGCGCGGAGACGCTCTCCCGCATCGTCGACTGGAACGACCGTTCGACCTGCGTGCTGTTCGGCGATGGCGCCGGTGCCGTCGTGCTGAAGCCCGGCGACGAGCCCGGAATCCTGTCCTGCCACCTCGGCGCCGACGGCCACTATGGCGACCTGCTGTACCACCCCTACGGCACTTCCCGGCCCCAGCGGGCCGGCGACCTCGAGCGGCCGTTCGTGCAGATGAAGGGCAACGAGGTGTTCAAGGTGGCCGTGAAGACCCTCGAGGGCATCGTCGACGAGACCCTGGCCGCCAACCACCTCGAACGCTCGGCCATCGACTGGCTGATCCCCCACCAGGCCAATATCCGCATCATCCAGGCCACCGCGAAGCGCCTGGAGATGCCGATGGAAAAGGTCGTCCTCACGCTGCAGGACCACGGCAACACCTCGGCGGCCTCGGTGCCCATGGCCCTCGACGTGGCCGTGCGGGACGGCCGGGTGAAGCGGGGCGACCTGCTGCTCCTCGAGGCCTTTGGCGGCGGGCTCACCTGGGGCTCCGCACTCGTCCGCTTCTGAGACCCGGCCCGCGCCCGATGACCACCCCGGTTCGACGCTGGCTGGTGCTGCTGTCGGGCCCGGCGCTCGCACTGGCCGTCTGGCTCGCATTGCCCGGCGGCTATACGGCCGCCGACGGCTCGACTGCCGAGCTCACGACGGGTGCCCGGGCCGCCGCGGGGATCACCGCCTGGATGGCGCTCTGGTGGATCACCGACGTCATCCCGGTGTACGTCACCGCGCTGCTGCCGCTCGCGCTGTTCCCGCTCACCGGGACGGCGACCGTGGCCGAGGCGGCGGGCGCCTACGGGGACCCGCTCATCTTCCTGTTCTTCGGCGGCTTCATCCTCGCCCTGGCGCTCGAGCGCTGGGGGCTGCACCGGCGGGTGGCCCTGACGGTGCTGCATTCGGTCGGCTCGCGACCAGCGCACATCGTCGGCGCCTTCATGGGCATCACGGCGTTCACCAGCCTCTGGGTCACCAACACGGCCACCACCCTCATGATGCTGCCCGTGGCGCAGAGCGTCGCCGACACGCTGGTGGGCGAGGGTGCACCGGGTACGGACCGGCGCCAGGCGGCCGACTTCAGTGCAGCGCTCATGCTGGGCGTGGCCTACGCCGCGTCCATCGGCGGCATGGGCACCATGATCGGCACCGCACCCAACGTCTTCGTCGCGTCGTTCATCAACGGGCGGCTCGGGGCCGACGTCAGTTTCCTCGAGTGGATGCTCCTGACGCTGCCCCTGGTGATGCTGCTGCTGGTCGCGGCCTGGTGGCTGCTGACCCGCGTGGTATTCCGCCTGCGCGGCGGCAACGTGGCCGGTGCCGGCCTCGTGCTGGACGGCCTCGCCCGGCAGCTCGGCCCGGTGTCCTCCGCCGAGCGCCGGACCGGGCTCGTGTTCGTCGCCACGGCTGCCGCCTGGGTGCTCCGCGGGTTCCTCGGCGACGTCACCGTCGGTGGCGTGCAGCCCTTCGCCGGCCTCACCGACGCGGGCATCGCCATCGCCGCCGCCATCCTGCTCTTCGTCCTGCCTGCCGGGACCGCGGCACCCGGCAAGGCGCTGGTCGACTGGGACACCGCCGTCCGGGTGCCCTGGGGGCTGCTGCTGCTCTTCGGCGGCGGGCTCTCCCTCGCGGCCAGCTTCCAGCAGACGGGGCTCGCGGACTTCGTGGCCGCTGGGGGGGCTGGTCTCGCGGGCCTGCCGGTCTGGGTGTTCGTGCTGTGCATCGCGGCCCTCGTGGTGTTCCTGTCGGAAATCGCGAGCAACGTGGCCACCGCCACCACGGTGGTTCCGCTGCTCGCGGCCCTGGCGGCCGGCGCCGGGCTTGCCCCGGTGCCGCTGGTGCTGGCCGCCTGCCTCGCCGCGAGCTGCGGCTTCATGCTGCCGGTCGCGACGCCCCCGAACGCCATCGTCTATGGCACCGGGCGCGTGACGGCGGGCCAGATGGCCCGCGCAGGTTTGCTGCTGAATGTGCTGGGTGTCCTGTTTATTACCGCCGTGACTTGCGGGATCATCATTCCCTACTTCGGAGTTCCTTGATGCAGTGCAGAGTGAAGACCGGCGCGGAGCGCCCGGGTCCCCGTCGCGCCTGCCAGGCGGCGCTGGCCGCCCTCGGCCTCGCATTGCCGCTGGCGGCACTGGCCACGGCCGACACGTTCACCCTGGTGCCGGACGTGCAGGTGGTGGGCAGCATCCAGACCGTGCCAGCCGCCCAGGCCGACACGCTCACCGACATCGCCCGGGTCCACGGCCTCGGCTACGAGGAAATCGTGTGGGCGAATCGCAAGGTGGACATCTGGCTGCCGGGGGAGGGCACCCCGGTGGTCCTGCCGAAGAGCTTCATCCTCCCGGGTGACATCCGGGAGGGTGTGGTGGTGAACATCGCCGAGTACCGGCTTTACCACTACTACCGGGTGAACGGCCAGCAGATGGTGTCCACGTTCCCGATCAGCATCGGCCGCATGGACTGGGCGACGCCCATCGGCCGGTGGACGGTGACCGGCAAGCAGAAGGACCCGCCCTGGTATCCGCCCGAGTCCATCCGGCGGGAGCACCTGGAGGACGGGCGCGGGTTCCTCGCCAAGGTCGTGCCGCCGGGCCCCGACAATCCCCTCGGACGCTACGCCATGCGCCTCAGCGCGAGCGGCTACCTCATCCATGGCACGAACCGGCCGGTGGGCGTCGGCATGCAGGTGACCCACGGCTGCATCCGCATGTACCCGGAGGACATCGAGTGGCTGTTCCCGCAGGTGCCGGTGAACACGCCGGTGCAGATCATGAACCAGCCCTACAAGTTCGGCTGGGCCGGCAGCGAGCTTTATCTCGAGGTGCATCCGCCGCTGGACGATGATCAGGCGACGAGGGAGCGGGAGATGACGGCGCTCACCGAGCAGTACGTGCTGCTCACCCGGGACCGGCCCGCGCGCATTGACTGGCAAGCAGTCGAAGAGGCCTACCGCCGCCGGGATGGCATCCCGGTGCGGGTCGGCACGGCCATCGGCCCGACGGAGTCCGTCGCGGCCTTCTAGACGCCGGCGCCACGCCACGAGGCGGGCAAAAAAAAAGCCGCAGCTTGCGCTGCGGCTTTTGCCTCCGGCCCCACAGGGGGGCCTTCGGTAACGGTAGCCGGCTTACTTGGCCTGGCTCCGCTTGAACATGCGGTCGATCTTCTCGTTGGTAGCGTCGCAGCAGGACTGGGCCTGGTTGGCGGCGTTCAGGGCCTGGTTGGCCGTGCTCTGCGCACCGGAGGCGGTCTGCTTGGCTTCGTTGGCGGCGGCGCTGGCGGCATCAGCAGCCGACTTTGCGGCCGACGCGTCGGCGGCGATGCGGTCCACGCGGGCGGAGAGCTCGTCCAGCTTGGTGGTGGAGGCGCAGCCGGAAGCGATCACAAGGGCGAGAGCCAGAGCGCTTCCCTTAAGGGCGGTACTGATCTTCATTTAGAGTTCCTCAACAGCAGATTTAAGGTAAACAACAAACCCGGAGAATTTTCGCCGAGAAGCAAGAAACCGCCATCAGGCGGGCTTCTGCGGAAAATGATGACGGAATAAAGGTTAAATCGCAATCTGGAATCGGCGTGGCGCGCGGCTTGCGGCGGGAAGGTTGCGGAGTCGCGACAGAGGGTTGTGGCGGAGAGGGTTGTGGCGGCGGGTCCGGCCAGGGGGACCGGACCACCTTGCCACCCGGGGGCGTCTGTATATACTCCCAGTCCTGTACGTTCATACAGGAGTGGAGCCCCATGTCCCCCAGCCCCGACCTGACGCCCCGCCAGCTGGAAATCCTCGACTTCATTCAACGGTTCATCGCGGAAACCGGCATGCCGCCCACCCGCGCGGACATGGCCCGGGAACTGGGCTTCCGGTCCGCCAATGCCGCCGAGGAACACCTGCGGGCCCTGGCGCGCAAGGGGGTCCTCGAACTGCTCCCCGGCCGCTCCCGGGGGATCCGCCTCCTGGAGGCGCCGGCACGCCCGTCCGGCGACGCGGACGACGAGGGCCTGCCGCTGGTGGGGCGTGTCGCTGCCGGCCAGCCGATCCTCGCCGCCGAACACATCGAGGCCCGCTACCGGATCGACCTGGCGCTCTTCAATCCGCGTCCCCACTACCTGCTGCGGGTGCAGGGCATGAGCATGCGCGATGCGGGCATCCTCGATGGTGACCTGGTCGCGGTCCGCCGCCAGCCCGACGTCCGCAACGGCCAGATCGTGGTGGCCCGCCTCGAGGAGGAAGTCACGGTCAAGCGGTACCGGCAGGCCGGCACCACCGTCACGCTGCTGCCCCAGAACCCGGACTACGAGCCCATCAAGGTCGATCTCAAGGCCGAGCACCTGGTCATCGAGGGCGTGGTCGTGGGCGTCATCCGCAGTGGCCTCGCCACGGCGGCCTGACGACGGCCACCGGATGACGGATGTCGGATGCGCCGGTGGCGTCGCTGATCCCCACGGGCTTTGCCGCCCTCGATGTCCTGCTCGGTGGGGGCTGGCCCACTGGCGTGCTCACGGAACTGCTCGTGCCGCACCCGGGTGGCGCGGAACTCGGGTTGCTCTGTCCTGCCCTGGCGCGGCTCAGTGGCGATGCCGCCCGCGGCTGGGTCATGTTGATTGCGCCGCCCCGGCTGCCCTACGCGCCCGGTCTCCGGGGGCAGGGCCTCGTGCTCGAGCGGCTGGTGCTCGTGAAGGTGCGCCAGGCGCCCGAGGCCCTGTGGGCCCTGGATGAAACCCTGCGCGCTGGCGCCTGCGCCGGCGTCATTGCCTGGGCCGGCACGGCGGCGCTCCCGCGCCACGCCCGTCCCCTGCTGCAGCGACTCCACCTGCTGGCGGGCAGGCAGACCTGCTGGGCGGTGCTGGTCCGGGCGGCCCGCTGCCGCCCCGAGCGGTCGCCGGCCCGGTTGCGGCTCGAGCTCCGCACCCCCGCGCCCGACCGGCTGCAGGTGGAGGTCTTTCGCAACGGCTGGCGCGGTGCGGGCGCCGTCACCCTCGAGCGGTGCTTTCCGGAGTGAGGCATGCCGAGGCCCGTTCCGCGCCCGCATCTGCCCGGGTCCCCGGCGCTCCTGCCGCCCGAGCTGCCCGCCCGGGCCGCGTCCGCCGGCCCCGCCCCGGGCAGCCGGCTCTGGCTCTGCCTGCACCTGCCGGAACTGTCCCTCGAGGTCCAGGACCCGTCGCCGGGTAAGGACGGGCCCCGGGCGGTCTGGGCCGGGGAGGGACGTCGCGCGCTCATCATCACGGCCAACGGGCCTGCCCGGGAACTGGGCGTGCACCCCGGCCTGCCGCTCAACGGGGCCCTCGCCCGGGTGCCGCGCCTCGACATCCACCCCCGCCGTCCCGACCTGGAGGCGGCGGCGCTCGCCCGTCTTGCCGGGTGGGCGGGCCGCTTCACGCCCACGGTGGTCATCGAGCCGGCGGGTGCCCTGCTGCTCGAGGTGCGGGGCAGCCTGCGTCTGTTCAACGGCCTCGAGGCGTTGAGGGCGGCCGTGGCCGGGGAAGTGGCGTCCCTGGGGCATGGGGCACGACTGGCCTCGGCACCCACGGCCCGGGGGGCGTTGTGGCTGGCCCGGGCCGCCGTCCCCCCGGCACCGTTCCGCCGGGCGCTGGCGGCTCTGCCCGTCGAACACCTGGGCTGGCCGGACCGGGTCGTGCGTGCACTCGTGCAGACCGGGCTCAGCACCGTGGGCGACTGCCTGCGCCTGCCGCGGGAGGGTTTCGCGCGACGCTGGGGTGCCGGGCGCCTGCGGGAACTGGACGAGGCCCTCGGCCGGTCACCCGAGGTCTTTACGGTCCACGTGCCCGCCACCCGCTTCACGGCCTCCCGGGAACTGCCGGCGGAGACCCGCGAGGTCACCCGGCTGATCGCTGGCGCGACGCCGCTCCTCGCGGAACTCGGCGCCACGCTCACGGCCCGGCAGGCGGCCGTGGGCCGGCTCTGGTGCCGGCTGGGGATGGCGGATGCCACCGAGACCCGCCTGTGCCTGGTGCTGCGCCAGCCGGCGGGGCCTGACGCGGCCGGGCGCCTGCCGGGCCTGTTGCGGCTCAGGCTCGAGGGGCTCGCGCTGTCCGCACCGGTCACCCGGCTCACGCTCCAGGCTGACCTCGAGCCCGCGGCCGCGCCTGCCGGCACGGACCTGCTCGGCGCGGCCCTGCAGCCCGGCGATGGCCTGCCGGCGCTCCTCGACCGGCTGCGGGCCCGGCTGGGCGGCCCGGCGGTGCAGGGGCTCGCCCTGCGGGCAGAGCATCGGCCCGAGCGCGCCTTCTGCCCGGTGCCGGAGCCCGGCGCCGGCGGCAGCCCGGCCACCGGGCTGCCGCGCCGTCCGCGGCCGGTCTGGCTGCTGCCCGAGCCCCGGGGCCTTGCCCTGGTGGCTGGCCAGCCGGCCTGGCAGGGCGCGCTCTGCCTCGAGGCCGGTCCCGAGCGCATCGAGAGCGGCTGGTGGGACGGGGGTGACATCCGCCGGGACTACTACCGGGCCAGCAATGCCCGGGGCGCCATGCTGTGGATCTACCAGGACCTGCGCACCCGGCGCTGGTACCTGCACGGGGTGTTCGGGTGAGCAACTACGCGGAACTGCACTGCCTCAGCAACTTCAGCTTCCTGCGCGGGGCCTCCCACCCGGCCGAGCTCGTGGAGCGGGCCGCGGCGCTCGGTTATGCCGCGCTGGCCCTGACCGACGAGTGCTCGGTCGCCGGCCTCGTGCGGGCCCACGTGGCGGCCCGGCGCCACGGCCTGCGCCTCCTGGCCGGCAGCGAGTTCACGCTGGCCGATGGCCTGCGGCTGGTCGTGCTCGCCGCCGACCGGGAAGGCTATGCGGCCCTCTGCGGCCTCATCACCCGGGGCCGGCGCGCGGCGGAGAAGGGCTGCTATCACCTGGAGCGGGCGGACTGCCTGTCGTTGCCCGCCGGCTGTCTGGTGCTGTGGCTGCCACCGGGGGGTGTCGCGGCGCCTGCCGCGGCCGATGCGGCCTGGTTCCAGGCCCATTTCCCCGGCCGCGCCTGGCTGGCCGTGGAACTGCACGCGGACGGCGACGAGGCGGCCCGCTGCGCCCGGCTGTGCGCATTTGCCCGGGAACACGGCCTGCCGGCCGTGGCCGCTGGCGACGTGCACATGCACGTGCGTGGCCGGCGCGCCGTGCAGGACACCCTCACCGCCATCCGCCGCCGGGCGCCCCTCGGGGCCGGTGCAGCCGGGCTGCAGGCCAACGGTGAACGCCACCTGCGCAGCCTCGCCGGGCTGCGCCGCGCCTATCCGGCGGCGCTGCTCGAGGCCACGCTCGAGATCGCGGGCCGCGTGACGTTCTCCCTGGACCAGCTGCGCTACCAGTACCCGGTCGAACTCGTGCCGCCGGGTCACACGCCCGCCACCTGGCTGCGCCACCGGACCCTCGAGGGCGCCGCCGAGCGTTGGCCCGCCGGCCCGCCCGCCGGTGTCGGCGCGCAGCTGGAGCACGAGCTCGCGCTCATCGGCGAGCTGCGCTACGAGGCCTACTTCCTCACCGTCGACGACCTCGTCCGGTTCGCCCGTCGCCAGGGCATCCTCTGCCAGGGTCGCGGGTCCGCCGCCAATTCCGTCGTCTGCTTCTGCCTGGGCATCACCGAGGTGGATCCGGCCCGCATGTCGCTGCTCTTCGAGCGCTTCATCTCCCGGGAGCGCAACGAGCCGCCCGACATCGACGTGGACTTCGAGCACGAGCGCCGGGAGGAGGTGATCCAGTACCTCTACCGCCGCCACGGCCGGGACCGGGCGGCGCTCACCGCCACCGTCATCACCTACTGCCCGCGCAGTGCCATCCGCGACGTGGGCCGGGCCCTCGGCCTCGCCGAGGCCCAGCTGGACGTCCTCACCCGCAACCTGCACTGGTGGGACGGCCAGGTCATCGCGCCGGAGCGGCTGCGGGAGTCCGGCTTCGATCCCGGCAATCCGCTGCTGCACCGGCTGGTGGTCCTCGCCGGCCAGATCATCGGCTTTCCCCGGCACCTGTCCCAGCACGTGGGCGGCTTCGTGATCGCCGGCGAGCCCCTCTGGCGCCTGGTGCCCATCGAGAACGCGGCCATGGCCGACCGGACCGTGATCCAGTGGGACAAGGACGACCTGGACGAGATGGGGCTGCTCAAGGTGGATGTGCTCGGGCTCGGCATGCTTGCCGCGATCCGCCGCAGCTTCGAGCTGCTCCGCCAGCACAAGGGGCTGGACCTCACCCTGCATTCGGTGCCCGCCGAGGACCCCGCCGTCTACGCCATGATCAGCCGTGCCGACACCATGGGCGTGTTCCAGATCGAGTCCCGGGCCCAGATGGCCATGCTGCCGCGCCTGAAGCCCGCCTGCTACTACGACCTGGTCATCGAGGTCGCCATCATCCGGCCCGGCCCCATCCAGGGTGACATGGTGCATCCCTACCTGCGGCGCCGGAACGGCGAGGAGCCCGTCAGCTACCCCGGCCCGGAGGTCCGCCGGGTACTCGAGCGGGTGATGCAGATCGCCGTGGTCGCCGCGGGCTTCTCGCCCGGCGAGGCGGACCAGCTGCGGCGGGCCATGGCGGCCTGGCGCCGCCAGGGCGGCCTCGGTCACTTCGAGCAGCGGCTGATCGACGGCATGCGGGCCCGTCACTACTCCGAGCCGTTCGCCCGCCAGATCTTCCAGCAGATCTGCGGCTTCGGCGAATACGGATTCCCCGAGTCCCATGCCGCGAGCTTCGCCCTGCTCGTGTACGTCTCGGCCTGGCTCAAGCACCACGAGCCCGCTGCCTTCTGCTGCGCCCTGCTGAACAGCCAGCCCATGGGGTTCTACGCGCCTTCCCAGCTGGTCCAGGATGTGCGGCGGGCCGGTGTCCTGGTGCGCCCCGTCGACGTGAACCACAGCGACTTCGACTGCACCCTCGAGCCGGTGCCGGGGGGTGGCCACGCGCTCCGCCTCGGCCTCCGGCTGGCCGGCGGGCTGGGGCCGGCGGCAGGGCGCAGGGTGGTGACAGGCCGGGGAGGGGCGTCCTACCGGACCGTGCAGGACCTGGCGGAACGCACCGGCCTCGGCGCCCGGGAACTCGGGGCGCTCGCGGCCGCCGGCGCCCTGGCCGGGGTGGCTGGCCATCGCCACCGGGCCCACTGGGCCGTGGCCGGCGTCGAGCCCCCGCTGCCCGTGTTCCCGACGCAGGCGCTGGCCGAGGGCCTGCCCCTGCTCCGGACGCCGACCGAGGGCCAGGACATCGTGGCCGACTACCGGAGCCTGGGGCTCTCCCTGGGTCGCCATCCGCTGGCCCTGCTGCGGGCCAGCCTGCGCCGCCGGGGCGTCTGCACGGCCGGTGAGCTTCAGGAGGCCCGGGACGAGGCGCGGGTGCACACGGCGGGCATCGTCACCACCCGTCAGCGGCCGGGCAGCGCGGGCGGGGTCACGTTCGTGACGCTGGAGGACGAGACGGGCTACGTCAACCTGGTCGTCTGGCGGCAGCTGGCCGAGCGCCAGCGACGCGTGCTGCTGGAATCACGCCTGCTGGGCGTGTGGGGGAAGGTGCAGCGGCAGGGGGACGTGCTGCACGTGGTTGCCGCGCGCCTCGCGGATTACAGCGGCCTGCTGGGCCGCCTGCCGGCGCCCAGTCGCGACTTCCACTGAGGGCCCCGCCACCGGTCAGTCGCCGACGACGAAGTCCTCGAAATCCTCCAGGTCCCGGGCGATGCGCTTGCGCTCCAGGTAGTCCTCGAGTTTGCGCCGTGCGCACTTGAGCTCGGGGGCCTGGCCCTTGCGGGATTCAGCCTCGACCTCGGCGATGAGGCTCTCCACGTTGATCTCGATGGACTGCTCGCCCACGTTGTCCGTGGCGGCCGTCTCCTCGAGGCCCACCACCGTGTCCTCCTGCTCTTCCTCGTCATCGTCTTCCGCGGGCTCGTCCACGTCCTGGCCATTCGCCACCAGGTCATCCATGTCGTCGGCCGGCGGCTCGGGCGGCGCGATCCGCTCGGCCCGGGCGAGTACCGCTGACTTGCGCACCATTGATCAGTCCTTATGTTCAGAGGGCAACGCCAACGCGCCTCTTATAGTCAGGCCGACCGGGGGGTGACAATCCTCATTTCATGGATTCGTGAACTGATTCCGGTGCCAGTCCTCAGCACCGGGGCCGCCGGGGGGCTCAGCCGGCGAGCTGGTTCAGCTCGAAGATCGGCAGCAGGATGGCGAGCACGATCGTCAGCACGATGATACCCATCGTGACGATGAGGCCCGGCTCCAGGATGCCGAGCAGGGCGGCGATCAGGCCATCCATCTCCCGCTCCTGGTTCGTGGCCGCACGGGTGAGCATGGTCTCGAGCTCGCCGCTGGCCTCGCCGCTGGAGATCAGGTGCACGCAGAGCGGCGGGAAGTAACCGCCCACGGCGAGGGACTTGCCGATCGGGGCGCCCTCCCGAACCCGGGTGGCGGCTGCCTCGACCGCTTCACGCATCGGCACGTTGGTGACGACCTCGGCCGAGATGCGCAGGGCCTCCAGCACCGGCACGCCGCTGCCCGTCAGGATGCTCAGGGTGCGGGTGAAGCGGGCTGTGTTCGATCCCCGCACCAGCTTCGCGACCAGCGGGATGCGCAGGAGCAGGGCGTCCTTCCACCGCCGGGGCCCCGGCTCGCGCAGGGCGCGCCGAAGTCCGAACGCGGCAGCAGCGAGGCCCGCCAGCAGGAACACGCCATAGTCGCGCAGGAAGTCGCTGAGCGAGATCAGGAGCAGGGTGAGTCCCGGCAGCTCGCGGCCGGTGTTGGCGAACACCCCGACCACCTTTGGCACGACGTACACCAGCATGCCGCCGACGATGAGCAGGGCGAGCATCGTGAGCACGACCGGGTAGATCATGGCGTGCTGGATCTTCTGGCGCAGCACCTGGCGGCCCTCGGTGTAGTCGGCGAGTCGCTCGAGCACCGCATCCAGGTGGCCCGACTGCTCGCCGGCGGAGACCGTGGCCCGGTAGATCTCCGGGAAGGCCTTCGGGAAGTCGGCGAAGCCGTCCGCCAGGGTGTGGCCCTCCATGACCTTGGAGCGCACGCCGATCAGCACGCTCTTCACCCGGGGAGACTCGGTCTGCTCGGACACGGCGAGCAGCGCTTCCTCGAGGGGGAGGGCCGACTGCACGAGGGTGGCGAGCTGTCGGGTGACGAGGGCAAGGTCGGCTGCCGACATGGTCGGCCGGAAGGAGAAGGACTGCTGGCGGGACGCCTCGCGCTCGGCGACCTCGGTGACGGTGAGTGGCAGCAGCTGCCGCTCGCGCAGGACCTGGCGCACCTGGCGCGCCGTGTCGCCCTCGAGGACGCCCTTGCGTTCCTTGCCGCTGGCGTCGACCGCGGTGTATTCGAATGCTCCCATCAGTCGGAGCGGGTCACGCGCAGCACCTCTTCGAGGGTGGTGACGCCCGAGAGCGCCTTCTTCAGCCCGTCGTCGCGGATGCTGGGGCTGCGGGTGCGGGCGTACCGCTCGAGCTCGTGCTCGGCCGCGCCGTCGTGGATCATGGTGCGGAACTCGTCATCGATGGTCACCAGCTCGTAGATGCCGGTGCGTCCCCGGTAGCCCGGGCTGCCGGCCCTGATCGCGGCCTCGTCCGGGTGGTAGAGCTGGGGCGGGCTGGCCGGGTCCACCCCGAGGGTGCGGCACTCGTACTCCCGGGCGGTGTAGGCCGCCTTCACGGCGGGATCGATCACGCGGACGAGTCGCTGGGCGAGCACGCCGATGAGGCTCGACGACAGCAGGAAGGGCTCGACGCCCATGTCCCGCAGCCGGGTCACGGCGCCAACGGCCGTGTTGGTGTGCAGGGTGGAGAGCACGAGGTGGCCGGTGAGGCTCGCCTGCACGGCGATCTCGGCCGTCTCGAGGTCGCGGATCTCGCCGACCATCACCACATCGGGGTCCTGGCGCAGGATGGCGCGCAGGCCGCGGGCGAAGGTCATCTCGGCCTTGGTGTTCACCTGGGACTGGCCGATGCCGTCGATGTAGTACTCGATGGGGTCCTCGACCGTCATGATGTTGCGGGTGTTGTCGTTGATGCGTTCCAGCGCGGCGTAGAGCGTCGTGGTCTTGCCGGAGCCGGTTGGGCCCGTCACCAGGATGATGCCGTGGGGCTTGTGGATGAGTTCGTCCATGACGCCCCGGGTGCCCGGGTCCATGCCGAGGCCCTCGAGCTCGAGTCGGCCGGCGTGCTTGTCGAGCAGCCGCAGCACGACGCGCTCCCCGTGGCCCGAGGGCATCGTGGAGACGCGCACGTCCACGGCCCGGCCCGCGATGCGGAGCGAGAAGCGGCCGTCCTGGGGAAGGCGCTTCTCGGCAATGTCGAGCTTCGACATCACCTTGATGCGGGAGACCACCAGCGGGGCAACGGCGCGCCGGGACTGCAGGACCTCACGCAGCACGCCATCGACCCGGAAACGCACCACGAGGCGGTTCTCGAAGGGCTCGATGTGGATGTCCGAGGCATTGTCCTTGACGGCGGAGGTGAGCAGGGCATTGATCAGCCGGATGATCGGTGCCTCGTCGTCGCTCTCGAGCAGGTCGGAAGGCTCCGGCAGTTCCTGGGCGACGCGGAACAGGTCGGTGTCCTCGCCCAGCCCGTCCACCATCTGCATGGTCGAGTTGGACTCGCGCTCGTAGGTCTGCTGCAGCTGGCGGTCGAACTCCGCCGGCGGCACGACCTGCAGGCGGACCGGGCCGCCGACGAAGCGGCGTACTTCGGATACCGCGGTGAGCTTCGCATCGGAGCGGACGATCGTGAGCGGGCGGCCATCGTCGGCCAGCCCGTTGATCAGCACGCCGTGGCGCTTGGCGAAGGCGAAGGGCAGGACGTAGCGGCGGACCTCGGGCGGCACCTGGGGTGTGACCGCGGGCTGGAGCTCGACCACCGGCGGCTCGTCGTCGGCCACGAGCCCGGCATTCGCGGTCACGGGCGGATTCACTGGCCGGCCTCCGGCTTCTCGCGGAGGTCGATGACCGGGGGCTCCGGCGCCGTGTCCGGC
>ERZ761602.1480-NODE-1480-length-42291-cov-4.428544_pt1 | contig 42291 bp, 36 predicted proteins | sample MGYA00512165_ERZ761602 | MGnify/ENA primary metagenome ERZ761602 (study PRJEB28899, sample SAMN02445085) | bioreactor sludge metagenome | biome: EBPR sludge; isolation source: Thorneside wastewater treatment plant | place: Australia: Brisbane, Thorneside...
ATTTCTGCGCCAATCCGTCTCGACGCCGTGCCTCAACGCCATCGCCAAGGCCGAGGGCATCTGGATCGAGGACGTCGCCGGCCGGCGCTACATGGATTTCCACGGCAACAACGTCCACCACATCGGCTACGGCCATCCGCGACTGAAAGAGGCGATCCGCCGGCAGATGGACGAGCTGCCGTTCGCGCCGCGCCGCTTTGCGAACGAGCCGGCGGTGGCGCTCGCGCGGAAGCTGGCGGGCATCGCGCCGGGCGGGCTGTCGAAGGTGCTGTTCACCACCGGCGGCTCCGACGCGAACGAGGTCGCGCTCAAGATCGCGCGCGCGGCCACCGGGCGCTTCAAGACGATCTCGTTCTGGGATTCGTTCCACGGCGCCGGCTTCGGTGCGGCCAGCGTCGGCGGCGAGGCGCTGTTCCGCTCGGGGCCGATCGGCCCGCTGCTTTCCGGCACCGAGCACGTGGCACCGTTCGCCTGCTACCGTTGCCCCTACGGCTATCCGGATCGCGACGGCCAGCCGCCGCTCGAATTGTGCAAGCTCGCCTGCGCCAACATGGTGCGCTACGTGCTCGAGCGCGAAGGCGACGTGGCGGCGGTCATCGCCGAGCCGGCGCGGGCCGTGCCCTATCTGCCGCCGCCCGGCTTCTGGGCCGCCGTGCGCGAGGCGTGCAACGATCACGGCGCGCTCTTGATCTTCGACGAGATCCCCACCGGCCTCGGCAAGACCGGCCGCATGTTCGCCTGCGAGCACGACGGCGTGTCACCCGACATCCTCGTGATGGGCAAGGCGCTCGGCGGCGGCATCCTGCCGATCGCGGCAGTGCTCGCGCGGCCCGAGCTCGACGTGGCCGAGGAATGGGCGTTCGGCCACTACACGCACGAGAAGAACCCGGTCACCTGCCGCGCCGCGCTGACGACGATCGAGATCATCGAAGACGAGCGCCTCGTCGAGAATGCGGCGCGCGTCGGCGCGATGGCGCTGGCTCGGCTCGAGGAGATGCGGCGGCGTCATCCGCTGATCGGCGACGTACGCGGCCGCGGCCTGCTGCTCGGCGTCGAGCTGGTGGCCGATCGAGCCGCCAAGTCCCCGGCCAAGGATCGGGCCGAGGCGATCATGTACCGCGCGCTCGATCGCGGGCTCTCGTTCAAGACGACGATGGGCAACGTGCTGACGCTCACGCCGCCGCTCACGATCACCGAGGCGGAGATGAATCGCGCGCTCGATATTCTCGAAGCGTGTATCGCCGCCGCCTGACCGGCGCTATGCGATCGCCGCCGGCAGCGACACCTCGAGCAGTTCCAGATCGGCACTGCAATCCGAAAGCCGATGCGCGAGGCCGCGCGGCACGGTCACGGCGTCGCCGGTGTCGAGCCGCTGCGCGCCGTGGCCGTCGGTGGCCAGCGTAACGCTGCCTTCGAGCACGAACAGGAACAGGAATTCGCCGCCGTGCCGCACCGTTTCGCCCGCGGGCGTGCCGGAAACGCGCGCGACCTTGACGCCGGCAAGGCCGTCGGTGGCGTCGCCGATGCCGATGTCGCGCGCCGAGAAGCCGGCGAGCCGCCACGGCTTCCACTCCGCCATCGCGGCCACGTGGTGCACGAAACGCTGGCCTCCGAAATCGCGGGCGCGGTTCACTGTTCCGTTCGGCAGCGGCATCGCGTGATCGACGCAGGTCATGTGCTCGGCCGGACAACCGATCTCGATCACTTCGAGGCCGGGCGAGCTTTCCAGCACTCGGTGGCGAATCTCGGGCGGCTGCAGAACGCAGTCGCCGGCCTGCATGACGAAGGGCGGACCCTGATCCTCGTACACGAGCCGCACCCAGCCGCGGTAGCAGTAGATCATCTGGAAGCGGATCTTGTGGAAATGCACGTAGTCCGGCACTGGGCCGCCATCGGGAATGCGGATGTGCGAGGCGATGAAGCGGCCGTTCTGCCGGTCCGGGACCAGGTCGCGATAGAGCATGCCCGCGCGGCCGACGCCCCAGCCGGCGCCGCCGCCCATCTTCGCGACCACGAAGCTCGGCCGCTCGGGCGGCAAGGCGTAGGGCGGGTCCTCGGCCGCGAATTCGATGCGCGTGCCGTTGGGCGCCGTCACCGCCGCCGCGCCGCCGCCGAACGCGCGCGCCAAGGCGGCGGGGTCGCGTGCCAGCAGGCGCAGCGTGCCGCCGGAACCGGTGCCGCGGCGTTCCAGCCGCAATCGCACGCCGTGGCCCGACACGAGCGCCGTGGCCGGATCGTCGGCCGGAAAGATCGCGTCGAGCCGGAAGCCGAGGCGCTCGGTGAAGAATTTCAGGGTCGCGTCGAAATCGGCCGCCGGCAGCACGAGCTCGGCGGCGTCCGCGCGCGGAATCGTCTTCATGTCCATGGCGAGAGGCTCCGCGCCAACGGGCGCGTCGGGCGTTATAGCGCCGCATCGCCGGCCGTGCGAGGGCAGGCGGGGCTGCGGCTCGACCTAGCCGCTGCCGGCGTCCGCGTGCGCCGGTCATGCCGTCACGGCCTTCGCCTGCTGCCGCACCGTCGGCGGAAACCCGAGTCCGGCATAGGCCCGTGCGACATCGGCCGCAAAGGCGTCGGCGGAAAATCGATCCCGAAAGCGCGCTTGGGCGCCGCGGGCGATCCGCGCCCGCAGTTCGGCGTCGGCGACGAGCGCATCCAATGCGCGCGCGAGCGCAGCAGAGTCGCCCGCCGGCACCAGCAGTGCGCTCTCCCCATGCGTCACGTCTTCCGGCAAGCCGTCGACGTCGCTCACGACCGGTGCGGCGCCGGCCTGCATCGCCTCGAGCAACGCGACGGAGCCGCTGCCTTCCTCGATCGATGGGAGAACGAATATGTCTGCATGCGCCAGGAAGTCGAAGGCGTCGGGGATGCGTCCGGGCAGAATCACGGATTCGGGCAGCCCGAGCTCGGCGGCGAGCCGGCGGTGCCGCTTCAGCAGCGCGCCCGTTCCGGCCACGCAGGCGCGAAAGCGCGTGCCCCGTCGATGCAGGAGGGCCAGCGCCTGCAGCAGCACGTCGATGCCCTTGCGCTCGTCGTGCCGGGAGACGGCGATGATGAGCGGCGCGCCGCTCGGGGCGAGGGCCGCGAGCGCGTCCGGCGCCGGGCAAGGCCACGCGGCGTCGCGGAGGAAGGCCGTTTCCGGCGCGTAAGCGATCTTTGCGAACGGGAGTCCGGCGCCGAACTCTCCGGACACGATGCGGCGCACGGAGGCGTAATTGACAAACACGCGATCTGCCAAACGAAGGCCGCGCCCCTCGCTGTGCGATACCGCGAGCCGTGCCCACGCAAGCTCGAGGCGCAGCCTGACCTTCGACAAGAGCCCGCCGCAGGCGGCCGCGCCCGCGATTTTTCCCAGCGTCTCGTGGCGGCAGGTGGTGAACGGCGTCACCGCCGTCGCGCAGCGAAGCCCGCGCCGCTCGAGGCGGCGGGCGGCCGCCGCGCCGACGCCGCCCCATGAGCCGAAGCTGTGCACGAGAAACCGGCCGCCGCGGCGCATCGCGAACCGCTCGATCGCGCCGGCGATCGCGCGTGCATGCAGGGGCAGGGCGATCGTGCGGAACGGGCGGAACCGGCTCCGGACACTATGGATGATCCCGAAAGGTGTAGCTTCGCTCGCCGACTTTGCAGCCGCGCAGAAAATCTGCGGCTCGTAGCCAGCGCGGATGGCAGCCCGGCCCCACGCGCGAACGTAGGACGGCAGCCCGCCGTCGCGCAGCAACGGATGCCGGCCCGCAATCAAGATGAGCGTGTCCGCCATGAAAGATTTCTCTCCCACGGCCGGCGCGTTTTCCGGCCCCCGCGAGGACCATACGCGGCCTCGACGGGTTCTCCAAGCGAGCGCTGGTTCGCTGGGCTCTTGCCGCCGCGCGCCGGCGAGCTCGGCTGCCGCTCGTCCGATCAGGCGGTTGCGCCCATCAAGAGGCCCGTGTCGATGCGGCCGCATCGCCGGCAGCGCAGACCGCCCGATGCTCCGCCTGTCGCGAGGGTGGGAACCCGAGCGCTTCGTAGGCCGCGCGAATGTCCTCGGAAAATGCCTGCGCCGAAAAGCGCTCCCGGTAGATCGCCTGCGCTCGTTGGGCGAGCCGCGCGCGCAAGGAAGGATCCTCGACGAGGCGGCGCAGCGCGTGGGCCAGCCCGGCGGCGTCGCCCGGCTCGGGCATGAGCGCGCTCTCGCCGTCCGTCACGTCTTCGGGCAATCCGTCCACGCGCGACACCACCGGCGCCACGCCGGCCTGCATCGCCTCGAGCAGCGAGACCGAGCCGCTGCCCTCCTCGATGGAGGGCAGCACGAAAACGTCCGCATGGCGCAGGCAGTCATAGGCGTCGGGGACTCGCCCGGGAATGACCGTGCAATCGGAAAGGCCGAACTCGGCCGCAAAGCGCCGGTGCTGCTCGAGCAGGGCGCCGCCGCCGGCGAGACAGGCGCGGAACGGAACTCCCGCGTCGCGCAGTAGAGCGAGCGCGCGCAGCAGCACGTCGAGGCCCTTGCGCGGGTCATGGCGCGAGACGGAGACAATCAACGGCGCGCCGGCGGGCTCGAGCGCTTCGACAAAGGCCGATTTCGGCACGGGTTCGCGCGCATCCCGCACGAACGCCATTTCCGACGCATAGGCCGCTTTTCGGAACGGAAGCCCCGGCCCGTATTCGGCTTCGACGATGCGCCGGACCGACTCGTAGTTGACGAGAACAAGATCGCACGCCCGCAGCGCGCGGCGTTCGCCCGGCGCGACGGTCAGGCGGGTCCACAGCGTTTCCAGGCGCAGTTTGAGATTGGTCCAGGTGCCGTGCAGCTTGCCGATGCCGCGCAGCTTTCCCCCCAATTCGTGTATGCAGGTCGTCCACATGGTGGCGGCAATCCGGCACTCGAGGCCGTGGCGCGCGAGCTGGCGCGCGGCTGCCACCGCGGCCGCGCTCCAGCCGCCGAGGCTATGGATCAGGCATCGCGTGCCGGGCGCGAAGCCGCGCTCCTGCACGAAGCGTTTCACCGCGCCGACGACGTAGGGCTGGTGGAAGGCGATCATGACGCCGCGTATCGGCCGGAACGGCGATCGCACGCAATGGATCGTTCCGAACGGCATCTCTTCGATACGTGTCGCGGTTCCGACGCAAAAAAAGTGCGGCTCGTAGCCGGCCCGCAACGCGGCGTAGCCAAGCGCGCGCGCATAGGTGTCCGACCCCCCCACCATGAGCATCGGGTCGCGCCCGGCGACGATGATGACGGCCTGCTTCATCGGCATCCTGATACGCCTCGGCCGCCCCAAGACAAGATGACGCCGGCCTCACGGAGGCTTCGACCTTGCGCCACGGGGCGAACGCTAGGCCGCCGCCGCCTTCGGCTCGCCGAGCGGACGCAGATGCGGCATCACCTGCTGTGCGAACAGAGTCGCGTTCTTGATCGTCAGGTCGTGCGGCAGCGTGCCGAACTGCAGCAGCGGCAGCAGATGATTGAAGCCGATCTGCTTCTGCGCCTCGGCCAGGCGCTCGCGTACCGTGGCCGCGCTGCCGACGATGAACATGCCCTGCTCGTCGAGCATCTCGAGCGTCATGTCGATCGACATGCCGGCCTTGGCGGCGGCGACGCGCTTCATCGACGACATCGAGAGATAGCCGGGCGGCAGCAGCATCTCGAACGGCATCTTCGCGAACTTGTTGCGGAATGCCTCGATATGCGGCCGCGCTTCCTTCCGCGCGATCTCGTCGGTCTCGCCGACATAGACCGGGATCGCCCAGCCGAGCTGGTCGCCCGAGGCCTCGTAGCCGTACTTCTCGGCCTGGTCGCGGTACATCTTCAGGAAGCGCGCGACCGCCGCGGCCGGGCTGAAGGTCTGCAGGTAGGTATACTTGCGCGACGGATGCGACGCCCACTCGATCGTCTCCTGGCTGCCCTGCGACGGAATCCAGATCGGCGGATGCGGCTGCTGGTAGGGGCGCGGCCAGAGGTTGACGTAGTCGAAATGGTAGTGCTTGCCGGCGAAGCGGAACGGGCCGGGCTCGGTCCAGGCGCGGATGATGAGGTCGTGCGCCTCGTGGAAGCGCTCGTGCGACCAGATCGGGTTGACGCCGGTCGCGTGATACTCGGCGCCGATGCCGCGCACGAAGCCGGAGATGAGCCGCCCGCCGGTGATCGTGTCGATCATCGCGTGCTCTTCCGCGAGCCAGAGCGGATTCTCGCGCAGCGGAATGGCGCTGCCGAGCACCAGGATCTTCGCGTTCTTCGTCCTGCGCGACAGCGCCGACGCGATCACGATCGGCGAGGGCATCATGCCGTAAGCGGTCTGGTGATGCTCGTTGCAGCCGATGCCGTCGAAGCCGAGCGTGTCGGCGAATTCGAGCTCGTCGAGATAGCGGTTGTAGAGCGCGTGGCCCTTCTCGCGGTCGTAATAGGTGTTGGGCAGCTTCACCCAGCTCGTGTCGTATTTCTCGGTGTAGGAGAGGTCGAGATCGGCGTAGGGCATCAGATGGAAGAAATAGAACTTCATGGCCGGCGCTCCTGGCAGAAGGCGGCGGCGGCGCGGACGAACTCGTCGGTCTTCTCGATGTGGGGCATGTGCCCGCAGTCGGGGATGATCGTGACGCGGGCGCTCGGGATCAGCCCGGCGAAAGCGTGCGCATAGGCGACCGGCACGAGCCGATCTTCGCGGCCCCAGACGATGTGCGTCGGCACGTCGACGCGGTGCAGCCACTTCTCGAGGTCGGGATTGAAGAAGCGCGGCTGCCAGGCGAGCCGCGCGGTCGCGTAGTTGTTCTTCATCAGAACGTCGGCCTCGGCTTCGGTGGGCGGGACGGCGAGCATCTGGTCGGCGAGTGCCCGGTCGTGAAACAGGTTGCGCGCGCGCTCCTCGGGGCTCCACAGGAACATGTCGGCCACCGGCACGTCGGGAATGCGCAGCCCCACCGGGCAGTTGACGGTCAGCGTCTTGAGCCCATGCGTGCTGCGGATCGCGATCTCGAGTGCCGTCCAGCCGCCGAGCGACGATCCCATCAGGTGCAGGTCGCGCAGCCCGAACGCCTTGATGAAGTCGAGATAGAAATAGGCGAGGTCGCCGACCGAACCGAGCCAGGGCGGCGTGTCCGAAACGCCGAAGCCGGGATGCTCGGGCACGATGAGGTCGAAGTGCCGCGACAGCCGCTCCATGAACGGCAGCCACGCGCCGGCGCCGGCAGCGCCGTGCAGATAGAGCATCGGCGCGCCTTCGCCGGCGCGCATCAGGCCGATCTTGCAGCCGCGCAATTCGATCGTCGTCTTCGTCGCCGGCATCGGCCCCCCTCCGCTCGCCGCCGCCATTGCTGTGGGTAATGACGCCCGCTGTCAACCGGGCATTGCCGCCGCGGGTTCGGAGGCAGTCGCGGCATCCGCGGGCGGAAAGCCGAGCCGCGAATAGGCGTCGCGCAACGCCGCAGCGAACGCATCGGCCGAGAAGCGCGCGCGGTAAACGGCGTGCGCTTGCCGCGCGATGCGGCTTCGCAGTGTCGCATCGCCGAGCGCGCGGCCGAGCGCCCGGGCGAGATCTTCGGCGTCGCCGGGTGCCGCCATCAGCGCACTTTCGCCGTCGGCGACGTCCTCCGGGATGCCGTCGACGCGCGACACCACCGGTGCGGCGCCGGCCTGCATGGCCTCAAGCAGCGAGAGCGAGCCGCTGCCCTCCTCGATCGACGGCAGCGCGAAGATGTCGGCGAATTTCAGGTAGGCGTAGGGATCGGGCACGCGCCCGGTCAGCACCGTGCTGGCACCGAGATCGAGCGCGGCGGCGAGCGTGCGGTGCCGTTCGAGCAGCGGGCCGCCGCCGACCAGGCACGCGCGGAACGCCACGCCGCGCTCGCGGAGCCGGGCCAGCGCGCACAGGAGGACGTGGACGCCCTTGCGCGCGTCGTGGCGCGACACGGCGACGATCAGCGGCGCGCTCGCCGGAGCGAGGCCGGCGAGCGGCGCCGGAGCGACGGGAGTCTCGTCGTCCGCGTGCGTGAAGGCCGTTTCGGAAGCGTAGGTGATCCGGTCAAAGCGAATCGCGTCGCCGTGGGCCGCGCGCACGATGGCTTCCACCGAGGCGTAGTTCGCCAAGACGCGGCGGGACTGCCGCAGCCCGCGCCCCTCGCACGGAGCGGCCGCGAGCCGTACCCACGCGAGCTCGCAGCGCAGCTTGAGGCCGGTCCAGCGCCCGTGCGCGCGCGCGTGCCCGCGAAGCTTGCCCAATGTCTCGTGCTCGAACGTGGAATAGGGCGTGGCCACCGTGATGCAGTCGATGCCGCGGCGCGCGAGCCGGCGCGCGGCGTCGACGCCGGCGCTGGCCCATGGGCCGAGGCTGTGGATGAGGTGCGGTTGGCGCGATGCGCCGACGAACCGGTCGATGGCCTCGGCGACCCGGCGTCCATGCGCCGCGACGAGAATGCCGCGCAACGGGCGGTAGGGCGACTTCGCCACGTGCAACATGCCGAACGAAGTCGCTTCCACGCGCGCGTTCGTGCCGACGCAGAAATGATGGGGTTCGTAGCCGGCCCGCAGAGCGGCCCGGCCATGGGCCCGAACGAAAGATTCGAGCCCGCCGGGAAACAGCATCGGATCCCGGCCGCCGACGAAGATCACGGTCCGGCCCATGCGCCTCCGCGCCGCCACGCCCGTCCGGCACGCCAAGCCATGCCGGCCGCCCCCGGCCGCGCAATGCGCGGCGCGCTCAGCTCTTGAAGCGTTCGCGCTTGTACTCGTTCGGGTTCACGTCCTTGGCGCCCCAATTCTCGATGTCGCGGCCGCCTTTCGAGAACATCCAGGAATAGCCGTCCTGGGGATTGGTGAGGATTTCCCACCAATTGTTGTCGAGATCGAGAAAGTAGAACGAATAGGTGCCGTGCTGATCGACCGGCTTCGTCGCCTTCTTGATGCCCCACTTCGCCTGCTGCTCGACGACGAGCTTGTAGGCGTTGTCGACCTCTTCGCGGGTCGCCACGTCGAGGCCGTTGTGGTTCAGGAGCGGCATCTCGCCGCCGCGCTTCGGGTTCTGCACAACGGCGATCGTGTTGGTGCCGCCGAGGCGGATGATCAGCGAGATCGGGCTCGTGCGTACCACTTCGAGGCCGAGAAACTCGGTATAGAAATTCCTCGTCTTCTCGAGGTCGAAGGCCTCGAGCGTTCCGTGCGACAGGAACTGGAGCTTCAGGACGGGGTCCTTCGCGTATTCGACGACACGTTCGGTCATGCTTGTCCTCCCTCGTCAGAGGCCCGGCTGCCGGCCTCTCCAATCCTTCGCATTCTAATCGATGGCGACCCGGTTCACCAAGGTGCCGCAGCCGGCGATCTCGATCTTTATCTCGTCGCCGGGCTTCAGGAACTCCTTGCGCGCGAAACCCACGCCGGCCGGGGTGCCGGTGGCGATCACGTCGCCGGGCCGCAGCGTCACGTGGCGCGACAGGTAGGCAATCTGCTCGCGGATCGAATGGACCATCAGGTTCGAGTTGGAATCCTGCTTGATCTGGCCGTTGATCCAGAGCTTGAGGGGGATGTTCTCGGGCGGCGGCACGAACTCGGCCGGCGTGACGTAGGGGCCCATCGGCGCCGAGCCGTCGAAGCACTTCTGTCCCACCCAGTCGAACACGAAGGGCGAGCCTTCGCGCTTGATGTGATCGCGGGCGGAGAGATCGTTGACGATCGTATAGCCGGCCACGGCGTCCATCGCCCTCTCTTCGGTCAGATTGCGCATCGGGCGGCCGATCACGACGCCGATCTCGACCTCCCAATCCACCATCTTCGAGAATTTCGGCAGGCGGATCGGCGCGCCGGGCCCGATCACCGAATGCGCCGAGGTCTTGACGAAGAACCAGGGCTCGGCCGGGCGCGGCGGGCGCACATAGGGGCCTTCGAGCTTGGGCCCGGCGGCCCCGGCGCGCGCCATCTCCTCGAGGTGGTCCCAATAATTCGCCCCGGCGCAGAACAGCGCGGTGGGGTAGAGCAGCGGCGCCAGCAGCTCGGCCTTGGCCAGCGCGATGCCGCGCTTGGGATCGGCCTTCGCCGCGGCTTTCTTGAGCCGCGGATGCACCTTGTCCCAGGATTGCAGCAGCCCCAGCACCGACGAGGCATCGACGCCGGTCCCGGCCAGGTCCGCGGCCGGATAGACGCGACCGCCAATCAGGACGCCGGCGGCGGGCTTGCCCTTCGCGGCGCGGTAGGTGAGCAGCCGGTATTCGGTCATCGCGTCTGTCCTCCGTGGCGGCGGCGCCGGCGGGCAATCTAGCCGCCGCACCCGGCGCCGCAAATGGTTTCGGAACACGATCCGCGTTTCCGAAAATCCGTTGACGCCGGGGCGCCGCCCGGCTTTGGTCCCGGAAACGGGAGGACAACGTGGCCGATCGCGCGCTCAACGTCATCGTGTTTCCGGGCGGGTTCAACCTGCCGCTCTGGGCCGGACTCAAGCAGGGTTTCTACGCGCGCCGCGGCCTGTCGCTGACGCTGCATTTCACCGCCAGCTCGATGGACCAGCTCGCCGGCCTCGTCCGCGGCGACTGGGACCTCGCCCTCACCGGCTTCGACAACGTCGTCGCCTATCAGGAAGGGCAGGGCGAGGCGACGATCGACCGCGAGCCCGATCTCTTCGCGTTCATGGGCGGCGACGACGCGTTCCTGCGCCTCGTCGTCCAGAAAGACATCGCCGCCTATGCCGAACTCAAGGGCAAGACGCTGTCGGTCGATGCGCTCACCACCGGCTTTGCGTTCGTCCTGCGCAAGATGCTGGCGTTGAACGGCATCGCCGAGAGCGACGTCAGGTTCGAGCGCGCCGGCGGCGTCATGCAGCGCTGGGAGGCGCTCAAGTCCGGCGCGCACGCCGGAACGCTGCTCATCACGCCGTTCGAGCTGATCGCCCAGAAGCTCGGGCTGCGGCTGCTGCAAAGCGCGCGCGACGTGTTCCCCCGCTATCAGGGCCTCGTCGGCGCGACGCGGCGGAGCTGGGCGGCGGCGAACGGCGACGCTCTGACCGCGTTCATCCGCGCGCATCTCGAGAGCCTCGCATGGCTGCACGATCGCGCCAACCGGCCGGCCGCCGCCGCGATCCTGGTCGAGAAGGTGCCGAACATGAGCCCGGAGCTCGCGGCAGCCGTTTGCGACGAGCTGCTGCGGCTGCCCGGCGGTTTCGATCCCAGGGCGCGCATCGACGTGGAGGGCATGAAGGCCGTCCTGGCGCTGCGCAGCGAGTACGGGCGGCCGCAGAAGGCGCTGACCGATCCGATGAAGTACGTCGACCTGTCGTACTACGAGCGCGCGCTGTCCTGAGGCGACGGCGCCGCTACGCCGACACGACGTAGGGCCCGCGCGGCACGGTGTGGAGGCTCTCGGCACCCGTCTCCGTGATCACGACGAGTTCGCCGGTCTGCACGCCGGCGCGCTGGTCCTTGGTGATGACGTTGGGCTGGATCACCATCATCATGCCGGTCTCGAGGGTCATGTCGGGCAGGGGCTCGTGGCCGCGCGTCGGCGAGCCGAGGATCGGCTGCAGGTAGCCGCCGCCGAGGCCATGCACGAGATCATCGTAATAGGTGAAGCCGGCCTCTTCGATCACGCGCGCGCCGATCGCCAGCTCGCGCGCGCTGATGCCGGGCTTGAGGACGCCGAAAATCGCGTCGTAGGCGTGCTCGGCCGTCTCGTGGAGGCGCGCATAGTCGGGCGTCATCGGCTCGCCCACCGTGAACGTGCGCAGAATCTGGCCCCAATGCTCCCAGAAGCTCGCCGTGATCTCGCACGAGATCGCGTCGCCGCGGGCCAGCTTGCGCGTCGTCGCGTGCTGGCGCGGCACGAAGCAATCGGGCGCGCGCATCGAGGTGGACGAGAAGAAGTGGATGATGTTGGCGCCGCGCCAGGGCGTATAGGCGGCCTCGGTGATGCCGCCGAGGTCGCGCTCGTCGAGGCCGGGGCGGATTTCGCGCCGCAGCGCCTCGATCGGCAGATCGCTGAGGCGCGCGGCGATGCGATACCAGTCGATCTCTTCCTTGGATTTCACGAGGCGCAGGCGGCCATAGGCCGCGTTGAGATCGGCGACGTCTTCGAACGCGCCCGCGATCGCCTTCGCATAACCCATCGGCACCATGCCGACCGCGCCGACGCGCTTCGGCCTTGCGCCGCGCGCCCTCAGCTCGCCGATCACCGACTGGATCGTCGAGGTTCCGCCCCAGCGCATGTCCGTGCCCGGCATCAGCGCGCGGGCCTGCGGCATGTGGTTGTAGAACTGGACGAAGATCGTGTCGTTCTTGCCCGGCGTGAACACCAGCGCCGCTTCGTAGGTGGTGAGCCAGTCCGAGAGCCAGTGCACCGGGCCGCCGCGGAAAAAGGCGGCCGTGGCGACGAGGTGGTCGACGCCGGCCTTCTCCATCTCGCGGGCCATGAGATCGCGCCGGCGCGCCATCTCGGCGGCGCCGAAGCGCGGATAGTCGGCGTCGACGATCGCCATGAGTCGCGCGTCGAGGCCGAGCGGCGGTTTCGCGTATCCGGTCATGGCGTCAACGCGGGTTCAGCGTGATGCCGCCGTCGACCGCGAGCTTCGCGCCGTTGATGTAGCGCGCGCGGTCGGAGGCGAGAAAAACGACGGAATCGGCCACCTCTTCGACGCTGCCCCAGCGTCCGGCCAGGATGCCCTGCTTCTTGCAATAATCGTCGAGGAATTGCTGGCGCGTCTTGCCCTGCTGCTTGCCCATGTTGTCGGCCCACATCTGGCGCCATTCGGTCGAGATGAGGCCGGGAATGACGGCGTTGACCGTGATGTTGGCGGCGGCGAGGTCCTGCGCGAGGTAGCCGGTCGCGTGGTTGATCGCGGCGTTGTTGAAGCCGTGCGTCAGCGCCGGGCCCCAGGTGGTCGTGCCGGCGACGCCGGTCACGTTGACGATGCGGCCGGTGCCGTCGGTCGCGAGCAGCGGCAGGAACTCGCGCACGACGCGGAGCGTGCCGATGATCTTCACCTGCGCGTCGCCGAGCCAGTCGGCGTCGTCCCACAGGATCTGCCGCTCGATGCGGCGGATCGCGCTGCCGGCATTGTTGACGAGGATGTTCACCGTGCCGAAATCCCTGTGCGCGCCGACGGCCTTGGCCGCCGCGCGCACCGACTCGGTCTTGGAAATGTCGGTGGGGATCGCGAGGACAGGCACCCGGTACTCGCGCAGCGCGTCGGCCGCCTTCGCCAGGTCGGCCTCGTTGCGCGCGAGCAGCACGACCTTGACGCCTTCGGCCGCGAGGCCGCGCGCGATGCCGAGGCCGATCCCCTTGCTGCCGCCGGTGATGACGGCGGTTCGTCCCTTGAGTCCGAGTTCCATCCGATTTCCCTCCGGGCGTCACGCCCGCATCGATTCGAGCCAGCCGGCCACGATGGCGGCGGTTTCCGCCTCGCGCCCGACGTAGAAATGATCGCAGTCGGCGACGATGCGCACGTCGCATCGCCCGCCCGCGCGTGCCTTGAAGTCCTCGGCCGGATAGATCTGGCGCGGCTCCTTGTCGCCGCGGAGGTAAAGCACCGGGCAGCGGATCCGGGGCGCCAGCTCCAGGATGTCCGGAAGCTCCGTCAGCAGATCGAGGAAGCTTTCGGCGCTGGCCACGTACCACCAGCCGGGCATCAGGATCAGCTCGCGGCCGCGGCCCGCGGCCACCAGCGCCTGCGCCTGCGCCGTGATCTCCGCGAGACGGTCGCCGGCGAGCAGCCCGACCTTGCACGCATTGGGGATCACGCCGCGCCCGCCCGCATGCGCGGAGAGCAGGATCAGCGCCGGCGTGCCGGGGTGATCCGCCGCGTGGCGGACCGCCAGCATGCCGCCGTTGCTGTGGCCGGCGAGCACGGGATTGGGAAACCCGCGCTCCGCCAGCCACCGGGCGGCGTGGACGTTGTCGGCGATCGCCTCGCGCGTCAGCTGGAACGCGGCGCCCTCCGCCGCGCGGCTGTCGCGGATGCCGAGGATGTCGTGGCCGCGCCGGTTGAACGCCAGGCACGCATAGCCGAGCGCCGTCAAGGCCGGCGGCAGGAAGCGCGGCGCGCCCATGTAGAAGTTCATGGTGTTGCCGTGCATCAGCAGCACGGCGCCGGCCGCTGCCGCGCCGTCGGGGCGATGGAAGGCGCCGTCGAGCGGCAGCGTGTCGGTCGGGATGGTGACGAGCTCGGTCCGCATCCCTCACCGATAGGGCGTTGTCTCGGCCTGCCCGAGCGAGTTGATGTAGACGCGCTCGTTGGGCGGCGCCTTGCCCTCGACGCGATCAAGGCACCAATCCGCCAGCATCGTGAACCAGTTCTCGCCGAAATAGGAGGCGGTATTGCCGCCGATCGCGTGGCGCTCGCCTTCGTAGATCACGAATTTCTTCGGCACCTGCAGCTTCGCCGCCAACTCCTCGCTGAATTCGATCGGCGACAGCTCGTCGTCGCCGCCGCCCTGGATCAGCACCGGGCACTTGATCTTTGGAATCAGCGGCGCTGTCGAGAACTTCTTCTTGAATTTGTCGAACTTGGCCTCGTCGTCGTAGCCGGCCATGTACATGAAGCGCATCTTGAACGAGGGTGCCGCGGTGTCCATGATCGAATGCAGGCCCGCCTCGTGATTCACGAAGGTGACGGCCGCGCCCTTGATTCGCGCGCCGAGCGCCGCGGCCGCCTGCAGCGCGAAGAACGAGCCGAAGCTGATACCCCAGATCGTCACGCGCTCGGGGTCGATGTGCGGATGCTGGATCAGGCGGTTCCACACGGCGAGCGCGGCGTCCATGTGGTTCTTCTCGGTGACGTGCAGGTCGTGGATCGTGCACTCGCCCTGGCCCGGCCCGTCATAGATGAAATTGGCCATGCCGCGCTGCAGGAACTTGTCGCCGTACATCGAGCACATGATCTCTTTCGAGCCGTCCATCCCGTCGATGCCGATCACGCAGGGGAATTTCTCGCCCGGCTTGGGCTCGCGCGGCAGGTGGAGATAGCCGGGAAGGAACTTGCCCTTGCCGCCGAACGGAATCTCGATGCGCTCGACCGGGTGCGGCGCATATTTCGCGAACTTGTCGTAGCAGTGCACCATGCGCGTGTTGTAGTCGATCGAGACGCGATTGTTCTCGAAGATCGGCCAGCGCGCGGCCGAATAGAGCATCGCGGCGATGAAATAGCTTTCGCGCGCGGCCACCTTGCGGCCCTGCTTCTCGAACGCCTCGGCCTTGGCCTGACGGCGCCGCCCGGCCGCGCCGAGCTCGCGGTGCATGTCGGCGAATTTCTTGACGCGCAGGCCGACGGTGCGGAAATCCGCGATCGCGTCGGGCCCGGCCGGATACATCGTGTAGCCGAGCCGCGGCTGGTCCCACTCCATGCCGACGGCCTGGATGATCGAATCCAGCGTCCAGCGCTGCTCGCCCCAGCGCTTCACCATCCGCTCGGTCTTCGCCCTCATCATCGTCGATCGCTCCCTCTCGAATGCACGGCGCGCTCCGGCACGCCTCACCACCAGGTCCAGCCGCCCTTGCCGATCAGCACGAGCGAGAACCACGGAAACAGCGTCAGTACGATCAGCGTCAGCGCCATCGTGATCGTCATCGGCATCGTGCCCATGAAGATGCGCCAGGTCGTAATCGGCGCGTCGCCGAGATTGGCCTTGACCACGAAGACCGAAACGCCGAGCGGCGGCGTCAGCAGGCCGATCTCGATCGCGACGATCGTGATGAGCCCGAACCAGACCAGATTGATCCCGAAGCCCTCGACCACCGGCAGCACGAACGGCAGCAGGATCAGCATGATCGAGAGCGAGTCGAGGAAACAGCCCATCAGGATGATGACGACGAGATAGCCCACCAGCACGACGGGGAAGGTGAGCTGCGCCGTCTGCAGCCATTGGCCGACCGCATAAGGCAGGCCCGACATCGCCAGCATCTGCGAATAGAGCTGCGCGGCCATCAGCAGGAAGCAGATTGCGGCGGTGACGCGCCCGGTCTCGAGCGTCACCTCCCAGAGTTTGGCGAGGCTGATCTCGCGGCGGGCGACTCCGATGAGGAAAGCCGCAAGCGCGCCGGCGCCGCCCGCCTCGGTCGGCGTGAAGAAGCCGCCGTAGATGCCGCCGAGCACCGACGCGATCAGGATGCAGATCGGCAGGAATTTCAGGAAGACGACGTGGATCGGCGCATCCTCGAGCGGACCGCGATACTCGCCGCGTACGTGGCCTGCCGCGAACACGAACCGCTCGCGCAGGAAGCCGAGCAGCAGGATCGTGATCGAGAAGGCGAGCGCCAGCAGGATGCCGGGCAGCACGCCCGACATGAAGAGATCGCCGATCGAGGTGTTGGCGATGACGCCGAAGATGATCATCAAGAGGCTCGGCGGGATCAGCATGCCGAGGACCGAGCTGCCCGCCACCACGCCGACCGAGAAGCCCCAGCCGTGGCCGTGCCGGACCATTTCGGGGACCGCCACCTTCGTGAACACCGATGCCGAGGCGATCGACGTGCCGGTGCAGGCCGCGAACACGGCGTTGGCCGCGACGGTGGCGATCCCGAGCCCGCCGCGGATGCGGCGCATCAGCAGCGCGGCCACGTCGAACGTGTCGCGGCCCATGTTCGTCGCCGAGACGAACAGGCCCATGATCACGAACAGCGGGATGACGCCGTAGACCTCGGACGCGATCGAGGTGGAGGCGGAGCTGGCGAGCAGCTTGCCGGCGACGGCGATGCCCTTGATCGCCCACACGCCGGCGAACGACAGCGCCATCAGCGCCACGCCGATGTGCATCCCGGTCTGGATGAGGAACACGCTCGCGATCATGCAGACCGCGCCGATCGCGATGTCGCTCATCGCGTCAGCCCTTCGCCGCCGCGCGGCGGAACTGCTGGACCGCCAGGATCAGGTACTGTCCGACCGTGGCGATTCCGCCGATCAGCACCACGAGCATGAACGGCCAGACCGGAATCTCGACTACGCCTCCGGTGCCCTTGTAGTAGCCGCCTTCGTAGTTCTCGCGGAAAATCGGAAACACGTAGAAGACGATGAAGCCCATCAGCGTCGCGCCGACGAGGTGGAAGATGCCGTAGAAGAATGCGGCAACGCGCGGCCGGCGCTTCGCGACCGCCGCCAGCACGAGATCGTTCGAGACGTGCCGGTCCTCGCGCAGCGTGTTGGCCATCTGCAGGAAGACGACGGCGACGATCGACAGCCCGAGAAACTCGGTGACGCCGGGCACCGGGCGGTTGAACGCTTCGCGCCCGAAGATGTCGGCGTTGACGGCCACGGCCATGACGAGGATCAGAACCGTACCGACCGCGTTCAGCGCGACCGTGATCCTGCCGAACCACGACTGCGGCGTCGGGGGCGGCGGTTCGGCCGGTGACCCGCCGCTCACCGGCGTGGCTCCGCATGCGGCCGCGCGCGCGGCCCGGACTTCGATTTGCGCTGCACGTTCGTCCTGCCCCTCACGGGCCCGGCGATGCGGCCGGGTCCGCCTCGATCACGATGCGCGCCGGGCGGTCACTCCTTGTCCCAGTCCCGCGCGGGCTTGGCGCCGAGGCGCCGCATCTCGTCCATGTAGGCGGCGAGCGCCTTGGTGCCCGGCAGTCCCTGGCCGTCGACCTTCTGCGCCCATTCCTTCGCGATGTTGGGCATCATCTTCGCCCACTTCACCTGTTCTTCGCGCGGGAATTCGATCACCTGGCCCTTGAAGCCGGCCACCGACTGCAGGCCCGCCTCGCCGGCGTTCTGCATCGCCTTGTCGGCCTCCTCGCCCCATTTCTGGCCCGCGTCGCGGAAGATCTTCTGCAGCGCCGGCGGGAACTTGGCGAACACCCCGCGATTGACGATCAGCGCCGCCGCGTACTGCGCGCCGAAGCCCACCTTGGTCGTGTAGGGCGCCACCTCGGGATACTTCATGCCCGGATGCGCCGACGGGAAGATGATGAAGGCCTCGAACACGCCGGTTTTGGTGGAGTTGTAGTACTCCATCATGTTGCTCTGCACCGGCACCGCGCCGGTGCCGCGGATCCAGGCGAGGGCGGCGCCGGCCGTACCGATCTTCTTGCCCTTGACGTCGTCGACCTTGCGCACCGGGAAGGTGGAGACGACCTCGTAGGAATCGTAGCTGTTGCCGCCGAGGCGCACCGTGTTGAACTTCTCGTACTGCGCCGTGTATTCGGGGAACGTCGCGTGCATCTTGTTCATGGCCTTGCTGACCATGGACACGTCATTGGTCACGAACGGCACGACGAAAGTGATGTTCTCGAGCGGCAGCTTGTCGGGGTGGAAGATGGTGGGCTCGAAGCCCACTTCCGCGATGCCGTCGCGCACGCCTTCGAGCACGCGGGTCGGCTTCAGCAACGAGCCGGCATAGGCCTCCTTCCAGACGATCTCGACCTTGAGCCCGGCCTCCTTGATGCCCTTGTTCACCTCGGCGATGAACACGTCGGTGACGAGCTGAAGCGGCTTCAGCGCGCGCGGCGCCTGGCCGGCGGCGATCGTGAGGTTGATCTTGTCCTGCGCCGAGGCGGCCGTTGCGAGGAGCGCGGCGGCGCCGGCAAGCCATGCGATTCTGCCCAGCATTGTACGAATCCTCCCTGTCCATTCTGCGCTTGCGCGGCGCGTCACCGTCGCGGAGCGGCGTTTTCGGGCGCGAGCAAATCGCAGAGTCACCGGGGCGTCAACATGGATTTTCGAAAATCTCCGGAGTTTTCGAATTTCCGGTTGCCGCAACGGCATCGGCCGCTATTGTGGATCGCCGCAGACATTCCTCCGGCGATAGAGCCGCTTCATGCCGCCGCCCCCCGCGCGACAGCCGCGCGCCGCGCTCGCCCCCGCCGCCGCGCCGACGCTGTCGGGCGCGGTGCTTGAGCGCCTGCGGCGCGACATCCTCGAATGCCGCTGGTCGCCGGGCGCCAGGCTGCGCTTCGAGGCGCTGCGGGCGCACTACGCGGTCGGCATCAGCCCGCTGCGCGAGGCGCTCTCGCGGCTCGCCGTGGAGGGCCTCGTCGTCGGCGTCGATCGCCGCGGCTTCCGCGTGGCGCCCGTGTCGCTCGACGATCTCGACGAGATCACCGATCTGCGCTGCGAGATCGAAGGCCTGGCGCTGCGCTGGTCGATCGAGCGCGGCGACGACGGCTGGGAGGCGGCAATCGTCGCCGCCTTCCATCATCTCTCGCGCGTGAATTCCGAGCTGCCGGGCCGCGTGCCGCGCCTGTCCGACGAGTGGGAACGGCGGCACACCGCGTTCCACCATGCGATGGCGGCGGCGTGCGGGTCGGCGCGCCTGATGCAGCTCCGCGCGCAGCTGTTCGACCAGACCAACCGCTACCGGCGCCTGGTCATCGCCTACAGCAAGGTGCCGCGCGACGATCGCGGCGAGCACCGCGCGCTGATGGACGCGGCGCTCGCGCGCGACGCGGAGCGCGCCGTGGCGCTGATCCACCGGCACATCCGGCACACGGCCGATCTCGTGCGCGCGATCTACGGGGCCAAGGGCGCGGAAACGCTGGCGCGCACGGCCGGGCGCGGCCGCCTGCGCCCGGCGGCGGCGCGGCGGGCGGCGTAGCGCCTCAGCCGCGCCCTTCGAACGGCATCTTCGTCGCCTTGATCGTGAGTGTGAGCACGTTGGCGTCGAGCGGCAGGCTCGCCATGTAGGCCACGGCGCTGCCCACGTGCGAGACGTCCATCAACGGCTCGGGCATGATCTGGCCGTTGGGCTGGGGCACGCCGTCCTTCATGCGCGCGGCCATCGGCGTCTCGGCGTTGCCGATGTCGATCTGGCCGCACGCGATGTCGTATTTGCGGCCGTCGAGGGCCGTCGACTTGGTGAAGCCCGTCATCGCATGCTTGGTGGCGGTGTAGGGCAGCGTATTCGGGCGCGGCGTATGCGCCGAGATTGAGCCATTGTTGATGATTCGCCCGCCGCGCGGCGTCTGGAACTTCATGATCTTGATCGCTTCCTGGGTGCAAAGGAACGTGCCGGTCATGTTGGTGTCGAGCACGGCCTTCCAGGTCGCGAAGGGCAGCTCTTCCATCGGCACCGCGGGCGCGCCGATGCCGGCATTGTTGAACAGCACGTCGAGGCGCCCGAACGTCTCCTTCGTCTTGGCGAACATCGCGCGCACCTGCGCTTCGTTGCCGACGTCGGCCTGAACCACGAGCACGCGCGGCGCGCCGGCGGCTTTCGCTTCCGTCTCGACCGCGGCCAGCGGCTCTGCGCGCCGCCCCGAGAGAACCAGCGAGTAGCCGTTCCTGGCGAGCGCCAGCGCCGCCGCGCGCCCGATGCCCGTACCCGCGCCCGTGATGAGGGCAACCTTTTCCGCCGCGGCCATGCCGTTCTCTCCCTCTGTGATGCCGGCGCGTCGCGTCAGCGCCAGTCGTCGATGGCGAAGATCTCGGGCCGGTTATAGCCGTCCGTGGCCGGGCGTGTCATCGCGACGGCGTTCATCACGGTGCGGAATCCGGCGCGCTGCATGATCTCGTAGGCCTCGGCGCGCCCGGTGTTGGTGCCGGCCACGATCTGCGCAGCGCCGCGGAGCGCCGCATGGGCTTCGCAGGCGGCCAGCAGCCGCTGAAACCGGCGGTGCGCGTTCTTGCCCCCGCGCGCGGCCGCGAACTTCACGTAGAGCTGGCCCTCGCTCGCTTCCGAGCCGGGGCCGAAATGGCACAGTGCCAGCGCGTCGAGCCGGCCGCCGCGCTCGATCAGCAGCGTCTCGCCGAGGCCGTGCGCGGCGAGATCGGCGGCTTCCGCGGTCACGTCGAGGCCGGGGAAAAGGCCGTCGGTCAGCTCGCGCATGGCGGCAAGAACCTGCGTGCGCTCGGCCTCCGGAAGGCGCGAGAACAGCCGCGCGGCGGCCGGCACGGGCGCCGCCGGTTTGGCCATCACGGCCGTGATGCGCTGCATGCGGAAGCCGAAGCTCTCGTAAAGCCGCACGTGTTTCGGGCTCTGCGGATGCGTGACGAGGCCGGTGAACGCGAATTCGCCGCGCGCGGCCTGCTCGACGAGCGCCGGCATGAGCGTGCGCGCGAGCCCCTTGCTCCAGTGCTCGGGCGCCACCACGACCGGGCCGAGGATGGCGACACTGCCCCAGCGGATCATGAGGCCCACCGCGGCGAGCTTGCCGTCGAGATCGAGCGCCACCCCGGCCTCGGGCCAGAGCCGCCAGCGCGGGCCGATCACGTCCGCACCGACCCGGAACTTCGCCGGATCGGGGATGCCGAAGAACTTGCTGAACGCGGCGCGGTTAATGCGCGCGGCGGCCGGCAGATCCGCCGCGGCGAGCGGCCTGACGACGATGCCCATGTCAGTCCGCGTGCTCGTCGGCGAGGAGGTCGAGGCGGCGCAGGATTTCGCGGTCCGTGCCCAGGAATAGAACGGCGCCGCCCGCCGCCGCCTCGTGCGAGATCCAGTGCCCGTGCGGCAGCGTGAACAGGTCGTTGCGCGTCCACGCGAGGCGCGCGTCGCCGATCCGCGAGGTGCCGCTGCCTTCGGCGACGAAGCATACGGCGTTGCTCGTCGAGCGATAGGCGCGCGTCGGCTTTCCGGCAGCAAGGCCGGCGAGGAACGAGTCGATGAGGTTCATCGCCGGGCCGCCGGTGGCGAGATTGGTGTAGCGGATGAGCTTCGCGCCGTCGGCTGCGGCCGGCGCCGCGGCCAGCGCGAGGCGCGCGGCCGCCCACGAATAGCGGAACATCGGCGAGTGCCCGAGGCCGGCCGGGCTGTCGGCGGGGACGAAGCCGGCGGCGGCGAAAGCGCTGTCGGCCGGCATCGGAGGCGGCGGCGATTTCTGCTCGCGCTCGAAGCGCACAACGTCGAGCTGCCGGATCAGCGGCGCGTCGAGCACGTCGAGCCAGATCACGCGCTGGCCGCCCGGATTGGCGTGCTCGTGCCAGCACCAGGACGGCGTCAGCACCATGTCGCGCTCGTCCATCGGGCAGGTCTTGCCGTCCACCGTCGTCACGGCGCCGGACCCTTCGACGACGAAGCGCAGCGCGTTCATGGTATGGCGGTGCGAGGGCGCCGTCTCGCCGGGCATCAGCACCTGGTAGTTCGCCGAGAGATTGGTCGTCGTGGTGACGAAATCATCGGCGCCGAAGACGTCCTGCTGGATCAGCGTCAGCACGCGGCGCTCGGTCGCCTGCATGTCCGCAGCCTCGGTCACCGCCCGCGCCAGCAGCGGCTCGAGCTCGGCCCAGCGCCAAAGCCGCGGCTTCTCCCCGCGCGGCGGATACACGTTGCGCTGCCACAGCGCCGAAACCGAGGCGCGCTTCAGGGCCGCCGCGTAGGTGTCGTCCTGACGTGAACCGTCCGCCATTTTCTGCGTGGCCCCGGGATGTGAACGACCATCCGCAGGGGCGGTTCTCCGACCCGCCCTCTCGCCGCAAGGCGGGCTCCGGCTGCCGTGCCGGCGAGACGCGGGCGGGTCGGGGACCCGCCCCCACGACGATCGGGCCGACAGTATGGCGTCGCCATCGGGCTCACAAGCGCGCTCGCCGTATGCCCGCATCCCCCTTGATGCGGCCACGCGCGCGCCGCCATAAGAGGGCATGGGCGAGAAAGCACGCATCGGCGTCGACATCGGTGGCACCTTCACCGACGTCGTCCTGGAACGCGGGGCGGCGCGGCATTCGATCAAGGTGCTGACGACGCCGGCCGAGCCCGAGCGCGCGGTGCTCGACGGCGTCGGCGCCGTGATCGCCGCCGCCGGGCTGGCGCCGTCCGACGTCGGGCTCGTCATCCACGGCACGACGCTGATCACCAACGCGCTGATCGAGCGCAAGGGCGCCCGGACCGCGCTGGTGACCACGGAGGGCTTCCGCGACGTGCTCGAAATGGGCACCGAAAGCCGCTTCGAGCAATACGACCTCGCGATCGAGAAGCCGGTGCCGCTGATCCCGCGCCGCCTGCGCTACGCCGTTCCGGAGCGGCTCGGGGCCAAGGGCGACGTGCTGCTGCCGCTCGACGAGGCCGCGCTCGCGCGCACCGGCGCGGCGCTGGCCGAAGCCGGCGTCGAGAGCGTCGCCGTCTGCTTCCTCCATGCCTACGCCAATCCCGCGCACGAGCAGCGCGCGCGCGAAGCGCTCGCGAAGGCCGTGCCGCGCGCCTCGATCAGCATCTCGTCGGAAGTGGCGCCCGAGATCCGCGAATACGAGCGCTTCTCGACCACGGCGGCCAACGCCTACGTGCAGCCGATCGCCGAGCGCTATCTGCGCGATCTCGAGCGCAAGCTCGCGGCGGCGGGGTTCGCGTGTCCGCTGTTCCTCATGTTGTCGGGCGGCGGCATCACCGATCTCGAAACCGCGGTCCGCTTCCCGATCCGGCTCATCGAGTCCGGGCCTGCTGGCGGGGTGGCCCTGGCCGCGCACATCGCGCGCCAATGCGGGCTCACCCGCGTGCTTTCGTTCGACATGGGCGGCACCACGGCCAAGATCGCCATCGTCGACGACGCGGTGCCGCAGACGGCGCGCGCGTTCGAGTTCGGCCGCGTGTTCCGCTTCAAGAAGGGCAGCGGCCTGCCGCTGAAGGTGCCGAGCGTCGAGCTGGTGGAGATCGGCGCCGGCGGCGGCTCGATCGCGTCGATCGATCATCTGGGCCGCCTCGCGGTGGGCCCCGAGAGCGCCGGCTCCGATCCCGGCCCGGCCTGCTATGGCCGCGGCGGCGCCGCCGCGGCGGTGACCGACGCCGATCTCGTGCTCGGGCGCATCCGGCCCGACGCATTCGCCGGCGGCCGCATCCGCCTCGACGAGGCGAGGGCGGAAGCGGCGCTGGCCGGCGGCGTCGGCAAGGCGCTGGCGATCGACGCGAAGGCCGCCGCCGGCGGCATCGCCGAGGTCGTCGACGAGGCGATGGCCAACGCGGCACGCGAGCACGTGATCGAATGCGGCAAGTCGCTGCCGGGGCGCACGCTGATCGCGTTCGGCGGCGCCGCGCCGCTGCACGCCGCGCGCATCGCCGAGAAGCTCGAGATCGACCGCATCCTCATTCCGGCCGGCGCCGGCGTCGGCTCGGCGATCGGCTTTCTGCGCGCGCCGGTGGCCTACGAGGTCACGCGCAGCGTCTATGTCCGCCTGTCGCGCTTCGATGCGGCGGCGCTCAACCGCGCCTTTGCGGCGATGGCCGAGGAGGCGCACGCGATCGTGGCCCGCGCCGCGGGCGGCCGGCCGCGCACCGAGCGCCGCATCGCCTACATGCGCTATTTGGGGCAGGGGCACGAAATCGCGGTGCCGGTGCCGCTCGCCGCGCTCGCCCCGGCCAGTGCCGCGATCATCCGCGACGCCTACGACGACGCCTATCGCGCGCAATACGGCCGCCTGATGGACGGCGTCGACGTCGAATGCGTGGCCTGCGCGGTCGTCGTGGCGAGCGAAGCGGCCGCCGCGTCGCCGCCGTTCGCCGCGCGCGACGCCGGAGCGCCGGCGCCGGCCGCGCGGCGCGCGCTGATCGACCCGCTCTCCGGCCGCGCGTGCGAGGTGCCGCTCTACCGTCGCGAGGCGCTGGCATCCGGCGCCGCGATCGCCGGCCCCGCGCTGATCGAGGAAGACGACACGACCACGGTCGTGGCGGCCGGCTTCCGCGCCGCGCTCGATCCCAACGGCTACATCGTCCTCGAACGCGAGCGGACGCCATGAGCATGCACGACGACATCCGCCGCCAGCTCATGTGGTCGCGGCTCATCGCCGTGGTCGAAGAGCAGGCGCGCATGCTGATGCTGACGGCCTTCAGCGCCACCGTGCGCGAGGCCGGCGATCTCTCGGCCGGCGTGTTCGATCTCCGCGGCCGCATGGTGGCGCAGGCGATCACCGGCACGCCGGGCCACGTCAATTCGATGGCCGAGGCGGTGCCGCACTTCCTCGCCGAGTTCCCGCTCGCGGAAATGCGGGACGGCGACCATTTCATCACCAACGACCCGTGGATCGCGTCGGGCCATCTGCACGACATCACCGTCGTCTCGCCGGTGTTCCGCGCCGGCCGGCCGATCGGCTTTTTCGCCTGCACCTGCCATCAGGTCGATATCGGCGGCATGGGGCAGGGGCCCGACGGCCGCTCGGTGTTCGAGGAGGGCCTCTACATCCCGCCGATGCATTTGGCCCGCGCCGGCACGCCGAACGGTGACTTGCTGCGCATGATCCGGGCCAACGTCCGCCAGCCGCGCATGGTCGAGGGCGACGTTCTGTCCTACGTCACGACCAACGAGGCGGCCGGGCGGCGCCTCGTGAAGATGCTCGACGAGTTCGGCGAGGACGGACTCGAGACGCTCGCCGACTGGATCTTCGCGCGCTCGAAGAACGCGATGATCGCCGAGATCCGCAGGTTGCCGCGCGGCACCTACGAGAACGAGTTCGTCCTCGACGGCTACGACCGGCCGGTGAAGCTCAGGGCCGCGCTGACGATCGGCGACGACGCGATCACGGTCGACTACGCCGGCAGCGACCCGGCGAGCCCGCACGGCATCAACGTCGTGCTCAACTATTGCAAGGCCTATTCGGCGTTCGGCGTGCGCTGCGTGGTGGGTCCGCGCATTCCGAACAACGCGGGCTCGCTTGCGCCGATCGTCGTCAAGGCGCCCGAGGGCTCCATCGTCAACGTGAAGCATCCGTGGCCGGTCTCGGCGCGGCACGTGATCGGCCAGTTCCTGCCCGACGTGATGCTCGGCTGCCTCGCGAAAGCGATTCCCGAGCGCATTCCGGCGGAGGGGGCCGCGTGCCTCTGGGGCGCGCAGCTGCGCGGCGGGCCGAGCGTCGCCGCCGGCGCGCCGACGCAGAGCAACCGTATCGGCGAGCCGTTCGAGGTGATGTTCTTCAACAGCGGCGGCAGCGGCGGGCGGCCGATCGCCGACGGCATGAACGCCACCGCGTTCCCGTCGGGCGTGCGCGCGCTGCCGGCCGAAGTCGTCGAAACGGCGGCGCCGATCGTGATCTGGAAGAAGGAACTGCGCGCCGATTCGGCCGGCGCCGGCCGCTATCGCGGCGGCCTCGGTCAGACGGTCGAGGTCGGCACGGTCGACGGCGCGCCGTTCGCGTTCTTCGCGATGTTCGACCGCGTGAAGTCGAAGCCGCGCGGCCGCCGCGGCGGCGCCGACGGCACGTCGGGCAGGGTCGAAACCGCCGCGGGCAAGTCGTTTCGCGCGATGGGCCTCCAGACCGTGCCCGCCGACGAGCGCCTGCGCCTTTCGCTTCCCGGCGGCGCCGGCTGGGGCGATCCGCTCGAGCGCCCGCCGGCGCGCGTCGCCGCCGACGTCGCCGACGGCCTCATCGCGCGCGAAGCCGCGGAGTGGGATTACGGCGTGGCGCTCGCCGCCGACGGCGCCGTGGACGAAGCCGCGACGGTCAATCTGCGCGCGCGGCGACGTCAGGCATGAACGCGCAGGGGCGCACGGCTGTGCGCCTCTGCGTCGTGAACCGCCCTACTTCATCAGCCGGTCGATCTCTTCCTTCGCCAGCACGGTGCCGGTCGGCGCGATCTTGCCTTCGGCGTTGACCTTCATCACCAGGAACGGGCCGGTGATGTCGCCCCACTGGTCGAACTGGATCGGGCCGAGCACGCCGGCGTAACGGATCGGCTTCTTGTCCTTGGCGAGCGCGAGGGCTTTCTTGAGGCCTTCGAGGCCCGCGCCCACGACTTCGCCTTTCTCGTCCTGCACCTTGCGGACCGCGTCCTTGATCTCGTCGGGCTTCGTGCTGCCGGCGATCTGGATCGCCAGCGCGGCGATGACCGTGGCGTCGTAAACGCGGTCCACCGCGAGCGCGGTCGAGGAGCCGGTGCCGTTCGCCGCGTCGTATTCCTTCTGCCAGGCCTCGCGCGTGTCGCTCTTGAGGCCCGAGGAGCGCGTGCCCCACGCGTCGCCCAGGAACTTCACGCCGATGTCGGCGAAGAACTTGTCCGACAGCATGCCGTCGCTGAACAGGAACTTTGGCTTGCCGCCCTGGCTGATCCAGGTGCGCACGAACGTGGTGCCGTCGCCGGGCGTGCCGATCATGTAGAGGCCTTCGGGATCGCCCTGCAGCGCCTTCGCGACTTCGGGCGCGTAGGAAGCCTGGCCGGGATTGTAGGGGATCGCCTGGGTCGGCTTGCCGCCGAGCTTGGCGAAGGCCGACTGGAACTCCTTGGCGAGGTTCACGCCGTAGTCGTTGTTGACGTAGACGATGACCGGCTTCTTGAAGACGTGGTCGTAGGCGGCCTTGGCGGCGGCCACGGCGCCGAGCGCGTCGGAGGGGAAGGTGCGGAAGAAGCGGCCTTCGGTCTTGCCTTCCTTGGCCAGCGTCGTGAACGTCGGCGAGGACGAGGCCGGCGTGATCTGCACGATCTTGCTCGGCACCGTCACCGAGGAGAGCATCGCGAGGCTCGCGGCGCTGGTGATCGAGCCGACCAGCACCGGCACGCGGCTGATGTCGACGAGCTGCTTGGCCTGATCGACGGCGACGGAAGCCTGCGTCTGGTCGTCGCGCAGCTCGCCCTTGAACGCGCAGCCGTTGACGCCGCCGGCGTCGTTGATCTGCTTGACGGCGAACTGCGCCGACTTCGCCATCTGCGCGCCGATCGAGGCCATCTGCCCGGTCTGCGAGATGATGATGCCGATCGTGATCGTGCAAGTCTGGGCCTGCATCGGGGCCGCGGCGAGCGCGAGCGCGCCGAGCGAAACGGCGCCGAGCATGCGGCGGGTCAATGTGCGGTTCGACATGGTTCTCCCTCCTCCTGGGCTGTCTCGCCCGTCTTGCCTGAAGCGTAGCAACGGCGCGTCCATTCTGCCAGTGCCCGCCGGCCTCACGACCGGCCGGTATTGAGATTGTATTTCATGATGCGGCCGTGGCGGCCGGTCTTGTCGCGTTCCAGTTCGTATGTGTCGCCGTCGGGTCCCCGGCGCTTGGCGGTGACGGCCGCGATCGCGGCGCGGTCGGCATCGTCGAGTCGCACGCGCGCCAGCTCGACGTGATCGGCGAGATGGCTGCGGTTGACGGCGCCGATGATGACCGAAGCCACCGCCGGCTTGTCGAGGATGTAGCGCATCGCGACGTTGGCGATGCTCGTCCGGTGCCTGTCGCCGACCCGCTTCAGCGCGCGCAGCAGCTCCTGGAACAGGTCCCAGCCGCCGAAATCGTCGATGATGAGCTTGTATTTGCGCAGGCTGCGGTTGGCGAAAGGCTCGCCGGGCTCGGGCACGCCGAGATAGCGCTCGGAGATGAATCCGCCGGCCACGACGCCGTAGCAGGTCAGCTTGATGCCGTGCCGGAGGCAGAGATCGACGTGGCCGCTGCGCTCGCGGCGGTCGTCGACGATCGAATACTGGATCTGGTGCGAGACCAGCGGAATGCCCGCGTCGAGCATGGCCTTGATCTCGGTGGTAAGGAAATTGATGCCGCCCAGATAGCGCGCCTTGCCGCGCTTCACGATGTCGGCATAGGTCCTGGCCGCGGCGATGTAGTCGCCGCGCTTCGTGTCCCACCACGCGAATTGCAGCATGTCGACGCGCTCGACGCCGAGGCGCGCGAGCGAGCGGTCGACCGTCTCTTCGAGCTGCCGCGCGGTGACGGTGGTCAGCGAATCGTAGTCCGGCACCGCCTTGTCGTTGATCTCGAGCCGCTTGGCGAGCGCCGGATATTTCTTGCGGAAATCGCCGATCATCTCTTCGACGCCGGTGTAGATGTCGCCGACGTCGAAGGTCGTGATGCCGGCCTCGGCGAAGGCGCGCATGTCTTCCACCGCGGTGGCGGGATCGATGTCGCCGTGCCCACCCGAAAGGTGCCAGCCGCCCTTCCAGATGCGCGAGACGTTGAGGCCCGGCGCGACGTCGATGCGCTCCACGGTCATCGCGCGTTCCCTTTCGGCAGCGGAACCGCCGTAACCTCGCCGTGGCGGAACGTGCGCGTGCCGGTGCGCGTGACGCGGAACCGCGCGCCGCAATTGGGATCGGGGCAGGCGATCATCTCGTCGGTGCTCATCCAGTCGTTGGGATGCGTCTCGCGCTGGCGCGCGGGAAGATGCGGCAGCAGCCCCGCCAGCGTGTAGATCGACCAGGTCTGGCCCGGCGGCAGGCGCATCAGCTCGCCCTCGAGCGTGAAATGGTCGCCGGGCTTGGCCTTGCAGTAGCACGGCTTGTCGCCGGCGATCCATTCGACCTTGAGATCGTACAGCGTGAACTCGTCGCTCATGCGCGGGCCTCGTCCTTCCAGATTGCCGAGAGAATCGCGAATACGCGCTCGATGTCGCGCTCGATCGCCCGCCGCACCTGGGCGGGGTCGCGCCGCTTCAGCGCGCGCAGGGCCTCGATGTGGTGCTTGGCGCCGCGGCCCTCGCGGCCGTCGAAGAATTCGGCGCTGCGCCGGATGTAGGGACCGAACTGCAGCCACAGGCTCTCGATGATCGGCAGCAGCACGGCCGAGCCCGAAAGGCGGTACAGCGCGAAGTGGAACTCGCGGTTCTGCGCGACGCTGGCCTCGACGCGCGCCATGTCGTCGGCCTCGATCTCGGCGTCGAGGATGCGCGCGAGGCGCGCGGCGTCAGCCAACTCGGCCGTGAGGCCCTCGATCGCGAGCCGCGCCTTGCGGAGATCGTCGAGCCGCGCCCGGTCCCATACCGGAACGTGCGCCGAGCGGTTTGGCGCGGCCTCGAGCGCGCGCTCGGCGACGAGCTGGCGGATCGCCTCGCGCACGGGCTGGTGGCTGGTGCCGAACGCTGCGGCGAGGTCGGCGATCTTGAGGGCCTGGCCGGGCTGGAAGCGCCCCTGCATCAGCAGCGTCCGCAACTCGGCGTGAACGCGCTCCTGCACGGTTCCGCGCGGCACGGGGGCCACGCCGATCGCCTCGGCCGACAGCGCTCCCATGGCAGGCGGTTCCTCCTCGCGGCTTCGCGCGATCGCGTTGACTTCCATACCAGCACAAATATGATCTTTGATCAAATATCGAAATTGGGACGCCCGGCATGGCCGCCTTCGCGCAAGCGCTGACCTTCTTCTGCACGCGCGACCTCTCGCGGTCCGAGCACTTCTACGGCGGCACGCTCGGCCTCGCCGTCGCGATGCGCACGCCGACCGCGATCGTCTGGCGCGTGAACGAGCGGGCGTTCTTCGGCGTCACCGCGGGGCCGGGGCGGGAGCCCCGGCCCGGCGCCGCGCTGCTCGACCTCACGGTCGCCTCGGCGGCGGAAGTCCACGCCTGGCACCGGCGTATCGCCGCCGACGGCTGGACGACAGACGGCCCGCCGCGCCCGATGCCCGAGGGGATGACCGGCTTCTTCGCCACCGATCCCGACGGCTATCTCGTCGAGATCGTGCATTTCGACGATCCGGCGGCGCTCGCCCGCACCGTCGCATGACCGCCGGCGGCCGCATCGCGCGCTTGAACGCAGCTGCGATCCCGCTCAACCTCTGCTGACGGCGCGGCAGGAGGGCAAGGCGCGTGCTGGAACTTCGGGGAGTGACCAAACGCCTCGGCGCCACGCTCGCCGTCGACGGCGTCAGCTTCACGGTGAGGCCCGGCTCGATCACGGGCCTCATCGGCCCCAACGGCGCGGGCAAGACGACGCTGTTCAACACCGTGGCCGGCCACTACGCGCCCACGCGCGGCAGCATCCGGTTCGCCGGCGACGAGATCGCGGGCTGCGCGCCCTACGCGATCTTCCGCAAGGGCATCGTCCGCACGTTCCAGATTCCGCGCCCGTTTCCCGAGATGACGGTGCTCGAGAACCTCATGCTGGTCGCCGCGGACCAGCCCGGCGAGCGCTTCTGGAACACGTGGATCCGCCCGGGCCGCGTCGCCGCGCACGAGAAGGCGAACCGCGCCCGCGCGATGGAGGCGCTCGAATTCCTGAACCTCACGCATCTTGCGGGCCAGCAGGCGCGCAGCCTGTCGGGCGGACAACTGAAGCTGCTCGAGCTCGGGCGCGCGTTCATGGCCGATCCCAGGCTCGTGCTGCTCGACGAGCCGGCGGCGGGCGTCAACCCGACGCTGATGAACGCGATCGCCGAGCGCATCCGCGCGCTCAACGCGCGCGGCATGACGATCTTCCTCATCGAGCACAACATGCCGCTCGTCATGTCGCTGTGCGATCCGATCCTCGTGATGGCCAACGGCAGGCTGCTGCTCGAAGGCGATGCCGCGCGCGTGCGCGGCGACGCCCGCGTGATCGAAGCCTATCTCGGCGGCGACGCCGCCGCGGCGGGGGCGCCCCATGGCTGAGCCGGCGCTCGCCGTCCGCGCGCTGGAAGCCGGCTATGTGCGCGGCGTGCCGATCCTGCGCGGCGTCGGCTTCGACCTCGCGGCCGGCGAGATCCTGGCGGTTCTCGGCCCCAACGGCGCCGGGAAATCCACGCTGGTGCGCACGATCGCGGGCCTCGTGCCGCGCTTCGCGGGCGAGATCCGCCTCGCCGGGGCGAGCCTCGCCGACCTGCCGCCGCATCGCGTCGTCGCGGCCGGCTTTGCCTACGTGCCGCAGGTGGCGAACGTTTTCGCCGAGCTCACCGTCGACGAGAACCTCGCGCTCGGCGGATACACGCTGAAGCGCGGGCGCGCCGAGCGTGCGGCGCGCGTGTTCGAGCTGTTCCCCGATCTCGTCGCGAAACGCCAGGCGAAGGCCGGGCGGCTTTCGGGCGGCCAGCGCCAGATGGTCGCGATCGCGCGCGCGTTGATGGTGGAGCCGCGCGTGCTGGCGCTCGACGAGCCTTCGGCGGGGCTCGCGCCGATCGTCGTCGAGCAGGTGTTCGCGATGATCCGCCGCGTCGCGCGGTCCGGGGTCGCGGTGCTCGTGGTCGAGCAGAACGTGCGCGCGGCGCTCGCCACGGCCGACCGCGCGCTCGTTCTCGCCGAGGGAGTCGAGCGGCTGTCGGGGCCGGCCGGCGACGTCGCGGCGAACGCGGCGATCGCCGAAATCTATCTCGGCGGCGCACCCGCGGGCGCATCGCCATGACGCTCGCGATCTGGCTCCAGTCGATCCTCGACGGCCTCGTGATCGGCGCGACGGTCAGTCTCGGCGCGATCGGGATCACGCTGACCTACGCGATCCTGCGCTTCGCGAACTTCGCGCACGGCGAATTCATCACCTGGGGCGGCTATTTCGCGCTCGCGGTGCTCGGCGCCGTCGCCGGCTCGCAGGACTTGAAGGCGCTGCTCGGCGGGCCGTTCGAGCCGTTCTCGTTCGGCTGGCCGCTGATCGTGGCGACGTTGGCCTCGATCCTCGCCGCGTCGGCGCTCGCGCTGATTCTCGACGCGATCTATTTCCGCCGCCTGCGCCGCGCGAAGATCGCGATCGCCTCGGTGATCGGGGCGTTCGGCGCGGCGCTGGTGCTGCGCAACCTCGTCGTCCTCGGCTATGGCGCCGATCCCGAGTACTTCAGCCGCGAGATCCAGATCGCGATCCGCTTCGGCCCCGGCCTGCGCATCACGCCCGACCAGATCGCGCTGGTCGGCGTCACCGCGCTGCTCGTCGTCTCGCTGCACCTGTTCCTCACGCGCACGCAGATGGGCCGCGCGATGCGCGGCGTGCGCGAGAATCCGGACCTCGCCTCGGTCTCGGGCATCGACGTGGCGGCGGTGATCCGCGCCACCTGGGTGATCGGCGCCTCGCTCGCCGCCGTTGCCGGCGTGCTGATCGGGCTTACGATCCAGCTCCGCCCCTCGATCGGCTTCGACCTGCTGCTGCCGCTGTTCGCGGCGGCGGTGCTGGGCGGCATCGGCAGCATCTACGGCGCCGTTCTCGGCGGCCTCGTGATCGGCGTCAGCGAAAGCCTCGCAGTGATGCTCATCGGCCCCGAATATCGCGCTGCGATCTCGTTCGGCATGCTGTTCCTGATCCTCCTCGTGCGCCCGCAGGGCATTCTCGGGGTGCGCGCGTGAAGGGCATGCGGGCATGATCGACGTCGCCGCCTATCTCGTCTTCTTCCTGTGCCTCGCGCTGATCTACGGCCTCGTCTGCCTCGGCCTCAACCTGCAGTGGGGTTTCGCGGGCCTGTTCAACGTCGGCGTCGTCGGTTTTTTCATCGTCGGCGCCTACACGGTGGCGATCCTCGCCAGCCCCGCGGCGGCGGACCGCGTGGGTGGCTTCGGCGTGCCGATCCCGCTCGCCTTGCTCGCCGCGATGGCTGCGGCCGGCCTCGTCGCGTTCGTCGTCGGGATCCCGACCCTGCGGCTGCGCGAGGACTATCTCGCCATCGCCACCTTCGGCATCGCGGTGACGATCCAGCTCGTCGCGCTCAACTGGGAGACGCTCACCGGCGGCACGCATGGCCGCGTCTCGATTCCGCGGCCGCTGGCGAGCGTGTTCGTCGATCGCGTGAACGCCAATCTTTTTTTCCTCGCGATCACGCTGGCCATCGTCGCTGCCGGCTACTGGGCGCTGGAGCGCATGGTGCGATCGCCCTGGGGCCGCGTGCTGCGCGCGATCCGCGAAGACGAGGTGGCGGCGGGCGCGCTCGGCAAGAACGCGTTCGCCTACCGCCTCCAGGCCTTCGTGATCGGCTCGGCGCTGATGGGCCTGGGCGGCGGGCTTTACGCCAGCTTCATCGGCTATGTCGGCGCCGACGACGCGCTGCCGACGCTCACCTTCCAGATCTGGGTGATGCTCATCGTCGGCGGCAGCGGCAACAACAAGGGGGCGCTCATCGGCGCCGTCTCGGTGTGGGGCCTCTGGAGCTTCTCGGGCTGGTTCATGGCCGCGGTCCTGCCGAGCGCGTTCGCGGTGCGCGCCGGCGCGCTGCAGGTGATCCTGATCGGCCTCGTGCTCGCCTCGGTCTTGCTGCTGCGACCCAAGGGCCTGGTCGGCGAGGAGGCGGTGGTCAGCCGCGGCGCGCGGGTGAAATAGCGGCCGGGTCTCAGCCCTGGCCTGCCCCCGCGAGCTGGTCGTCGGTGGCGCTCGGCGTCAGCGACGGGCGGCCGACGATCAGCGGATCGGCCACGCCGATGGTGTCGATGTCGCGGTTCTCGTAGGGCAGCCGGCCGAGAACGAATCGCATCGCGTTGAGCCGCGCGCGCTTCTTGCAGTCGCTCTTGATCACGGTCCAGGGCGCGTCCGACGTGTCGGTGTTGAGGAACATCGCCTCTTTCGCGCGCGTGTAGTCGTCCCAGAGATCGAGCGACTTGAGGTCGATGGGGCTCAGCTTCCACTGCTTGAGGGGGTGGAGGTTGCGCTCCTTGAAGCGGCGGCGCTGCTCCTCGCGGCTCACCGAGAACCAGAACTTGAACAGGTGGATGCCGCTGCGCACGAGCTGGCGCTCGAACTCCGGCGTCTGGCGGAGGAATTCCTCGTATTCGGCCGGGGTGCAGAAGCCCATGACCCGCTCGACGCCGGCGCGATTGTACCAGGAGCGGTCGAACAGCACGATCTCGCCCCGCGTCGGCAGATGCTCGACGTAACGCTGGAAATACCACTGGCCGCGCTCGAGCTCGCTCGGCTTCTCGAGCGCCACGACGCGGGCGCCGCGCGGGTTCATGTGCTCCATGAACCGCTTGATCGTTCCGCCCTTGCCGGCCGCGTCGCGGCCCTCGAACAGGATCACGATGCGGGCGCCGGTGGCCTTCACCCACGCCTGCAGCTTCAGCAGCTCGACCTGCAGGCGGTATTTCTGCTTCTCGTAGGATTTGCGCGACAGCAGGTTCCGGTAGGGATAAGCGCCGGTGCGCCACCCCGGCGACAGTTCCGTGTCGGGGTCCGGGCGCGGCGTGCCGTCGGGGAGCGGCGGCCGCTCTTTCAGCAGTTTGCGCAGCTGCCGGCGGTCGTCGGGCGAGGCGCCTTCCATCAGCGCCTGGAGACCGGCGATCAGCCCTTCGGGCGGGGCCGTGCGGACGTGGTCGTCGAGCAACTGCCGCAGCGTCACCGCCTGGACGGTCCGTGCCCGCGTGATCCGGCGTGCGATCGCCTCGCTCTCGATGCCGCGTGCGTCGAGCCGCGCGGCCGTGTCGCCCGCGCCGACCGGTCGCGCATGCCCGTGGCCAGCGCCGTTGCCCGCTTTGGGGGCGCCGTCATTTGCCGCCGAATCTCCGCGCTTCGCCATGGGTCCGTATCTCTTCGTTCTCTCAACATTACATTATCGGCCTATTGCGGCCATCGTGCCTTGATTTAAGTCAAGGCATTGCGATCGCTTGGGGCGGGCTGGGGGCACGCCCCGGCCGCGCGCGATCAGGGCGCATCGCCCCGCCGCAGCCGCGTGTCAGGAGCGAAACTCGGCGATGTCGGGCTTGCTGCCCCAGACGCAGAACGAGGCGGCTTCCATCGGGAACTGGCGCGGGCGGTGCGTGGCGTCGTCCTCGATGATCGTGCGGTCGGCGTTCGAATATTCGAACACCATGCCCTGGTGGCCCTCGAAATAGAGGAAGTATCCGCCGGAGGTCGCGTGGCGGCCGGGCCCGAACACCACCTTCACCTGCCGCTCCTGGAGGAAGTACCAGGCGCGCATGATGTCGTCGACGTCGTGCACCTGGTGATTGATGTGCTGCACGCCCGGCGCCTTGGCGGGGAACAGCGCGAGCTGGTGATGCACGTTGGTCATGCGCAGCAGCGGCGCCGCGCCGATCCAGTCGCTGACGCGGATGTTGAACAGCGAGGTCCAGAAGCGCTCGTCGCGCTTCGCGTCGGCCGTATTGAGGCCGATATGGCCGAAACCCTTGATGCCGGCGTCGCGGGTCGGGAAATAGCGCCGGTTCGCGTCGTGCGGGCGCACGACGAGCTCGATGCGGTTGCCGGTCGGATCGGCGAACCAGCAGAAATCCTCGACCGCGCGATCGGCGCATTCCTCGCGCGAGCCGCGTTTCACGGTCCGGCCGGCGGCGGCCAGTTCGCGCATCGCGCCGTCGAGCCCGTTCCAGTCCTTGAGCTCGATGCCGACGGCCTGATCGCTCGCCTCGCCGCGGAAATAGCAGAGGGAGTGGTCGCGGTAGTTGCTGCGGAGATAGAGGCGGTCGGGCGAGCGCCGGATTGGCTGCAGGCCCACGATCTCGGTCCCGAACCGCTCGGCGGCGGCGAGGTCGCGCGTGCCGAGCCGCACATAGCAAAGGTCGCGCAGTTCGATCATCGGGAGGCTCCGTCGGAAACAGGGCTGCCCGACGATAGCACGCCGTGCCGCCGGGGCCACCGGTGCCTGCGCCATGCCCCGGCGGCGTTTTCGCACTTCCGTCCGCGCCGCCGAGCGCCGAGACTGCGCCGATGCGGCTTTACGACCTCGATCATTCGCCGTTCGCGGCGCGCGTGCGCATGGCGCTCTATGCGAAGGGGCTGACGGCGGCGGTGGCGCCGCCGCCCGGCGGCGCGCGCTCGGCCGCCTATCGCGCGATCAATCCGCTCGGCCTCGTGCCGGCGCTGATGCTCGACGACGGTACCGTGATCCCGGAATCGGAGATCATCGTCGAGTATCTCGAAGACCGCTTCCCGGATCCGCCGCTGCGCCCGGCGGCGCCGGAAGAGCGGGCACGGGCGCGCCTGCTCGCGCGGTTCGCCGACGAGTACCTGGCGCCGCCGCTCAAGGACCTGTTCGAAGCCGCGAAGGCCGGCGCAGGCGCGCAGGCGGCGCCGCGCGCGGCGGTGGAGCGCGCGCTCGGCCATATCGCACGGGCTTTAGGCGGCGGCACGCACGCGGCCGCATATGCGGTCGGCAGCCGGCTCACCACGGCCGATTGCGCGCTCGTGCCGCTCTTATTCTTCGCGGCGCGGGCGGCGCGCATGCACGCGGCGTTGTTCGCCGGCGGCGATCCATTCGCGCCGCATCCGCGCCTCGCCGCCTATTGGCAGAGCATCGCGCGAGACCCCGTCGCGGCGCGCGTTATCGCCGAATTGGAGGCTGCGCAGATTCGCCGCGCCGCGGCCCGCGCGCGCGGCGAGCCGGAGGACTAGGCGGGTTCGCCCCGTGCCGCGCTACGGCGCGGCGGCGGCCGCGTCGACGGGGTCGAGGTGGCGGAGCTGCGGCGCCACCTCTTCCATGAAGCGGCGCATCGAGCGGTCGCGGTGCGCGCGTGTTGCCCAGTCCTTGCCGGTGGTGATCAGGAACGTTCCGAAGCCGCCGCAGCCGTCGTAGAAGCGCTTGATCTCGGCGGCGACGTCGTCGGGCGGGCCGAGCAGGTAGAAGCCGGATTCGGCCAGCGCGTCGATGGCGTTCGCGTCGTTCGGCACGTCGAGTCCGTAGCGCTGCTTCAGCATGCGGAGGAAGCCGCGCTGGGCCTGCACGCTCACTTCGTAGGCGACCGCCGCGCGCATCTCCTCGATCGCCTGCCGGCGCGTGTCGGCGACGTAGACGATGCGGGAGCCGACGATGGCGCGACGCGGCGCGGGGCGCCCGGCGGCGCGCGCCGCGGCCGCGTATTTTTCGGCCTTCTCGCGGATATGCGGCACCGGCTCGAGGAACGCGGTCAGCAGCGTCCAGCCATTGCGGGCGGCGCGCGCGAGCATGGCTTCGGAATCGGTCGCCGTGGCCATCGGCAGCGGCGCCGGCGCCGGCTTGGGCAGGGCTACCACGCCCTTCGCGCGCCAATGCTTGCCGTTCCAATCGAACGGCGCATCCTCGGTCCAGCATTTCAGGATGAAATCGAGCGATTCGGCGAGGCGCTCGTGGCGGTCCTCGAACGACAGCCCGCGCTCGGCCGAGAACAGCGGCGAGGCGAAGCCCGAGCCGAAGCCGAAAATGAAACGCCCGTCGCCGATCAGATGCGAGGCGATCGCCGACTGGATCGCGACGTCGAGCGGGTGGTGCAGGTGGGCGAGCTTGACCGCGGCGCCCATGCGGATGCGCTTGGTCAGCGCCGCGGCCTTGCACATCAGCATCTCGGGCGCCGGGATCGTGTCCACGGTGCCGATATGGGGCGGCTCGCCGTGATGCTCGCTGATGTAGGCGACCGAGAAGCCGAGCTCCTCGGCGAGCGCGATCTCGTGGATGTCCTCGTCGTAGGTGCGCGCCGCGATGGTGTGCTTGCGGAAGCCGTTCGAGAAGATGCCGAAATCCATGAATGCCCCTCACGCAGCGGTGTGCGCAACCATCTAGAGCGCCGGCGGGCCGAGGGCGAGCGCCGACTTGTCCGCACCGCCCCGCGTCGCGCGCGGGCGTTGGCCCATGTCCCATCCACCGCCACCGCTGCGGATGAGACGCCAGGACCGGCGCTTTGAGGTCGCCAGCGGCGCTCGATCTGCGTCAGGATCGCGCGGCTTCGCCCGTCCGCGCGGCGCTCGGCCTCGTGGGAAAAGCAGAGTTTGAAACCGCGCCCGGCGCCAGCGTGAAGTCTAGCCCCGCTGCTATTCGATCACGTGGTCGGCGGCGGCCAGCAGCGCGTCGGGCACGTCGAGTCCGAGCGCCTTCGCGGTCTTGAGGTTGACGACGAGCTCGAACTTGGTCGGCGCCTGCACCGGCAGGTCTGCGGGCTTTTCGCCCTTGAGGATGCGCTCGACGTAGCCGGCGGCGCGGCGGTAAAGATCGATGTTATCCGGCCCGTAAGAGACCAGGCCGCTGCGGGCCACGAATTCGCGCTGCGGGTAGGTTGCCGGCAGTCGATGCCGGGCTGCCAGCGCCAGGAGCAGATCGATATGGCGAATCGCCGGCGCGCTCGCCGTCACGATCATCGCGGCATTCGGGGTGCGCGCGACGGCCGCCACCGCGCGCTCGATCTCGCCGGCGTCGCGCATGTTGCCCGCGCTCACCTCGATGCCGAACGCCGATGCCGCAGCTTGGATGACGGCAAACTGACCGGGCCCGGCAGACACCGTCGAATCCCGAAGAACGACGGCCCGTGTCGTGCCCGGTGCGATCCGCTTGAGGAGTTCGATCCATTTTCCGCTCAGGCTGAAATCGAACGTGGCGAAACCAGTGACATTGCCACCCGGGCGCGCCAGGCTTTCGACGAAACCGGCGCCCACCGGATCGACGCTCGACGCGAACACGATCGGCACGGTGCGGGTCGCCTGGATCAGGGGCCCCAAACTCGTGCCGCCGGCCGTCAGAATGGCGTCGGGACCGAGCGAGACCAATTCCGCCACATAGCGGCGAATTTTCTCCGCGTCGCCGCCGCCGAAACGGGCGTCGATGTGCAAATTGCGGCCCACGGTCCAGCCCAGTCGCGCCAGCTCCTGCAGGAACGCCGCGATTCGGGCCTGCGGAACCGGATCGCCCTCGTCGAAGTTCAACAATATGCCGACGCGTCGCACCCGATCCGCTTGTTGGGCACGCGCGGCCAGCGGCCACGCGGCGGTCGCGCCGGCTATCCCCGTGACGAAATCGCGCCGCCTCATCGATCCCCCCGACGGCGCTCGCTCGCGCCGAATACCGGCTTCTTGTTCGGGACATCATAGGTCGGAACGGCGACGGCCGATACCGGGTTCGTGCGTCGTCCGCCACGGCCGCGGCGCCCTCCGGCGGCAAGCGCTTGGTCGCAGGGCGACGGGGCGCTCGAGGCTTGCCCTGCGGCCCGAGAAGTAAGATATACCGAACAATCCAGCCCATAATTCGCCCTCCACCGACTTGGCCGAGGACCCCGATGAGCCTGCCGCCCGCCCAAGGCCTGTACGACCCTCGGAACGAGCACGATGCGTGCGGCGTGGGCTTCATCGCGAACATCAAGGGCAAGAAGTCCCACGACATCATCCGCCGCGGCATCGAGATCCTGCTGAACCTCGATCACCGCGGCGCGGTCGGCGCCGATCCGCTGGTCGGCGACGGGGCAGGGTGCCTGATCCAGATCCCCGATGCGCTGCTGCGCGAATGGGCGGGCAAGAACGACATCCTGCTGCCACCGCCGGGCCGCTACGGCGTCGCCATGTGCTTCCTGCCGCGCAACGAAAAGGCGCGGAACATCGCGGTCCAGCATTTCGAGCGCTTCGTCCAGGTCGAGGGGCAGACGCTGCTCGGCTGGCGCGAGGTGCCGATCGACACGACCGGCCTCGGCGAGCGCGTGCTCGAAACGATGCCGACGATCCGCCAGGCGATCATCGCGCGCAGTCCGAAGCTCAAGGACCAGGACGCGTTCGAGCGGAAGCTCATCGTCATCCGCAAGCAGACGCTCAACAGCGCGCGCGAATTCCCCTCGAAGGAGGGGCGCAAGGGCCTGCGCGATCTCTACATCCCGTCCTGCTCGTCGCGCACGGTCGTCTACAAGGGGCTGCTGCTCGCGCACCAGGTGGACGGCTTCTACGAGGATTTGCGCAACCCGCTGACCGAATCGGCGCTGGCGCTCGTCCACCAGCGCTTTTCGACGAACACGTTCCCGTCGTGGCGCCTCGCGCACCCCTACCGCTTTCTCGCGCACAACGGCGAGATCAACACGGTGCGCGGCAACGTGAACTGGATGGCGGCGCGGCGCGGCTCGATGGAATCGGAGCTGCTCGGCGCCGATCTCGACAAGATGTGGCCGATCATCCCGCACGGGCAGTCGGACACGGCCTGCATCGACAACGCGCTGGAGCTGCTGGTCGCGGGCGGCTATTCGCTCGCGCACGCGATGATGATGCTGATTCCCGAGGCGTGGCACGGCCACGCGCTGATGGATCCGCAGCGCCGCGCGTTCTACGAGTATCACGCGGCGCTGATGGAGCCTTGGGACGGGCCGGCCGCGATCGCGTTCACCGACGGCCGCCAGATCGGCGCCACGCTCGACCGCAACGGGCTGCGCCCCGCGCGCTACATCGTCACCGACGACGACCACGTCGTCATGGCCTCCGAGGCCGGCGTGCTGCCGGTGCCCGACGAGCGCATCGTGCAGAAATGGCGCCTGCAGCCCGGCAAGATGCTGCTCGTCGACCTCCAGCAGGGCCGCATCATCGACGACACCGAGATCAAGCGCACGCTGGCCGAGGCCGAGCCCTACGATGAGTGGCTGAAGGAAGCCCAGTTCAAGCTCGAGGCGCTGCCCGAGCCCGAAGATGCCGCCGGCCCGGCCCACACAAACGATCCGGCCTCGCTGCTGAACCGCCAGCAGGCCTTCGGCTACACGCAGGAAGACCTCTCGTTCTTCCTCGAGCCGCTGGCGCGCGATGCCGACGATCCGGTCGGCTCGATGGGCACCGACACGCCGATCTCGGTGCTCTCGAAGAAGCCGAAGCTGCTCTACACCTATTTCAAGCAGAACTTCGCGCAGGTGACGAACCCGCCGATCGATCCGATCCGCGAAGAGCTGGTGATGTCGCTGGTCTCGATGATCGGGCCCAGACCCAACTTGTTGGGCCACCAGGCCGGCACGCATTACCGGCTCGAAGTCGCGCAGCCGATCCTCACCAACGCCGATCTCGAGAAGATCCGCGCGATCGAAACGCTCGTCAGCGCCGGCTTCCGCACCTTCACGATCGACACGACGTGGCCGGCGATCTCGGGCGCCGCCGGCCTCGAAGGCGCGATCGAGCGCATCTGCCGGCAGGCCACCGATGCGGTGCTCGACGGCAACAACATCCTGATCCTGTCGGACCGCGCGATGTCGTCCGAGCGCGTGCCGGTGCCGGCGCTGCTGGCCACGGCCGCCGTGCACCATCACCTGATCCGCCAGGGCCTGCGCACGCGCACCGGCCTCGTCGTGGAGACGGGCGAGGCGCGCGAGGTGCATCATTTCTGCGTGCTCGCCGGCTACGGCGCCGAGGCGATCAATCCCTATCTCGCCTTCGAGACGATCGAAGACATCCGCATCCGCAACGGATTGAAGCTCGACGGCTACGCGGCGCAGAAGAACTACCTGAAAGGCGTCGGCAAGGGCATCCTCAAGGTGATGTCCAAGATGGGCATCTCCACCTATCAATCCTATTGCGGCGCGCAGATCTTCGACGCGGTCGGCCTCGCCTCGGCGTTCGTCGAGAAGTACTTCACCGGGACCGCGACGACGATCGAAGGCGCCGATCTCGCGGCGATCGCCGAAGAGGCGCTGACGCGGCACAGGGCCGCCTACGGCGACAGCCCGATCTACCGCTCGATGCTCGACGTGGGCGGCGAATACGCGTTCCGCCTGCGCGGCGAGGACCACGCCTGGACGCCCGACACGATCAAGCATCTCCAGCACGCGGTGCGCGGCAATCTGCCCGAGGCCTATCGCGACTTCGCGAAGCTCATCAACGACCAGAGCGAGCGGCTGCTGACGATCCGCGGCCTCATGCAGTTCAAGCTCGCCGAGAAACCACTGGCGATCGACGACGTGGAGCCGGCGTCCGAGATCGTGAAGCGCTTCGCCACCGGCGCGATGAGCTTCGGCTCGATCAGCCGCGAGGCGCACACGACGCTGGCGATCGCGATGAACCGCATCGGCGGCAAGTCGAACACCGGCGAGGGCGGCGAGGAGGCGGATCGTTACCGGCCGTTGCCAAACGGCGATTCGATGCGTTCGGCGATCAAGCAGGTCGCCTCGGGCCGCTTCGGCGTCACGGCCGAGTACCTCGTCAACGCCGACGACATCCAGATCAAGATGGCGCAGGGCGCCAAGCCCGGCGAGGGCGGCCAGCTGCCCG